>Ga0213823_1000881_pt1 | contig 20978 bp, 20 predicted proteins | sample MC6MC0907MG_FD_179887 | JGI IMG/M metagenome (GOLD analysis project Ga0213823, IMG submission 179887) | Enriched soil aggregate microbial communities from Iowa State University, Ames, United States - MC6-MC0907-MG | ecosystem: Environmental > Terrestrial > Soil > Unclassified | place: USA: Iowa...
AGGGTTCTGGTTATTCTTCCTAGGTGCAGTATTCCTTCACCTGTCATTCTTTATGGGTGGCGCTCCTGATGCGGGTTGGACGTCTTATGCATCATTATCTTTATATTCTCCAGGACATGGTATTGACTTCTATGTTCTTGGTTTACAAATTTCAGGGGCAGGTACATTAATTTCAGGTCTTAACTTTATCGTTACGATTATTACAATGCGTGCTCCAGGTATGACATTCATGCGTATGCCATTATTCACTTGGACTGCTCTTGTATCAAGTGCATTAATTTTATTCGCATTCCCTCCATTAACTATTGGTTTATTAATGATGTTATTTGACCGTATGTTCGGTGGTAACTTCTTCGACCATACAATGGGTGGTAACACAATTATTTGGGAACACTTATTCTGGATCTTCGGACACCCAGAGGTTTATATCTTAATATTACCAGCGTTTGGTTTATTCTCCGAGATTATTCCAGCGTTCTCTCGTAAACGTTTATTTGGATACTCTTCAATGGTATTCGCAACAATTTTAATCGGTTTCTTAGGGTTCATGGTTTGGGCTCACCACATGTTTACAGTTGGTCTTGGGCCAACAGCCAACGCAATTTTTGCTGTTGCAACAATGGCAATTGCCGTACCAACAGGTATGAAAGTATTCAACTGGATCTTAACTCTTTGGGGCGGATCTATTAAAGTTACAACACCAATGCTTTATGCACTTGGTTTCATCCCGTCATTCGTTGCGGGTGGTGTTACAGGGGTTATGCAAGCATCTGCACCTCTTGACTACCAATTACACGATTCTTACTTTATCGTTGCTCACTTCCACTACGTAATCGTTGGTGGTATCGTAACAGCGATATTTGGTTCAGCACACTTCTACTGGCCAATTTTCTTCAACCGTATGTTAAACGAAACGCTTGGTAAAATTACTTTCTGGATTTTCTTCATCGGATTCCATTTAACGTTCTTCGTTCAACACTTCTTAGGTTTAATGGGTATGCCACGTCGCGTATTCACTTACATGGAAGGTCAAGGTTGGGATCAGTTCAACTTTATCTCTACAATCGGTGCATTAATGATGGGTGTAGGGGTTATCATAATGGTAATTAACTGCTTATTGTCTATCAAAGGCGAACCAGCAGGTCGCGACCCATGGGGCGATGGACGTACTTTAGAATGGTCTATTCCACAACCAATCCCATTCTATAACTTCCGTCAAACACCACTTGTTCGTGGTTTAGATCCATGGTGGATTGAAAAACAAGAAGGAAATAAAGAAATGACTTTTGCTGAGCCAGTCGGTGATATTCATATGCCTAATAACTCAGCTATCCCATTTGTTATTTCTCTAGGTATGTTTATTGCAGCATTCGGTGCACTTTATCATCCAGATGCAGATAAACCTTGGTCTATTTATATTTTAATTGGTGGTCTTGCAATTACATTTGGTGCTATGATTTTCCGTTCTGTTAAGGATGATCACGGTTTCCACTTACACAAAGAAGAAATTCTTGAAATTGAAGAACATCTTTACGGCAAAGGGGGAAATAAATAATGGATTTCAATACTAAATTTACTCCTCATACTTGGCCAGATCATCCTGAACAAGCTACGATGGAAGGTAAAAATAAAGTTGTTGGTTTCTGGATTTTCCTTGCCTGTGAAGTTGTACTTTTCGCAAGTTTATTCGCTACTTACCTAGCGCTTAAGAACAAAGGGCCAGCTGGCATGGAGTTCACAACACAAAGTTTATTTGAATTACCTTTAGCTTTCGCGATGACGATGTTATTATTAACATCTTCACTAACATCTGTTTATGCAATTTACCATATGCGTAACTTTAACTTTAAAGCTATGCAAACTTGGTTTGGTATTACATTACTTTTAGGTCTTGGATTCTTAGGTCTTGAAATCTATGAGTTTTATCACTATGTACACAAAGGCTTCACATTTGACCAATCTGCGTTCTCAACTGCGTTTTATTCATTAGTTGGTACACATGGTTTCCACGTAACTTTAGGTCTTGTGTGGATTTCAACGTTAATGATTCGTAACGCTAAACGTGGTCTTAACTTATACAATGCACCTAAATTCTTCGTGGCTGCTTTATACTGGCACTTTATCGACGTAGTTTGGGTATTTATCTTTACAGTAGTATACTTGATGGGAGTGATCGGATAATATGTCATCACACGATACACCGATAGTTGCTAAGTCTCAGGCACAATACGAGTATGATCGTCATCATAATGCCGTTCATATGCGTAAACAAGTAATGAACTTTGCGATTATGATATTCTTTACGTTTATCGCATTCGCAGTAGTTGCAGCTGATTTTTCTAAATACTTAATATTCCCGCTCATTTTATTGCTTGCTGGTGTTCAAGTTGTTCTTCAACTTTACGCTTTCATGCACTTAGAAGACAAAAAAACACACTTCGGTGGTGTAATTGGCTTCTTCATGTGGATGGGTATATTAATCGCATTTACATTCTTCTTAGCATTTTTAACAATTATTTGGTGGTAATCACCAAAAAAGCACGTTCTCTACCTAGCGTAGGAACGTGCTTTTCTTTTTGGGTTCTATTCACGATATAGTGATGGGCAGGTAAGAACCAAGGCATACATTATGGTTCTTGAGCAAAACGAGTGGTTGATTTCCGTTCCGACTGGGCGCTTTCCTGGGGGCGTCCGATGAGCCGCTTCGCTTCGCTGCAGGGTCTCGGGCCAACACGATGTTGGTCACGAAGGCGTTATCACAGGACGTGATGCTCTTAGCCTTCGTTCCTCTATTGCTGATCCCCGAGGAGTCGCCCAGTCTCCACTCCAATCAACTAATTTACATAGCATGTATTCTCTGACATGTCGGTTTAATTTAAGTGATAAAACGCAGTTTAGCAAAAGAGTTTTATTTGTGCGAAAGCAGCAACAGCAACAAATGTTTTCTGCGCGAAAACAAAGTGTCAGCGGCAACAATGTCAATTACCTCTCTGTTATAAATATATTCTGTTCAATAGTTCGTTGTCCTAGCTTCCAATTTTGAAATGCATAAAATTTATAAAAATTCTACGCTATTGTTGATTGGAGTGGAAGGCTACTAGACTCCCGTGGGAAAGCGAGACAGTCGAGACCCTGAGGCCAACACGATGTTGGTCACGAAGGCATTGTCACAGGACGTGACGCACTTAGCCTTCGTTCCTTTAGCGAAGAAGCGGCTCGACGCTCGCCCACAGGAAGCTTTGCTCTGCGCGAAAGCGAAGCGTCAGCGACAAATGTTTTATCTGTGCGAAAGCGAAGCGTCAGCAACAAAGCGAGTAGCCTGGAACGGAAATCGCCCTCATTAAAGCCCAACAGCATTCACAGATTTCCTTGACCGTATTATTTTTCACAATGTGAACAACAGTAAACTGTGGATAGTTATTTGTTCACCTTTCGTTCATTGCAGAATAAGTGTAAGCGTTCTATAATAGGAGTACTGAAGTTAAAGGAGTGCGTTCTATATGCCACTTAGTATATTTGGTTTCCAAGCTTTATGGAGCCCATACTTAATAGGGGTTCTTGTTTTCATAACAGTCATCTATTTTTTAGTCACAACAAAGTGGCGCAAGGATTTTAAAGTAAGTGAGCCTCTGAAAAAGGGAGAGGCAATTTATTTTGTACTGGCAATGGTAACGATTTATATTATTAAAGGATCTCCAATAGATTTAATGGCGCACATTATGTTTACGATGCATATGGTGCAAATGGCTATACTATTGTTACTTGTACCGATTTTCTTAATTAAAGGGATTCCTTGGTGGGTATGGAAAGTTGCGATTGAAGCACCAGTTGTTAGATCTGTATTTAGAGTGCTAACATTACCTGTCGTTGCGGTAATTGTGTTTATCGGTCTATTTTCTTTCTATCATTTACCAGATGTATTAGATTACATTAAGTTAAATGAAACATTACATGGTACATATACGTTTGTATTATTTGTTTCTGCTGTTTTAATGTATTGGCCATTAATCCACACGGTGCCAAATGGTCCGCAAATGAAGCCTTTGTATAAGTTAGCCTATATCATTGCTAATGCGGTCTTAATTACACCTGCTTGTGGGCTAATTATTTTCGCACCAAACGCTATGTATGAAACATATACAAATGGTGAAGCATGGCTAAAGGCAATGGAGCTTTGTGTACCAGCTTCAACATTATCTGGTTTATCCCTATCAGGACCAGAGCTCTTTACAGATATGACACCTGTTGCGGATCAGCAACTAGGCGGCGTTCTAATGAAGATTTTACAAGAGCTTATTTTTGGCGTTTTAATTGGCACTATCTTTACAAGATGGTATCGGTCAGAACAAAAGGATCCTGATAAAATTACAGCTGATGCGTTAAAAGAACATCAAAAGAAATGGGAAAGTCAGCAGCAACATCAATTGTAAAATAGAAATTTACTTTGTATAAGGAGTTTTGTGAATGGAATTGCAAATTTTGCCTACTATAAGTACATCATTCATCGTTATCAGTGCTGTACTTGTGGCTATTGGTTGGGGCTTAATAATAAAAAGAAAGGTAGAAGCACATAAAAAAGTAATGTTAGCTGCAGGAGTTGCTGCACTTACCTTCTTTATCATTTATGTTTCACGTACAGTCTTTATTGGTAATACAGCGTTTGGTGGAGGAGAAGATTTAAAACCATATTATACTTTCTTCTTGATTTTCCATATTACCCTAGCGACAGTAGGAGCAGTATTTGGTATTGTTAGCATTATTTCTGGTTTAAAAACTAATATCAAGCTTCACCGTCGTATTGGACCGATTACAAGTATTATTTGGTTCTTCGTAGCGATTACTGGAGTTTTAGTATACTTTTTACTATATGTTTTATTCGAACCAGGTGAAACAACATCTGCCATTAAAGCTATTTTTGGCTTCTAACTTCTTTCAGCGGATAGGCTTAAGCTTCCGGACACAATTATGCCGAGGTATAATTGATAAAAAAAGATCTCCCTCCTTATTCTTGAGAAGGTGGGAGATTTTTTATAGATGTTTGATTAAATAGAGAAAGAAACACAACAACGAGTAAAGGACCAATTAAAATACCGAAAAACCCAAATATTTCATAACCGATAAACATTGCAATAAAAGTTGTCAGTGAAGACAGTCCGATTTTATTTCCGATTACTTTAGGCTCAATCATACGTCTAACTAAAAATAGTACGATTGTGAGTATGACTAAAACAGCAACAAAGACATAATCACCTGTAAAGGCTTTGTAAATTGCCCAAGGAATCAGCAACATAAATGAGTCTAAAAAAGGAATGAAATCTAAAATGACTAGTAAGAGTGTTAAAATAAGTGGGAAAGGTGTTTTAAGAAAATAAAAGGTTCCAAAAGCTATAGCAAAAATGCAAATACTAACTAAAAATTGTGCTTTTATAAAACCAAATAATGCAAGTTTTACACGTTGTCCAATAAATAGTATTTTTTGATGGTAGTGGAAGGGAATGGGCATTAACATTTTACGATTAATAGTTGGTAATTCTAAAAGGAACATGTATAACACAATCCAATAAACAAAAATATCAAACAAACGTGAAGCTATATACGTAAGTAAAGATGACCAAACATTCACACTTGTTAAAGAAAGTGCGAATTTTTCGATTGCGGATAGGCCCTGTGCTATCATAAGTTGAATTTGTATAACTAGATCTAAGGGCAATTGATAAGTATAATTGGAAAGTTTGGATTGTATTTGAATCCATATGGCTGATAGCTGATTAAGATACTCTGGAATTTGAATGATAAATGTTGAAAATTGTTTCCAACTTATAAATATAACGAGAATACATAATAGTAATGTCATACATAAAAAGAACATAAAAAAAACGGAGGCGACTACTTTGCGTTTTTTTCGGAATCGTTTACTGATTCGTATGATTACAGGTTCTAATAGTAAAGCTGTTACGTAGGCAAGTAGTATTGGTAATGACAAGGATATAACCCAAAGAATTGCAATCGTGATAGCTATAACGATTATTGGATGACGAAAAAAAGGACTTTTAAAGTATTGTAACATTTATCTCACCTACATCATGTTAAAGATATAGGTAGTATGAGAAGAAATAATATTTTTACTCAAAATAAAAAAGACTGGACCACCAGTCTTTTCAGATATAGCTATTGCACTGTATGCTGTTGCCAACTTGATGTACTGTCACCGTCTGACAGATAAATGATAAAATGATTCCGAATATTTAATCGACATGCACCGTGAAATAACTATCTAAAATTACGCTTGAATTTTAAAAGCTTCTAGGTCTAATTTAACCTTTTTTAAGATTTCTTCACATTTTTTTACAAGATGAGCTGGGAAAACTTCGTCATCTCCATACTCAACGCCGTGTGGATAGTAGTACTTACCAAGTACTGGTTTCATTAATGTTAGGATTGCATCGTGTGCACCAACATCACCAGATTTTGCATATGCAAATACACGTAGGTAGTAACGTCCCTCGCGAGTATCGAAACGCTTATCAAATGTCATACGTTCGTAGTCCCAGCCGCCATCACATTCTAAACCATTTTGTTTCATGATGCTTACAATAAGTTCTTGATCAGCTGTTAAATTTTCAAGGTTAGTATTTTCAAAATACATCTATAATCCTCCTTTAGGTTCTCGTACAAAGTATACGCTCATTTTTATAATAGAGCATATTTAACATTGTTGCAATGACAACATTGTGTCAACCCAATTACAATTGATATAATAATTTACAGAATAATGGCGATGAAAAGGAGTCAAATATGAAAGCTTTATTTCGCATTTTTATGGCATGTGCTGCAATTGCGTTGATTGGCTTTATGTTTTTTAATACACCACGGGAAAACGAGCCATTAAAAGGTCCGAATGCCAATTCAAATGTTATTCCTAAAACCGAGTTAAAGCAGCCTGAAGTAGGTGCGGTGACACGCCCAAAAAGTGGGATGTCGACATTAATCGGTCAAGAAGCAAAGAAAGTTTTGGATAAATACGGTAAACCGGCTCGGAAAGAACCATCATCCTTTGGCTATGAATGGTGGGTTTATAATGCAAGTGCTTCTACATTTTTTATGGTAGGCGTTCAAAATAATGTTGTGACACAAGTTTACATAGCTGGTGAAGATCTAGATGCTTATCCGTTTAAAATTGGACAGAAGCGCGATGATATTTACCGAATGACACTCATTGATTATGAAGTATCTGCGAGTGTGGGTGAAAATATTTTCGTTTTCTCAATGAGTGAAGAAGATATGCAGACACGATTGCTTGTAAAATTCGATGGGCTTTTTGCGCAACTCTATATAGATAGAGAAACAAGTGAGCTACAAGGAATACGCTTTACTAATAGTAAAACGCTTGCTCTTCATCAGCCTTATGAAATGACTTATCAAGGCGAGCTTGTTACATCAACGCCACCTTCCTCGTTTTTACAGCAGGAAATTAATGAAGCGAATGCTAGACAGTTAGACGATTTAATAAATGTAACAAGGGTTCATCATGATTTACCTGTAGTAGAAATTGATGAGTCATTAGAAGAAGTAGCAAAAATGCATAGTGAAGATATGAAGGTTCAAAATTTTCTTGGACATGAATCACCAACAAATGGAGATTTAAAAAAGAGATTAGAAACACAGGAAATCATCTATAGTGAGGCCAATGAAAATCTTGCAACTGATTATTTTGATGCGATCGAAGCAATGCATGGTTGGCTTAATTCTCCTGAGCATCGAAAGGTTATATTAAATGATAAATATACTACAGTAGGATCTGGCGTATTTTTAAACTATTATACACAAATATTTTTAGAACCTTCTTCTCAGGAGCTGGATAGTGAGAATAAAGACACTGAGGAACCAGTAGAAAATATTGATGAATCATCACCATAAAGTGAAATTTTAATCGTGGGGATTTTCTTCAACCCCACTGATTATTAGTCTTCACCAATCGGGCGTTTACAGGCAGTTTATATGGTACAGATAAATTACTGCCCGTTAACGCGGGATACATATAAATCTAAGACTGAAGATAAACTTGGCACAATCAAGTTTATCTTCAGTCTTTTCATTTTATACGAAAAAGATAAGCACAATGACCGCTTAGATTTTCCGTCACACTGATACATACGCCGTCATATGATAGAGAACTGAAAGGGGGAATGAAGCTTGCAATTAGCTGAACTATTGAAAGACTGGCCATGTAGCGTGACTGGAGGATCGATTCGCACAATTATTACGGGCGTTGAGGATTATGCACAGGCAATCAAGCCTGGAAATATTTTTATTGTTCGTAAGGGGAAGAAAACATCGGGAAGCCGCTTTGTAAATGAAGCAATAGCTCGGGGTGCTGCCGCCATAGTATCAGAGGAAAGTATCTCACTACCTAGTACCGATCAAAACATACCTTTTGTGTGGGTTCCGAATACATCGTTATTTTTATCGTATGCGAGTGCAAAACTTTCAGCCTTTCCAGCAGAAGCATTAACAGTAATTGCGATTACAGGTACAAATGGTAAAACAACAGTCAGTCATTTTGTGAGCCAGTTGTTAAGAGCCTTACATAAAAATGTAGCAGTTATTGGAACGGTAGGATTTTTCATTAATGAACAGAAACAACAAACAAAGTATGAGCAATTAACAACATTGCAAGCAAAAGAGTTACATCCGATTTTAAAGCAATGTGTACGAAATGGTGTTACACATGTTGTTTTAGAAGCTTCATCGATGGGGTTACAGCAACATAGACTTGATCATTGTGATATCGATTGTGGCGTATTTTTAAATTTATCGGAGGACCATTTAGAAGATCATGGAGGACTTGAGGCATATAAACGTGCGAAAAAAAGATTGGCAGATTTATCAAAAAAGCTAGTATTAAATGGAGATGATAATTTTTGCCGTTCTGTCGGTATTTATGATAAGAAAAAATCCTGCTCATTTGGCTTTGATAATCACAATGATTTACATATCCAAATTGTCAGTGAATCCACTGGAAAAACAGTACTTTGTTTACAAACTTCATCAAGTGAGCATATTGTAGAAATTCCTTTTGTTGGTAAGTATCATGTACAAAATGCTGTAGCTGCGTTAATGACTTTGTGGCGTCTAGGTTTTTCCATTGATGAAATAGCAGCGCATATGTGGTTGTTGAGGCTACCAGAAGGAAGGCTTGAAAAAATAGACAATGCATTTGGAATTGATGTGTATGTAGATTATGCGCATACTGCAGAAGCATTACAGGCTGTTTTACAAACTTTTGATAGTTCGAAAACGCTTTACCTCGTATTTAGCTGCGGGGGGAATCGAGATAAGGCCAAACGATTTGCGATGGGAGCGGTAGCTAGTAAGTATGCTGATATCATTTATTTAACAACCGATAATCCACGTGATGAAGATCCTATCCTAATTAATGAAAGTATTATTGCTGGTTTTACTGAACAGCAATACTATGAAATCTATCTAGATCGAAACATTGCTATTCATAAGGCATTAGCAAAGGCAGAAAAAGGCGATATTGTATTAGTTGCCGGAAAAGGGCATGAACAGACTCAACAAATAAAAAATCAAAAATTCCCTTTTTCCGATCAACAATGTATTCGAGATTACTTTTTAAATCTTATGACTAAGGACGGCGTTGAATGACAAAGAAAGTAGCGGTCGCAATCGCAAGTTTTCGCCCAGTCTCATCTTCAATATCACATTCCATCACAAGTGTTTGACGTCCTTTATGTACGAAACGTCCACGAGCGATTAGTTCTTTGTTCGTTGTTGTGGCAATGTAAGAGACATTGATATTAGTTGTGACCACATTAAAGCCTTCTGGTACAGAACGCGAAGCAAGCCCTCCCATTGCTGCATCTGCAATTGTTGCAATAATTCCTCCATGTGGAACCTTAATGGTATTATGGATAACGGGTGTAATGGGGATACGAACCTCGCTAATCTCAGCTTCAAATTTGCCAACCATATGTAAGGCAGCATTAATATAACGGCGATGGATACCTTGTTGTTTATCACGAAGTCCTGACAATAAATGCAGTAAAACTTCCTCATCTTCAGCTGTACTGTTTTGTAAAATATCTGCTAGTAATTCTTCTATTTGTCCTTTAGACGATGTGACCAATTAGAAAACTCCCTTATTTAAAAATATCAATAATGTAAAATTACCACAAAATCTGTTATGATGGGAAAGAGATTGGGGGAATTAAATATGATGATCACCTCTGACTGGGTAATCATTTTGGATGAGGCCGATGCGCTTTGTGAGATGATTCTTTCCTCTGAGCCTGCGAAAACGCTGCAACAAGCGTATGATGCTGTTTATAGCGATGCCCAATTAGTTCAAGCTATTTACTCATTTAATCGCATAAAAGAGCAGTACGAAGATGTACAACGTTTCGGAAAATATCATCCGGACTATCATACAATTATGAAATCGATTCGTCAGCAAAAGCGCGCGCTCGATTTAAATGAAAAAGTTTCGGCCTTAAAGATTGCTGAAAATGATTTTCAAGATTTGCTTGACGAGATAAGTCTACTTATGGGGAAAACTGTATCAGAAGCAGTGAAAGTTCCTGTAAGTAATCCGTTCTTTGCATCAGGTTCTTCCTGCGGCGGAGGATGTGGCTCAGGCGGTTCTTGCTCTTGCTCTGCATAAACTAAGTAATACTTCTTTTTAGACTGTAACAAACTCGATGAATTATGAGTTTGTATACAGTCTTTTTTCTATATACAATACTACTGCGACTGCGGGGTGTAATAGTTGCGGGAAAATTGTATAGTAATTGAATAAGCAATATAGAAATAAAAGGAGGATAAAGAAATGAAAACTTATCGAATTGCCGTTATACCAGGAGATGGCATAGGTAAAGAGGTTGTACCAGCGGCGATAGAAGTTCTTAATAAAGCTGCTCAATTAGATGGAAGCTTTGAATTTGAATGGACAACATTCCCATGGGGCTGTGACTATTATTTAGAGACAGGTAAAATGATGCCGGATAATGGTATTGAAATATTGAAAGATTATGATCAAATTTTCTTAGGTGCGGTTGGCATGCCAGATTTAGTACCAGATCACATTTCATTATGGGGACTACTTATTAAAATTCGCCGTGAGATGAAACAATCTATTAATGTACGTCCAGCAAAGCTACTTCAAGGTTTGCCTTCGCCGTTACGTAACCCAAACGGCTTCGATTTTGTCGTTGTACGTGAAAACTCAGAGGGAGAGTACGCTGAAAGTGGTGGCAGAATACATAGTGGACAAGATGAGATTGCTATCCAAAATGCCATTTTTACAAGGAAGGGTACAGAACGTGCGATGCGGTATGCATTTGAAATGGCGAAAACTCGACGTCAGCATGTTACAAGTGCCACAAAATCGAATGGAATTACATACAGTATGCCTTTTTGGGATGAAGTATTTGCGCAAGTAGGTAAAGATTATGAGAACATAGGACAAGTATCTAATCATATTGATGCTTTAGCTGCCTTTTTAGTAATGAAGCCAGATAACTTTGATGTTATCGTTGCATCAAATTTATTTGGCGATATTTTAACAGATTTAGGTGGTGCAATTATGGGGAGTATCGGAATTGCTCCTGCAGCAAATTTAAATATTGAGCGACAATATCCATCTATGTTCGAACCAGTCCATGGCTCTGCACCTGATATTGCAGGTCAAGGGATAGCCAATCCACTTGGACAAATTTGGACGGGTAAAATGATGCTTGATTTTTTAGGCTATCATGAGCTTGGCACAAGCGTACTAAATGCAATAGAAGCGACACTAGCACAAGGTGTTAAAACAGCCGATTTGGGCGGAACAGCAACATTACGAGATGTGACAGATACAGTATTATATTATCTGAAATAAAAGCTTTGTTTAAAAAATGCATGGGGTGAGAGCCACAATCAAATTCCTTGAATATAGCGGGATTCGTGGCATAATGGGTGAAAAAGACCGAATATTGAATAAAAGGTAAGGGCTGTTAAAAGTGGCCCTTACCAATTCATGTAGTAATCTAGTATCTATCTAGTACTAGCTTAGAAATAGAGAGTAAGCTCCATTCTAGTATTCATTTTTTTGTAATAGTTCTACAGCAATATCAGGTCGATCAGTAACAATACCTTTTGCGCCGTTGTGAATTAACTTGTTCATTGTTGCCGCGTCATTGATTGTCCAATAGTGAACAGGGATGTTTAAGTTGTTTAAAAACTGAATAAACTTCGGTGAATCCAGTGCAATAACTCCTGATTTTGGCGGTATTTGGAATACATCTACTTTTGGGTGATATAAATGTCCAAATTGGCTTGAGAAAGAGGCGAATGCTTTACGAACATCTGATTCACCTGCACCGAGTGCTACTTGATTTTGTGCATATAGATTAAAGCGATCTATCTGTTCACCGTAAGTACTTGTGACAACTACTCGATTCTCTGCACCAAGCTCTTCAATTAAACGCCATAGTTTAGAGGGCATTAAACTTCCTTCATACGTATCTGGTGCATCTTTAATATCAATATTTATCAACATATTTGGATAATTTTCTAGTAGATCACGTAACGTTACGACGTCTATTTTTTCATTTCGATAAGGAAATTCCCCATCCAAATCTTCAAATTGATAACCGTGGTTTAATGCATTTATTTCTGCTAAAGTCATGTCTGCAACAAGACCATAGCCATCTGTCGTACGCTCAACAGTATCATCGTGGAATACGATGATTTCCTCATCTTTAGTTAAGCGAATGTCTATTTCAAAGCCGTCAACACCTAACTGTGCGGCTTTCTCAAAAGCAGGCATTGTATGCTCAGGTGCTAAATCGGCACCGCCACGATGTGCAAGAATAACTGGATGATCGAATTGTAATGCTTGTTTACTTTCTCGTTGTTGAGGTTTAGAAATAGCTTTACTACCTGCCCAAGCAGCTGCACTTGCCGCTGCAATTGCGAGCGCAATCTTTGTTTTCTTACCCATATTCGTCCTCCTTAACAATAAAATGATATAAAAAGTACTGGCAAATTCACTTACAGAATTTTTTGTGAACAAATAAAATCAGTGAAGTTCAAACTCTAGTTCCTTATTAACTTGTATAAGTGAAAGTAAAACTCTGAATCAACGTTGTATGCTTTTTTATTATAACGGAAAAATGAGCGTTCTGTCAGCTAAACTCTGTTGCTATCATTTTCCGGTCTATGGTATTCTTTTATGTAAGAAATGAGGGAATAATATATGAACGAACGACAAGGGCTAATCGTTTACGTCCATCAATTAAAACATGCGAAGTCTCTTCGAAAATATGGGCATGTTCTTTATATTTCTCGGAGGCAAAAATATGTAGTGCTTTATTGCGAGCGAGAGGAAATTGAAACAATGACAACAAAATTACAACGCCTTCCATTTGTGAAAGACGTTGTGAAGTCTTATCGACCATTCGTTAAAACTGAGTTTGAAAATGCAAAACCAGATAAAGCGAAGGAATATGACTATAAAGTAGGACTATAATATTACACTAATGCTGGAATATAGTGATGAAGTCTCATTATCCCGATTAAGTATTGATAAAATAGTTTTGATTCCGAAAATATAGATGAGTGCTTTATTTCTACAACAACCGCTTTTCGATCTAGTTGTTTAATACTTTCTTCGAACATTTTTTGTCGCTTTGAAGGCTGCTCCTCATTAAAAGGGATGCCTTCTCGACAAATATAAATCGGCATGAATTTACTGTCACCGACTGGTTTTAAAGCGACTGCTAAAGAAGCAAACTTTTTTTCTTCTTTTGTGGAGGTTAGTATAAAGGCTTGGTGGAAGCGATCTTGATTGGTTCTTACTATTTCAAGTAGCTCATAAACATCACCATAGCCCTCACCTAATTCTATAAATTGTTGTGGCATAATAATTGCACATCCTTTCCAATACACATAGTATCATGCTGCGGGAGGTCAAGCACATGAAATTTGCAATGAGTTTTTTTTCCATACTAGCACTAATCATTACCGGAACGTTATTTTTCCAGTACCATGCTTATTCATCTGATTTAGAAACAGGAAATGGCGAATTCCATTATTCGCAAGAGATCGAAATTGTCTATCGGGAAAATAGCTTGGATATTCGCCAACATTTTAAAAATTTACCAAACCAAAAGGTGAATATAAAATGGCCAGAAAATGCGGTAAATCCTAGTTGCTTTATCGAAAATGAAAAAAGTTGTGGTCGTTTATCAGAAGAAGTCTCATACTTTAAAAAAGGAGAGACTAAATCGCAATCTGTTTCATACATAATTCCAATTGAGGGTGGCTTAAAAGATAAAATGCTCATCCAAAATGCTTTCGCTACATTAACGAATGGTGAAGCGTCTTATTCTGTTGTACATATTTCAACTGATAGTAAAATTGTTGGTCAGTGGATAACTGGCTTGCCTTTAGTAGGTCAGCAACAACTATCACTTGTTAACTATACAATGTTTAGTGGAAGTGGTACAGTTCGTGATATTTATTGGCAAGCGGGTAATCTAAAGGTACAAGAGCAAACCCCTGTGTTATCTATTTATGCACCGGAAGCTATTTCAAAGGATTTCTTAACGTCATTAGAAAATTTACAGTTTTTGAATGACGAACACGTTGCTATTATTCAAGAGAAGAGTCCAGCGAAAGAACATGATGATCGACTTTTATTTTTGCCAGAACTAACTGAACAAGCTGTTGAGCAAGAAGTTATAATGTCTCAAATAAAGTCACAATATAAGTTTAAAGATTCGCCAACATGGTTGCCGGAAGTTTTGGCATCCTATCTAGTGAAGGATACGATTGGTTCAGAAAAAACAAAGGATATCGTGAAGACGTTAAAAGAATATATGACAGCTGATCAAGAGGCGGCATGGCAGGAGGCTCTGAATGAGCTTGGAGAAGAGCCGATTTCTCCTGATACAATGGACAAGCTTTTATCAGAGGTGTTAGAAGCAAAAACGTCTTATTTTAAGTTAAATGCGGCACAAGAAAATGACACATACCCACTGTTATTTGAGGATGAGCGAAGTGTTTACGTTAATGACGTTTTAAAAGAAGATGTTCATGTTATTCTCCATGAAGGACAAGTATTATATACTGCTGATACATTGTTGCCGTATCTAGGCTATACTGCTGGTGAAGGCAAAAATGGGTATTATGTAAATAGTGATAATCGCATTTTCCGATTCCCGAACGAGCCTGGATTTTATGTATTCAATCAACGTAGATATTCTACTATTTCAGAACCAATTATTAAAATTGCCAATCATTATTATGTTGAAGAAGCTTGGCTACAACGATTATTTTTAGTAGAATTACAAAAAAGTGATGATCGTATCCAAATTATAACTCAAGAACAACAAGAATAAATTTTTGCAGCGGAGGTTTGACTTTCGCTGCAAAAATGTTTTTATCTAAAGCTTCTGGCGGATGTCTCAGATTTTGGATTGTACAGGCACAATTCAAAATCTGGACGCAATTACGCCAAGGTGAAATTGATATATGGAATAAAGAAAGTATGGTGATTTGACTACATGAGAGTTGTAGCAGGAGAACGTAAAGGGATGCCGTTAAAGGCCATTGCAGGAAACACGACGAGACCTACAACAGATAAAGTGAAGGAATCCATTTTTAATATTATTGGTCCATTCTTTGATGGAGGCATTGCGCTCGATTTATTTGCAGGAAGCGGTGGCTTAGGCATCGAATCTTTAAGTAGAGGAGCTGAGCACGCCGTTTTTATTGAAAAGGATGCAAAGGCGTTCCAAGTGTTACAGGAAAACATAAAAAAATGTCGTTACGAGGATTATTCTGAGCTCTTTCGTATAGATGCGAAGCGTGCTGTGAAAGCGTTATTAAAACGTGATATTACGTTTAAATTAGTATTTTTAGATCCACCATACCATCATCAAGAGTATTATGACTTAGTGCAGGTACTTGTTGACAATAATAAGATTCAGCATGATGGCATTATTTTATGTGAGCATGCAAAAGAAGTAGAATTACCACAAAGTTTTGGGGATTTTGTATTAAAGAGACAAGAAACTTATGGCGGAACGATTATTTCTGTTTATCTTCATTCAGTGGATGTCCAAACACCTACTGAATAGAGGTACTTAGGCTAAGAGCTTCACATTAACGAAGTGACAGCTACAATTACGCCAAGACGAAATGATTGTTGTGCAGAGGAAGAGGGAGAATAAGTTGTCAGAGAAAATTGCTGTAGTTCCTGGAAGTTTTGATCCGGTGACATTTGGCCACTTAGATATTATTAAACGTGCGGCAGATGTATTTGACACAGTTTATGTTGCTGTTTTAAATAATTCATCAAAGCGACCATTATTTTCAGTAGAAGAGCGCATGGCTTTAATGGCTGAGGTGACTAAAACATTGCCCAATGTACGCATTGAGAGTTCATCTGGACTGTTAATAGACTATGCTAAGGAAAAAAAAGCAAAGGCGATTGTCCGTGGTTTACGTGCTGTTTCGGATTTTGAATACGAAATGCAGATTACGTCGATGAACCGTTTTCTTGATGAAACCATCGAAACATTTTTCATTATGACAAAAAATCAATATTCATTCTTAAGCTCAAGCATCGTCAAAGAGGTTGCGAAATATGGTGGTGATGTCAGGGAACTGGTTCCTGTTTGTGTTGTGGCAGCCTTAAAAGAAAAGTATGATTTTACCAAATAAAATACAAAGAGGATGTCTTATTTTAAGGCATCCTTTTTTGATGTGTCATGTTAATTAGGGGACGCTAATTTACGCTATGAGCTACTCGTTTTCTAAGGGTGAATGTCGACCGGATTTCTCCTTTTTCGTGCCCTATAGCGAGCCTGTAGAGGAACGAAGGGTAAAAACATCATTCGCCAATGCCCTTATGCCACAGTGACTCAGTCGGCACCTTGAGAAAGCCCTTAGTCGAAACGGAAAACAACCACACGTTATGTTGATGAGCCTTAGTTATTTTAAGAAAAAAAGAGCATAAATAGTGGGTACAATGATTATGCTAAGTAGGCGGAATTTTATATATGGTCGAACGGAAAGCTTGGCTGATTTCGCAATAACAAAAATTTGTAAGTGGATGCTTATACTTTGCATCGTTAACAAGATAACAACTAGTAATGGTAAATATGAAAGATTGGGAAAAGCCGAGACGGTCATTTTAAGACCATTTGTAACTTCGAGAATTGCGGCAATGGAAAGTTCGGCTATATAGGGAAGTTTGGGTATCAGTGAATCTAAGCCTTGCTGAACGATCGTCTGGATGGTAGTGAAAAAAATTATTGTCGTTCCAACTAATAGTATTGTTGGTGCTGTTTCTTTTATGCTTTCAGAGAATGGTGCTGTATGCAAAGGTGTATTGTGTATGGAGATGCTAGGAGGATCCGTTTTACGAAATAAGAAGTAACCCGTTATTAAACAACAAATATTAAAACTATGTAGTAAACATAAAAACAACCATCCGAACGTATTACTTTGTAATAAATCGAGGCTTACAAAACCCAACACGAAAAGTGGACTTGGCGCATGACATACAGCTAATAAAAAATTTGCTTCTTTTGGATGTAGTTGCCCACTGTTTTTTAAGTAAACGATTGTTGTTGCTCCAGATGGATATCCCCCGAGTGCGCTAATAATATAGGCTTGTACGTATAACGAAGCTCTTTTTGTTCTCGTTCGCATAGGAGCCGTTAAACGGAGAAGCCATTGCGTTAAAATAAGATAGGGTAATAAATAAGGGAATAGCGCATCCATAAAAAGGGTTAAACCTAAATCAGTACCATGATGAGCTGTTTGTGGGAATAACAAGAGTAATAGAATAAGAACTATGCAAATCGCTATTTGAATTGTCGCATACATGTTATCATCTCGTTTCAACTTTTTGTCATTCACATAGGCAAATGCTAAAATCAATATATGTAAAAAAGGCAAAAACATGAACGTATGGATTTGCGAGCGTCCTAGGAGGTGTTCTTCTAAATGAAGAAAAAAATTAGTATTTATGCATTGTTACTCGTCTTGATTTGTTTTTTTATGTTATACCGTCTAGACGCTTATATTATGAAACCTGGAAGTGCTTATGATGTCAGTAAATTTGTTGCCGTTGAAAATGACCACACGGAAAACAAAGGATCTATGAGTTTAATGACAGTGGCTATGCAGCAAGCAACGCCTTTTTCATATTTGTGGGCGAAAACACAAAAACATCAAAAAATAATGGATATTAGTCAAGTTCGAAATCCATTGGAGGATGAAGAGGAATATAATGTTCGACAGCTTAAATTAATGTCAGACTCACAATTTAATGCAAAGTATGTAGCTTTTCAAAAGGCTGGTATTCAAACAAAAGTTATCTTCAACGGTGTTTTTGTATTAAATGTCCTAGAGGGCGGTGCTTCGGATAATCTATTAAAAGCTGGTGATGAAATTATTGAAGTTGATGGGCAAAAAATTAGGAACCAACAAATGCTTGTAGATCTTTTGAAGCCAAAGCAACTTGGAGATAAGGTGACTATTAAATTTATACGTAATCAACAAGAACAAGAAGTAACGCTTACATTAAAGGAAATCCCTAAATCAGAAGAGAAAAGAGCTGGTCTAGGTATTACGTATGCGGAAAGTAAGTCTATTGAAACGGATCCAAAGGTGTCTATGAAAACAGAGGATATTGGAGGTCCGTCTGCTGGGCTAATGTTTACATTAGAAATTTTAGATCAACTTCTCGAAGAAGATTTAACAAAAGGCTATGATGTTGCAGGTACGGGGGAAATGTTGGTTGATGGCTCTGTTGGAAGAATTGGTGGAATAGACTATAAAGTCATTGCTGCGGATCGAGATGGTATGGAAATCTTTTTTGCGCCAGATGATGAAATTTCTCCAGAAATGAAAGCTAAATATCCCGAGCTTGAATCTAATTATGCTACAGCAGTAAAGACTGCTAAAGAAATTGGTACAAAAATGAAAATAGTTCCAGTTAAAACAGTTGATGATGCAATCGAATATTTAAAACAGTTACCACCGAAATAAAGGCTTATTACCATAACGTGGGGTTGATTTCCGTTCCGACTGGGCGCTTTGTTGTTGCTGTCGTTTCACTTTCGCACAGATAAAACAATGCTGTCGCTTCGCTTTCGCACAGTGCAAAGCTTCCTGGGGGCGTCCGATGAGCCGCTTCGCTTCGCTGCAGGGTCTCGGGCCTACACGATGTAGGTCACGAAGGCGTTATCACAGGACGTGATGCTCTTAGCCTTCGTTCCTCTATTGCTAATCCCCAAGGAGTCGCCCAGTCTCCACTCCAATCAACTTATATAGGCATATGATATGTCAACAAATGTCATCCATTACCTTATGGTGATGAACCAAAGTTGATTCCTTTATTTCGCAATATTAACCAGTTAAAAAAGGATGCTAGAAGAATTTCTGGCATCCTTTTGGTGTGAATTAGAAGTATTTTTCTTTAATTAATTACTTAAAAACGAATCGGTGGTGTTTGATAATCTTTAGGAAGATTTTGTTCTTTAGTTCCGTGTTCTATACTTAAATTATATACCTCTGCTGCATGAATATCCACAGCAAGCATAGCATCATCCATAGCTGCAACACGACTGATCAAAGGTAAATGTATGTCTTTTTTATGCATTCCTAAATAGGCTTGTCCCTCTCTACTCATACCAAGTAAACGAATAGTAGATGGTGCCTTAAAGCTTTGCAGTTGTTCCTTTGTAAATCCAGTATAAATGTGTGTGAGCATACGCTGAAGTCGTGTCCAAGTATAGCGTTTTGATTTAATCTTCTCCATAAAGCTGCTGAATGAATGACTTGTTTTCGCTGCTTTAATTAGAGCATGTTCAATTCCTTCTGTTACTTCAGCGTAGCGAGTAAGTTCCTTAGGTGTGTGCCGAATAAGTGTAAACTGTAAGAAAGGCCAAAAAGTATCCCAACTTGCAAATTTACCGTATTTTCCATGCCAATCAGTTAAATAATCAAACGATGCTTTAGGGAGAACGTCTTGGACACTTTGTAGAGCACTGGTTGTTGATAGAGCCTTACGTATTCCTGTGGCACTAGCAATGGATGAACCTTCTTGTAAAGCGTCGTGGTAACCTGCAGCAATACGAGGGATCGTTAAAGGTTTAATCTTACTATCTAATGCCATGGCTGCCTCAATATAATGAAAACCGAGTATATTGTTTGGTTGTGCCAAATCAATGTATGTAGCAGGAAACTTTTGAGAAAGCTGTTCATAGGCATAATGTAGACTTTTAGGATAGCTTGCACCCGTTTTAAGGCTTTCTTTAATAAAAGCGTCATATTCAGTGCGATGATTCTTAATGAGCTGAAACGTATTCATAAAGGGTTGAATGGAACCATCTTCGCTTCCGAAGGCAAAAGAATCGCAACCAATTGCAGATAGTAAGGAAATTGCTCCTTTTGCGAAATCAGTTGCAGGTGCGGTACTATAGACATAAGGTAGCTCGATGACGATATCAACACCACCTGCAAGAGCCATTTGTGTGCGTGTCCATTTATCGACCATGGCTGGTTCACCACGCTGTAAGAAATTCCCACTCATGATAGCGATGACTATATCCGCTTGTGCTACTTTTTTTGCCTGTTCCAAATGATAGGCATGTCCATTGTGAAAAGGATTGTATTCAACAACTATTCCGACTGCTTGCATTATTTAAGCCCCCTTTATCAAAATTATTTGCTTCTCGTTCTCAGTAAATTTGGAGTCTGTTGCTTATTTAGAACGGTTTGGAGCAAATACGCTTTTCATAATATATAATTATAGGTGGGTTTTATTGTGGTGACAAGAAATTATCTTGACATCTATTTTTACACATTATATAATCAACAGTGTTGTCTCGAGGTGATTAAACGAATGAAATGGTCAATTCATCAATTATCTAAATACCGCCAAAACGGGATGC
>Ga0213823_1000883_pt1 | contig 20966 bp, 16 predicted proteins | sample MC6MC0907MG_FD_179887 | JGI IMG/M metagenome (GOLD analysis project Ga0213823, IMG submission 179887) | Enriched soil aggregate microbial communities from Iowa State University, Ames, United States - MC6-MC0907-MG | ecosystem: Environmental > Terrestrial > Soil > Unclassified | place: USA: Iowa...
AGCAGCTGCCACCCCAGGCTATCGGCACGGTGCTGGGCTACACCTATTCAACCCTGCAACCGCTGCTGGACAAGGGCCAGCTGCACCGTGAGGACAGCCGCAGCCAGTTGCTGGTGCTGCAAAAGCTTCAGGCCGGGCGGTATCGGCATGCGGTGAGCAACCAGCTGTCTTTGCAGTGGTTCAACCAAGGCTTGCCAGCCGAGCAGCAATTGCAGGCGCTGGCGGTGCTGGAAGAACAGGATTTGGGGTGCATGGTGCGCAACGACCCGGCGATACCGACACAAGCGCTGTTGCGGGCGCTGGTAAAAATGAAGCAGTCGGGGGAGATCGAGCGGATTGTGCAGCGGTATGGGGGAGCGGGCGACCCGGACAACATGTCTGTGGCCCGGCCCTGAAATGCCCAGCATAATGCCGGCACAACTTACTGCCCTTCTCAACTTGTGAACGCTTGTGCAAACCCTGTGGGAGCGGGCATGCCCGCGTACACCGGCATAGCCGGTGCCATCCACCGGGTAATGTTCTTCGCGGGCATGCCCGCTCCCACGGAGTTGTGCGGCACACTCAAAATCTCTAATGCAAACCAAACATCACTGGCCTTTGCGTTCAAACGCCAAGCTGACCGCATCCGCCTGCCCCCAGGCAATCTGCATGGCCCGCAACCCATGCTCCAGCAATTGCCTGGTTTCTTCGTCCTGAATGCGCTCAAGCGCCCGCCGGCTATCGCTGTAGGCGAACATCAGGTAGTGGGAAACATTCATCAGCGCGAACTCCATCGGCACGATGCCTTCGCTGATGGCGCGGGAAAGGGATTTACCTTGGGGAAGATCGAAGACGTGGGGTGGATCGGGGACCAGCTTTTTCATGACAGCTCCGTGTTGGCTGTGTTGTCCCCTTCTGCTTCCACGCATTAGGGTGGCAACTGTACGCGGGGTGGAAGACCAGGCACACGGTAGACCCGGCAGGTACGAATACCTCCCGCGCACAGCCGCCATAAATGACAACTGTCCCGTGTGCCGCCCAGGCTTCCACACCCGATCGCTGAACTGACAGCGACCGCGAAAGCCTAGTGGGCGAGGTTGACCGGGACAATCAGACGGGAGTCGACGGAGATCGTAGGATAATTCGCTATACCTACCTGACGTGTAGGAGCTTTCTTCGATTGATATCAGATCCGTCTAAAATTACTCCGACGTGACGTGCCTGACGAACTTGATCGCAATTGGACTACAACACTCAATGGAAACGGCGGTTTCGCGGCCGAACCAAACCACACACAATCAAGCCCGCCCCTGGCACCTTCGCCGCAACAGAATAGACAGCCCGATGCATCAGGATGATCGTGAACATCTCGAACTTGAGAAGTTACAAAATGAAGGCCGCAAGTTAAGGGCCGAGGCACAGAAATTTGTAGCAGAAGCGCGTAAGCTCCGGCTGGAGGCGTTCTGGTACCCAATCGCAACGGGTTCAGCAGTTGTTACAACCATAGTTGGCGTAATGGCAGTGGCCAGCAAGCTCTGAGCTTCGATTAATCCAGCACAAGGAGTAACACATGCACCGCGCCGCCCAGGATCACACCAGAACAGCACTGAATGAAGCAGAAGCGTTCGCCGAAGAAATGCGCAACCTTCGAGCGTCTTCGCCATGGACGGGTGTGCTCCTTTTTTACATCGGCGCAATCTCTACAGGGGTACTGCTCTTAGCAGGCATGCTGATTTTGCGCTCGCTCTGACCCAACTCCCTGCCGTCACACTAAAGCAAGTAAACCCGCACTCAAGAACAACCCCACCCCAAACACAAAATGCGTAACCAGGCTCTTCAGGCAGTTACGCGCAGGTGTCGGCGTTCTGGACGCGAAGAACCCTGCCCCCATCGCCGGCTGCATGAAGCACAGCGGCGCCACGATTGTGCCCACACCCACAATTACTGCTGGCAAAAGAGTAGGTGATCGCAACCAGCTCTCCCCCACGATCCCAACCAGCAGCATCGCGAAAAGCACGCCAGTGGCGTAATGAATCACCCATCCCCACGCCAACTCATTTCGCACCGGTTCCGCTTTGGCAATCGCTTGGTGCGACACACGCCCGCCTAGCAAATGTCCTGCCCAACGCCCGACCATGGCAAAGTTCAGCGTTGCCACACCCAACCGCCTCAGCAGCAGCCCCCACAGGTCCATCACCACAGTGGCACCGATGCCAATCGGCAAAGCAGCTAGAAACATCGCAGTTAACGTCATTGAACAAGCCCTCGAAGGTTGACGGTCAATACCCATGCCGCGCAGCATAGAAGTTGAAGTCAACTTCAAGTCAAGGACCGGAAATGGACATTGCCGACGTCGCCAAACGCACAGGCGTACCCGCATCGACACTGCGTTACTACGAGAAGAAAGGCTTGCTCAAGTCGCTGGCCGGGCGCGGCCAGCGGCGGCAGTTTGCGGCTGATGTGGCAGACCGGCTGGCACTGATCGCCTTGGGGCAGGCTGCGGGGTTTTCGCTGGATGAAGTGGGGGCGATGCTGGTGGACCTGCAGGTCGACCGGCAGATGCTGATCGCCAAGGCGGACGAACTGGATGCGCGAATCAGGCGGATGCAAGCGATGAGCAAGGGATTGCGGCATGCGGCGCAGTGTCCTGAACAAGATCATCTGGCATGCCCGAAATTCCAGCGGCTGATGAAGCTCTCGGCGGCCGGAGCATTGGGCGAGAAGCAGGCAAGAACGAAGGCGTTCGTTGCAGATTGAGGTTTTCCGACCCCAGAAATGGAGGCGGCCCCACCAGCCACACCCCGGCACTCGATGTTCCCGCTATGGCTGCTCCCTTCCGGGCCTGACCAGGTTAACGGGTAATCAATGCGGGGGGACCGACGGGGCCACCACTACATGCCTCGCTGAGCAGCGAGTGGCGCCATTGTACCGGTCTTGAGGGCAGATACAACCTCTGAGGCAGAAAAAGTCATCATTTCTCAATGACTTGTCAGGCGCATGGTCGCTGAACTGGCGCGCAAACCTGTGGGAGCGGGCGCGCCCGCGAAGAAGGCAGCGCCGTGGATGGCACCGGCTTTGCCGGTGATCGCCGGCAAGCCTGCTCCTACAGGGACCGTACAAGCTTCTGGTTCTTGGTATCGGGCCAGAATGTTGGGGCCGGGGATAGCGCAGGGCTTCAGATAGTAATGCCCTGTTCGGCCAGGAATGTGACGAAGGCATCTTCGTCCAGCACCTTCACGCCCAGCTCAGCGGCCTTGGCAAGCTTGGACCCTGCCCCCGGCCCTGCCACCACGCAGTGGGTCTTGCCAGACACCGAACCGGCCACCTTGGCGCCCAGGCTTTCCAGCTTGTCCTTGGCGATGTCGCGGCTCATGCGTTCCAGGGTGCCGGTCAGCACCCAGGTCTGGCCAGCCAGCGGCAAGCCTTCGGCCACCTTCTTCTCGCTGCTCCAATGCATGCCGAACGCCAGCAACTGGGCTTCGATATCCCGCGCCAGCTTTTGATTCGCTTCATCCTTGAAGAACTCACGCACTGCGTCAGCCTGCTTGGCCGCCAGGGCCTGGCGCAGGTCGATGCCGTCGGCGGCGATGATCTTGTCCAGGCTGTCGAGCTTGGCCACCAGCTTCTCGGCACCGGTCGGGCCGACCGAGGCGATGTCGAGCTTGGCGATCATCCCGGCCAAGGTGGTGCTGGCAGCGAATTCGGCAGCCAGTTCGCCTTCGTCCTGTAATTGCATGCCGCTGGCCAGAAGCTGCTCAATGACCTTCTGGTTGTGCTCGTCTTCGAAGAAGTTGTGAATCTCGTAGGCCACTTCCAGGCCGATGTCCGGCAGGTAGGTAAGCACCTGCGGCAGCGCCTGCTGCACGCGCGCCAGGCTACCCAGCGAGCGGGCCAGTACCTTGGCGGTCTCTTCGCCTACGTCCGGAATGCCCAGGGCGTAGATGAAGCGCGCCAGGCTCGGGCGCTTGCTGGCTTCGATGGCATCGAGCAACTTCTTGCTGGACACCTCGGCAAAGCCTTCAAGCCCGACAACCTGCTCGAATTCCAGTTTGTACAGGTCTGCCGGCGAGCCGATCAGGCCTTCATCCACCAACTGCTCGACGCTTTTCTCACCCAGGCCGTCAATGTCCATGGCACGGCGCGACACGTAGTGAATGATCGCCTGCTTGAGCTGGGCACCACAGGCCAGGCGACCGACACAGCGGTACACCGCACCTTCGCTGGTAGTTGCCTTGCCTTTGCTGCGCTTGACCAGCTGGGTGCGTTCGACCTGCGAGCCACACACCGGGCACTCGCTCGGCACTTGTACCGGGCGGGCATCTTCCGGGCGGCGCTCCAGCACGACTTGCATCACCTGCGGGATCACGTCACCGGCACGGCGGATGATCACCGTGTCACCAATGCGCAGGCCCAGGCGGGCGATTTCGTCCATGTTGTGCAACGTGGCGTTGGACACGGTCACACCGGCCACCTTGACCGGCTTCAGGCGCGCCACAGGCGTTACGGCACCTGTGCGGCCAACCTGGAACTCGACGTCCAGCACCTCGGTCAGCTCTTCCATGGCCGGGAACTTGTGGGCAATCGCCCAGCGTGGCTCACGGGCACGGAAACCCAGCTCGCGCTGGGCCGCCAGGCTGTTGACCTTGAACACCACGCCGTCGATTTCGTAAGGCAGGCTATTGCGCCGCTCGCCAATGTCGCGGTAGTAGGCCAGGCATTCATCGATGCCGGCAGCGTGCCTGAGCTCGCGACTGATCGGCAGGCCCCAGGCCTTGAGCTGCTCGAGGGTGCCGATGTGGCTGTCGCCGATGCTCTCGGACACCTGGCCAACGCCATAGCAGCAGAACTCCAGGGGGCGGCTGGCGGTAATCTTCGAGTCCAGCTGACGCAGGCTGCCGGCGGCGGCGTTGCGCGGGTTGGCGAAGGTCTTGCCGCCGGCTTCGGCCTGGGCCGCATTGAGCCGGTCGAAACCGGCCTTGCTCATGTACACCTCACCGCGTACCTCCAGCACCGCCGGCCAGCCCTGGCCCTGCAGTTTGAGCGGGATGTTGCGCACGGTGCGCACGTTGGCGCTGATATCCTCGCCGGTGGTGCCGTCACCACGGGTGGCGCCCTGCACCAGCTGGCCGTCGCGGTACAGCAGGCTCACCGCCAGGCCGTCGAGCTTGGGCTCGCAGCTGTAGTCGACCGCACCGGGCTGGTCGAGGCCTTCTACCACGCGGCGACCGAACTCACGCAGGTCGGTTTCTTCGAAGGCGTTGCCCAGGCTGAGCATGGGCACTTCGTGGCGCACCTGGCTGAAGGCGGACAAAGCCTGGCCGCCGACGCGCTGGGTTGGCGAATCGGGGGTTACCAGGTGGGGGTTTTCAGCCTCAAGCGCCTTCAGTTCGTTGAACAGGCGGTCGTACTCGGCATCGGGCACGCTGGGTTCGTCGAGCACGTAGTAGCGGTAGTTGTGCTGGTCGAGTTCGGCACGCAGTTCGTGGATACGGGTTTCGGCGGTCATTTTCAGGGTCTCTTGCAAAGCAAAAAGAGCAGCCTGGGGTGGTGCCTGGGGCCTGGATTGGTAACTGCCTGACCCGGCCCTGTCGCCGGCAAGCCAGCTCCCACAGGTACACCACGAGCCTGGAAGGCAGTGATACACCTGTGGGAGCTGGCTTGCCGGCGATAGGGCCGGGTCGGGCAGTAACTCCCGAACCGACCAGCACGCCCTCAGGCTGCTCTTTCGTCTGGATCTGTCAGCGCTTCTGGGTCAGCGCACGGCGCTCGAACTCGACGATGCGCTGGCGGTAGTGCTCGATGGTCTGGGCCGTCAGCACGCTGCGCTGGTCGTCCTTGAGCTCGCCGTTGAGTTCGTGGGCCAGTTTGCGCGCCGCGGCGACCATCACGTCGAAGGCCTGCTTCGGATGACGCGGGCCCGGCAGGCCAAGGAAGAAGCTCACCGCACGGGTGCTGAAGTGGTCGATATCGTCCAGGTCGAACACGCCAGGTTTCACCGCGTTGGCCATGGAGAACAGCACTTCGCCGTGGCCGGCCATGCTCTCGTGGCGGTGGAAGATGTCCATTTCGCCGAAGCGCAGGCCGCTTTCCAGAATGTTCTGCAGCAGTGCCGGGCCTTTGAAGCCGCCTTCGTCACGGGAGATCACGCTGATCACCAGCACTTCCTCGGCCGGTGGCAGCTCCTTGAGGCTGGTGGCAGGCGCCGGGCTGCTGCTGCGGGTGTTGTCGGCGGCAAAGTCGTCATCGCTGTCGGCAAACAGGTCCGGCTCGCGCGCGTCGGCACTCAGGTTCAGGTCACCCTGCTGCACATCCGCCGCTGCGGTGGCGCGCTTGGTGCGCTTGCTGGCCTTGGCCGGCTTGGGCTCGCGTTCGCGATCACGCGAAGAAGCGCTGAGCGACGGCAGGTCGCTTTCGTCCAGCTCAGGCTCCTTGTGGGTGTCCAGCACACGCGACGGGCCGAGCACTTCGGCGCTGCCACCCTCTTCGTCCGGCTGGTTGGAATAACTGCGATCCAGACGGAATTTCAACTTGCCTTTCCCGCCGCGCATGCGGCGCCAGCCGTCGAAAAGAATCCCGGCAATGACAATGATGCCGATGACGATCAGCCACTCGCGCAGACCGATTTCCATGTAATCCCGTGCCTCTATAAAAATATGCTTGAAAACAAAGGGTTCAAAGCCCTTTAACACGTGGCGCCAACTCTATGTTCTGACAGGCGTTTTACCCACGCAAAAAACGAGTGACATTAAGCTAGCACGACCAAAGACAACTTTACACCGTCTGTCGCACATGACGGGGGCATTTCGTTCCAGAATGTGCCCCCATCGTCGCACATCAAGCGTCGACCATGGCCATGGCCGCCTCCACATCAACTGCAACAAGACGTGAACAACCTGGTTCATGCATGGTCACCCCCATCAATTGGTCCGCCATCTCCATGGCAATCTTGTTATGCGTGATGTAGATGAACTGCACGCTTTCACTCATTTCCTTGACCAGGCGCGCATAGCGCCCGACGTTGGCATCGTCCAGCGGTGCATCGACCTCGTCGAGCATGCAGAACGGTGCGGGGTTCAACTTGAAGATGGCAAACACCAGCGCCAAAGCGGTCAGTGCCTTCTCGCCACCGGACAGCAGATGGATGGTGCTGTTCTTCTTCCCCGGTGGTCGCGCCATGATCGTCACCCCTGTATCGAGTAGATCTTCGCCCGTCAGTTCCAGATAAGCGCTGCCACCACCGAAAACTTTTGGGAAAAGTGCCTGTAATCCGGCATTTATCTGATCAAAGGTATCCTTGAAGCGGTTGCGCGTTTCCTTGTCGATCTTGCGGATGACGTTTTCCAGGGTCTCCAGGGCTTCGACCAGGTCGGCGTCCTGCGCGTCCAGGTAGCGCTTGCGCTCGGACTGCTGTTCATATTCCTCGATGGCGGCCAGGTTGATCGCGCCCAGGCGCTGGATGCGTGCTTCAAGCTGCTCCAGTTCCTGTTCGGTGCCCTGCTCGCTGGCCTCGGCCTCCAGGGTGGCGAGCACGCCTTGCAGGTCGTAGCCATCGGCCAGCAACTGCTCCTGCAGGGTTTTGCGTCGTACATCCAGGCCCTGGCACTCCAGGCGCAGTGTTTCCAGCTGGCCGCGCAGCAGTTGGGCTTGCTGCTCGGCCTGGGTGCGGCGTTTTTCGGCATCACGCAGTTCGCGGTCGGCTTCGTCCATGTGCAGGCGGGCCTTGCGCATTTCCTCGTCAACGCTCATGCGCCGCTCCAGCAGCTCTTCGAGCTTCAGGCGCAGTTCTTCCTGGGGGGCCTCGCCCTCTTCCAGGTTCAGGCTCAGTTGCTCCTGGCGCTCGGTAAGGCGCGCAGCCTGCTGCTCCAGGCGCTCCAGAGCCTGACGGGTGGAGTCGTGCTGGGCACGCAACGAGCCTAGGCGCACGGCCAACTGGTGGGCGTGGTCCTTGTGCTGGCGAGCCTCCTGGCGCACCCGGTCGAGACCTTCGCGCAGGGTGTCGCGGCGGGCCATCAACTGCTCACGCTGCTCAGTATCCTGGGCCATCAGCTCCAGGGCTTCCTGCAGCAGCAAGCGCGCTTCACCTAGCTGCTCATGCTCCAGGGCGCGCTGCTCTTCGAGCTCGGCCAGTTCTTCAAGCAGCCGTCGACGGCGCAACTCGACCTGCTCGGCGCGGGCACGGCTGGCCGACAGGCTGGCGTTCAGTTCGCCATGCAGACGGTTTTCTTCCTGGGTGCGGCGGCGCAGCTGTTCGCGCTGCTCTTCCTGGTCCAGCTGCTGCTCGCGCAGGGCCTGCAGTTGTTGCTCCAACTGCTCCAGTGCCGCTTCCTGCTCATGTTGCTCCAGGCCCAGGCGCTCAATCTCCTGGCCGCGCGCCAGCACGCCGCCTTCAGCTTCACCCCCACGGCGCACCCGCAGGAAGTGCCGGCCTACCCAGTAGCCATCGCGGCTGACCAGGCTCTGCCCTTCGCCAAGCGACGCGCGCTGCGCCAGCGCCTGGGCCAGGTCTTCCACAGGTTTGACCTGGCCCAGCCAGGGCGCCAGGTCGATACGGCCCTCGACCTTTTCCAGCAGGCTGCCGGGCAACGACGCACACTTGCCGCTGGCCTGCAGCAAGCGCAGTTCACCTTGCTCAAGGCCTGTGAAATCGAGCGTATCGAAATCATCCACCAGCACGGCCTGCAGATCGGCGCCAAGCACCGTTTCTACTGCCAACTCCCAACCCGGCTCTACCCGCAAGCCTTCAGCCAGGCGTGGCTGTTGTTCCAGGCCTTGGCCTAGCAGCCAGTCTGCAGCACCTGCGCCCGGTTCCAGGGCGGCCTGCTGCAAGGCTTCAAGCGAGGCCAGTCGACCACCCAGGCGCTGCAGGTCGCCCTGCGCCTGCTGCTGGGCCTGGGTGGCCTGTTGCAGTTGCTCGCGCGCGCCTTCCAGGCGCTCCACTACCTGCTCTTCGGACAGCTGCAGTTCTTCCAGCAGCATTTCACTGCTGGCCAGTTGCTCGGCCAATTCGAGCATGGCCGCGTCCTGCGGGTCGCTACCCAGCTGCTCGCGCTCCTCGCCCAGCTTGCGCTGGCGCTCGGCCAAACGCTCCAGGCTGGCTTCCAGCTGTTGCAGGCGCGCCTGCTGTACTTCGGCCTGGCGGCGTGGCTCGGCGGAGCGGCTGTTGAAGCTGTCCCACTGCTCCTGCCAGCCGTGCATGCCCGACTCGGCTTCTTCAAGGGCCGCAGCGGCCTCTTCAGCGGCAGCCAGGGTCATTTCCTGCTCAGGTTCGAGCATGGCCAGCTCTTCGCCCAGGGTGGCCAGCAAGGTGCGGTCGTGGCCCAGGTGCGATTCGGTCTCCAGGCGTGTGCGCTCGGCTTCCTTGAAGTCGTCCTGCAACTGGCGCAGGCGCTGCTGGCCGTGCTGGATACTCTGTTCGACCCGGGCAATGTCACCGGCTACCGAGTAGAAGCGGCCCTGCACCTGGTTGAAGCGTTCGGACAATTCATGGTGGCCATCGCGCAGGCGCTCGATGCTGGCATCGGCGTTGCGCTGCTCGGCCACCAACGCCTCATGAGAGACATCCTGGTCGCCAATCACCGACTCGCGCTGGCGCACCTGCTCGTCCAGGCCGCGCCAGCGCAAGGCCGACAGGCGTGCCTTCGACTGGCGCTCCTGGGCCTTGTACTCGCGGTACTTCTCCGCCGCCTGGGCCTGGCGGTGCAGGCGCTCCAGCTGGCGTTCCAGCTCTTCGCGCAGGTCGGTCAGGCGTGCCAGGTTTTCCTGGGTGCGGCGGATGCGGTTCTCGGTTTCGCGGCGGCGCTCCTTGTACTTGGAGATGCCAGCGGCTTCCTCGATAAAGTTGCGCAGCTCCTCGGGCTTGGCCTCGATCAGCTTGGAGATCATCCCCTGCTCGATGATCGAATAGCTGCGCGGCCCCAGGCCGGTACCGAGGAAAATATCAGTGATGTCGCGTCGACGGCACTTGGTGCCGTTGAGGTAATAGCTGTTCTGCCCGTCGCGCGTGACCTTGCGGCGGATCGAAATTTCGGCGTAAGCGGCGTACTCGCCTACCAGGGTGGTTTCGCTGTTGTCGAACACCAGCTCGATGCTGGCCTGGCTGACCGGCTTGCGGCCGCTGGAGCCGTTGAAGATGACATCGGTCATCGACTCGCCGCGCAGGTTTTTTGCCGAGCTCTCGCCCATCACCCAGCGCACCGCGTCGATGATGTTGGACTTGCCGCAGCCATTGGGGCCGACCACGGCCGCCATGTTGCTGGGGAAATTGACCGTGGTCGGGTCGACGAACGACTTGAAGCCGGCCAGGCGAATGCACTTCAGGCGCATCGGTCAGCCTCGGGCCAGCGCCGCCAGCACCAGTTCGCAGCTGCGCTGGCCATAGGCGGTAAGCACCTCGCGAATGCGCGGCAGGTCGCGTGCGACAACGGCGTCGAGCAGGCGGGCGAACAGGTCGAGGTAGTCGATCATGTTGGCCTGGCGCTGGTCCAGCGACAGGTAGTAGGCACGGCTCATGGCCGGCTGCAGGTTTTCCACGGTTTCCTGCAGGAACGGGTTGTCGGCGAACGGATAGGCTGCGCGCATCACCGCGAAGCTATCGGCGACAAACGTCTTGATGTCGAGCTGGTCATGGGCACGCTGCAGGCGCTGCTGAATATCCAGAAACGGGCGCAGGTCGGCGTCGGTGCGCCATTTTTGCGCAACCGCATTGCCCAGCAGGATGTAGAACTCGCCCATCAAGGAACAGAGGCTGCGCACGCTGCGCTCGTCCAGCACGGTCACGTGGGCACCCCGACGCGGCAAGATCGCCACCAAGTGCCGGCGCTCGAGGATCAACAACGCTTCGCGCACCGAGCCACGGCTGACATTCAGGGCCAGGGTCACCTTCTGCTCCTGGATACGCTCGCCTGGCGCCAGCTCGCCGCGGATGATGCGTTCGGCCAGGTAATCGGCAATCTGCTCGGAGAGGCTGTCCGGGGCCTTGAACGTCATGGTTTTCCTTCAAAATCATTGAACTGGGCACAAGGGGCGGATTGTAGCGTATTTGGGCGGTAATCGCGCAGAGGGGCCTGGCGGTTTATTTGACCAGCCAGACAGCCGTGCGCCCGGCGCGATCTATGCTTGTTGTATGGGCAATGTATTCGGCCGGGCGGTGGCATGAGCAATTTCTTGACCTTTGAGTCAGAAAAATATTGACCTGCTGGACAGGTGTTGCTTAGAGTCCGCCCAACAACAATAAAACCATTGCGAGGCCATCCCCGTGATCCAGTTTCTCGTCAACCAGGAGCTGCGTAGTGAGCACGCCCTGGACCCGAACATGACGGTGCTGCAGTACCTGCGCGAGCACTTGGGCAAACCCGGCACCAAGGAGGGCTGCGCCAGTGGTGACTGCGGCGCCTGCACCGTGGTCGTCGGCGAATTGGCCCAGGACGAACAAGGCAACGACAGCCTGCGCTACCGCAGCCTCAACTCGTGCCTCACCTTTGTCTCGTCGCTGCACGGCAAGCAACTGATCAGCGTCGAAGGCCTCAAGCATCAGGGCCAACTGCACAGCGTGCAACAGGCCATGGCCGATTGCCATGGCTCGCAATGCGGCTTCTGCACCCCAGGCTTTGTCATGTCGCTGTTCGCCCTGCAAAAGAACAGCAGCGGCCCTGACCTGCACCAGGCCCAGGAAGCCCTGGCCGGCAACCTGTGCCGCTGCACCGGTTACCGCCCGATCCTCGACGCCGCCGAGCAGAGCTGCCGCCAGCCCTGCCGCGACCAGTTCGATGCCCAGCAGGCGCACACCATCAGCCGCCTCAAGGCCATTACGCCGACCCAGACGGGCGAGCTGAACAGCGGCGACAAGCGTTGCCTGGTGCCGCTGACCGTGGCCGACCTGGCCGACCTGTACAGCTCACACCCCGAAGCCCGCCTGCTGGCCGGCGGTACCGACCTGGCCCTGGAAGTGACCCAGTTCCACAAGACCTTGCCGGTGATGATTTATGTCGGCCACGTGGCCGAGCTCAAGCGCATCGAAAAAACCCCCAGCCACCTGGAAATCGGCGCGGCCACCCCGCTTACCGACTGCTACGGCGCACTCCACGAGGAGTACCCGGACTTCGGCGACCTGCTGCACCGCTTCGCCTCGCTGCAGATTCGCAACCAGGGCACCCTGGGCGGCAATATCGGCAACGCCTCGCCCATCGGCGACTCGCCTCCCTTGCTGATTGCCCTGGACGCGCAGATCGTCCTGCGCCAAGGCGAGCGCCAGCGCACCATGGCACTGGAAGACTACTTCATCGACTACCGCATCACTGCCCGCCAGGACAGCGAGTTCATCGAGAAGATCATCGTGCCTCGCGCCACCAGCGACTGGGCGTTCCGCGCCTACAAAGTGTCCAAGCGCCTGGACGACGACATTTCTGCCGTATGCGCGGCCTTCAACCTGAGTATCGAAAACGGCGCGGTCAGTGGTGTGCGCATCGCCTTCGGCGGCATGGCGGCCATCCCTAAACGGGCCCGCGCCTGCGAAGCCGCATTGCGCGGCAAGCCGTGGAACCAGGCCGCCATCGAGCGTGCCTGCCAGGCCCTTGCCGAGGACTTCACACCGCTCAGCGACTTCCGCGCCAGCAAGGAATACCGCCTGCTGACCGCGCAGAACCTGCTGCGCAAGTACTTCATCGAACAGCAAACGCCGCACATCGAAACCCGGGTGACCGCTTATGTCTAACCATCACGTAGCCAAGAGCCAGGCCGAGATGGCCGAGCTGTTCAGCCAGGACCTGACCACCGGGGTGGGCCGCAGCGTCAAGCACGACAGCGCCGACAAGCATGTATCCGGCGAGGCGCTGTACATCGACGACCGCCTGGAATTCCCCAACCAGCTGCACGTCTATGCGCGCACCGCCGACCGCGCCCATGCGCGCATCCTGCGCATCGACACCACGCCGTGCTATGCCTTCGAGGGTGTGCGCATCGCCATCACCCACGAAGACATCCCCGGCCTGAAAGACATCGGCCCAGTGGTGGCCGGCGACCCGCTGCTGGCCATCGACAAGGTCGAGTTCTTCGGCCAGCCGGTGCTTGCCGTTGCCGCCCGCGACCTTGAAACCGCACGCCGCGCGGCCATGGCCGCGATCGTCGAATACGAAGACCTGGAGCCGGTGCTGGATGTGGTCGAGGCGCTGCGCAAGAAGCACTTCGTGCTTGACAGCCACACCCACCAGCGCGGCGATTCCGCTACCGCCCTGGCCAGCGCCCCACACCGCATTCAGGGCACGCTGCACATTGGCGGCCAAGAACACTTCTACCTGGAAACGCAGATTTCCTCGGTAATGCCCACCGAAGACGGCGGCATGATCGTCTACTGCTCCACGCAAAACCCCACCGAAGTGCAGAAACTGGTCGCCGAAGTGCTCGACGTGCCGATGAACAAGGTGGTGCTGGACATGCGCCGCATGGGAGGCGGCTTTGGTGGCAAGGAAACCCAAGCCGCCAGCCCGGCGTGCCTGTGCGCGGTAATTGCGCGCCTGACCGGCCAGCCCACCAAGATGCGCCTGCCGCGGGTCGAAGACATGACCATGACCGGCAAGCGCCACCCGTTCTACGTCGAGTACGACGTGGGCTTTGACGACACCGGCCGGCTGCACGGCATCAATTTCGACCTGGCCGGCAACTGCGGCTACTCGCCCGACCTGTCCGGTTCCATCGTTGACCGCGCCATGTTCCACTCCGACAACGCCTACTACCTGGGCGATGCCACCGTGCACGGCCACCGCTGCAAGACCAACACCGCCTCCAACACCGCCTACCGCGGCTTTGGCGGCCCGCAGGGCATGGTCGCCATCGAGCAGGTGATGGACCATATCGCCCGCCACCTGGGCCGCGACCCGCTGGCCGTGCGCAAGGCCAACTACTACGGCAAGACCGAACGCAACGTTACCCACTACTACCAGACCGTCGAGCACAACATGCTCGAAGAGATGACCGCCGACCTGGAAGCCAGCAGCGACTACGCCGAGCGCCGCGAGTCGATCCGCCGCTTCAACGCCAACAGCCCGGTGCTGAAGAAGGGCCTGGCGTTGACGCCGGTCAAGTTCGGCATTTCGTTCACCGCCACCTTCCTCAACCAGGCCGGTGCGCTGATCCACATCTACACCGATGGCAGCATTCACCTGAACCACGGCGGCACCGAGATGGGCCAGGGCCTGAACACCAAGGTGGCCCAGGTAGTGGCGCAGATCTTCCAGGTGGACTTCAGCCGCATACAGATCACCGCCACCAACACCGACAAGGTACCCAACACCTCGCCGACCGCAGCCTCCAGTGGCGCCGACCTGAATGGCAAGGCAGCGCAGAACGCTGCCGAAATCCTCAAGCGGCGCCTGACCGAGTTTGCCGCACGGCACTATCAGGTGACCGAGGAAGACGTCGAGTTCCGCAACGGCCATGTGCGCATGCGCGACCAGATCGTCAGCTTCGAGCAACTGGTGCAGCAGGCCTACTTCGCGCAGGTGTCGCTGTCCAGCACCGGGTTCTATCGCACGCCGAAAATCTTCTACGACCGCAGCCAGGCACGCGGCCGGCCGTTCTACTACTACGCCTTCGGCGCTGCCTGCGTGGAGGTGATCGTGGATACCCTGACCGGCGAATACAAAATGCTGCGCGCCGACATCCTGCACGACGTGGGTGACTCGCTTAACCCGGCCATCGACATTGGCCAGGTGGAGGGCGGCTTCATCCAGGGCATGGGCTGGCTGACCACCGAAGAACTGGTGTGGAACGCCAAGGGCAAACTGATGACCAACGGCCCGGCCAGCTACAAGATCCCGGCCGTCGCCGACATGCCGCTGGACCTGCGGGTGAAGCTGGTGGAAAACCGCAAGAACCCGGAAGACACCGTGTTCCATTCCAAGGCCGTGGGCGAGCCGCCGTTCATGCTCGGCATTGCGGCCTGGTCTGCGATCAAGGATGCCGTGGCCAGCCTGGCCGACTACCGCGTGCAGCCGAACATTGACGCGCCGGCGACACCGGAGCGGGTGCTGTGGGGTTGTGAGCAGATGCGCAAGGCGGTGGCTGCAGCGCAACCTGAAGCCCCAGAGTTGGAAACTGTGACTCAGTAACGCCGCGGTCCTTGTAGGAGCGGCCTTGTGCCGCGAAAGGGGCGCGCAGCGGCCCCAGGATCGGCACAGGAATGAAGATTTTGGGGGCTGCCATGCAGCCCTTTCGCGGCACAAGGCCGCTCCTACACAAAGCCGACCGCGTTGCACTGAAGAGGATTTGCATCATGCACCAATGGATCAACGCCCTCGCCGACCACCAGTCCCGTGGCGAAGCCTGCGTGCTGGTGACCATCATCGAGGAGCGCGGCTCGACCCCGCGCAACGCTGGCTCGAAGATGGTGGTCAGCGCCGGTGGCCTGTTCGACACCATCGGCGGCGGCCACCTGGAATACAAGGCCCTGCACATCGCCCGGCAAATGCTTGAAGAGCAGCGCACCACCCCGCACCTGGAGCGCTTCAGCCTCGGCGCCAGCCTTGGCCAGTGCTGCGGCGGCGTCACCGTGCTGCTGTTCGAGCCAATGGCCGCCGTGCAGGCGCAGATCGCCGTGTTCGGCGCGGGCCATGTCGGCCGGGCTCTGGTACCCTTGCTCGCCGCGCTGCCCTGCCGGGTGCGCTGGATCGATTCGCGTGAACAGGAATTCCCCGAGCTCATCCCCAACGGGGTGACCAAGGTCGTCAGTGAGGAACCGGTCGACGAAGTCGCGGGCCTGCCGCCAGGCTGCTACTGCATCGTCATGACCCACAACCACCAGCTCGACCTGGAGCTGACCGCTGCCATTCTCAAGCGCAACGATTTCACCTGGTTCGGCCTGATCGGCTCGAAGACCAAACGGGTCAAGTTCGAGCACCGCCTGCGCGAGCGCGGCTATGACGAGGCCGTAATGGCCCGCATGCGCTGCCCCATGGGCCTGGCCGAGGTCAAGGGCAAGCTGCCCATCGAGATCGCCGTGTCCATCGCCGGCGAGATCATCGCCACCTACAACGCCTGCTTCGGCCAGCACGACGCTGCGGCCAATGCCGGCCCCATTGCCCAGTTGCTGCCGCCCTCCCGGCGCAGCCAAGCTATTTGACGAGTGTGTTATGACCGTTACCCGTAAAGCCTACCGTGCCGCCATCCTGCACAGCATCGCCGACCCGGCCGAGGTGGGCCTGGAGGCTTCCCATGAGTACTTCGAAGACGGCCTGCTGGTGGTCGACGATGGCCGCATCAGCGCCATTGGCCACGCCAGCGAACTGCTGCCGACCCTGGACGCAGGCATCCCGGTGGAGCACTACCAGGACGCGCTGATCACCCCGGGTTTTATCGACACCCACATCCATTTCCCGCAAACCGGCATGATCGGCTCTTACGGCGAGCAACTGCTGGACTGGCTGAACACCTACACCTTCCCCTGCGAAAAGCAGTTCGCCGACAAAGCGCACGCCGACCAGGTGGCGAAAATCTTCCTCAAGGAACTGCTGCGCAACGGCACCACCACCGCATTGGTGTTCGGTAGCGTGCACCCGGAATCGGTCAACGCCCTGTTCGAAGAGGCCGAGCGCCTGGACCTGCGCCTGATTGCCGGCAAGGTGATGATGGACCGCAACGCCCCGGACTACCTGACCGACACCGCCGAATCCGGCTATGCCGAGAGCAAGGCGCTGATCGAGCGCTGGCATGGCAAGGGCCGCCTGCATTACGCAGTTACCCCGCGCTTCGCCCCGACCAGCACACCCGAACAGCTGACCCTGGCCGGCCAGTTACTCAAGGAACACCCGGGCGTGTACATGCACACGCACCTGTCGGAAAACCTCAAGGAAATCGACTGGGTCAAGTCGCTGTTCCCTGAGCAGAAGGGTTACCTGGACGTGTACGACCACTTCGAGCTGTTGGGCGAGCGCTCAGTGTTTGCCCACGGCGTGCACCTGTGCGACGACGAATGCCAGCGCCTGGCCGAAACCGGCTCGGCCGTGGCCTTCTGCCCCACCTCCAACCTGTTCCTCGGCAGCGGCCTGTTCAACCTGCCCCAGGCTGAGCGCTTCAAGGTCAACGTAGGCCTGGGTACCGACGTCGGCGCCGGCACCAGCTTCTCGCTGCTCAACACCCTGAACGAAGCGTACAAGGTGATGCAGCTGCAAGGCGGGCGCCTGCACCCGTACAAGTCGCTGTACCTGGCCACCCTCGGCGGCGCCCGCGCGCTACGCCTGGACGAGCGCATCGGCAGCCTGCGCCCGGGCAACGATGCCGACTTCGTGGTGCTGGACTACAAGGCCACGCCGCTGCTGGACTACCGTATTCAGCAGTCCAACAGCATCGAAGAGACCCTGTTCGTGCTCACCACCCTGGGCGATGACCGCACTGTGCGCGAAACCTACGCTGCCGGGCGTTGCGTGCACCAGCGCTAAGGCTCTTTTGCAAGGCCCCGGTACAGCGCGCCGCCGATTGCAGCGCCGATCAGCGGCGCCACCCAGAACAGCCACAGTTGCTGCAGGGCCCAGCCCCCGACGAACAAGGCCGGCCCCGTGCTACGCGCGGGGTTGACCGAGGTGTTGGTGATCGGGATCGATATCAGGTGGATCAGGGTCAGGGCCAGGCCGATGGCTATCGGCGCAAAACCTGCCGGCGCCCGGGAATCGGTCGCCCCCATGATCACCACCAGGAACATCGCCGTCATCACCACTTCACTGATGAAACCCGCACCCAGCGTATAACCACCGGGCGAGTGGTCGGCATAGCCGTTTGAAGCCAATCCCGACGACAACTCGAAACCGGCCTTGCCGCTGGCGATGAGGTAGATCACACCCGCTGCCAGGATGGCGCCAATCACTTGTGCGATCACGTAGGGCAACAGCTCTTTGGCCGGAAACCGCCCGCCCACCACTAGCCCGAACGACACGGCGGGGTTCAAATGGCAACCCGAGATATGGCCGATGGCGAACGCCATGGTCAGTACGGTGAGGCCGAAGGCGAAAGCGACACCGAGCACACCGATGCCGAGAGGGGAACTGGCTGCGAGTACTGCACTGCCACAGCCGCCAAGGACCAGCCAGAAGGTGCCGATCAGTTCGGCACCCATGCGTTTACCGAGGGACATGCTCATGAATCCATTCCTCAAGAAGTTGAACGCAGCGAATGCGCAAGCCCAACTGCTTGATGAAGGTTTGCTCACAAGAATTTAGCAGACGTTTGGCTTAGGGCCAGAAATGACTGGGGGGCGCTCGCGACCCATTCGCAGCACAAGGCTGCTCCTACAGGGATCGCGTAACGCCTGTAGGAGCAGCCTCGTGCTGCGAATGGGCTGCAAAGCAGCCCCCTTCAATCACCTTGGCAAACGATCAACCCTTGGCGGAAACCTTGGGCTTTTTCAGCAAATGCGAGAACACCGCGTGCAGATCGTCCGAGGCGCTCTCCTCGTCCAGGTTCAGCTTGCTGTCGATGTGGTCCATGTGGTGCATCATCAGGCTCACAGCCTGCTCGGCGTCACGCGCCTCGATGGCATCGATCAGCTGCATGTGCTCGTCATACGAGCAATGCGAGCGGTTGCCGCTTTCGTACTGGGCAATGATCAGCGAAGTCTGCGACACCAGGCTGCGCTGGAAGCTCACCAGCGGCGCATTGCCCGCGGCTTCCGCAAGCTTGAGGTGGAACTCGCCGGAAAGACGAATGCCGGCACCGCGATCACCGCGAGAGAAGCTGTCGCGCTCTTCGCGCACCATCTGGCGCAGTTCGTTGAGCTGATCCAGGGTGGCATGCTGCACGGCCAGTTCGGTAATGGCCCGCTCCACCATGCGCCGCGAGAAGAACACCTGGCGCGCCTCTTCTACCGTGGGGCTGGCCACCACTGCACCGCGGTTCGGCCGCAGCAGCACCACGCTTTCGTGGGCCAGGCGCGACAGGGCGCGGCGGATGATGGTGCGGCTGACGCCGAAGATTTCGCCCAGCGCTTCCTCGCTCAACTTGGTGCCCGGCGCCAGGCGCTGCTCGAGGATCGCCTCGAAAATGTGCGCGTAGACGATGTCGTCCTGGGTACCACTGCGGCCGGCCTTGCCGACACGTGCAGGTTTCTTCAGAGGTTGCAGCTGTTCGTTCATGGGCTCTCGAGGCACGAAGAGAAAGTATGGCGCCATTGTACACAGGCTGAGGCGATTCCGCAGGTGGCGTTTTACCTATATAGCCGTTGTACGACGCATTGCGCACACAAAACATAAAACATTATTTGCATTCTTTGTACACAAAAGCATAATCCACCGAGCAACTTCTTGACCCGCGAGTCAATAAAACGGTCAGACGTCTGCCTTCCCTCGCGGAGCCGCCAAGTGCATTGCGCAGGAAACTGGCTCCATAACAACAAGAAAGACTTGAGGAGTACTCGCTGTGGAAAGCCGCAAATCCGAAGCCCCTACGCTGGATCTCGCCCCACCGCTCGAAACAAGCTGGCTGGAGCGGATTTTCAAACTCAAGCAACATGGCAGCACCGTCAAAACCGAAATGATCGCCGGGGTGACCACCTTCATCACCATGGCCTACATCATCTTCGTCAACCCCAACATCATGGCCGACGCCGGCATCGACCATGGTGCCGCTTTCGTCGCCACCTGCATCGCCGCCGCGCTGGGCTGCCTGCTGATGGGCCTGTACGCCAACTGGCCGGTGGGCCTGGCGCCGGGCATGGGGCTTAACGCCTTCTTCACCTACACCGTGGTCGGCACCATGGGCTACAACTGGGAAACGGCACTGGGGGCGGTGTTCGTCTCGGGCGTGCTGTTCATGTTCCTGACCTTGTCGAAAGTGCGCGAATGGTTGCTCAACAGCATCCCGGTCAGCCTGCGCCATGCCATGGGGGCCGGCGTCGGATTGTTTCTCGGGCTGATCGGCCTGAAAACGGCAGGCATCATCGTCGACAGCCCCGCCACCCTGATCAAGCTGGGCTCGCTGCATGAGCCGGGGCCGCTGCTGGCGGCCGTGTGCTTCCTGCTGATTGCCATCCTCAGCTACAAGCGGGTATTTGGCGCGATCCTGATCAGCATCATTGGCGTCACCCTGGCGGGTTGGGGCCTGGGCCTGGTCAAGTTTGGCGGGGTGATGTCGATGCCGCCAAGCCTGGCACCGACCTGGATGGCCATGGACGTGGCCGGGGTGTTCAACGTCAGCATGATCAGCGTGGTACTGGCGTTCCTGTTCGTGCACATGTTCGACACCGCTGGCACGCTGATGGGGGTTGCCCAGCGAGCGAACCTGGTAGCGCCGGACGGGCGTATCGAAGGCCTGTCACGCGCATTGAAGGCCGACAGTGCTTCCAGCGTATTCGGTGCTGTGGTCGGCGTGCCTCCAGTGACCAGTTATGTGGAGAGTGCCGCAGGTGTGGCCGCAGGTGGTCGTACCGGCCTCACTGCGGTGGTGGTTGGCCTGCTGTTCATCGCCGCGATGTTCTTCGCCCCACTGGCCGGGATGATTCCGGCCTACGCAACGGCGGGTGCGTTGATCTACGTGGCAATGCTGATGATGGGCAGCATGGCGCACATCCATTGGGACGAAGCCACCGACAGCATTCCGGCGATTGTCACGGTCATCATGATGCCGCTGACCTTCTCCGTTGCCGATGGTATCGCGCTGGGTTTCATCACCTACGTCGCGTTGAAGGCAGGCACCGGCAAGTACAAGGAAATCTCGGCCAGCCTGTGGGTGCTGTGCGCCATCTTCATTGCCAAGTTCGTGTTCCTCTAAGCACCGGTAGCCTGGCTATAGAGTTTTAGTGTCTTCGAGATCGAGCGCCGCGCGAGCGGCGCTCGATTTCATTCCGGCTATATAACCCACGCCGAACACCCCGCATCACCCACCACTTTCCTGCAGACGAAAAAAAGCCCGCCAGTGTGAGAGCGGGCCAAAGGACCTACGAAGATTCTTCTAGCGACCAACTAGCTTCCACGATAGGTCGAATAGCTGTACGGCGAGATCAGCAGCGGCAC
>Ga0213823_1000887_pt1 | contig 20854 bp, 22 predicted proteins | sample MC6MC0907MG_FD_179887 | JGI IMG/M metagenome (GOLD analysis project Ga0213823, IMG submission 179887) | Enriched soil aggregate microbial communities from Iowa State University, Ames, United States - MC6-MC0907-MG | ecosystem: Environmental > Terrestrial > Soil > Unclassified | place: USA: Iowa...
TCAAGGAGGCCCGTTCGAAACGTCATGAGTTCATGACCGTCGAACATCTGCTGCTGGCACTCCTTGACAATGAGGCTGCCGCGACCGTTCTGCGCGCCTGTGGCGCCAATCTCGACAAGCTCAAGCACGACCTGCAAGAGTTCATCGATTCCACCACGCCGTTGATTCCTGTCAACGATGAAGACCGTGAAACCCAGCCGACCCTGGGTTTCCAGCGCGTACTGCAGCGTGCCGTGTTCCACGTACAGAGCTCTGGCAAGCGCGAAGTGACCGGCGCCAACGTGCTGGTGGCGATCTTCAGCGAACAGGAAAGCCAGGCCGTGTTCCTGCTCAAGCAGCAGAGCGTAGCCCGCATCGACGTGGTCAACTACATCGCCCATGGCATCTCCAAGGTGCCGGGGCATGGCTCGCAGTCTGATAGCGACCAGGAAATGCAGGACGATGAGGGCGGTGAAACCTCCTCTTCGAGCAACCCGCTGGACGCCTATGCCAGCAACTTGAACGAGCTGGCCCGTGCCGGCCGTATCGACCCGCTGGTAGGCCGCGAGCAGGAAGTTGAGCGCGTGGCGCAAATCCTTGCCCGTCGGCGCAAGAACAACCCGCTGCTGGTGGGTGAGGCTGGCGTGGGCAAGACGGCCATCGCCGAAGGCCTGGCCAAGCGCATTGTCGATGGCCAGGTGCCCGACCTGCTGGCGCAGAGTGTCGTGTACTCCCTCGACCTTGGCGCGCTGCTGGCGGGTACCAAGTACCGCGGCGACTTCGAGAAGCGCTTCAAGGCGCTGCTCGGTGAGCTGCGCAAACGCCCGCAGGCGATCCTGTTCATCGACGAAATCCACACCATCATCGGTGCGGGTGCGGCGTCAGGCGGGGTGATGGATGCCTCCAACCTGCTCAAGCCGTTGCTGTCGTCTGGTGAGATCCGTTGCATTGGCTCGACCACCTTCCAGGAGTTCCGCGGCATCTTCGAGAAGGATCGTGCCCTGGCACGGCGCTTCCAGAAGGTGGATGTCAGCGAGCCGTCGGTCGAAGACACCGTGGGCATTCTGCGCGGCCTGAAGGGGCGCTTCGAAAGCCACCACAATATCGAGTACAGCGACGAAGCCCTGCGCGCCGCCGCCGAACTGGCCTCGCGTTACATCAATGACCGGCACATGCCGGACAAGGCCATCGACGTGATCGACGAAGCCGGTGCCTACCAGCGCCTGCAACCGGAGGCCAACCGCGTCAAGCGTATCGATGTGCCGCAGGTCGAAGACATCGTCGCCAAGATCGCGCGAATTCCGCCGAAACATGTCAGCAGTTCCGACAAGGAGTTGCTGCGTAACCTCGAGCGTGACCTGAAACTGACCGTGTTCGGTCAGGATCAGGCCATCGATTCGCTGTCTACCGCCATCAAACTGTCCCGCGCTGGCCTCAAGTCGCCAGACAAGCCTGTCGGTTCGTTCCTGTTCGCTGGCCCTACCGGCGTCGGCAAGACGGAAGCGGCGCGGCAGCTGGCCAAGGCGCTGGGCGTGGAGCTGGTGCGTTTCGACATGTCCGAGTACATGGAGCGCCACACCGTGTCGCGCCTGATCGGTGCGCCTCCTGGTTACGTTGGCTTTGACCAGGGTGGTTTGCTGACCGAGGCGATCACCAAGCAACCGCACTGCGTATTGCTGCTCGATGAAATCGAGAAGGCCCACCCGGAAGTCTTCAACTTGCTGCTGCAGGTGATGGACCACGGGACCCTGACCGACAACAACGGGCGCAAGGCCGACTTCCGTAACGTGATCCTGATCATGACCACCAACGCTGGCGCGGAAACCGCGGCACGGGCCTCGATCGGCTTCACCCATCAGGACCATGCTTCCGATGCTATGGAAGTGATCCGCAAGAGCTTCACGCCAGAGTTCCGCAACCGCCTGGACACCATCATCCAGTTCGGCCGCCTGAGCCACGAAACGATCAAAAGCATCGTCGACAAGTTCCTTATCGAACTGCAGGCGCAGCTGGAAGACAAGCGTGTGCTGCTGGAAGTCAGCGATGAGGCGCGCGGCTGGCTGGCGGCGTCGGGCTACGACGTGCAGATGGGTGCGCGGCCGATGGCGCGGTTGATCCAGGACAAGATCAAGCGGCCGCTGGCCGAGGAGATCCTGTTTGGTGAACTGGCCGAGCATGGCGGTGTGGTGCACATCGACCTGCGCGATGACGAACTGGTGTTCGACTTCGAGACCACGGCTGAGGTGGCGTGATATTGGGGCCGCTTTGCGGCCCATTCGCAGCACAAGGCCTTTGTAGGAGCAGCCTTGTGCTGCGAATGGGCTGCAAAGCAGCCCCCTGCAATCTGACAGGCACAAAAAAGCCCGGCACATGGCCGGGCTTTTTCATGGCTGGAGCTTAGCGCGCACGGTAAGTGATGCGGCCCTTGCTCAGGTCGTACGGCGTCAGCTCGACGCGGACCTTGTCGCCAGTGAGAATACGGATGTAGTTTTTGCGCATCTTTCCGGAGATGTGCGCGGTTACGACGTGCCCGTTTTCCAACTCCACGCGGAACATGGTGTTGGGCAGGGTGTCGACGACAGTACCTTCCATTTCGAAGCTGTCTTCTTTCGACATGCAGTTGAGCCCTCGGATCCAGTGTTAGCCCGACGCATATCCGCACCGGGCAAAAAAGTGGCGCCGATTATGCCGGAAATCTGCGTGTCAAGCCAATGCTTTCAGTTGAGGGTGACCCAGCGCTGGTTTATCAGCAACTCGATGGGCCGATACTGCGTCTTGTAGTTCATTTTCTTGCAGTTCTTGATCCAGTAGCCCAGGTAAACCGCCTCCAGGCCCTGGCGCACGGCCTCGGTGATCTGCCAGAGGATGGCGAAGCGGCCAAGGCTGCGTCGCTCCTCGTCCGGCTCGTAGAAGGTGTACACCGCCGACAGGCCATTGGGCAGCAGGTCGCACACTGCCACCGCCAGCAACCGGCCTTCCAGGCGGAACTCGTAGAACCAGCAGAACGGCAGGTCGCGCACCAGAAAGGTAGAAAACTGGTCGCGGCTGGGCGGGTACATGTCACCGTCGGCGTGGCGCGTTTCGATATAGCGCCGGTACAACTCGAAGTACTCCTCCTTGAACGTCGGGCGCGCGGCGCTCACGGTCAGGTCGGCGTTGCGCTTGAGAATGCGCCGTTGCTGGCGGTTGGGAATGAAGCGCGCCGCCGGGATGCGCGCCGGCACACAGGCGTTGCAGTTCTGGCAGTGGGGGCGGTACAGGTGGTCGCCACTGCGCCGAAAGCCCATTTCCGACAGGTCCGCGTACACGTTCACGTCCATCGGCTGGCTGGGGTCGAGGAACAGTGTGGTCGCCTGCTCGTCAGGCAGGTAGCTGCAGGAGTGGGGCTGAGTGGCATAAAACTTCAACCGCGCCAACTCTGTCATGATCAACCCCTTCGGTGAGACTTTGTTTTAAGTGTAAGCCAGCTATGGCAACTCGCCTAGGCAACCCACGTTGCGCTGTTGGGCTGGTCGAGGTGGCGTGCCAGGTAGCCGGCGAACTCGGCGCGGCTAATGGCATGGGCGCCCAGGCTGTGCAGGTGGTTGGTGGGCATCTGGCAGTCGATCAGCACGAAGCCGGCTTCGCGCAGGTGGTTGACCAGGGTCACGAAGCCAACCTTGGAGGCGTTGTCGGCGCGGCTGAACATCGATTCGCCGAAGAACAGCTGGCCCATGGCCAGGCCGTACAGGCCGCCGACCAGCTCGCCGTCCTGGCGTACCTCCACCGAATGCGCGATGCCACGGCGGTGCAGTTCGCAGTAGGCGTTGCGCATGGTGTCGGTGATCCAGGTGCCGTCGGCGTAGTCGCGTGGTGCAGCGCAGGCAGCGATGACGGCGGCAAAGTCGGTGTCGAAGCTGACCTGGTAGCGGCCCTGGCGCATCAGCTTGGCCAGCGAGCGGGAAACATGCAGTTGGTCGGGCAGCAGCACCGTGCGCGGGTCGGGTGACCACCACAGGATCGGCTGGCCGTCCTGGTACCACGGGAAGCAGCCATGGCGGTAGGCCTGCACCAGGCGCTCGGGGCTCAGGTCGCCGCCAGCGGCAAGCAGCCCGTTGGGGTCGTGCAGGGCCTTTTCCAAGGGCGGGAAGGTCAGCGAGTCGCGGGTCAGCCAGGTGAGCATGGTCTATCGTGCGGTGGGGGAGGGGAGAGGGCAGCATGGCGCGGGTGAAAAGCAGGGTCAATCTCTTTGGCTGCCTCAACGCCAGCGTTGCAGTTTGTAGGAGCAGCCTTGCGCTGCGAAGAGGCCGGTGCTGCCACAGCAGATTCATGGCCTTACCGGCCTCTTCGCAGCACAAGGCTGCTCCTACAGAGAGGCAGTGCAGTTTCGGCAATTCTGGGCAATTTCCTGCACATTCATGAAACCGCAGGCACCATCCGCAACATTTGCGGTCACACCTGTGCAAAAACACAGCATAAGCCTTTGTCACAAAAGAAAATGCATGCTCAAATTGCAGCCATGTGAAAGTCACCCCCGGCAAACCCCCCATGCGGCGTGCCGCCATGGCGGCTGGCGGGCAGTAATGTTAAAAGTAGTGGTTCATTGGCCGCACAGCTGGCCGATCACTATTGGACGCGCACCACGCGCAGGAATAGACGCGTTTTGAAGAAATCCACCGCAACCCCAGCTCCTTTGCCTGTGCCCCTGTGGCGGCAGCAGCTGCATTACCGCCTCAAGGAAGGTGCGTTGATCGCGATCGGCGCCCTGTGCCTGTACCTGTGGATGGCGCTGCTGACCTACGACACCTCCGACCCGGGCTTCAGCCACACCAGCAACGTCGACCAGGTGCAGAACGCCGCCGGGCGGGCCGGTGCCTACTTCGCCGACATCCTGTTCATGGTGCTGGGTTACTTCGCCTACATCTTCCCGCTGTTGCTGGCGGTCAAGACCTGGCAGATCTTCCGTGAGCGCCATCAGCCGTGGGACTGGAGCGGCTGGCTGTTCTCCTGGCGATTGATCGGCCTGGTGTTCCTGGTGCTGTCCGGTGCAGCGCTGGCGCATATCCACTTCCATCCGCCGGCGAGCATGCCGTTTTCCGCGGGTGGCGCGCTGGGCGAGAGCCTTGGCGAGCTGGCGCGCAACCTGCTGAACGTGCAGGGCAGTACGCTGATGTTCATTGCCCTGTTCCTGTTCGGCCTGACCGTGTTCACCGATTTGTCGTGGTTCAAGGTGATGGACCTGACCGGCAAGATCACCCTCGACCTGTTCGAGTTGGTGCAGGGCGCCGCGAACCGCTGGTGGGAGGCGCGCAACGAGCGCAAACGCCTGGAGGCGCAGCTGCGTGAGGACGAGCCAGTCTTCAAGGCACCGCCGACGGCTGCCGACAAGCGGGAACCGGCCAAACCGGCGTTGCGCGAGCGCATCTTCAAGCGTGAAGAAACGCCCGCCCAGCCTGTTGTGCAACGCGAACCGACCCTTGCCCGTGAGCCCGTGGTGCCGCGCGAGCCGGTAGTGGCGCGTGAAGCCGTGGTGCCCCGCGAGCAGCCTGCGGGCCCGACCATCGTGCCACCGGCAGCGGCCAAGGCACCTGAGCCGAGCAAGCGCGTGATGAAAGAGAAGCAGGCGCCGCTGTTCGTCGACAGCGCCATCGAAGGCACCCTGCCGTCGATCTCGATTCTCGACCCGGCCGAGCAGAAAAAGATCGAGTACTCGCCAGAATCCCTGGCCAGTGTCGGCCAGTTGCTGGAAATCAAGCTCAAGGAATTCGGCGTTGAAGTGGCGGTGGACTCGATCCACCCAGGCCCAGTGATTACCCGTTATGAAATCCAGCCGGCCGCTGGCGTGAAGGTCAGCCGCATCGCCAACCTGGCCAAGGACCTGGCGCGTTCGCTGGCCGTGACCAGCGTGCGAGTGGTTGAGGTAATCCCTGGCAAGACCACCGTGGGTATCGAGATCCCCAACGAAAACCGGCAGATGGTGCGCTTCTCCGAAGTGCTGGCCACGCCGCAGTTCGAGGAGCAGAAATCGCCGGTCACCCTGGCCCTGGGCCACGACATCGGCGGCAAGCCGGTGATCACCGACCTGGCCAAGATGCCACACCTGCTGGTGGCCGGTACCACCGGCTCCGGTAAGTCGGTGGGTGTGAACGCGATGATCCTGTCGATCCTGTTCAAGTCTGGCCCGGAAGACGCGCGGTTGATCATGATCGACCCGAAAATGCTCGAACTGTCGATCTACGAAGGCATCCCGCATTTGCTGTGCCCGGTGGTTACCGACATGAAGGACGCTGCCAACGCCCTGCGCTGGAGCGTGGCCGAGATGGAGCGGCGCTACAAGCTGATGGCGGCCATGGGCGTGCGTAACCTTGGCGGCTTCAACCGCAAGATCAAGGATGCCGAGGAAGCCGGCGAGGTCATCCATGACCCGCTGTTCCGCCGCGAGAGCATGGACGACGTGCCGCCTGCGCTGAAAACCCTGCCGACAATCGTGGTGGTGGTCGACGAATTCGCCGACATGATGATGATCGTCGGCAAGAAGGTCGAAGAGCTGATTGCCCGTATCGCCCAGAAAGCGCGGGCGGCGGGTATCCACCTGATTCTTGCCACCCAGCGCCCGTCGGTGGACGTGATCACCGGCCTGATCAAGGCCAACATCCCGACCCGCATGGCGTTCCAGGTGTCGAGCAAGATCGACTCGCGCACCATCATCGACCAAGGTGGCGCCGAGCAGCTGCTGGGCCACGGTGACATGCTGTACATGCCGCCGGGTACCAGCCTGCCGATCCGCGTGCACGGTGCGTTCGTCTCCGACGACGAAGTGCACCGCGTGGTGGAAGCGTGGAAGCTGCGCGGCGCGCCGGACTACAACGACGACATCCTCAACGGCGTGGAAGAGGCCGGCAGCGGCTTTGAAGGCGGCGGCGGTGGTGGCGATGGCGATGATTCGGAAAGCGACGCCCTGTATGATGAGGCCGTGCAATTCGTGCTGGAAAGCCGCCGTGCGTCGATCTCGGCCGTGCAACGCAAGCTGAAGATCGGCTACAACCGCGCCGCCCGCATGATCGAAGCCATGGAAATGGCTGGCGTGGTCACCCCGATGAACAGCAACGGCTCGCGGGAAGTGATTGCCCCGGGCGGCCCGCGCGACTGATGAATACCTTGCCGGGCGCCAACGGTGGCGCCCGGCCTTTTCAATGCTCAATGAGGATTACCATGCGCGCGATTCGCATGCTGTTGGTTTCTGCCCTTGCTCTGGGCAGCGTTTCGGCTTTTGCCGGTGAGCAAGATGTACAACGCCTGACCCAGCTGCTTGAAAAGTCGCAGACCATCGAGGCCAATTTCTCTCAATTGACCTTGGGTGCCGACGGCGCCAGCCTGCAGGAAACCGCTGGCCAGATGACCGTCAAGCGCCCCGGCCTGTTCTACTGGCACACCAATGCGCCGCAGGAGCAGGTGGTGGTGTCTGATGGCAAGATGGTTACCCTGTGGGACCCGGACCTGGAACAGGCCACCGTCAAGAAGCTCGACGTGCGCCTGAACCAAACCCCGGCACTGCTATTGTCCGGTGACGTGTCGAAGATCAGCCAGAGTTTCGACATCGTCTCGAAAGAGCAGGGCGAAGTAATGGACTTCACCCTCAAGCCGAAGACCAAGGACACCCTGTTCGATTCGCTGCGCGTGTCGTTCCGCAAGGGCCTGATCAATGACATGCAGCTGATCGACAGCGTCGGCCAGCGCACCAATATCCTGTTCAATGGCGTCAAGGCCAACCAGGCGGTGCCGGACAGCAAGTTCAAGTTCGACATCCCCAAGGGCGCGGACGTGATCAAGGAGTAACCGGAGCTCGTCATGGACCTGTTTCGAAGCGAACCCGTTGCCCAGCCCCTGGCCGCCCGCCTGCGCCCGTCCAACCTGGACGAATACGTCGGCCAGGAGCACCTGCTGGCACGCGGCAAACCGCTGCGTGAGGCGCTGGAGCAGGGCGCGCTGCACTCGATGATCTTCTGGGGGCCGCCTGGGGTGGGCAAGACCACCCTGGCGCGGCTGCTGGCGCAGTTCTGCGATGCGCACTTCGAGACGGTGTCGGCGGTACTGGCCGGGGTCAAAGAGATTCGCCAGGCGGTCGAGGTAGCCAAGCAGCAGGCCGGCCAGTATGGCCGGCGCACCATCCTGTTCGTCGACGAAGTGCACCGCTTCAACAAGTCGCAGCAGGACGCCTTTTTACCCTATGTGGAAGACGGCACCCTGCTGTTCATCGGCGCCACCACCGAGAACCCGTCGTTCGAGCTGAACAACGCGCTGCTGTCGCGGGCGCGGGTGTATGTGCTCAAGAGCCTGGACGAGGCGGCCCTGCGCAAGCTGGTCAACCGTGCGCTGACGGAAGAGCGTGGCCTGGGCAAGCGCAACCTGCGGGTGGGCGACGACGCCTTCAAGATGCTGATGGCCGCCGCCGACGGTGATGGCCGGCGCATGCTCAATTTCCTTGAGAACGCCTCGGACCTGGCGGAAGACGGCAGCGAAATCGACGTCGAGATGCTGCAGAGCCTGCTGGGTGACAGCCGTCGCCGCTTCGACAAGGGCGGCGAGGCGTTCTACGACCAGATTTCCGCGCTGCACAAGTCGGTGCGCGGCTCCAACCCCGATGGCGCCCTGTACTGGTTTGCCCGCATGCTCGACGGCGGCTGCGACCCGCTGTATATCGCCCGCCGCGTGGTGCGCATGGCCAGCGAGGACATCGGCAACGCCGACCCGCGCGCGCTTGGCCTGTGCCTGGCGGCCTGGGACGTGCAGGAGCGCCTGGGCAGCCCCGAGGGCGAACTGGCGGTGGCCCAGGCCATTACCTACCTGGCCTGTGCGCCAAAGAGCAACGCGGTGTACATGGGCTTCAAGACCGCCCTGCGCGAAGCGGCCGAGCATGGCTCGCTGGAAGTGCCGTTGCACCTGCGCAACGCCCCGACCAAGCTGATGAAACAACTGGGCTATGGCGACGAGTACCGTTATGCCCACGATGAACCCGATGCCTACGCCGCTGGTGAAGATTACTTCCCCGATGAGCTGGAGCCACGCCCGTACTACCAGCCGGTGCCCCGTGGCCTGGAACTGAAGATTGGCGAGAAGCTGCGCCACCTGGCCGACCTCGATCGCAACAGCCCCCGCCAGCGGAGAAAACCGTGATTGCACTCATTGCCGCCGTCAGCGCGGGCGGTATCGCCGGCACCTTGTTGCGCTTCGCTACCGCCAACTGGGTAGCGGCCCACTGGCCACGTCACTTCTATGCCGGTACGCTGGCAGTCAACCTGGTTGGCTGCCTGCTGATCGGCCTGCTCTATGGCTTGTTCTTGCACAAGCCGCTGGCGCCGGTCGAGCTGCGCGCTGGCTTGATTGTCGGCTTCCTCGGAGGCCTTACAACCTTTTCCTCTTTCTCGCTCGATACCGTGCGCCTGATGGAAAGCGGGCAAGTGCCCCTTGCCTTGGGCTATACCAGTATCAGCGTGGTGGGCGGGCTGCTCGCGACCTGGGCCGGTCTGTCTTTGACCCGATTCTGAACCAACACCTACCTATAACGAGAGAACGATATGCTCGATTCCAAACTGTTACGCGGCCAACTTCAGGAAGTGGCGCAACGCCTGGCCTCCCGTGGCTTCAGCCTGGATGTCGCGCGCATCGAATCACTGGAAGAGCGCCGCAAGGCGGTGCAGACCCGTACCGAGCAGCTGCAGGCCGAGCGTAACGCCCGTTCCAAGTCCATCGGCCAGGCCAAGGCCAAGGGCGAAGACATCGCGCCACTGATGGCCGACGTCGAGCGCATGGCTAACGAGCTGGCTGCCGGCAAGACCGAACTGGACGGCATTCAGGCCGAACTGGACGGTATCCTGCTGACCATCCCCAACCTGCCGGACGCCAGCGTACCGGTCGGAGCCAGCGAGGATGACAACGTCGAAGTGCGCCGTTGGGGTACGCCGACCGCCTTTGACTTCGTAATCAAGGACCACGTCGCCCTCGGCGAAGTCAGCGGTGGCCTGGACTTCGAGGCCGCAGCCAAGCTGTCTGGTGCCCGCTTTGCCGTGCTGCGTGGCCCGATCGCCCGCCTGCACCGCGCCCTGGCGCAGTTCATGATCAACCTGCACACCGGCGAGCACGGCTACGAGGAGCACTACACCCCGTACCTGGTGCAAGCGCCTGCCTTGCAGGGCACTGGCCAGCTGCCGAAGTTCGAGGAAGACCTGTTCAAGATCACCCGCGAAGGTGAAGCTGACTTCTACCTGATCCCGACTGCCGAAGTGTCGCTGACCAACCTGGTAGCGGGTGAAATCCTCGACGCCAAGCAGCTGCCGCTGAAACTGGTTGCCCACACCCCTTGCTTCCGCAGTGAAGCCGGTGCTTCTGGCCGCGACACCCGCGGCATGATCCGCCAGCACCAGTTCGACAAGGTCGAGATGGTGCAGGTGGTGGAACCGGCCAAGTCGATGGAAGCCCTGGAAGGCCTGACCGCCAACGCCGAGCGCGTGCTGCAGCTGCTGGAGCTGCCGTACCGCGTGCTGGCCCTGTGCACCGGCGACATGGGCTTTGGCGCCGTGAAAACCTACGACCTGGAAGTGTGGGTACCGAGCCAGGACAAGTACCGCGAAATCAGCTCGTGCTCCAACTGTGGCGACTTCCAGGCACGCCGCATGCAGGCCCGCTGGCGCAACCCGGAAACCGGCAAGCCAGAGCTGGTGCACACCCTCAACGGCTCCGGCCTGGCCGTAGGCCGTACCCTGGTTGCCGTGCTGGAAAACTACCAGCAGGCCGACGGTTCTATCCGTGTACCGGACGTGCTGAAGCCGTACATGGGCGGCGTCGAGGTCATCCGCTAAATGGATTACCTGCCGCTGTTCCACAAGCTGCAAGGCGGCCGCGTGCTGGTCGTCGGTGGCGGTGAGATCGCCTTGCGCAAGGCGCGCCTGCTGGCGGATGCCGGTAGCGAGCTGCGCGTGGTGGCGCCGGAGGTCGACGGCCAGTTGGCTGCGTTGGCCCGGGAAGGTGGCGGTGAGGTGCTGGTGCGTGGCTATCAGGCAGCCGACCTGGTCGGTTGCCGGCTGGTGATCGCGGCTACCGACGACCCTGAGCTGAATGCCCAGGTGTCGGCGGATGCGCAGGCACTCAGCCTGCCCGTCAACGTGGTGGATGCCCCGGCCCTGTGCACGGTGATCTTCCCGGCGATTGTCGACCGTTCACCACTGGTGATTGCGGTATCCAGTGGCGGTGACGCCCCGGTGTTGGCGCGTTTGATCCGCGCCAAGCTGGAGGCCTGGATTCCGTCGGCCTATGGTGAGCTGGCCGGGCTGGCTGCGCGTTTCCGGCACAAGGTCAAAACCTTGTACCCGGACGTCAACCAGCGTCGCGGCTTCTGGGAAACCGTGTTCCAGGGGCCGATTGCCGAGCGCCAGCTGGCCGGGCAGGGCGCTGAGGCCGAACGCCTGTTGCAGGCGATGGTGGATGGCGCGCCGGTGCAGCAGGGTGGTGAGGTGTACCTGGTAGGTGCTGGCCCGGGCGACCCGGACTTGCTCACCTTCCGCGCCTTGCGCCTGATGCAGCAGGCCGATGTGGTGCTGTACGACCGCCTGGTGGCGCCTGCCATTATCGAGATGTGCCGGCGTGATGCCGAGCGCATCTACGTGGGCAAGCGCCGTGCTGACCATTCCGTGCCCCAGGACCAGATCAACCGCCTGCTGGTCGACCTGGCCAAGCAGGGCAAACGCGTGTTGCGCCTGAAGGGTGGCGACCCGTTCATCTTCGGCCGGGGTGGCGAAGAGATCGAAGAGCTGGCCGAGCATGGCATCCCGTTCCAGGTGGTGCCGGGCATTACTGCGGCCAGTGGCTGTTCCGCTTATGGCGGTATACCGCTGACTCACCGCGACTACGCCCAGTCGGTGCGTTTCGTCACCGGGCACCTGAAGGATGGCACCAGCAACCTGCCGTGGAATGACCTGGTGGCGCCGGCGCAGACGTTGGTGTTCTACATGGGGTTGGTCGGTTTGCCGACCATCTGTGCCGAGCTGATTCGCCATGGCCGGGCGGCAAGTACCCCGGCGGCGTTGGTGCAGCAGGGGACTACGCGTAACCAGCGGGTGTTCACCGGTACTTTGGCGGACTTGCCAGAGCTGGTGGCCCGGCATGAAGTGCATGCGCCGACCCTGGTGATTGTGGGGGAAGTGGTGCAGTTGCGTGACAAGCTGGCCTGGTTCGAAGGTTCGCAGAACAGCTGAAATTGTCGGGGCCGCTTTGCGGCCCATTCGCAGCACAAGGCTGCTCCTACAGGGATCGCGTGAAGCTCTGCGTGATTCCTGTAGGAGCAGCCTTGTGCTGCGAATGGGCTGCAAAGCAGCCCCGGCTATCTCAAGCCTGCCAGATCCCTTTCCCCACCAACATCTCCCGATCATGCGGCAAGCCAAAGTCCTGCAAAGGCCCCTTAGGCACGATCCCGGTCGGGTTGATGGTCTTGTGGCTCATGTAATAGTGCTTCTGGATATGCTCCATATCCACCGTCCCCGCCACCCCCGGCCACTGGTACAGCTCACGCAGCCAGTTCGACAGGTTGTGATAGTCACTGAGGCGGCGCAGGTTGCACTTGAAGTGCCCGTGGTACACCGCATCGAAGCGCACCAGCGTGGTAAACAGGCGTACATCGGCCTCGGTCAGGTACTCACCGGCCAGGTAGCGGTTACGGCTCAGCACGTCTTCCAGATGATCCAGCTCGTTGAACACATCGTCGAACGCTGCCTCGTAGGCGTCTTGCGTGGTGGCAAAGCCTGCGCGGTACACGCCATTGTTCACCGCCGGGTAAATGCGCTCGTTCAATGCCTCGATGGTCGGCCGCAGTGGCTCGGGGTACAGGTCCAGCGTATTGCCGGTCAGTTCGTTGAACGCGCTGTTGAAGATGCGGATGATCTCCGACGACTCGTTGTTGACGATACGTTTTTCTTTCTTGTCCCACAGCACAGGCACGGTCACGCGGCCGGTGTAATGCGGGTCATCCTGTGTATAGCGTTGGTGCAGGTACTGCAGGCCGTCGAGGTGGTCACCGCTGGAGCCTTGCTGCTGGTCGAAGGTCCAGCCATTGTCTTGCATCAGCCAGCTGACCACCGACACATCGATCAATGACTCAAGGCCTTTCAGGGCACGCAAGATCAGAGTGCGGTGAGCCCATGGGCAGGCCAGCGAGACGTACAGGTGGTAACGGCCAGCCTCCGGGGCGGGCAGCTGATTGCGGCGCTGGGCGTTTTCGCGTTTGAACGTGCCGTCCTTGCCGTTTTCATACCACTGGTCGTGCCAGCGGCCGTCGATCAAAAGGCCCATGGTGAGCTCCTGAAACAAAGTTGTTTGTCGTTGGAGCCCAGTCTAGGCCAAATCGTTCGAACAAATAGCGCAAAGATCGGGGTGCTATTATCGGCTAAATCGATCTATTCCGCGTATTCCAATAGCCTTGCGCTGTCGCGAATGCCTGCTCGCGGTCTTGCCCCAGGCCACGCAGGGCCAGGGCCATGGTCGCGATCAGGGCCTTTTCGCCATAACTGTCTTCCACTTCACCGCGCCAGAACGCGCGCAGGTGCTCGGCCTGCAGGCTGCCCGGTTTGACATGGCGGCGCTCGCTCAGCGCTGGCCACTCTTCGTCCCACGCTTCGCCTGCCGTGGTGCCGTAGAGGTGGCTGATGACATCGGGGTTGACCTCGATCTCGCCGCCATCGCCCTTGATCACCACAGCATGGTCGCCCAACAGGCGGCTGGCCTCACGGTGCACGGCCTGGTAGCCAGGGTGGAAGATGCTTTGCAGGCCACAGCGTGCGCCCAGCGGGTTAAGTACCCGGGCCAGCGAATGGATGGGCGAGCGCAGGCCCAAGGTGTTGCGCAGGTCGATCATGCGCTGCAACTGCGGTGCCCAGTCATGCAGCGGGAAGAACGCCAACTGGTGCTGGTCGAGGGCGTTGCCGACGGCGGCCCAGTCGCGGCACAGCGGGATCTGCAGCAGGTCGAGCAGTTGCTCGCTGTACATGCGCCCGGCAGTGTGTGCGCCGCCGCCGTGCATCAGGATGCGCACGCCATTGCCGGCCAGGCACTTGGCCGCCAGCAGGTACCAGGGCAGGTGGCGCTTCTTGCCGGCGTAGGTGGGCCAGTCCAGGTCCACCGCAATGCTCGGTGCCTGCAGGTGGGCGCGCAGGGCCTCGGTGAAGCCGGCCAGCTCTTCGGCGCTTTCTTCCTTGTGGCGCAGCAGCATGAGGAAGGCACCCAGCTGGGTGTCTTCGACCTTGCCTTCCAGCAGCAGGGTCATCGCCGCGCGGGCTTCTTCGCGGGTCAGGCCGCGCGCGCCGCGCTTGCCTTTGCCAAGAATGCGCACGAATTCAGCGAACGGGTGTTCGGCGGGGGTCTCCAGGGTGAGGGGACGAGCTTCATTCAAGAGGGGCTGGGTCATATGCAGTTGGTCGGCTTGGGCAGGCCCGCCAGCTTGGCGGCAAGTTTGGCGGGGGTGCCATTGAACAGGCGGTTCAGGTGCGGGCTGTTGCCCTTTTCCGGGCCCAGCTTCAGGGCCGTGTACTTGATCAGCGGGCGCGTGGCCGGGGACAGCTGGTATTCCTGGTAGAACTGGCGCAGCAGTTCGAGGATTTCCCAATGGTCCGCCGTCAATGGGATACCCTCGCGCTCGGCCAAAGCCTCGGCGGCGGCGCGGGACCAGTCTTGCAGGTCGACCAGAAAGCCGTCCTTGTCCAGGGCGATCGCTTGATCGCCAACGTTGAGCGTACTCATAGCCAGCTGTTGACCTTGTCGTAATGCAGCGACAGTTCGACAAACCCGGCGTAGTCCACGGCCTTGGCCAGGTCGTTGTCGACCGCGCGGGCTTGCACATCCTCGTCCAGGGCGAACAGGCGCTGGGCCAGGCCGGCAGCTTGCAGCTGGCGGTGCGGCTCGCTGCCGCTGCGCAGGGCATACACCGCATCGCCGCACAGCAGCAACGCGTCGTCTTTGCCGAGCAGGCGCAGGCAGCTGGCCAGGCGCTCGTCGCCAAACGGGGAGTGGGCAATTACATGCAGGGTTGTCATCAGAGCGTTACCACCTGGTCGAAACGGGCGATCAGCGCGGCAAGGGCCGGGTCATCCAGCACTTGCACCGGCAGCGCCAGGGTATCGGCTGCCACGCCGCGGCGGGTGAGGCTGTGGCTGCAGGCGAACAGCTCCTCGACACCGAACATCGGCAGCGCCTGCAGGTTGGCGGCCAGGTTCTTCTGTTGCACGGCGGTGGGTTGCTGGCCGGGAGCGAGCTGGAACACCCCGTCGTCCAGGAACAGCATGCCCAGCGGCAGGTCGAAGGCCCCGCCGGCCAGGGCGATGTCCAGCGCTTCGCGGGCCGATGGGCCATTCCAGGGGGCCTGACGGCTGATGATCAACAAGGATTTGGCCATTTCAGTCGCCTCCAAAGCAGACAAGGCGGTCGGCAACCTGCGCCGCTTCATGCAGCTGGCCAAGCCCCGACAGTTCCCAAGGTTTGGGCAGGTTCACCGCCGGGCGCTGGTAACGGTTGGCTTCGGCCTCGTCGAGCACGCCACGGCGCAGGGCGGCGGCGATGCAAACCACGGCGTCCAGCTGGTTGGTCTGGATAAAGGTACGCCATTGGCCTGCCACGTCCAGTTCATCCTGGGGCGCGACCACGTTGGCCGAGGCACTGTGCACCCCGTCCTGATAAAAGAACAGCCGGGCAATCTCATGCCCGCCGGCCAGCACTGCCTCGGCGTAGCGCAAGGCGCGCCGCGAGGAGGGCGCATGGGCCGGGGAGAACACCGCGATAGCGAATTTCATGGCTAACTCATGCAAAGGAATGCCGCCATGATAAAGCAAAAAAGCCCGCGCCCGCTTGTGCAAGCGGCGCGGGCTTTCTATGTATCCGTGTGCCCTACGCGACCCCTGTGGGAGCGGCCTTGTGTCGCGATGGGCTGCAAAGCAGCCCCATGGCCCTGTCAGAAGCACACAAGACTCAAGCCTGCTCCTTGCTCTCCGGCAAGAACCAGTTCAGCACCAGCGCACAGATCCCCCCGGTAGCCACACCCGACTCCAGCACATTGCGAATCGCCGCCGGCATATGCGCCAGGAACTCCGGCACCTGCGCCACGCCCAGGCCCAGCGCCAACGACACGGCAATGATCAGCAGCGCACGGCGGTCCAGCCGGGTGCTGGCCAGAATGTTGATACCCGAAGCCGCAACCGCCCCGAACATCACCATGGCCGCACCACCCAGCACCGGCTCCGGCACCGCCTGGATCACCCCGGCAACGCTCGGGAACAGCCCCAGCACCACCAGCATCACGGCAATCCACATACCAATGTGACGGCTGGCAATGCCGGTCAGCTGAATCACCCCGTTGTTCTGGGCAAAGATCGAGCTGGGGAAGGTGTTGAATACACCGGCCAGCAGCGAGTTGGCACCGTTGACCAGCACGCCACCCTTGATCCGCTGCATCCACACCGGCCCTTCGACCGGCTGGCGCGACACCTTGCTGGTGGCGGTAACGTCACCGATGGCTTCCAGCGAAGTCACCAGGTAAATCACCAGCATCGGAATGAACAGCGCCCACGAGAAGCCCAGGCCGAAGTGCAGCGGCGTCGGCACCTGGAACAGCGCGGCCTCGTGCATGCCGGTAAAGTCCAGGCGGCCCATGTAGCCGGCCAGTGCATAGCCAACCGCCAGGGCAATGACGATGGCGCAGCTGCGCATCCACACTACCGGCACGCGGTTGAGGATCACGATGATCGCCAGCACCACGCCCGACAGCAGCAGGTTATCGCCGTTGGCAAAGGTGCCATTGGCCATGGCGCCGAAGCCGCCGCCCATGCTGATCAGGCCGACCTTGATCAAGGTGAGGCCGATCATCAGCACGACGATACCGGTCACCAGCGGGGTGATCAGGCGTTTGACGAACGGCAGGATGCGCGACACGCCCATCTCTACGAACGAGCCCGCAATCACCACGCCGAAGATGGCCGCCATTACACCTTCTACCGGCGTGCCTTGCTTGACCATCAGCGCGCCGCCCGCAATCAGCGGGCCGACAAAGTTGAAGCTGGTGCCCTGCACGATCAGCAGCCCGGCGCCGAATGGGCCAAAGCGCTTGCACTGCACGAAGGTGGCGATACCCGAGATCACCAGCGACATGGAAACGATCAGGTTGGTATCACGCGCAGAAACGCCCAGCGCCTGGCAAATCAGCAGGCCAGGGGTAACGATCGGCACGATGATCGCCAGCAAGTGCTGCAGGGCAGCCAGCAGGCCGATCAGCAGCCGTGGCTTGTCCTCCAGGCCAAGCACCAGTTCATTGGCAGGCGCCGAAGCGCCTGGGCTGTGTTCGTGTGAGCTCATTGCTGAAAGCCGCCCCGGAAGAAAAAAGGAGCGCATTCTACGGGGTGAAGAGGGATTGCGGTAGAGAAAAGCACGATGGCGGCATGATCGGCGAGCATTTGCTTGTTTATCTGACTTTTTGGTCAGCAATTGCGGTTGGCGGGGTTGTGAGGGTGGGCCAGGTGTCCGCCTTGAGTTATAGGGAGGGGCAGAAATCGAGCGCCGCCCGCGCGGCGGTCGATTTATCAGGCACTGAACCTCTATCGACGTACACCCCGCACCCCAGTCCCCTTTCGAAAACCCACAAAAAAGCCCGCCGAAGCGGGCTTTCTCACACAGCAATCAATCAGTCATCGCGACCCATGATGCCAAACAGCTGCAGCAGGCTGACAAACAGGTTGTAGATCGACACATACAGGCTGATGGTCGCCATGATGTAGTTACGCTCGCCACCATGAATGATCGCGCTGGTCTGGAACAGGATGCAGACCGACGAGAACAGCACGAAGCCAGCGCTGATCGCCAGTTGCAGGCCGCTGATCTGGAAGAAGAAGCTGGCAACGACAGCACCCAGCAACACGAAGAAGCCAGCAGTGATGAAGCCACTGAGGAAGCTCATGTCCTTGCGGGTGATCAGCACATAGGCCGACAGGCCACCAAACACCAGCGCAGTCATGGCAAACGCCGAGCTGACAACTTCAGCGCCACCGGCCATGCCCAGGTAGCGGTTCAGGATAGGGCCGAGAATGAAGCCCATGAAGCCGGTGAGGGCGAAGGTGGACACCAGGCCCCAAGCCGAATCACGCAGCTTGTTGGTGAGGAAGAACAGCCCGTAGAAGCCGATCAATACCACAAATATGTTCGGGTAGCCGACGCGCATCTGCTGGGCCACGAAGGCCATGACACCGCTGAAGGCGAGGGTAAGCGCCAGCAAGCTGTACGTGTTGCGCAGGACTTTGCTGATCTCCTGCTGCTCGACCTGCTGGCCGTGGTGGACGGCGTAATCCTGTTCGCGCATGGCGACACTCCTTGGTAAAACCTGTGGTTTCAGACGTTCAGATGCTAGGAGTCTATCAGAGCTCCTGCAACCCGCGACACAGAGAGTTTGACAGCGTGTTTCATTACGGTATTATGGCGGCCGCAAAACGAGCTGGAAGCGTGGCCGAGTGGTTTAAGGCAACGGTCTTGAAAACCGTCGATGGGCAACTATCCTAGAGTTCGAATCTCTACGCTTCCGCCATATTCAAAGCCCTGATTATTCAGGGCTTTTTGCGTTTTTGGGGCCTGTAAAACGGGCTTCTGGAGCGGGTCAATTCAAAGGAGTGAGTGAATGTCCATTGTGCCTTTTGCACGTCTGGTTGCAGCGCTTGGCGTTGCCGTGAGCCTTACAGCCATTGCCGAAGACAGGGTGCCTGAACCCAACGAAGCGAATTGCTCGGGTGAAACCTATGAGCAAATCCTGGCGAGCCTCCCCAAGGAGTGGGACCGCAATGAGTTCATCGCCAACTGCAAGAGCTTCCATGCTGCCAAAAAGATGACCAACTGGAAGTTCGAAAAGAGCCCACCTGACAGCTTCTGAGCCCAGCCAAAGCCCCGGCAGAGATGCTGGGGCTTTGTTGCATCAGGTTGGGGCTGTAGGCGCTTTTCGAGCCAATGTCGGAGGCCAGGCAAATCAGCGCATCATGCCCAGCTCGGCATCATCCATCAGCGCCTTGGCCAACGCACTCAGGTAATGCGCCGCCCAGATCATCATCGGTTTCTCTTCCATCAACCCGATAATCGTCAGCTCCCGCACGTACCCCATCAACTCCGAAGATTGCTCCCGGGCACTTTTGCAGGGAATCCCGGCTTCGATGCGAAACAGTGGATGGATCTGGTTTTCACCCTTGGTAGAACGTGGTCTTGCCTACAGTGGTTTGTTCGTTCGATTCGTCAGTAGTCATGGGTCCATCTCCCTGATCGGCTCAGTGCTGCATTCGCAGCTCGTTCGGCACCTGTACCTGAACCAATGCGGACTCAAGTAACGAGCGCAGGGACTCAAGTTCATGGGTCGTCGCCATCATCAGCACCGCTGCAGGTGACTTGGGCTGCATCAGCATCGCTTGTTGCGAAATGGCTAGCGCGCAGACGGCATGTTCCGCGGCTTGGATGAGGGTGTCTTCGAGGGAGTGGAGCGTGTGGGGTGGGTCGGGGACCATCTTGAGCATTGTTCAATTCCCTATTGGTGCTGCCACCTCTCAGCCGTCAAGCAAAAGGGTGGCAGCTGTACGAGGGTTGACGGACCGGCGGAATTGAGAAGCTCCGGCGCACGCAAGCGTGCCCGCACGTACAGCCACCATAAATAGGTGCCATAACTCAAAACCATCGCGGCCCGTCAAAGCCGTGTCGCTGATGAGCAGCGACCGGCCCAGACTAGAGCCCCAATAGGGCACCCGCAACGGAAAATAGGCGGCAACAGTATCTTTGGGAAATGCCCTACAAGAAAGCGAAAAATTCTGATTTTTCGACACAGATAGACATCATCTTGGGTGGGGATAGCAAGGAATCGTGCGTTGTTCTATGGGAGCGCGGCCAAGGCTGTGATAATGGCGGCAATGACAAGGGCCATACCATGCTGACCATCTCCAATAACGTGCATCTGCCGGATGCCGAAATCGAACTGACCTACATCCGCGCGCAAGGCGCGGGTGGGCAGAATGTCAACAAGGTGTCCAGCGCCGTGCACCTGCGCTTCGACATCCCGGCCTCGTCGTTGCCCGAGTTCTACAAGGAGCGGCTGCTGGCGCTGCGTGACAGTCGCATCACCGGCGACGGTGTGTTGATCATCAAGGCCCAGCAATACCGCACCCAGGAGCAGAACCGTGCTGACGCACTGGCGCGTCTTGGCGAGTTGATCATCGCTGCCGGCAAGACCGAGAAAAAACGCCGCCCCACCAAACCGACCCTTGGCTCGAAAACCCGCCGCCTCGAAGGCAAAGCCAGGCGGAGCACTGTCAAGGCCGGTCGGGGCAAGGTGGATTTCTAGTACTGGTGTCGGACCGTCGCTGGCAAGTCTGAGCATCTGATGATGCCAGCGCGGCTAGTCCACCCCAATCAGCGCATCATGCCCAACTCGGCATCCTCCATCAGTGCCTTGGCCAACGCACTCAGGTGATGCGCCGCCCAGATCTCTCTTCCATGGCCCCGATAATCGTAAGCGTTTTGGGAAGTCACATCCTCGAACGCCCGCCAGAACTCCGGCGCACTACGGCTGAACGCTTACTCATAGCCGGACTCCAAATTTGACCGGTTGGAGGAAATATCATGCAGCTAATAACCGAAGGACTTGAAGAGCAGGGGCCGAGCGGTGTGTCCTTTATCAACGACCCTGAAAAGCCCAGCTCACCGCCGCTGAATGATGCCGACGCTACAGATGCCGCTGAAGCCGAGGAAGACATCCAGGACGACGCAGAGTCAATATAGACCGGAGGAGCAGCGCTATGGACAACTACCACCTGAGCCCAACCGCTGATGGCTGGGAACTCAAAAAAGCCGG
>Ga0213823_1000889_pt1 | contig 20827 bp, 19 predicted proteins | sample MC6MC0907MG_FD_179887 | JGI IMG/M metagenome (GOLD analysis project Ga0213823, IMG submission 179887) | Enriched soil aggregate microbial communities from Iowa State University, Ames, United States - MC6-MC0907-MG | ecosystem: Environmental > Terrestrial > Soil > Unclassified | place: USA: Iowa...
TCGGGAACCTGTTCGGCCTCACCTACGGCGACCAGGATACTGCGCAGGTGGTCGAGCAAAACAAGATGATCGGCAACGACGTTGGACACGAGATAAGTCCTCAAGAGCAAAACGGGCGCGGGAGTATAAAGCTCCCGCGCGCGCATTGACATGCCTGTCAGGATCAGCGGACTTTGCCCTCTGTCAGCGCCAGCTCCTCTTTGTCGAAATCATCGACATCGATCACCTTGCGCCGTGCTGATTCGGCATCGCGCAGACTCTGCGCTTCCACCGGTTGCAATACCCCGGCCTCCAAAGCTGCATCAATGGCGTGTTCACCCGCGACCGGTTTGACCTGACCGCTTTTCAGCGAGGTGTGCAGTTTTTTATGCAACGGCTGCGCGGCATTCAGCAGATCGCTGGCGTGTTGCAACGCGCCGACTGCATCGTCTGCAGACTGTGGGCGATAGCAACCGGCAAGCAGTTCTTCCAGCGCCGGATCACCCTTGGCGCGACCAATGACGCCAGCCACTTCGGCACCGAGTTTGTCCGACGGGCCTTTGTGACGACGGCCGAACGGGAAGACGATGGCGCGCAACAGACAGCCAAACACTTTGTTCGGGAAGTTGCGCAGCAATTCATCCAGCGCCCGTTCCGATTGGCCGAGGCTTTCTTCCATCGCCCAGCGGAACAGCGGCTCCATGTACGCCGGCGAATCCAGATCGTGATAACGCTTGAGCGCGGCAGATGCCAGATACAGGTTGCTCAATACATCGCCCAGACGCGCCGACAGACGCTCACGACGTTTCAGTTCGCCGCCCAGCAACATCATGCTGAAGTCGGCGAGCATGGCGAATGCCGCTGCCTGACGATTGAGTGCGCGGAAGTAGCCCTGACTGTTCTTGTCGCCCGGCGCGTGTTCGAAATGGCCGAAGCCGAGGTTCAGCACCAGCGTACTGGCGGCGTTGCTCACGGCAAAACCGATGTGTTTGAGCAGCAAGCCGTCGAACTCTTTCAGCGCCTGATCTTTATCCTCACGACCGGCCAGAGCCATTTCCTTCAGTACGAACGGATGGCAGCGAATCGCGCCCTGACCGAAGATCATCAGGTTGCGCGACAGGATGTTCGCGCCCTCCACGGTGATGAAGATCGGCGCACCGTTCCAGCTGCGCCCGAGGTAGTTGTTCGGACCCATGATGATCGCCTTGCCACCGTGCACATCCATCGCATGGCTGATGCACTCGCGACCGCGCTCGGTGAGGTGATACTTGAGGATTGCCGACAGCACCGAAGGTTTTTCGCCCAAGTCCACCGCGTTGGCAGTGAGCATCCGCGCGGCATCCATCATCCATGCGTTGCCGCCGATGCGCGCCATGGCCTCCTGAATACCTTCGAACGCCGACAGCGGCACGTTGAATTGCTCACGAATCTGCGCGTATTGGCCGGTGACCAGGCTGGTGAATTTGGCTGCGCCGGTACCGACGGCTGGCAACGAGATCGAACGGCCGACCGACAGGCAGTTCATCAGCATCATCCAGCCCTTGCCGAGCATTTCCTGACCGCCGATAAGGAAGTCCAGCGGGATGAACACATCCTTGCCGGAGTTCGGACCGTTCATGAACGCCGCGCCCAGTGGCAGGTGACGACGGCCGATTTCCACGCCGGCGGTATCGGTCGGGATCAGCGCGAGGCTGATACCGAGGTCTTCCTTGTCGCCCAGCAGATGTTCAGGGTCATAGGCCTTGAAGGCCAGACCGAGCAGGGTGGCCACGGGGCCAAGAGTGATGTAACGCTTTTCCCAGTTCAGGCGCAGGCCGATGACTTCCTGACCTTCCCACTGGCCTTTGCAGATAATTCCGGTGTCGGGCATCGCACCAGCATCGGAACCCGCGAGCGGGCCGGTAAGGGCAAAGCACGGAATGTCATCGCCCCGGGCCAGACGCGGCAGGTAGTGATTGCGTTGTTCGTCGGTGCCGTAATGCAGCAGCAGTTCGGCCGGGCCGAGTGAGTTCGGCACCATGACGGTGGAGGCGAGGTCCCCGCTGCGGGTGGCCAGTTTCATTGCCACTTGCGAGTGCGCGTATGCAGAGAAGCCTTTACCGCCGAATTCTTTCGGAATGATCAGGGCAAAAAAGCCGTGTTCCTTGATATGCGTCCAGGCTTCCGGTGGCAGGTCCATCGACTGGCCGATCTGCCAGTCAGTGACCATCGCGCACAGCTCTTCGGTCGGGCCGTCGATGAACGCCTGCTCTTCTTCGGTCAACTGCACTTTCGGATACGACAGCAGTTTGTCCCAGTCCGGACGACCGCTGAACAATTCGCCATCCCACCACACCGTGCCGGCGTCGATCGCGTCGCGTTCGGTCTGCGACATGGGCGGCAGGGTTTTCTGGAACCAGCTGAACAGCGGCGCAGTGAAATGTTTGCGGCGCAGGTCAGGCAGCAGCAACGGTACGGCGACCACCGCCAGCAAGATCCACAAAACCGCCAATAACCAGCCCGGCGCATGACTGAAAATACCCATCGCCAGCAGGTAGACGGCCACGATGCCCAACGCAGGCAGAGGTGAAATACGCCGGTGGGCGAGATACGCCACGCCAACGATCAAAACCAGTATCCACAACAACAGCATATTCAGTCCTCCGTGAACCAAGGCAAATCGACCCTCCAGAGCTTAGACGGCATCTGTAAAAGCGGGTGGTCAGACCAAGGTGATTGAAATCGTGGGAAACCCCGGATGGTTTTCGTAGGTTCGGTGGGCAACACGTGTGGGAAATCGTTCGCCGATCCCGCGTCTTTGCGTCCAAGTTTGGCCGAAACGTCGTTATCTCTGTGCTGACGCTGTCGCTAGACTCGGGACTCATCCAGGAGATTGTCGTCATGCACGAGTATCTGAGCCCCGGCCGCTTCATCGATAGTGACCACCCGGCGGTGGTGGAGTTCGCCGAACAGCACCGTGGTGCCAGCCGCGATCCGCTCGCGCAGGCGATCAGTCTTTATTACGCTGTGCGTGAGGCCGTGCGCTACAACCCCTATACCTTCAGCCGTGATCCGCAGACCTTGCGCGGCAGTTATGCGTTGGCGACGGGGGAGAGTTATTGCGTACCGAAAGCCACGCTGCTGGCGGGCTGCGCGCGGCATTGCGGAATAGCGGCGCGGATCGGTCTGGCCGATGTGAAAAATCACCTGTCGACCCCGCGTCTGCTCGAGTTATTGAAAAGCGATATGTTCGCCATGCACGGCTATACCGAGTTTTTTCTTGATGGTCGCTGGGTCAAAGCCACGCCGGCGTTCAACCAGAAGCTCTGCGAGTTGTTCAATGTCGCGCCGCTGGAGTTCGACGGTATCAACGACAGCGTTTTCCACCCGTTCAACCGTGACGGGGCGCAGTTGATGGAGTATCTGGTCGATCACGGACAATTCGCCGATGTCCCCGAAACATTCTTCTTCGAGCATCTGCGAAAGTGCTATCCACATCTGTTCACTGATCAGCAACCACCGTTGCTGGGCGATATGCAGAGTGATTTGAGCCGTACCTGATCCGGCGTATGCTGCCTGCCCACGCATTTGAAAAGAGGCGGTCATGCTGAAGATCTGGGGACGGAAAAACTCATCGAATGTCAGGAAGCCATTGTGGGCTGCCGAGGAACTCGGTCTGACTTACGAGGCGATCGATGCCGGTGGTGCATTCGGCGTAGTCGACACACCCGAATACCGGGCGATGAACCCGAACGGTCGGGTGCCAGTGATCGAAGACGACGGTTTCGTGCTGTGGGAATCCAACGCCATCGTGCGCTATCTGCTGGCCAGACATGCGCCTGACAGCGCCTGGTATCCGGCTGATCCACAAGCCCGCGCCGTCGCTGACAAATGGATGGACTGGACCACGTCGAGTTTTGCCGGCCCGTTCCGCACGGTTTTCTGGGGCGTCTTGCGCACCCCGGCAGACAAGCAGGACTGGGCGGCAATCAATGCAGCGATCAAGGAATGCAACGAGTTGCTGGGCATGGCAGACAGTGCCTTGGCCAGTCAGCCTTACCTCTCCGGAAAAGACATCGGCATGGGCGATATTCCGCTGGGCAGTTTCATTTATGCCTGGTTCGAGATGCCCATCGAACGCGCCCCGCAACCCCATCTGCAAGCCTGGTACGAGCGCCTGAAGCAGCGTCCGGCCTACCGGAAAGCCGTCATGACCGCGTTGACTTAATACCTACTATCGACACACTTGACTGTACTTGTGCGGCGGCGGCAAGCACCATTGCGCACTTGCGCTGCGGTTCGATCCTTCGCCGCCGTCCCCTTTTTCCCTTCAATGGTGCGTAAATCAGATATGAGTTCCGCTCTGTCCATACGGCAGCTAACCAAAACCTACGGCAACGGGTTCCAGGCCTTGAGTGGTATCGATCTGGACGTCGCCGAAGGTGACTTTTTCGCCTTGCTCGGCCCCAACGGTGCCGGCAAATCCACGACCATCGGCATTCTCTCGACCCTGGTGAACAAGACCAGCGGCACGGTGAATATCTTCGGTCATGATCTGGACAAGAACCCGGCGGCGCTCAAGCGCTCGATCGGCGTGGTGCCCCAGGAATTCAACTTCAACCAGTTTGAGAAGACGTTCGACATCGTCGTCACTCAGGCCGGTTACTACGGCATTCCGGCGAAGATTGCCAAGGAACGCGCCGAGCAATACCTGACCCAACTGGGCTTGTGGGACAAACGCGATGTGCCGTCGCGTTCGCTATCCGGCGGCATGAAGCGGCGCTTGATGATTGCCCGTGCGCTGGTGCACGAACCGCGTCTGTTGATCCTCGATGAACCGACCGCAGGCGTCGATATCGAGCTGCGTCGTTCGATGTGGACGTTCCTCACCGAGCTGAATCAGAAAGGCATCACCATCATCCTCACCACGCACTATCTGGAGGAGGCTGAGCAGTTGTGCCGCAACATCGGCATCATCGACCACGGCACCATCGTCGAGAACACCAGCATGAAACAACTGCTGGGCCAGTTGCACGTGGAAACCTTTCTGCTGGATCTGAAAAACGACTTGAACGCCGCGCCGCAATTGCTCGGTTATCCGGCCCGGTTGATCGACAGCCATACCCTGGAAGTCCAGGTCGACAAATCCATGGGCATCACGGCGTTGTTCACCCAGTTGGCGCAGCAGAACATCGAAGTATTGAGCCTGCGTAACAAAACCAATCGCCTCGAGGAGCTGTTCGTGTCCCTGGTCGAGAAAAATCTGTCGAAGGTGGCGGTATGAGTTCCGAGTTCCGTCCCAACCTCGTCGCCCTGCAGACCATTGTTTATCGCGAGGTCAAACGGTTCACGCGGATCTGGCCGCAAACGCTGCTGCCGCCGGCAATCACCATGGTTCTGTACTTCGTGATCTTCGGTAACCTGATCGGTCGCCAGATCGGTGATATGGGTGGCTTCACTTACATGGAGTACATCGTGCCGGGGCTGATCATGATGTCGGTGATCACCAACTCCTACGGCAACGTGGTCTCGAGTTTTTTCGGCAGCAAATTCCAGCGTTCCATCGAAGAGCTGATGGTGTCGCCGGTGTCGCCGCACACGATCCTGATCGGCTTCACCATTGGCGGCGTGCTGCGGGGTTTGATGGTCGGTGTGATCGTGACGATCCTGTCGCTGTTCTTCACCCATTTGCAGGTACATCACCTGGGTGTGACCGTGCTGGTGGTGGTGCTGACGGCGACGATCTTCTCGTTGCTGGGTTTCATCAACGCCGTGTTTGCGCGCAACTTCGATGATATTTCGATCATCCCGACCTTTGTGCTGACGCCGCTGACCTATCTGGGCGGGGTGTTCTATTCGATCACGCTGCTGCCGCCGTTCTGGCAGACCGTGTCGCTGGCCAACCCGGTGCTGCACATGGTCAACGCTTTTCGTTACGGCATTCTCGGTGTGTCGGATATCCGCATCGGCATCGCGATCACCTTTATGCTGGTGGCGACGGTGGTGTTGTATCTCGGTTGTGCGCGGTTGCTGGTGAGTGGGCGCGGGATGCGTACCTGACTCCAGACCGAGTCGTGGCCATCGCGAGCAGGCTCACTCCTACAGGGGAACGCATTCCAATGTAGGAGTGAGCCTGCTCGCGATGGGCCAATACAGACGCCACAAACCAAAACGGCCTCCCACTGCGGAGGCCGTTTTGCATTCAGCGCATGCGGCTTTTCTTGCGCCGCGCCCATTGCCGCGCGACCCACCAGCGCCAATACATCATCACCAGGCAATAGGCGAGGGCTCCGAGCACCAGCCCTACCACCACCGAACCGAGCAAAAACGGCTGCCACAACGTCGACAACTCGCCGCTGATCCACTCCCAGGTCAGTTCATCCGGCAGATGCCGGGCGGGCACGTCCATCAAAAACGCCCCGGCCTGGTAAGTACAGAAGAACACTGCCGGCATGGTGATCGGATTGGTCAGCCACACCAGGCTGACTGCAATCGGCATATTCCCTCGCACCATGACGGCGAGGGCAGCCGCCACCAGCATCTGCGCCGGAATCGGCAGGAATGCGGCGAACAGGCCGACGGCCATCGCTCGGGCGACCGAGTGACGATTGAGGTGCCAGAGGTTCGGGTCATGCAGCAACTTGCCGAGAAAGCGTAAGGATTTGTGTTCCCTGATGCTCGTCGGATCGGGCATGTAACGTTTGAATAAGCGCCGGGGCATAAGGCTTCTCGGTCGGTTAAGGCGGCAAGTATGTCTGGATTCTACGAAGCGCCCATTCAGACTTTGTGACAATTGTTGACGACGGTCGTGCCCGACACCCGCTATGCCTAAGCGTGGGACTCTCAAGGACGGGCTTATGCGCACAGGGATGATGGCGCTCGCAGTCGGTCTGCTGGTCGCGGTTTGTATGCCGGCGTTACCGCCGGTCTGGTTGATGCTGTTGTTGCCGGTCGTTGCTTTGATGCTGCTGCCGTTTCGCAGCTATCCGTTGGCGTTTTTGCTGTTTGGCTTCACCTGGGCCTCAGTCGCTGCGCAATGGGCGTTGAATGATCGCTTGCCGATTGCGTTGGATGGCGAAACCCGCTGGCTCGAGGGGCGGGTCGTCGGCTTGCCGCAGAACAGCGACGGCGTAGTGCGTTTCGAGCTGGCTGATGCACGCTCGCGTCACGAAAAACTGCCATCGTTGATGCGCCTCGCCTGGTATGCCGGGCCACCGGTCAACAGCGGCGAGCGTTGGCGCCTGGCGGTCAAGCTCAAGCGTCCGGCTGGTTTACGCAATCCGGATGCTTTCGATTATGAGGCGTGGCTGCTGGCGCAACGTATCGGCGCCACCGGTACGATCAAGGACGGCCAACGCCTCAGCGAAGCACGCTGGGCCTGGCGCGACAGTATTCGTCAGCGTTTGCTGGCCGTGGATGCGCAGGGCCGAAGCGGGGCACTGGCGGCATTGGTGCTGGGCGACGGTTCGGGACTCAGTCGCGAGGATTGGCAGATTCTGCAGGACACCGGCACCGTGCATCTGTTGGTGATTTCCGGACAGCACATCGGTTTGCTGGCGGCGGTGATGTACATGCTGGTCGCCGGCCTGGCCCGTTTTGGCCTGTGGCCGTTGCGCTGGCCGTGGCTGCCGTGGGCCTGTGTTCTGGCATTTGCGGCGGCGCTCGGTTATGGCCTGCTCGCCGGATTCGACGTGCCGGTACAGCGCGCCTGCGTGATGGTCGGGCTGGTGCTGTTGTGGCGCCTGCGCTTTCTTCATCTTGGTGCGTGGTGGCCGTTGTTGCTGGCGTTCAATGCGGTGCTTTTGCTCGATCCGCTGGCCAGTCTGCGTCCCGGTTTCTGGTTGTCCTTTACGGCTGTCGCGGTGCTGATCTTCACCTTTGGCGGTCGGCTGGGCGCGTGGCGTTGGTGGCAGACCTGGACGCGGGCGCAGTGGTTGATTGCCATCGGTCTGTGTCCGGTGTTACTGGCACTGCATCTGCCGATCAGTCTTAGCGGGCCATTGGCGAACCTGTTGGCTGTGCCTTGGGTGAGCCTGGTGGTGTTGCCGCCGGCCTTGCTCGGCACCCTGATGTTGCCGGTGCCGTTTGTCGGTGAAGGTCTTTTGTGGCTGGCCGGTGGTTTGATCGATGCGCTGTTTCGCGCTTTGGCCGTGATTGCCGGGCAGTGGCCGGCATGGACAGCCGCCTCTGTGTCGGGCTGGGTCTGGTTGCTCGGCAGCCTCGGTGCCGTGTTGTTGCTGTTGCCGCGCGGCGTGCCGATGCGTGCACTGGGCTGGCCATTGCTATTAATGCTGGTCGTGCCGCCCCGCGAGCGTCTGGATGAAGGGCTGGCCGATATCTGGCAACTCGATGTCGGCCAAGGCCTGGCCATTCTGATCCGCACCCGTCATCACACGCTGCTGTATGACGCCGGGCCGCGCTTTGGTGATTTCGATCTCGGCGAGCGGGTGGTGCTGCCCGCGTTGCGCAAACTGAGTGTGGAAAAACTCGATCTGATGCTGCTCAGCCATGCGGACGCCGATCACGCCGGCGGCGCTTTGGCGATCACCCGTGGTTTGACCGTCGATCAAGTGATCAGCGGCGATCCGGCGGGACTGCCCGCGCAGTTGAGTGCCGAAGCCTGCGCTAGTGGCCAGCAATGGCAATGGGACGGCGTGGGTTTTCAACTCTGGCAATGGGCGGACGCTCACGACAGTAATCAGCGCTCCTGCGTGCTGCAGATCGAGGCCAATGGCGAGCGCCTGCTGCTGACCGGCGATATCGATACCCACGCCGAACGCGTCCTGCTCGAAAGTCCGTTGGCCGTGCCGACGCAATGGCTGCAAGCGCCCCATCATGGCAGCCGCAGTTCGTCGTCAATGGCGCTGCTCAAAGTCTTGAAACCCGAGTCGGTGCTGATCTCGCGAGGCCATGGCAACTCTTTTGGCCATCCGCACCCGACAGTGCTGGCGCGTTACCGCAAACTCGGTCTGCGCATTTACGACAGCGCCGAGGAAGGCGCCATTCATCTGCAACTGGGCACTTTTACCCCACCCAGGACGATGCGTCATCAGCGGCGTTTCTGGCGCGATCCGCCCACGCTGGCCCGCTGATCGGTACGTGGGCGATCGGGGTGTCACGGTCGTCGGGGCGGCGGGTCTTAATCGCGGATCGGTATGGTAAAGTGGCGCACTTTTTCGAGGGGACTGTCACTGTGTGGGAATTGGTCAAATCCGGCGGCTGGATGATGTTGCCGATCATTCTGAGCTCCATCGCGGCCATGGCGATAGTCGCCGAACGCCTGTGGACCCTGCGCGCCAGTCGCGTCACCCCCGAGCATCTGCTGGGCCAGGTCTGGGTGTGGATCAAGGACAAGCAGCTCAATAAAGAGAAGCTCAAGGAATTGCGCGCCAATTCGCCGCTGGGGGAAATCCTCGCCGCCGGTCTGGCCAACTCCAAGCATGGTCGCGAGATCATGAAAGAGTGCATTGAAGAGGCCGCCGCCCGCGTTATTCACGAACTCGAACGCTACGTCAACGCACTGGGCACCATTGCCGCCATGTCGCCGCTGCTGGGTCTGCTGGGCACGGTGTTGGGCATGATCGATATTTTCAGCGCGTTCACCGGTTCCGGCATGACCACCAATGCCTCGGTATTGGCCGGTGGTATCTCGAAAGCGCTGATCACCACTGCGGCAGGCCTGATGGTCGGTATTCCGGCGGTGTTCTTCCACCGGTTCCTGCAACGCCGCATCGATGAATTGGTGGTGGGCATGGAGCAGGAAGCGATCAAACTGGTTGAGGTAGTGCAGGGCGACCGTGACGTCGATCTGGCCGAGGGCCGGGTGTGAAATTCCGTCGCAAGCCTCGGGAAACCATCGACATCAACCTCGCGTCGCTGATCGACGTGGTGTTCATTCTGCTGCTGTTTTTCGTCGTGACCACCACGTTTACTCGCGAAACCCAGCTACGCGTTGATTTGCCGGAAGCGGTCAGTGGCTCACCCGCCGAAGATCAGCAGCTCAAGCAGATCGACGTGGCCATCAGCGCTGAGGGCGTGTTTTCGGTGAACAACAGGATTCTGCCGAAGAACGACCTGGCGACCCTGATGGAAGCCATGCAGAAAGAGTCCAACGGTGACACCAACATGCCGTTGTCGATCAGTGCCGACGGCAAGACTCAGCATCAATCCGTGATCACCGCCATGGACGCGGCCGGCAAGCTCGGTTTCAGCCATCTGCGCATGACCACGGTCGAGGCGGCGCCCAAATCCTGATGAGCCTGTCCGATCGCTTGCTCGCCGCGTGGTATCAGGGGCACCCGGCCCTGACGCTGCTGCGGCCGCTGGAAACGCTCTATCGCCGCGTGGTGGTTAATAAGCGCCAGCGCTTTCTCGACGGTAAAGGCGAGATCTATCAGCCGCCCGTGCCGTTGATCGTGGTCGGCAATATCACTGTCGGTGGCACCGGCAAGACGCCGATGATTCTCTGGCTGATCGAACATTGCCGGCGCAGTGGTTTGCGCGTCGGCGTGGTCAGCCGTGGCTACGGGGCCAAACCGCCGCAACTGCCATGGCGCGTTGAGGCCGAGCAAACCGCTGACATTGCCGGTGACGAACCGTTGCTGATCGTCCAGCGCACCGGTGTGCCGCTGATGATCGACCCTGATCGCAGCGCGGCCGTCAAAGCCTTGCTCGCCAGCGAATCGCTGGATCTGATCCTCTCCGATGACGGCATGCAGCATTATCGTCTGGCGCGGGATCTGGAGCTGGTGCTGATCGACGCCGCTCGCGGCCTCGGCAACAAGCGTTGCCTGCCCGCCGGACCTTTGCGCGAGCCGATCGAACGCTTGCAAAGCGTCGACGGCGTGCTGTTCAACGGTGCCATCGAAGATCGCGAAGACGGTTTCGCTTTCCATCTTCAACCGACGGCGCTGGTCAATCTGCGCAGCGGCGAGCGCAAGTCGCTCGAGCATTTTCCGCCGGGTCAGAGCGTCCACGCAGTCGCCGGGATCGGCAATCCGCAACGTTTCTTCAATACCCTCGAAGCGCTAGACTGGCGAGCAGTCCCGCACGCGTTTGCCGACCACGCCGAATACAGCGTGCAGGCCTTGAATTTCACACCGTCATTGCCGTTGGTGATGACTGAAAAGGACGCGGTGAAGTGCCGTGCCTTCGCTGCTGCCGACTGGTGGTATCTGGCCGTTGATGCGCTGCCGTCGCCGGCCTTTGTGGCCTGGTTCGACACCCAGCTGATGCGCCTGTTGCCCGATCGGCTTTTGCCTTAACTCTTTACTCAGGGAATGTTCATGGACACCAAATTGCTCGATATCCTCGCGTGCCCGATCTGCAAAGGCCCGCTCAAGCTCAGCGCCGACAAGACCGAACTGATCAGCAAGGGCGCCGGTCTGGCGTACCCGATCCGCGACGGCATCCCGGTAATGCTCGAAAGCGAAGCGCGCACCCTGACCACTGACGAGCGTCTGGATAAATGACCACTGCCTTCACCGTTGTCATTCCGTCGCGTTTCGCCTCGACCCGCCTGCCGGGCAAACCGCTGCTGGACATCGCTGGCAAGCCGATGATCCAGCATGTCTGGGAGCAGGCGAGCAAAAGCAGCGCGACCCGCGTGGTGGTCGCCACTGACGATGCGCGCATCGTCGAGGCCTGCAAGGCTTTTGGCGCCGAAGTGGTGCTGACCCGTGAAGATCATAATTCCGGCACCGACCGTCTGGCCGAAGTTGCGGCGAAACTGGGTCTTGAACCCGACGCCATCGTGGTCAACGTGCAGGGCGACGAACCGCTGATCCCGCCGAGCGTGATCGATCAGGTCGCCGCCAACCTGGCAGCTCACACCGAAGCGCGTATGGCCACGCTGGCCGAGCCGATTGAAGACGTCGACACCCTGTTCAATCCGAACGTGGTCAAGGTCGTCAGCGACCTCAACGGTCTGGCGCTGACCTTCAGCCGCGCTACTTTGCCTTGGGCACGGGATGCCTTTGCCAAGAGCCGCGAGCAGTTGCCCGAAGGTGTGCCGTACCGTCGCCATATCGGCATCTATGCCTACCGCGCCGGTTTCCTCCAGGACTTCGTGAGCTGGGGCCCGTGCTGGCTGGAAAACACTGAATCCCTTGAGCAACTGCGTGCCCTGTGGCATGGCGTGCGGATTCATGTCGCCGATGCGCTGATCGCGCCGCCGACCGGTGTCGACACTGTCGAAGACCTTGAGCGCGTTCGTCGCCTGCTGGAGGCCTGATGCGCGTTCTGTTTGTGTGCCTGGGCAACATTTGCCGTTCGCCCACGGCCGAAGGCGTGTTGCGGCACAAACTGCGTGAAGCGGGGCTGGCCGATCAGGTCGAAGTGGCCTCGGCTGGCACTGGTGACTGGCACGTCGGCAACCCGCCGGACAAACGCAGCCAGGCTGCGGCCAAAGTGCGCGGCTATGACCTGTCGACGCAGCGTGCGCAGCAGGTCAGCCGTGCCGATTTCGCCAGTTATGACCTGATTCTGGCGATGGACAACAGCAACCTGCGCAACCTCAAGGCATTGCAACCGTCTACCGGCAAAGCCGAGCTGGATCTGTTTCTGCGCCGTTATGCCGGTGTGGTCGATGAAGTGCCGGATCCGTATTACGACGGCGATCAAGGGTTCGAGCAGGTGCTGGATCTGATCGAAGCAGCCTGTGACCAATTGTTGATCGAAGTGAAGGGTCGGTTATGAGCTTGCAGGTGCAACCGCAGGTTTCCCTGAAACCGTTCAACAGTTTTGGCGTCGATGTGCGCGCGCAACTGTTTGCCGAGGCCCATAGCGACGTCGATGTCCGTGAGGCGTTGGCGTATGCCACCGCGCACGATGTGCCGTTGCTGGTGATTGGTGGTGGCAGCAATTTGCTGCTGACTGCCGACATTGCGGCGTTGGTGCTGCGCATGGCCACCCGTGGCATCCGCGTGATCAGCGATGACGGCGACCGTGTGGTGATCGAAGCTGAAGCCGGCGAGCCTTGGCATCCGTTTGTTCAGCACACGCTGGCGCTGGGTTTTTCCGGACTGGAAAACCTCAGCCTGATTCCGGGCACCGTCGGCGCTGCACCAATGCAGAACATCGGTGCCTACGGTGTCGAGATCAAGGATGTGTTCGCCGGGCTTACCGCGCTGGATCGCCAGACCGGCGAACTGCGCGACTTTACACTCGAAGAATGCAACTTTGCCTACCGCGACAGCCTGTTCAAGCAGCAGCCTGGGCGTTGGTTGATTCTGCGCGTGCGCTTCAAACTGGATCGCGTCGCCCATCTGCATCTGGAATACGGCCCGGTGCGTCAGCGCCTGACCGAGCAGGGCATTGAGCAGCCGACGCCCACCGATGTCAGTCGCGCCATCTGCAGCATTCGCAGCGAGAAACTGCCGGATCCGGCGGTACTCGGCAATGCTGGCAGCTTCTTCAAGAATCCGCTGGTATCGGCGTCCGTCGTCGCGAAGATCAAGGCGCAGCATCCGGATCTGGTGGCGTACGCGCAACCAGACGGGCAGATGAAACTGGCCGCCGGTTGGCTGATCGAGCGTGCCGGTTGGAAAGGCTTTCGCGAGGCCGATGCCGGCGTGCATAAATTGCAGGCGCTGGTGCTGGTCAACTACGGCGCGGCAACCGGTCTGCAATTGCTCGATCTGGCGCAACGCATCCAGAAAGACATTGCCGAACGTTTCGATGTCGAGCTGGAGATGGAGCCTAATCGCTATTGAGGCTACGCTTTCAAAGCGCCATCCAAAGCCCTGCACTGATAAAAAGTGCAGGGCTTTTTTGTTAACGCTGGGTTAACTTAGCGAGCTAACGATAACCGTCATTTGCTCCACCAAAGGCCCGGTGCAGACGTTCCCGTCGGCACAAGAGAGCCTGATTAGCCTGAGTCGATCTGCGCGAACCACACCGCTGATTTTCCGGCGGCAGATTGCTCGACCCCATAACCACTAAAAATATGCGGGCGTGCCCATGATTACCCTGAAACTCAACGGTCAAGACCATCCCCTCGATGTCACCGAAGACATGCCGCTGTTGTGGGCGATTCGTGATGTCGCCGGTTACAACGGCACCAAATTCGGTTGCGGCATGGGCCTGTGCGGCGCGTGCACCATTCACATCGATGGCTTGCCTGCGCGCAGTTGCATCACGCCGATCGGCTCGGTGGTCGGCCAGAACGTCACCACCATCGATAACCTGCATGCCGACCCGGTCGGCCAGGTGGTTCAGCAAGCCTGGCTCGACACTGCCGTAGCTCAATGCGGCTTCTGTCAGGGCGGGCAGATCATGTCGGCCACTGCGTTGCTCAAGACCAACCCGAACCCGAGCGACGAGCAGATCGAAGAAGCCATGGTCGGCAACATTTGCCGCTGCGGCACTTACAACCGAATTAAAACCGCTATTCGTCAGGCCTCCACTCACTTGAAGGAGGCTAAGGCATGAGCCGTCTTCCGAATGATTTCGCCCTGAGCAATCTCAGCCGTCGCGGTTTTCTCAAAGGCGTCGGCGCCACCGGTGCGTTGGTGCTGGCGGCGAGTTGGGGTTGGCAGGATGCGTTGGCCGAGGACAAACCGAAACAGTTCGGCGCCGATGGCATGCCCAATGGCTGGATCGATGATCCGAAGGTCTACGTCAGCATCGCCGCTGACGGCACGGTCACCGTAACCTGCAACCGTTCCGAGATGGGCCAGGGTGTGCGCACCAGTCTGACCATGGTCGTCGCCGATGAGCTGGAAGCCGATTGGGCCCAGGTCAAAGTGCAGCAGGCACCGGGTGATGAGGTGCGTTTCGGTAACCAGGACACTGACGGTTCGCGCAGCATGCGTCACTGGTACGAGCCGATGCGGCGTTGCGGCGCGGCAGCCCGCACGATGCTCGAGCAGGCCGCTGCTGCGCAATGGAAAGTACCGGTCGGCGAGTGTCACGCGCAGTTGCATAAAGTGCTGCACAAACCGTCTGGCCGTGAGCTGGGCTATGGCGAACTCGCCGCCGCAGCTAGTGCGTTGCCAGTACCAGCGCGTGACAGCTTGCGCCTCAAGCAGCCGTCGGAGTTTCGCTACATCGGCAAGGAAGGCAGCAAAGCCATCGACGGCGCCGACATCGTCAACGGTCGTGCGGTGTTTGGCGCCGATGTGCATTTCGATGGCATGTTGTACGCCACCATCGCTCGTCCGGCGGTGTACGGCGGCAAGGTTAAATCGCTGGATGACAGCGCCGCGCTGAAAGTCCCCGGCGTGCTCAAAGTGCTGCAGATCGAAAGCCGGCCGCTGCCTTCGGAGTTTCAGCCGTTGGGTGGCGTGGCAGTCGTCGCCAGCAATACCTGGGCAGCGATCAAGGGCCGCGAAGCGTTGAAAATCGAATGGGACGATGGCCCGAACGCCAGTTATGACTCGATCGCCTATCGCAAGGAACTGGAAGCCGCCTCGCTGAAACCCGGCAAAGTGGTGCGCAATACCGGTGATATCGACAAGGCCTTGAGCGGCGCCGCAAGTACACTCGAAGCGTCGTACTATCTGCCGCATCTGGCACAATCGCCGATGGAGCCGATGGTCGCCATCGCCCGTTACAAGGACGGCGTTTGCGAAGCGTGGGCACCGAGTCAGGCGCCACAAGTCACCCGCGAACGTATTGCCGAGCGTCTTGGACTGCCGTTCGACAATGTCACCTTCCATGTCACCTTGCTTGGTGGTGGTTTCGGTCGCAAGTCGAAACCGGACTTCGTCGTTGAAGCAGCGATTCTCGCCAAAGAGTTTCCCGGTAAAGCAGTACGGGTGCAGTGGACGCGTGAAGATGACATCCACAACTCGTATTTTCATACCGTGTCTGCTGAGTACCTCAAGGCGGGCGTGGGCAAGGACGGTATGCCGTCCGGCTGGCTGCATCGCACCGTGGCACCGAGCATCACTGCGTTGTTCGCGCCGGGCATGAACCATGAAGCCGCGTTCGAGCTGGGCATGGGCTTCACCAACATGGCTTACGCGATTCCCAATGTGCGTCTGGAAAACCCCGAAGCCACCGTGCACACGCGAGTCGGCTGGTATCGCTCGGTATCGAACATTCCCCATGGTTTCGCGATCCAGAGTTTCGTCGATGAGCTGGCGCACAAGGCCGGCGAAGATCCGCTCAAATACCAGATCAAACTGCTTGGCCCTGATCGTCAGATCGACCCGCGCACCTTGAGCGAAGAGTGGAACTACGGCGAATCGCCCGAGCGTTATCCGATCGATACCGGGCGCATGCGCGCCGTGCTGGAAACGGCGGCGAAGGCGGCCGGTTGGGGACGCAAGCTGCCGAAGGGTCGTGGTCTTGGCCTGGCGGTGCATTACAGCTTCGTCACGTACGTGGCGGCGGTGATCGAAGTCGAGGTCAAGGACGACGGTACGCTGATCGTGCACAAGGCTGACATCGCCGTGGATTGCGGGCCGCAGATCAACCCTGAACGCATTCGCTCGCAGTTCGAAGGCGCGTGCGTGATGGGCCTGGGCAATGCCGTGCTGGGTGAAATCAGCTTCAAGGACGGCAAGGTCCAGCAGGACAATTTCCACATGTACGAAGTGGCGCGCATGTCGCTGGCGCCGAAGGAAGTTGCCGTGCATCTGGTCACGCCGCCGGGCGACGTGCCCTTGGGCGGTGTCGGCGAACCGGGCGTGCCACCGATTGCGCCGGCCTTGTGCAATGCGATCTTCGCTGCCACCGGCAAACGCATCCGCAATCTGCCGGTGCGTTATCAGTTGCAGGGCTGGCAGAAGGCAGAGGCGTAATGGACAGTGTCGACCTGAATGTCTTGCGCAGCGTCCTCGAATGGCGCCGCGCCGGGCAGCGGGTGGTGCTGTTCAGCGTGGTGCAGACCTGGGGCACGGCGCCTCGGGCTCCCGGCGCCATGTTGGCGTTGCGCGAGGATGGCGTGGTGATTGGTTCGGTGTCGGGCGGGTGTGTCGAGGACGACTTGATCGCCCGCCTGCACGACGGCCGCATCGCCACCGACGGGCCGCCGGTGCAATTGATCACTTATGGCGTGACCCGTGAAGAGGCGGCGCGCTTCGGTTTGCCATGCGGCGGCACTTTACGTCTGACCGAAGAGCGCGTCGGTGATCCGGAATGGGTTGCCGAATTGCTGGCCCGTTGCGAGGCTCATGAGATCGTCGCTCGCGAATTGAACATCGAAACCGGCGAGGTACTTCTGTCGCCGGCGAACAAAACCGATGCGCTGGCGTTCGACGGCAATACCCTGCGCGCCATTTACGGTCCGCGTTGGCGCTTGCTGCTGATCGGTGCCGGGCAGTTGTCGCGCTACGTCGCGGACATGGCGCGACTGCTGGATTTCGAGGTGCTGATCTGCGATCCGCGCACCGAGTTCGTGTATGGCTGGGAGGAGCACCACGGTCGCTTCGTCCCGGGCATGCCGGATGACGCGGTGTTGAGCATTCAAACGGATGAGCGCACGGCGATTGTCGCGTTGACTCACGATCCGCGTCTGGATGACATGGCACTGCTGACGGCGCTGGATTCGCCGGCCTTCTATGTCGGCGCACTTGGCTCTCGGGTCAATAGTCAGAAACGTCGGGAGAATCTGGCTCAGCTAGGCTTGTCGGTAGAGGCGATCAATCGACTGCATGGCCCGATCGGTTTACATATCGGCAGTCATTCGCCGGCGGAAATTGCCTTGTCGTTGTTGGCGGAGATCGTCGCGATCAAGAACGGTGTCGAATTGAAACAGAAGAAAACACTGGAGGGCGCATGAGTCGATCCATTGCAGTGATTGTGCTGGCGGCGGGCGAGGGCAGCCGCTTTCGCCAGGTGGCGGGTGCCGATAAGGATAAATTGTTGGCGGACTGCACCGGCCGGGATGGCGCGGTGCGTTCGGTGATCGAGCAGGTGCTGGTCAATTTGCCGGCCGAACTTGATAAGCGTGTGTTGGTGACGACTGAGGCGCGGCCGCAGGCGATGCGCATGGCGCAGGCTTATGGCTGTGACGTGGTGTCGATTGAATCGACCGGGATGGGTGGCAGCATTGCCGCAGGCGTTGCCGCTTGCCCGGATGCCGATGGCTGGTTGATTGTGCTGGGGGATATGCCGTTTATCTTGCCGTCGACGATTGAGCGGGTGGTCGCGGCCATGGTTGATGATGGGGTGAGCGTGCCGGTGCAGGAAGGCGAGTTTGGCCATCCTGTGGGGTTTGGTAGATCGTTTGGTCCGGGGTTGCAGGAGTTGAGCGGCGATCGTGGGGCCAGACCGTTGTTCAAGCAGGGCAGGGTGGTGGAGGTTGCCGTCGATGATCCTGGCGTTCTGTGGGATATCGATGTGCCTGAGGCTTTGGTTTTTGCCTCGTCTTGAGATCTGTGTGAATTCCTTAGAAGCCCTCACCCTAACCCTCCCGAAACGTCGGACCGCCCAGAGGGAGAGGGGACTGACCGAGGTGTTCTTTCAAGGTACACCGACCTGAAACTTCGAGTCGAACTCCGGCCTTGAAACACACGGAAGAGGGGACTGACCGAGGTGTTCTTTCAAGGTACACCGACCTGAAACTTCGAGTCGAACTCCGACCTTGAAGCACACGGGAGAGGGGACTGACCGAGGTGTTCTTTCGAGGTACACCGACCTGAAACTTCGAGTCGAACTTCGACCTTGAAGCACACGGGAGAGGGGACTGACCGAGGTGTTCTTCCAAGGTACACCGACCTGAAACTTCGTGTCGAACTCCGGCCTTGAAGTACACGGAGATCGGCTCCCTTTCCCCCTCGCCCCGTGGGGAGAGGGCTGGGGTGAGGGGGTTGGATCTAGAATCCACCACAAAAAATCGAGGCATAAAAAAGCCCCGCCTGAATAATCAGGCGGGGCTTTTTAACGGCTTCGGGAATTACACGAGAGGTTTAGGCTCGTGCTCTTTTTCCTCGGCCTCTTGGTTTTGCTCGACCGCGTCCTGAACGGAGCGTGGTGCTTCAGCGATCACCGATTCAACCACGGCTTCTTCAGTTGCCGGGGCAGGAGCTGCCTCGACCACTTCAGCAACAACAGCTGGCTCGGCAGCGACTGGAGCTGCAGCGGCAGCCAGTTCGGCTTCCTTCTGCAGACGCTCTTCTTCACGCTTGCGACGACGCACTTCACGTGGATCGTTTGGCGCGCGGCCGCTTGGCGTCAGGGCGCTGACCGGAGCCGGCGCTTCAACCACCGGGGCAGGCGCTTCGGCCACTACAGGCGCCTCGACGACCGGAGCTTCAACAACCGGTGCTTCAACGACTGGCGCTGGAGCAGGTTCGGCAGCCGCAACCACTGGCTCGGAAACCATCGCTTGCGGGACTTCAGCTTCAGCAGCAGGTGCTGGTACTTCAGTCACGGCTGGCTCGGCAACCCAGTTGAAAGCGGTCTGCTCTTCGCGAACTTCACGCACGGTTTCGGTCACGGTTTCTGCGACGGTTTCAACTACCGGCTCGGCAGTCACAACAGGCGCTGGCTCTACCTGAGGCAGGGTTTCCTGAACCGGTGCCACTTCGACTTCCGGAGCAGCAACCATTTCTACCGGGGTAGTCGCTTCAACAACCGGCGCTTCCACTGGAGCGGTTTCCTGAACAGCAGCGGTAGCGCGTTCAGCTTGCTCGTGGGCTTGTGCTTCAGCCGGAGCGCTGATCACGGTGCTGGCAACAGCGGCGGTAACGGCCAGGCCGGCAGCCAGATCGGCAGTGCTTGGGCCTTCAGCGTTTTCGCCGGCTTCGGATTCTTCCGAACCTTCGATCACGTTGCCGTTGGCATCACGCTGACGCTCACGACGGTTGCTGCGACGACGCTGACCGCGCGAACGACGACGTGGACGATCGCCTTCGGCGCTCTCCGAGCCATCTTCCGGCAGTTGCTCTTCGTTGCTGTTCACTTCTTCTTCAGCGACGGCAGCAGCGGCCTGTTCGGCGCGCGGTTGACGCTCTTCACGCGGCGGACGCGGTGCGCGCTCTTCACGTGGCTGACGGGCCGGACGCTCTTCAGCGGTCACGGCAGCGGCGGCTGCAACGACTGGAGCGGCGTCCAGTGGCTCGCGCAGTTCACGTACACGCTCTTCACGCTCGCCACGTGGCTTGCGATCTTCACGCGGCGCACGTGGTGCACGTTCTTCACGCGGAGCGCGTGGTGCGCGTTCCTCGCGAGCAACTGGCGCTTCGGTACGGGCTTCACGAGGCTCGCGGACTTCACGGGCTTCACGTGGTGCACGCTCTTCGCGCGGCTCACGTGGGGCGCGCTCTTCACGCGGTGCACGTTCTTCACGTGGCTTGCGCTCTTCATCGCGGCGACCGTTACGGTTGCGGCTCTGCTGACGACCGTTGCGACGCTCTTCGTTACGGGCCGGACGTTCGCTGGCTGGTTTTTCAACCACAACCGGAGCGGCTGGCTCTTCCTTGGTGGCGAACAGGCTGACCAGAGATTTCACCAGACCTTTGAACAGGCTTGGTTCTGGCGCAGCAACCGGAGCCGGTGCTGGAGCGGCAGGCGCGGCGGCTTCGGTCGGAACCGGAGCGTTGGCGCGGGCCGGAGCAGTCTTGACCGCAGCTTCCTGGCGAACCAGGGTGCGGGTCGCAGCGGCTGGCTGGACTTCTTCGACTTCGGCAGCGGCAGCAGCGATTTCGTAGCTGGACTGGTTGGTCGCGGCTTCCGGGCTGTCGTCACGCAGACGCTGAACTTCGAAGTGCGGCGTTTCGAGGTGATCGTTCGGCAGAATGACGATACGGGCACGGGTGCGCAGTTCGATCTTGGTGATCGAGTTGCGTTTTTCGTTGAGCAGGAACGCGGCGACCGGGATCGGCACCTGGGCGCGCACTTCGGCAGTGCGGTCTTTCAGGGCTTCTTCTTCGATCAGACGCAGGATTGCCAGCGACAGCGATTCAACGTCACGGATGAT
>Ga0213823_1000892_pt1 | contig 20778 bp, 40 predicted proteins | sample MC6MC0907MG_FD_179887 | JGI IMG/M metagenome (GOLD analysis project Ga0213823, IMG submission 179887) | Enriched soil aggregate microbial communities from Iowa State University, Ames, United States - MC6-MC0907-MG | ecosystem: Environmental > Terrestrial > Soil > Unclassified | place: USA: Iowa...
ATTTCTAGTACCTTTTTCAAGCATTGGTATTTTCGGTATGTTTACCCCAAAACTTTTACCGCCCCAAAAAGGAACCCATTCTGGGATGTCTACATTTATCTTGTTAATATGCTCTAATGCTCCATTTATAAGTCCTATAACTGCATTAAGTGGTGCTTTCAATACTCCCGCTAAAGTTTTAAATATACCTCCAAAAATATTCTTAACACCATTCCATGCCTTTTCCCAATCTCCTGTAAATACTCCTGTTATAAACTCTATTATACCGCTTAAAGATTGGAATAAGCCGCCAAAAATGTCCTTCATAGCAGTAATTGCCGCTTCTACTATTCCTTTTATGAATGGAAAGGCGAAACTAAATATATCTACCAGTTTATCAATTACAGTTGATACAATAATAAATATATTTTCTAGTATTGGCATAATGTAAGGTGCTATTGCATTAAAAAATTCTGCGAATATCGGGAATATGGTTTCATTTAACCAATTAACCCAGTTTAAGAATAATGGTTTAAGCTTGCCCATAACTATATCACTTATCCAAGTCCAAAACCTATCAACAATATCTATTAAGCCATCAAACATATTAGCCACGTTTTCCGCCATTTCTTCTGGGAACATACCTAAAGCCGCGGTTCTTACATCTTCCATCATAGGCATAAAGCTATCAAAAATTCCATAATCACCGCTGAATAAGTTAGAAAATGATTTACTTGCACCGTCCGCAATTAGCATGATACCATTTAAACCGTCTGTGACCATATCCGCCGCATCTGGTGGTAATAAATCATACATACTATCAGTAACACCCTCCATAAAGGGCATAAAGCTATCATATAAATCCTCACCATTGAATAAATTTGAAAAGGACTCTTTTAATCCTTTCCCAACTCCTTCTATTGGTTTTAAAAATTCTCTCATTGCCGCCGCCGCCGATTTAAGTTTTTCTGGTAGTTCTGTTAATCTATCAGCAACAAAACGAACCGCTTTGGCAAGTCCTGCATCACCGATATCCAACATTAACCCCTCAACCGCACTTCCTAAAGCTTTGAAACTACCCCACAATGTATCAGATTGTGTTTTTGCCATTTCCTCCGCCGCTCCAGTTGAATTTCTTATTGAGTCAGTTAGTTTATTAAAATCTGCATCCGAACTATTTATAATTGCTAACATTCCGCTCATAGCTTCAGTACCAAATATTGCCGCAACTTTATTTGCCTTTTCTGCTTCTGTTAAACCACCAAATTTCGTTCTTAAATCCCCTAATATAGTTTCAAGGCTTAACATTTTGCCCCCACTATCTGTAACACTTAAACCTAGTTCCGCCATTGCATCCTGTGCCATTTTTGGTGGTTTGACTAGTCGAGTAAATGAAGCCCTTAATGCTGTTCCTGCTTGTGACCCTTTTATTCCCGCATTAGCCATAAGTCCAATAGCTAGTGCGGCATCTTCAATGCTAAACCCTAATGCTCCCGCAACTGGAGCAACATATTTAAAAGTTTCCCCCATTAGAGAAACGTTTGTATTGGAGTTTACAGAAGCCGCCGCCAATACGTCCGTAAATCTTCCAGTGTCCTCGGCTTGTAATCCAAAAGCAGTAAGGGCATCCGTCACAATGTCTGATACTCGCCCTAAATCCTCACCACTTGCCGCCGCTAGATTAAGAACCGCAGGCATACCCGCAATAATTTGTTCCGTCTTCCATCCCGCCATTGCCATGTACTCCATGCCCTGTCCTGCTTGCTCGGCTGTAAATATAGTAGTTCTTCCTAATTCTCTAGCCTGTGCATTAAGTGCCTTGAATTCCTCCGCATTTGCTCCTGTAATGGATTTAACAACCGCCATTTGCTTCTCATAACCTTCGAATGTTGTGATTATTTTCTTTCCAAAATCAAAAACCGCTTTTACCGAAAATGCCGCCGCTATGGTTGTTGCTAGTCCTTTCATCTTGCCTGCAAGTCCATCAGTATTACGTCCTATGCCTTGCATTGTTCCGCTCATATTATCCCTAGCCGCAAAAACCGCTGTTATTCCTGCCATAAATTCTCTCCTTTCTATTTTTTATTTTGTTTGCTTATCCTTTCGGCTTCGACCAATTCACTAGCCATTATAAAGTATCTATCGTATGAAGAAAGGGCGGCGAACTGGTCTGGAGTCAAGTGGTGCTTTTGTAACACCACATGCTCCCAACTAGCTTTATAATCGCCGCCCTTGATTAGTTTTTTATTTCTTCAATTTTCTCTTCGTCTGTAATTTCTGTGTCGTTAATTCCTGCGTATGCTTGATATATTTTACCATAGTCTGACGCATAGTTAAGTAACGCTCTCATTAGCTCTACGTTGCTCGTACACTTATATTGCTCTAATAACTCCTTGTCCTTTAAATCTGGGAAAACAATTGACTCTGCCATAATAAGGTCATTAAGTCTTTTCTGGTCTACCTCAATTATTTTTTGACCCTTTTTATATTTTTTAGTAGTACAAGTTTCAGTTAATTCTTCAACTTTAGTTGTATTTATTTTCTTAATTTTCCAAGGGATTATTTTTCCCTCTTCTTCATGTCCTTTAGGATATCTAAACTTTGAAATACCTTCTACCTCAAATACATCCTCTACTTTTTGCATATTATTTTTAAAAAATAAACTATTATCCATATTACCCTTCATCCTTTCCATAATTAAAGTATTCTATTAGCTGTAAAACTTATCTCGTCTGTAACTACTTCTCCAGTAGCATCTATATTAAATAACGGTATGTCCCCTGTTAGGACACAATCTTTTAATGTAATTCTGTCAGTTCCATATTTTTTACTGTAATCGGAGTTTTTATCATCTGTAACGCCTTGAATGTCGAATAACTCAATCGTTCCTTCTTCTTGGAACTTCTTACAATACTCTATAAGCCATTTAGTGGCTTTGTACTCTGTTAAAGTTCCTGTTATTTTATATGTTAAAGCTTTGTCACCTATTGTTCTAGCTCCTAAAACTGGAACTTCCGCTGTATTTATAGTGAAATTGGCTGTACAGCTTACAGTGTTTGTTCTTTCTTCTCCATTAACAAAAACTCTACCCTCTGTCATGCTTATGGCTGAATTGGGTTTAAATCCTTGCATAAATTACACCTCCTTATTTTAGTAGCTTGTCTTAAATGTAATATAGAATTTCTCTATACTATCTACTGGTTGTATATGCACATCTGCGTGGAACTCGTCCCCTTTAGTTTTATTAAAATCCACAATTACATCTGTTGCAGTATCAACATTTTTTAACGCATTTAACGTCTGTAAATTAAGTAAAACCTGTGAATTGATAGCATCAACTACCTGTGCAATTCCATCATCATTATTATCGTATTTATTAGGTCTTAATACTCTTGTACAAAGATTTTGAACCTCTGTGTAAGTACGCATTACCCTATTTTTTTTATAAGACTCGTCAAGGTTTTTAGTTATAGTTGTTAAACTATTTATATCCTGCTCTATAACAACATTTCCGTCTTGGAAGGTGAATACTATCTCCCCACCTTTTAAAGCTTCTACAATCTCATTATGCTTTAATTTGCCATGAACATCCTTCGCACCTTGATATTTAACATAAGTTAAGCTCTCATAAGGCTGACATGCCGCTGACATTCCTGCATATCCTGCCGCCGCTGTGGTTGCATCTAATACAGTACCATCATTAAGAATTACTCCATTTCTTATGGAACTCATGAATTGATAATCTGCTTTTACTGTAGATAATGGTCTAACACCAAAAACATATTTACCAACACTATCTACAAAATAACGTATCTTTTCATCAAACAATGATATTATTTGAGGTTCTTCGGATGGTAAATACATTACATTAAATTCTTGTGTTTCTGCATCATCTAGGAATTCAGCTATTTGTGATGTTGTTGCTGTAACTGTCGTTCCACCTTCAAGGTCAATCCCTGCGGCAACTTCAACTGTACCTTCTCCATCTACAGTAATCCAATCATTTTCTCTTATATCCTTATATTCTGTTATTCCATCCTGTTCGAATACAAGCTCGTCTTGTAAATAAACTTGAAACATCTTGCTTGTTTTGCTTGCTTTAATAACCACCTTTAAACTATTCCCTCTAGTTCCTGCATATTTTGCTTCAAATGTAACTTCGCCTAGCTTTGCACTTGCCTTTGTTCCTGTTTGTGGGTTATAAACAATTACTTTTATAGCATTTTTTAGTATTTCTCTTATCTTTATCGCCTTTGGGTCTGTTACATGATAGCCTAATTTTGAAAATTTATCGTCTATATCATCAATTGTTATCTGAATAAAACCATCAAATACAAAGAAATCAGACTCCAAAATTGGCATTATTACAACACCTTTAGGGCTTAAACCAAGTAGTTGTTGTTGTTCGCTCACAAAACGACTATAATAACCAGGTCTTATTTTTCTTTCGCCTGGGGAAAATGTTCCGCCTGCCATTCTCTATCACTCCTTATTCTTGTTTTTTAACTGTTTCATTTATATCAAATTGTGTAAACTTGATATAATCCTCTCTATTAAAGAAGTATGCTAAATTAAACCTTATTTCGATTTGTATTGTTCCTATGTCAACCTTCTTTTGTTCTATATAATCTATTTTAACATATCTTTCTGTGGCTTGATTTTCATAGTTATATATTGGTATATGGTATCTATTATCCGCTACTTTATTGACTATTTTCATTGCACTTTCTTGTGCTTTATAACTACTATTGTCAAATATTTTAATGTACCAAGCATAGGTATTTAGAAATGAATGTGTGGTAAAAAAATTGGAGAATATAGAGGGAGCAGGAAAATAAATTGAAGGTTCTTTAAAATCTACAGGTACTTCCTCAAAATATAATTCTAAATCATTTTTTCTATCATGATTTTCATAAAAAAACTTTACTATGCTACCTAGTTCCTCATACTTTTCAAACATTTCCACTCCCCCATTTTTAAGTTTTTTATTAAACGCATATAAACTTTTAAATTAAAAATAATTATCCATCCATTCTTGCAATTTGTTATCCAATGCTCTATTTAATATTCTTTCGAATTGTACTTTTGCATTATCAAAGTAATGATAACCCTCCCACCATGCTCCATTTCGGAGCTTATGACCTGTGTTTACATACTCGGCATATTTAACTATAGTTCCTACTTCTATTCCTAAACCACTAGATAATTTTTTAAACACATTGTTAGTGTCACCCTTGTTAAATGAGTTCAATAAAAGCCTAGTGTCAACGACTTTTAGCCGAATTACTTCATCTTGAACGACTCTTAAAAAGTCCGCCCCTATGTCGTTTAGCCATTTTTCAACTTCCTTTTTAAAATCACCTCTTGCCGCTTGGTCTAAAGCTTGCATAAACTCCTGTATCCCATCAAGTTGAATATGAACCTCTGCCATTACAAATACCTATTTTCCCTTTTAACTCCTACAGCAACATGGTGTCCTCTTATATCGTCACTAATTGACGTTGTATACACTTCGCCAGTTTCAAGGTGTATTATCTTATCCATTGGTTTTATAAGCGTTCCATATGGCAATATGAGCTTTCTATCGTAGTTTATTACATTTTGTGGTTCTTCTTGGGTGGCATATCTAATTATTTTGCAAAAATGACAAGGTATATTTTCTAAGTCTGGAGTTTCTGAATAGTATTTCTCTTCTTTAGGTGGTATACCATAGCCGCCTTGAGTAGTTTTAGTTTTAACAAAATATATATTACATGTATCATCTAACATACTATCGAAACTCATTTTACAACCTCCTCATTCGCATAAAGAGTTGTGTTCCAACTTCTCCATTATCCTTAATGTAATCTTTTATTAAATCTAAACTTTCTGGCTCTTTTACTGTTACCCCATTGTAATTAGTATAACTATAATCGTCAAAAGTTTCGGACTTCTTGGTTGTACTTTCTACATCTGCGGATAGTGAATAATATTCCGTCCACAGTATCAAAAATATTTTTACATTAGCAGGAAGTGGGTCGAAAATTGGGTCATCCAACTTTCGCCCTGTAACTGCTTGAAGTTTTAACTCCGCTCTATATATGTCAACTTGTAATTGTTCGTCCGTTCTTCTTTTTATTTTTTTAGATGTGGTATACTCTCTTACATCCTGCGGAGTAATAAGCATATTATTTACCCCCTTCTACAGCTCCTTCTTTGCCCTTTTTAGCTTCTTTTATTTCAACAAAGTATTTTTCTATTCCCTCTTTGTTTTCTTTTACTAGGTCTTTATCTGTGTATATAGTGCCTTGTGCATATAACGTGCTACTATTTAACATTATCTTTTGAACATTATCTTTTAACTTGTAGTCCATTACACATTTTCTCCAGTAAGGTAAACACAACCGTTAACCTCTCTTACTACTGCATCAAGGTATACATTCCAGATATGGTAACTTGCATCTTTTTTAGCCGCAATTACGTCTGTAGCCGCTGTTACTGTTCTGTATTTTATAGAAGGATTATAAGTTGAAACTGGTACTAAGTTCATCATTGGAGTTAAGAAAATCATACCGTTTCTTCCTTTTGAAGCGTCCGCAGGGTCTTTTAAAGTTCCCATCATGCCTTCAACGATTTCCACATTGTAACCGAATATTCTTGTTATTTTACCATCTGTTATAACTGCATCACCTAAATTTGTATTTCTGTTAAGAAGTAATCTTAATATCTTATCATGTGATACTTGGTTCATTATCCATACAATATCGTTATTGAAGTTAGATTTGAACTCTTCTGGCATCATTGCAACAACGTCAAGTAAGTCAGTAAGTTGTACTTCACTAGTTGTTAAATCTTTCTTATGAGGTGAAGCAGATAGTTTTTTTACGAACCCATCTAATACTCTGAAAAAGTCTGCGTCTGCTCCTGCTGTTGGGTATGCAGTATCTCCGTTAAACATTAGGTCTTGCATATCCATTGCTAAAACCTTTTGCTCCGCACTTATAACCAATGCTTGAAGATTTGCAGGGTTTGCAAGGTCTGGTTGTTGTGGCAAACTATTTGCCTGTCTTGCCGCGTAGTAATACATATCATCATTGTCAAGCCAAATGTCAAAGTCACATTTCTTAACATTGAATGGAATTTGTCTTTCTGTCTTATTGTCTTTTCCGTCTGGTACTCCATTAAAGTTTTTATCATGTAATCTTAGGTTTCTTCTTCCAAAGTTTAAAGCGTCTATGTTGCCGCTCGGTACTCCTTTGATGTTGTATGGTAATTTTTTTAATGTAGTTGCCATATTAATAGTATCAACTAAAAAATCATATGATTGTTGTGGACTTGAAAAGCTCATTTCCGCTTTAGTAAATCCAACCTGTTCTACTCTCTCTTTAATAACTTGTGCGTTTATGTTTCCCATTCTTTCACCCTCCTATTTGTACTGAATGTAGCTCTTTTTAATTGTTGGTTCTTCATTTTTAACTGTTGTAACCTGTTCTTCTGTTTTACTTATTCCCCTAGCATTTGCCATCTTTTCTATTATAGATTTAACTGGCTCTAATTGCTTTTCGATAGCTTTTGCAACTTTATCTTCTAAAGTTTCTTCCTTTTCTTCAAGTCCTAAAGACTTTAACACCTTGTTTACAGCCCCTTCAACCGCTTTTGTAATCTTTTCATCTTCTGTTTCTGCAACCTCCGTCTTAACAACCTCTTGTTGCTGTGTAGCTTTAGTAATTGCATCTGTTACGCTTTTATTTATCAATTCTTGTAGTTTGTTTTCGTCCATTGTGAATTCCTCCTTTTCTTCTTTTAAAACTTCTTCTTTGTTATCTGTTAAACCTAACAAATCAGCTATTTTTTTAAATACACTCTTTTTTATTTTTATATCTTCAAATTCTTCTTCTTTTTCAATTACTTCTTCGGATTTTTCAACTCTTTCTCCTATGCCGCCCATAGAAAAACCAGTGTACTTACCACTTTTAACACCTTCCCATAAGTTAGCATCTTCGACAAATTTAGTTTCCATCCATGTACCTTTTTTAATGGGTTGTCCACCTATTTCACAATCTTCTTTAGTTATCCAACTTTCTACGGTATGGAGTCCTTTTTCTTCTGTAAAAGAATGTTGTAAGTCACTCTTTGCACCTTGGAGCATATGACTACGTTGTGCCTTTTCAATTTCTTCGGCTGTCATTTCATCATTGTGAGCATCTTTTGTTAATGGTTCATAAACTACCGCGGTTATTTCCTGCTTCTCTGTATCCACCTTAATGATAGGGCAATATACCTCAAAATTTCCATCTTCACTTTTAATTATACAAAACTGCTTTTTATTTGCGGCTTTATCTACTAAACTCGTAAATTGTATATTAACATTTTTTAATTGTGCCACCTTTTCACCTCCTTCATGGATTAACTATACTATTATTATACCATAATTTGCACTATCACATATGTTCATAGTCAATACGTAACACCCTCATAACCTCATTTAATTTCTGTTGACATAAAGATTTTTCTTTTAATAATGTTGTCCTGCTATACTCACATTCTTCTAGTTGCTTTACTATGGTATTATAATCCCTTTGTAAAAGCTCTTTCATTTTTAGAAGTTCAGTTTTCTTCCATTCCCTTAAATTAAAGTCATTCATAAATATCAACCCCCTTTTTATACCTAGCTTAATTTTACCTTATTTTGGGTAAAGAAAAAAGACTAGAATTAATCTAGCCTGTCATATGTTTTCTCAAATATATCAGATTTACAAGGATATATTTCGCCATTAACACCTTTTACTATATAATCTCCACCTCTAGCTATCATCACACCTTCAAGAGTCTTAATCTCGCAATAGGCATCTTTAGGGCTATACACTCTATAGTCGCAATTATTAAGAATAATATCGTTGCTTGATACTTTATTAAAGAACCAATCTGGCATACAATCAATATAAAACCTAAACGCTTCAATCTCTACTGGTTTTTTTCTATATTTAGACATATTATCCCCCTTAGTTATTTAATATGAAACTTTCCATTTCCTCGCAACTTCTATCCATACATTGTTGTTTTCTCTTCCACAATTTATTAATAGATTTACCTTTTTATTATTGTTTAGTTCTTTGGATGGTGTAGTAATAAATCTGTGCATAAATACAGCATCATTTAATGCGTTATCTCCTGCTAATATGTCATATAGTTTATCTATAGATATTCGTATCTTCCCACTATTCCCTCTTAATAGAGTCAAGCAGTACAAATATAAGTTCATTTGATACTTAGTTTCTATATTCATTATTTCGTCAAAGTTTATATTGACAAAAGAGTTTTCTCGTATCATCTGAAACAGCTTTACTGCATTTTTATTAAATTCTACTGTTATTTTCCTTTTATCTCTATCAACTTTAACCATGCTGTATAAAAATATTAGGCTAGTAATATTACCTTCTTTTAAAATAAAGCTTGAATTATCTTTTATGCTATTTATTAATCTACTATAATCCCTAGAAACCATTCTGTCACGTTGCAATAAAGCTAATATTTCATCATATTCAATGTTTACTGTTAATTCATCATCTTCAAAGGTATGTTCGCATATGTCCTCTATCTCTAAATGTCTTTCCCTTATTATTGATTGTAACTTAATATCTAATTTTGCATATGAGTAATAGAAGAACTTGTTACCGCTTAAATTTATCTTTCTATACTGCTGTAATATCTCTGATAACATTCTTATGTTATTAATAGCTAATTCCTTCATGAATATCCCCCCAGTGTATAACATTATACTATAACGCTGTAACACTTACAAGCTATTCCATATGGAATAGTTAGTATAGATAATATTAGTATTAAGGTTAATATTAAGGTTAGTATAAGAAACGCTATAAGCATTGATATTACTTAATTAGAAGCATGTCACGATTACAGAAAGGTGCAGGGTGATTACAGAAAGGTGCATATAAATTACAGAAAGGTGCAGTAATTATTACAGAAAGGTGCATAGGACACTTGTCGGACAAATAGCAGGACAAATGTCCCAAGCCTATGTTGATAAAATGTGTATAATATGTGGATAAATAAAAAAGACGATAGTTTCCTAACGTCTTCTCCTTCTATTATAAATTCTATTATCATTCTGTATTGCTTCGCTTTGTAGTCTTTGACGTTCCTCTAATGATAAGCCTAATGTAGAGTCATTCACTACCTGTTGAAGCAGACAATGGCAATTAACACGCTCTTTAGCTGATAAATTAGTATCTCTTGGGTATTGTGCTAATTCTGTGCCTACATGGAAGTAATCACCTACTGGAATTGTAACACCATCAATCGCAACATGGTCTGGTCTTGGTTTTATTCCTCTTAAACCAGAGTGCCGCCATGTAACTCTATCAACCGAAGGATTTTGAACAGCACTCTCAAAAGCGGCTCTACTATGTGCGGTTAATACTTCTGTGGTTGCAATCCTTCTTGCCCTTGTCCTACTAAATCCAAAACTGTCCTTTAAGTCCCTTGAAATATCCTTAATGCCCTTTCCTTCCTCAATACCTTCTGTCAATATACTTTCAATTGTTTCTATGCTATCAAGGTGTAATATATTGGCTAATTCTCCAGACCAATTTTTAATCCAATCCGTTGTCCTAGAAGTAAATGTATTAAAAAATAAGTCCCCATCAATTATTTTAATGTAAGCATTAGTTAATTTTTCAGTGGTAAAATTAAAAAACTTCTCAAACTGTTTGCCAAATTTAGATATAAAATCATCTTTGGCAAATAAAGTCCCTCTCATATAGTTCAATATATCTCCTACACTAGCCTTAGACACGTAATTATCTATGCCATTGATATAAAATATTGCTTGCTGTCTAAGAAGCTTATAAACCATATCTTCGAGTTTATTTATCTGTGACATAGTAAAGTCAATTTCTAAATACCCCTTTTCTTTTAGGTCTTGTTTGAATTGTTCTTCATCAGCTTTAATTATTTTATCTATATTATTAATAGTTTTACATATTTCACACATTTTATTCACCTCTTATTAATCTTTCTATAGTTGCAATCATCCTCATGATGGACATAAGGCTTTCTATTACATTTAGTATACTTATTACACATTGCACATTCTTTAAAGCCAAATAGATACTCTAATGCTCTTTTAAACATATTACACCCCTATATAATTATATAATAAAAGGACTTAGTAAAAACTAAATCCTTATTCCCAATAAGCACAATAAGAACTTTCCTCTATGTTATCAGTTAGAACTTTATCTATGCTTTCATTATCATCATTGTTAAATTCTATATTTAATTCTAATGCACCATCATAGTAGTCATGGTGTAGATAATACTTTTTTATTGCTCCTTCGTCCTCTAATTGTTTAATTATTTCTGATAATTTCATAATATCACCCCTAATTTAAAATCATGTTGCATTTTTCTATTGCTATATATAATAAATCTTCCCCAGAAATTTCGTCTAAATCTTCTCTTCTAAAGAATTTTTTGCAAAACCATTCTTTTAATACTCTTTCATTTGTAGTGTAAGGTATTTCTTTTCTAAATAAAGACTCTTTTAAGGCATTATACACGTATTCAATCTGATTGTCATACAAGTTTAAACTAACTTCCACATATTGAAATAAGCTTAATTGTTCCATATAGCACCCCTTTAATAAAATAATAAAAGTAAAACACGCACTTTACAACCTGTTAACATTATTATACTACTACATTTATGGCTAAACAAGACCTTTTAAATAAAAAATAGAAGAGTAACCAAAATTACCCTCCTAATATATTAAATTAACAAACCACCTATTTAATAATGTCTTTTAACTCTTTTAATGTAATCAGCAATTACGTTACCTTTGTCTAACTCTTCTTTGTCTATAACTTCTCTATATCCATCAGAAATAAAATCACTACCTTTTAATGCTAATTCATGAATATCGTCATATTGTACTGTTTTTTTAATTTCAGTGTCTAATAATATTTTCATATGCTACCTCAAAACCCTTCCATATCCATCCTTGTAAGTGTGTAATATGAGTGTAATTATATCCCATATAACCCCAATGCCGCCAAGTCCTAAAGTACATAGATATAATATTCCAGTTCCTACTTTTTTAGTGTAAAATCTGTGTACACCAAATATTCCTAAAAATATCGCTAATAAAAATGTAACAAGCCAACTTTTTGTCGAAATATCATTTCCTATATTATTATTGTTGTTGTTATTATTCACTATAATTATTTTTTCTTCACCCATTCATAACCCTCCAATCCTATTCTAAGTTATATTTATCAACTAAAGCGTCCAAAGCATTTCTAACGTCCTTTAATACATCTATATAACCAACATTATCCTCACTCTTTTCAATTGTTTCCGAAGCCGTTAAGGAGTTAGTTTGCTGTTGTAATATTCTAAGTACCTCTATAGGCATATCGCCCCATTCGCTATCATATTCTTTTATTTCTAAATCAGCCGCATATTTAGTTAAAAGTTTTTGTGCCAGTATCGGAGTAAGTCCGCCCGCTTTATCTACCACAGTTAAGATTTTGAATAAATCATCAACATTATTAAATTTAGGTGCAACCAATTCAGCCCTTACAGTTTTAAAATTATACTCACTTAGTAATATATTATTTATAATCCAATTAAACGAGTTCCGTTCTGGTTGGAATACTTGTTTCTCTGTTACATCCATTGCGGCATACGCTGTCGCTCTGTTGTATTCCTTAGTCTTACCGACATAGATATCTGGTAAGTTAAAAGAACTTTGTATCCCTGCTTCATTCTTATTCAAATACTCTAAGAATAATGCATCATTTTGTAACATAGGGGATAAATCTTTAATTTCAACATCTATTTTATTACCTTTATCATCATTAAGACTTAAACTTTGTATGCCCTGTTCCAGTGCTTCAACCTCTAAAATAATAAAACCATGTGAATTTTTATAGCCTTTAATATCATTCATATAGTTTTGTAGGTCTTTCCATGACTTATCGCTTAAAGTACCACCCTTAACTATAATCATTACTGGTGTATGTCTTCCTTCCATGAAGTAGTTATAGTTAACATATTCAGCCATTTTCGAGCCTTGAACGTTAACTACTTGACCCCACCATCTAGGTGTACCATAAAGCTCTGTGCCTATTTTAAATGGCAATAGTTCATTTGCTTCAAATTCTCCGTTATGACTTTCCGTAATATCTCCTGTGCGATAATCCATGTATTTAGGGAAACCAAAATCCTTAAACCATATATTTGTATTATTTACTTGCTGTAAGAACTTCCTAAATCTACCCTTTCTAGTTACCTCCTTACCATTTATAATACTCGTATATTCCAGATTTGACCCTAATGTTGTTTGTGTAATATGTTCTGGGTCTACTGAATGACTTTCTACAACTTCGCCCACACCACTACGAACAATTTCCATATATGCAATACCGCATTGCTCCCTAAAATCTATAATGATTTGAAGAACGTCTTTAAAAGGCATATCATAGTTCATGCCTTCTAACACTCCCTCCAAAGCTTTACTTTCTGTCAATTCTTCTGGGCTATCTATTTTTTCGTCTTTAGCACTTACAGTTATGCCAAAGCCTGCTATATTCGTTTTGTAAGCCTTAATACATTGTGGAATTATAGTTGACTCTTTGGCAATCTCTTTTAGTATAGATATAGGAGTTTTTGGGTATATTAATTGGTATTCTCCTAGTCCTTGATTATCTTCTTGTGATAATTCTGTATCAGCTTTCTTTACTTCAACAGGTTGTTCAAATATAACAGGAATAATCATTCCATCTTCACTTTTAATTATTGTTGTTCTCATCCTTTATCACCTCTTATAATATATGTAATCCATACCTCTATTATACCGTATATTGGTAAAGAGGTATGGATATAAATTCAACTTAAAATGGTGCAGGGTTATTTATAAAGTCCTTATATGCTTCTTTTAACGGATTAGGTTCAGTTAGTTCATCAGTTTTAATACACTCTTTATTGCAATATTTTTTTATTCGCTTTGGTCTTGTTTTGAACTCATTTCCATCTAAACATTCATATTCTTTTATTTGTTTAGGTTCTATTTTCTTTGCTACCTCTGCCACTTCTTCGAGCTGTTTATCAAAGCTTTCAACTTCCTCTTCTCTATATTCAATCAATGTCATTATTGCATAATTGGCTAAATCTCTAAGGGTATCATCAATGCTTTCATCTACCTTATTTTCGCTCTTAATAAGCATTTTAAGGCGGTTTAACTTGTCCTCTAGTCTTATTATTGGCATGATAATGCCATATTCCTTAAACCCCTTACCAAAGCTATCACCGTAATCATGGTTCTTGTCCACATATAATTTATTTAGTTCCATACATATTTCATCATGTAATTTTGCTTTATCCATTATTATTACCTCTTTCTACCCTTCTTTTTATATAATTCTTTTCTCTTCTCTAGCTTTATTTTATAGTTGTGCATATTGATAAGTTTAGTTAGGTCTTTTCTGTTCTGCTCTGCCATTATCTCTACAGCTTTTGAACAGGTTACAGGAGGTGTACTTAAAATTTCAATAGCTTCTATAAACGACAAGTGTGTAGATACCGACAACTCTTTTGCTGTTTGAATTAGTTCTTTAGGTTCTCTATTCATTATGTCCATAAGCTCTATAGTTTCCTTGCTTGTAAATCCTGCCATTGCTATTCTATATAAACTTTCTATACTGTCAGTAATAAAACTACCATGAGATACTTTAAGCTTCTCAAAATCAACATTCCCCATATAATAACTTCCTCTCTGTTTTTGTTTGTTCCAAGTGTTCGGCACAATAATATCGGTCTTTATATTCATGCTTGCCAGTATTATTACACCTACAGCACTTAGGGCTAAACATGTGACAAGGTTCAAAAGGGAACTCTATACCATGACAACATGGTTTTAGTCTTGATTTTTGTTTCCAAAAACAATTATGACAAATTTTACGCATACAAACACCCCTAATCCTTTTTAATCTTCTATTATCTCAATATCTTCATCTAAATTTTCCATAACTTCGTCCATGTCCTCGTCTGTACCAAGTAAATTACCATTAATAAAATACTGTTTTACTAAAGCTTCTTCTATATCAAACTTATCAAGTAAACAATCGGTACAATAACATTTACCATTGTATTTATATTCTGCTTCACTTATGCACTCACTACAAACAAATTTATGACTATCACATGATGTTAACTTTTCTTTGCCATAATGAAAACAATTACCCTCCATATCTGACCAATAACAATTTTTACAACTTCTATCCATATAAAACACCCCTTATTCTTCTCTTTTCTCTACAATTATTTTTCCATCTTTAACAGTTAAATCTACTTTCCTTTCATCCTCTGTTATACCTATGGATTTTAATAGCTCCATAGGTATATTTAATCTTCCTGTTTTACTGCCTTTACCACTCGTGTTAAACGTCACTGTTGCCATATTATCACCTTATTCATATCTTACTTTTACATAGCCTATTACTTCATTAAACATTTTTTCAGTATCCCAATATTCATCAAATAAATAAATCTTGCCAATAACTGCATAGTTTTTTTCTTTATCATAGACACTTATATATTTATCACCTATATCCATGCCTAAGCTGTGACCATTTTGTTTTGCTATCATTACAAGCTTAGTAAGTTCCAATGTTTTGTTTACTATCTCTTGATTAGTCATTCATTACCGCCCCCTTATTTATATCTCTCTTTTAGATATTCTATTGCTTCATTAAAAAATTCCTCTGCGTAGCTCTCCCAGTAATCTTTCCAATATATATAACCATGTCTTGTTATAGGTAAAGCTCTATGTCCATTATTACCGTCATTTATACAAAGCATATCGTTGTTTATTTCTAAGATTAAGTTTTCACCATACATATTAGCCGATACAACTATGTCTGCAATTTCAAGTATCTTGTCTTTGATTTGCTGATTAGTCATTTTATCCCCTCCAACTTTTATTTATCTATTAGCTTTCTTGCTTCAAGTGTTACGGAGTATTTAAACCCCATAACACTCCTTAAATTGTTTATTTATTTCTTCAATGCCGCCTTCTTCTTCTATCTCTTCCCAAGTCAATTCAATATCTTCTATTGTTATAAATTTTATTGTTGCAAAATTGTCTTTGTCTATATAGTTATACATTGCCTTTACAGTGTAGTGGTTAATACCTTTTAGTCCATCAACTTCAACATTCAAAACATTTTTTATAAATTCTAATTTCATTTTCATTACCCCTAACATTTATTTATCCGTTAAATATATAATAACGTACTTTTAGAAGTACGTCAACCATTTTTAAAAAGATATTTTCGACAAAAGAAAAAGAGGGTTAAGACCCTCTATGCTATCCATTTTGGACTTGCTATTTTAAGCAAATCATTTACACCTTTAAAACTGTTAAATTTTAGACAACGCATTAATTGCTCTTTATAATCTTGTATATCGTTTAATACTATTTGAAGTAGCTCAATACTTGCTGAAACTTCACCACCTAGTGCATTTTCATTTAAGAACTTCATCATGTCCAACAATAAGTTTTCACTATAACACTTAGACATAAATTCAAGAATAAATCTATCTGCATCTATAGCGTTACCGTTTTTAGTTTCGCATAACCATTTAAATCCTAATACTTTGAATGTTGGCACTTTATTTAATTTAGCTTTCATTATTTCCTTTTTAAGATTATTTAAAGTTTCTTCATCTATAGTTATGTTGTTATCTGCATTTTTACCATTAACAAAACTTATATATTTAATCTCCATGTAATAGCCACCCTTCTTATATCCCTATTCCCTCTTAATTAATATGATTTTATTATATCACACCAGTGTTTGATTGATTATTCTTCTCTAATGCTTGCCAGTTAATAGGGTAACAGCTTAATGCAACAGCGTCTGCGTGGTCTGGTGAAGGTAGTCCCTTTTGTTTCATTTCCTTTTTTGGCATTACTTGAAGCTTGCCGCCACTGTGTATAGAATATTTTCTAGTGCTTAATTGTGCTATAAGCTTATTATCATTAGGTAATTTAATAATTGAATTCCCTCTTGTGCCATCAGCTTTAAAGCCTAATAGCTCTCGTAGATAGCCCCATGCCGCTGTTGTCATATCATAGTAGTATTTATGCTTAACACTAGAAGCAAAATTTATAGGAAGGACATGAACCTTTGGCATGTTCAACTCTTTTATATTCTCTATTAGCATATCTGTAACACCGCCGCCGACTCCAGTATCATCTATAATAATTACTATATGTCCATCATAGCTAAACTTCCTTCTAATGTCGTTACAGGTTACAATAATATCTCCCGCTGTTTGTGTGGTTGCTTGTTTCCTCTTCTCTATAAGGTCTAACACAGTATTATTTATCTTAGGAGCAATAATAGTCGAGTCACTTCCAAAACGTGCTATATCAGCCCCTATAGTAACGCAATTTATCTTGCTAGGGTCTATTCTACCTTTAACTAAAAAGTCACACTCGGTATTAATAGCATCCTCTACCAATGATATAGGAATAAAAACATCATCTTCATCTTTGGGAAACTCTCCTAAAACTCTTATTCTATATACATTACTGTCCTTACCATATCCTTTGGCGAGCATTTCTATATTCTCTCTATTAACATGAATTGACTCTTCTGAATTAATTCTAATACAGTTGAAAGCTTCTCTATTGGCATGGAAACTATCGTAATAAACCCCTGTATTCTTTGTTGGGTTTGATATAAATAGGAGTCTATTATTATCCTGTGACAAAGTTCCTTGAAGTGTTTCCAATATATCGTCCTTTATTCCAGAAGCTTCATCACAGATTATGAGTAAGTTCTCTGCGTGAAGTCCTGCCATTCCTTCTTTTGTAGTTGCTGTTTTAGGTTGTGCAAACCATGTAGCCTCATATCCGTTCATATATAGTTTAGTCTTAGTATATGTTAAGAATTTCTCTATATATGTCCCATTGAGCCATTTTGCAAGCTCTGACCATAGTACAGTAAAGAGTTGGTTCATAGAAGGGGCGGTTGCGATTATCTTCGCATCTTCTTTAGTACATATATACCATAATATTAACCCTGCTACTGTTGCGGTTTTGCCGCAACCTTGTCCACTTCTTACTGTTGTTCTCTTATTATCCCTTATACTATTTAATATTTTCTGTTGGTGTTCATCTGGAAAGAAGTCTAACATATCCTCGCAGAAAGCCACAGGGTCATGTTGGTATAAATCTAAAAATTGCTCCATATCCATAGTTTTAGCTTTATCCGCAAAACCTTCAATATCGAGCAATTCCGAAACGGTGGCATCAAGTATATCCAAGTCGCATAGAATATTATCTAGTGCGTTATTCATTTTTCTTTTTCCTCTTACTCATTTTTTCCTTAACTGTATCAGCTAGGTCGTTACTTCCTGTATTGCCCTTTAACTTCTCTATCTCTAAAAGTAATTTTGCTTTTTCTAGTTTTAATTTTTCTGATTGTAGTATATAATTAGAGTCGAGCTTTGGATATCTCTTTATAAGACTATCAGTTGCTTTTATTCTATCCTGTAAAGAAGCGTCTAGCCCTAATTGGTCTTTAACTTCTCCTCGCATAATACTTGTTAAGAATTCAAGTATCTCCTGTGGCTTCGCTATCCTGTCTGACTCTATTTGCCCCATCCTCTCCTCAAGGTAACGCTTAACGCTATCATTTGATATCAAGCGACTTGCATTACCATTTGATGACTTTGAGTCCTTACAATCTGGATATGCCCTTCTATAAGCTTCTGACGCATTACCACTTTCCAAATAATAATCACAAAACTTTTTCTGTTTAGGTGTAAGATTATCCATCTATCTCACCACCCTTATATATTTCCACTAACTTCATTAATAACTCTGTCTTATTATATGTTTTAAGTATCTCTACTTTAACTTTATTATATTTCTTTGGGTCTTTCTTCTTATCTGGATATAATTTATTATATTCCTCTACTGGTATTAGCTTATACAGTTTTAATCTTGTTATTACCTTATTAAAGTTATTACTATATATCTGCTCATAGTTTATTAGGTATATCTTTCCTTGCAATTCTAGTGCCTTTAGTATCTTATTTATCTTAGCCTGTATATTAACCACTTCGTAATACCTCCTTTGTAATATACTACTTTAATTATAGCATAAAAAAAGAGTGAAATTCATCACCCTTTCCTATTCTCTCCTATTTAGGTACTCAATTACTTCTTCTATTATTTCCTTTTCTAATTCTAACCCACATACTTCACTATCTTCATATGTGCAATATTCACATTCTCGCTTATCACATCTTTTATGTGCTTCTTCCATTATCATATTCCCTAGTACACCTATTGTAAAAGTGCTTTTCTTTTCAATCATATCTATTCTCCTTCATACTGATATGCTTCTATCTCAACTTCTAAACAATCTATTTTATCTTCTAAACAGCTATTTTCATTTCCTAAATCATCTATGTCACCTTCTAACTGTGTAACTTTATATCTAAGCTCCTCATTTTCGTTTTCTAAACGTTCTATTAGCTTTGAAGCTTTTTCTAGTTTATTGACTAGGTTTAATATTTCAGTTGCATCATTCATTATATTAATCCTCCATCAATTCCTCTAGCCTATTATTTATGGTTTCAATTTTCTCTTCTAACTCTTTCTTCTCATTTTCCATTTCCAATATTAAGTTTGTATAAAATTTTATTTTCTCACTCTTAGTCATTTTACCCCTCTACACATTCAATCGCTTTTTTAAATTGTTCTGTTTCTATATAATAATGTTTACCATCCACCCAAAAATTAATGTTGCCTTTTATACCACTTTCATTCAATGTTATTTCTATTGGGTAATCGCCTATTTCATCAACTCGAATTGCATTAAATATAACTTTCATACCTTATTCCTCACTCTTATACTTCGAAAACATTAGGAGCATAAAACTTTTCAATTGGTTCTATATTATTCTCTTCTATAAAATTATTCATTTCTTCCTCACTTTCAAACCATTCATATGTTTTTATAGTCACTTTGGTTTTATCTGAAATTTCTATTTTTGTTTCATAGGTCAACAAATACTCCCTATCCATTTACTAACACCTCTTTAATCATGTATTAAAACTACTGTTTCTTTTCCATACATATTTTCAAGCCACTCTATGCTTGACCCTTTAGCTTTAGTAACTAGACGTTCATCTTCGTCACTCTCACACGTTAACGCAACCTCAACATCACCGTAGTCATTCATATAGTTTTGTAGGTCTATAATCAAATTACTTATTTTCACAATTACCCCTCCATACTCTCTACCTTTTCTTTTATTCTATCCAGTTGTTGTTGTATTAAGTTTATATTATTCTGTATACCCTCTATAACCATTTTATTATACTTTTTATCCTCTGTATGGTCTAAACATCCCGCTATGCTTTCAAGGTCTTTTATTCTTAATTGTAACATTCTCTTATGCTTTTCCATGTTTTTCACCCCATCACATATTAATAACTATTAAGAAAATTAACATTGTTGACCATAATATAAACTTTTGATTATCAATTAGCATTTGTATTTTTTTATCTTCTGTTTCTGTATTATCTAGTTTTTTTATTTTTGAATATGTGCATACAGCTACTATCATAAGTAATACATTTCTAATTATCTTTAATATCATTATAAATGTTGTCATTTATAACCCCCTACAATAATGCTCCATCTATTAATAGCAATGTGCTTTCTTGTGTACCTTCACATTCCATATACATTTTTAATATTTCTTCGTTATCA
>Ga0213823_1000903_pt1 | contig 20546 bp, 20 predicted proteins | sample MC6MC0907MG_FD_179887 | JGI IMG/M metagenome (GOLD analysis project Ga0213823, IMG submission 179887) | Enriched soil aggregate microbial communities from Iowa State University, Ames, United States - MC6-MC0907-MG | ecosystem: Environmental > Terrestrial > Soil > Unclassified | place: USA: Iowa...
TTCTACCCGGAGGCCAAGGCCGAAGACTGGCGCCTGGAAGTGGCCGGCCAGCGGGTGCAGATCATCAAGAAGGATCCGAAGAAAGGCGGCGTGCTGCAGTTTGGTACCGAGCTGGTCGCAGCCAAGGACGGCTCCCTCGCCGCCCTGCTCGGCGCTTCGCCAGGCGCTTCGGTGACCGTCTCGATCATGCTGGAACTGATCGAGCGCTGCTTCCCGACCAAGGCGGCTGGTGAGTGGGCCAGCAAGCTCAAGGAAATCTTCCCGGCCCGTGAAAAGGCCCTGGAAACCGACGCCGCGCTGTACCGCAAGATCAACAGCGAGAACAACGTCAGCCTGGAGCTGGTCGAACAGAGCAGCGAAGCCGAAAGCTACGCTTAAGCCGCGCCCATGAAAAACGCCCCGCTCTCTTGGAGAACGGGGCGTTTTTTTATGGCCGCCTACACACAGCCACAACCGGGGCGGTGAGTTTTCAGCCGCGGGCTTTTTCGATCAGCTCGATGTAGTCGGCGGCATTGCGCTGGTCCTGGATCAGGGCCACAAAGTCCTTGCCGTGTTCGTCCTTGCCGTCCAGGTCGTAGCCGGCCTCGACGAAGAACACCAGGAAACGCTCGAAATCGTCGATACGCAGGCCACGATAGGCCTTGATCAGCTTGTGCAGGGACGGCGAAGTGGCGTCGGCCGGCTCGAAATCGAGGAACAGTTTGATCTGCGCATCGCCGATCTCGTCACCAATCACTTGTTTCTTATCTTTACGCATTGCCGACTCCAGCTCGCAGACATTTCACGGGGCAGGCAGTTTACCCCCAGGCCGCGTCGGGCCTCAACGCGAGCGTACGGCGCCGGTGTGCAGATCGGCCCAGATGTGGCCGTTGGCGTAGCTGAGGAACTGGCAATACACCGTATCGTTGCGCAACAGGTCCATCACCACCCGATACTGGGCCAATGGATAGAACAGGGTGAGGGTCTTGCTCTTGGCGTCGAACTGGGGCTTTTTCAGGCTTTTGCTCTCGCCGTCGAAATTCACCAGCACCTGGCTGATGGTCGCGCCCTTGTTCAACGGCTTGCCCTTGAGCCGGACCAGCAGCGGCGAAGTGACCGGGATCGGTTGCTGGTTGGATTGGCGCTGGCTGCCGATGACCACCGAGTATTCGGTGACCTGCAACAACTGTTGCTGCTCGGGAGCGACGTCACGCAGGGTCAGGTCATCGGGGGGGAGGAACTGCGCGTGCATGGGCGCCGGGGCGGCGGCCAAAGGAAGACTCAGGGTCAGAAGAAGGGCCGCGCTACTGCGAATCGACAGGCTCATGAGGGACTCCATGCAAGGGTGACGCACTCTAGCATGGGTTTTCCGTTCCACCCTGTACTCCTTGTAGCCGCTGCCGCAGGCTGCGATAGGTCCGCAGGACCTCTGACATCCTTGAGATCGCTACGAGCGTGCCGCTCGATCGCAGCCTGCGGCAGCGGCTACAGGAGCGAGGATGGCGCTCAGTCGAACTGGGCGCGCATCCAGGCCTGGTATTCGGCCACACCCGGCTCGCCTTCGCGGGGCGCCCAAGCGGCCAGTTCACCTTCGCCGACCGGGCGATAAGGCCCGGCCTTGCATTCGAACATCAGGCTATCGGGTTCAAGCACCACCAGGCCGTGGTAGACGCCGACCGGCAGGTCGACGCCCATGCAATCGCCACCCGCCTGCAGCACACGTTTTTCCAGCACCTGACCGGCGTCGTCGAAAATCAGCAGGCCCAGGGCCCCCTTGAGCACCAGCAGGGTCTCGGCCTTGTCGTCACCTAGATGACGATGGGGCGGGATATAGGTGGATGGCTGCAGCCCCACCGCCATGCGGTGACAAGGCTCTTGCATCTGATGGAAATTGTGGTGATGGCGACCACGGGGGCTGGCCGAGGCTTTTTCGGCCAGCTCGGCAAACAGCGACTGATCCAGATAGCTCGGCTCGCTCATGGCTTACATCCCCTTGACGGCAAAGATGCCGGCAGCGTTGCGCCAGTAACCCTTGTAGTCCATGCCGTAACCGAAGATGTAGCGGTCCACGCAGGGCAGGCCGACGTAGTCGGCTTTCAGGTCGGGACGGGCCTTGCGGTCGTGGTCCTTGTCGATCAGCACGGCGGTGTGCACCGCGCGGGCACCGGCGTGTTTGCAGAAGTCGATGATCGCGCCCAGGGTATGACCCTCGTCGAGGATGTCGTCGATGATCAGCACGTCACGGTCGATGAAGGACACTTCCGGCTTGGACTTCCAGAACAGCTCGCCGCCGCTGGTTTCGTTGCGATAGCGGGTGGCGTGCAGGTAGGAAGCTTCCAGCGGGAATTTCAGGTGGGTCAGCAGCTTGCCGGAGAAGATCAGGCCACCGTTCATCACGCAGAAAACCACCGGATTGCGCTCCGCCAGTTGTTCATTGATTTGTGCACCGACTCGGGCGATGGCCGCCTCGACCTCAGCTTCGGTGTACAGGCAGTCAGCCTCGCGCATGATTTGACGGATATGCTCGAGATCAGCGGACATGGCGCTCTCCAGGGGGGTGGCAGTTTCGGAAAAGCGGGCAAAGGTACGCATCCGGCCCGGTCAGATCAAGCGTTTCTGGACTAACGTACTTAGATGTCTATAGGACAACACCCTCGGATAGATTAATCTAGGCCGGTTTTTTTGCCCGCCGCCGGAGCCTTTCCCTATGCCCATCCGTGAGATCCGCCATCCGCTGATCCGACACAAACTTGGCCTTATGCGCCGCGCCGACATTAGCACGAAGAACTTCCGCGAGCTCGCTCAGGAAGTCGGTGCCCTGCTGACGTACGAAGCCACCAAAGACTTGCCGCTCGAATCCTATGAGATTCCGGGCTGGTGCGGCCCCGTCCAGGTCGAGAAGATCGCCGGCAAGAAGATTACCGTGGTGCCGATCCTGCGCGCCGGTATCGGCATGCTCGAAGGCGTGCTCAGCCTGATCCCGGGCGCCAAGGTCAGCGCCGTGGGCGTGGCCCGCAACGAGGAAACCCTGCAGGCGCACACCTACCTGGAAAAACTGGTTCCGGAAATCGACGAACGCCTGGCCATGATCATCGACCCGATGCTCGCCACCGGCAGCTCCATGGTCGCGACCATCGACCTGCTGAAAAAGGCTGGCTGCAAGGACATCCGCGCCATGGTGCTGGTCGCCGCTCCCGAAGGCATCGAAGCCGTCGAGAAAGCGCACCCGGACGTGACCATCTACACCGCTTCCATCGATCAGAAACTCAATGAGCACGGCTACATCATCCCGGGCCTGGGCGATGCCGGCGACAAGATCTTCGGCACCAAGCAGAAGGACGCCTGAGCATGCGGGATGAGTTCAACGATCCGCTCTGGCGCCAGGTGCTGTCTGGCGCGCAGATGCTCTTCGTGGCCTTTGGCGCGTTGGTGCTGATGCCGCTGATTACCGGTCTCGACCCCAACGTGGCGCTGTTCACGGCGGGTCTCGGGACTCTGTTGTTCCAGCTCGTGACCGGGCGCCAGGTACCGGTATTCCTGGCCTCCAGCTTTGCCTTCATCACCCCGATCATTCTCGCCAAGGGCCAGTTCGGCCTGGCCGCGACCATGGGTGGCGTGATGGCGGCCGGTTTCGTTTATACCTTCCTGGGCCTGGCGGTGAAGATCAAGGGCACCGGTTTCATCGACCGGCTGCTGCCGCCAGTGGTGATCGGCCCGGTGATCATTTCCATCGGCCTGGCCATGGCCCCGATCGCCGCCAACATGGCGATGGGCAAGGCCGGCGACGGCAGCGAGCTGATTCATTACCAGACGGCGATGATGATCTCGATGCCGGCGCTGCTGACCACCCTGATCGTCGCGGTGTTCGGCAAAGGCATCTTCCGCCTGGTGCCGATCATCTCCGGGGTGCTGGTAGGCTTTGCCCTGTCGTTCTACTTCGGCGTGGTCGATACCGCGAAGATCGCCGCGGCCCCCTGGCTGGCCCTGCCGCACTTCACCGCGCCGGAGTTCAACTGGCAGGCGATCCTGTTCATCGTCCCCGTGGCCCTGGCCCCCGCCATCGAGCACATCGGTGGGGTGATCGCGGTCGGCAGCGTGACCGGTCGCGACTACCTGAAAAAGCCGGGCCTGCATCGCACCCTGTTCGGTGACGGCATCGCCACCACCGCCGCCGGCCTGTTCGGCGGTCCGCCCAATACCACCTACGCCGAAGTGACTGGCGCGGTCATGCTGACCAAGAACTACAACCCGAAAATCATGACCTGGGCGGCGGTCTTCGCCATCAGCCTGGCGTTTATCGGCAAGTTCGGAGCACTGCTGCAAAGCATTCCGGTACCGGTGATGGGCGGGATTCTCTGCCTGTTGTTCGGTTCGATCGCGGCGGTGGGCATGAACACCCTGATCCGTCACAAGATCGACCTGGGCGAAGCCCGCAATCTGGTGATCGTTTCGGTGACCCTGGTGTTCGGCATTGGCGGGGTACTGATCGGTACCGGGACCGGTCCGGACGACTTCGGTCTGAAAGGGATCGCCCTGTGCGCCGTCGTCGCGATTGCGCTGAACCTGATCCTGCCGGGCAACGATGGCTGGAAGAACAAGAAGGCTGAGGAACCGCTGATCTGAGGATCTCTGTAGCCGCTGCCGCAGGTTCGGGCCGCGTTCGGACGATAAGGTTCGAAGAGCCTTCCTGCGGCAACTGCGCTGCCGATCGCAGCCTTCGGCAGCGGCTACAGGGTTGCGTTACAACGCCAAAGGCGCACGCTCGCACAAGGTGTTCAATGCCTTGGCCCATTGCGGGTCGTCGTTCAGGCACGGCACCAGCACCAACTCCTCCCCTCCCGCTTCGCGGAACTGTTCGCGACCGCGATCACCGATCTCTTCCAGGGTCTCGATGCAGTCGGCGACAAACGCCGGGCACATCACCAGGATCTTCTTCACGCCCTGTCGGGCCAATTCATCCAGGCGCGCCTCGGTGTAGGGCTCGATCCATTTGGCACGCCCCAGACGGGACTGGAACGACACCGACCACTTGCCGTCCGCCAGCCCCATGTGCTCGGCGAACGCCCGGGCCGTGCTCAGGCACTGGCCGCGGTAACAGGTGGCGGCCACCTCGGGGGTCGCGTCGCGGCAGCAATCACCTTCCAGGCTATGGCCGGGATTGAGCTTTTTCAGGTGCCGCTCGGGCAAGCCATGGAAGCTCAGCAGCAGATGATCGAAGTCCTGTTGCAGGTGCGGCCTGGCACTGGCCACCAGCGCGTCGAGGTACTCCGGCTGATCGTAAAACGGCTGCAGCACCGAAAGCTGCACATCCAGCTTCTTGTCCCGAATCACCCGCCGGGCTTCCTCCACCACCGTGGTCACGGTGCTGTCGGCGAATTGTGGATAGAGCGGCGCCAGGGTGATCTTCTTCTGCCCCTGGGCCACCAGGCGCAGCAGCGCCGACTCGATGGACGGCTCGCCATAACGCATCGCCAGTTCCACCGGGCCGTGCTTCCACTCCCGCGTCATGGCTTCCTGCAAGCGGCGGCTGAGCACCACCAGCGGCGAACCCTGCTCCCACCAGATCGAAGCGTAGGCATGGGCCGATTGCTCCGGACGCTTGATCAGGATCAGCGATACCAGCAAGCGCCGAACCGGCCACGGCAGATCGATCACGTAAGGGTCCATCAGGAATTGATTGAGGTAGCTGCGCACATCCGCCACCGAGGTGGAGGCCGGCGAACCCAGGTTGACCAGGAGCAACGCGTGATCGGTCATGCAACGTCCTATTTCAGAGGCGGCTGGACAAGTCGTCCAGGGCCGCGCGCAAATCAGTGAACTGGAAAGTGAATCCGGCGGCCAGCAACCGCGCGGGGACCGCGCGCTGACCACCCAGCAGCAACAACGACAATTCCCCCAGGCCGACACGCAAGACAAAGGCCGGCACCGGCACTACCGCCGGCCGGTGCAAGACGCTGCCCAGGGTCTTGGCGAACTCGCGATTGCGCACCGGCTTCGGCGCGCAGGCATTATAAGGACCGCTGGCATCACTGCGGTGCAGAAGAAAATCAATCAGGGCGATTTGATCCTTGATATGAATCCACGGCATCCACTGCCGACCGTTGCCGATCGGCCCGCCCAGGGCCAGTTTGAAGGGCAGCAGCAAGCGCGACAAAAAGCCGCCCTCGGCCGCCAGCACCAGGCCCGTGCGAATCAGCACCACACGCAGGCCCATGGCCTCGGCACGCTGCGCGGTCTCCTCCCAGGCGATACACAACTGGCTGGCGAAATCCTCACTGACCGGGGGCGAATCCTCGTTCAGCTCGCGCTCCCCGCCATCGCCATACCAGCCCACGGCCGACCCGGAGATCAGCAACCCGGGTTTCTGCCTCCGGCTTTCCAGCCAGGCCAACAACTTTTCCGTCAGGGTAATGCGGCTGCTCCAGAGCAACGCCTTGCGCTTGTGAGTCCAGGGCCGATCGGCGATCGGTGCTCCCGCCAGGTTGATGATGGCGTCGACCGGTTCCTCTGCAAGTTCGTCCAGGCGGGCGATGCCGCGAACCTGAGCGCCACAGAGTTTGGGCACCTCGATGGGCCGACGACTCCATACGGTCAACTGATGGCCCTGGGTCAGCCAGTGACGGCAGAGCTGACGTCCTATCAAACCAGTACCGCCGGTCAGCAATATGTGCATGACATCTTCCTCGCGTGGCGTTTTACCCGGATCACTAGTCTATTTTTATAAGCAGGGATCTTTTCAATCGGGCAGGCTCTGTGCTTAACAATAGGACACCCTGTAAAACCGATAACGCCGAAAGTTATACCAAAAAACAAAATTGTACAGATTTTAACGACGGCGTAGTCTGCACAGAAAGGTAAACGAGGCCCCTATGACCGTACCCATCGCAATCATTGGTACCGGCATCGCCGGACTCTCCGCCACCCAGGCGCTGAGAGACGCCGGGCATGTCGTGCAACTCTTCGACAAGAGCCGCGGCAGCGGCGGACGCATGTCCAGCAAGCGCAGCGACGCCGGCGCGCTGGACATGGGTGCGCAATATTTCACCGCCCGCGACCGGCGCTTCGTCACCGAAGTCCAGCGCTGGCAAGCCAATGGCTGGGCCGCCGAATGGACGCCGCAGCTGTACAACTTCCATGGCGGCCAGCTCACCCCGTCGCCGGACGAACAGACCCGCTGGGTCGGCACCCCGCGCATGAGTGCCATTACCCGTGGCCTGCTGGGCGAAACGGAGGTGCATTTCGCCTGCCGCATCACCGAGGTCTACCGCGGCGAACAGCATTGGCACCTGCAGGATGCCGAAGGTTTCACCCACGGCCCGTTCAGCCACGTGATCATCGCCACGCCGGCCCCCCAGGCCACCGCCCTGCTGGCCGCCGCACCGAAACTGGCGAGTGCCGCCGCCGGGGTGAAAATGGACCCGACCTGGGCTGTCGCCCTGGCATTCGAGACCGCGCTGGAAACCCCGGTGGAAGGCTGCTTCGTACAAGACAGCCCGCTGGACTGGCTGGCCCGCAACCGCAGCAAGCCAGGGCGCGACAACAGCCTCGACACCTGGGTCCTGCATGCCAGCAGCACCTGGAGCCGCCAGCACATCGATCTGCCGAAAGAAGCAGTGATCGAACAGTTGCACGGTGCATTCGCCGAACTGCTGCACAGCGCCATGCCCGCCCCGACCTTCAGCCTCGCCCACCGCTGGCTCTACGCTCGCCCGGCCAGCAGCCATGAGTGGGGAGCCCTGGCGGATGTCGACCTGGGGCTCTATGTGTGCGGCGACTGGTGCCTGTCCGGTCGCGTCGAAGGAGCCTGGCTCAGCGGGCAGGAGGCCGCCCGCCGGTTGCACGAAAACCTGTAAGCGCATCACCCCGCGTAACGTTTTGCTGCTGTCGCAATGGACAGCAGCCCGTCTCCTCCGCTCAAGACTCGAACACACTTCTGCCGATCGGACCGTTCCGAGACGAAGAAAAACGCGCGCCAACAATCTCATGCGTTAGCCAGCCAGCAATCGAACGGGGACGGCCCAGCGACCGCCAGATGATCAGGAAATGACCCGAAAGGCTTCGCGGCGCAAACCTGTACAAAATATTTGACTTGCACACCTTTGATCCTATGATGAGGCAAAGTTGTACAAGATCTTATTTTTGTACATGAAACCCGGAGCCTCTCACATGCCCGACAATCCGACCCAGGCCGACAAGCCGAGAATCGCCATCAGCGCCTGCCTGTTGGGGGCGCCTGTGCGCTACAACGGCGGGCATAAGGAATCGCGCCTGTGCAGCCAGGCCCTCGCTGAGTTTTTCGAGTTTGTCCCGCTGTGTCCGGAAGTCGCCATTGGCCTGGGTACACCCCGCGAACCGATCCGCCTGATGGGCGATCCACGGCAACCGCGGGCCGTTGGCAGCGTCGACCAAACCATGGATGTCACCCGGGCACTCACCGATTACGGCCAGCGCATGGCCGCTGAACTGGACAGCCTCTGCGGCTACATCTTCATGCAGAAATCTCCGTCCTGCGGCCTGGAGCGGGTCAAGGTCTACCAGGACCAGGGCCGCCCCGCCGCGCTCAGCGGACGCGGTATCCATGCCCAGGCTTTCTGCAGCCGCCATCCGGACCTGCCGGTGGAAGAAGACGGCCGGCTCAACGATCCGGTGCTGCGGGAAAACTTCCTGACCCGGGTGTTCGCCTACAGCGCCTGGCAGGACGTGCTCAGGCAAGGCCTGAGCCGTCGCCGCCTGACCGATTTTCACGCGCGCTACAAATACCTGCTGATGGCCCACAACCCGGAGCAATACAAGGCTCTCGGCACCCTGCTGGGCAGCATGGGCCAAAGCGATCCGGCGCAAATCGGCCCGCGTTATTTCAGCCAGTTGATGGCGGCCCTGAAAAAGTGCGCCACCCGCCGCACCCACAGCAATGTGCTGCAACACATCAGCGGCTATCTCAAGCAAGCCATCAGCCGCGACGACAAACAGGAAATGCAGCACCTCATCACCCAGTATCGCCACGGCATCGTGCCGCTGGTGGTGCCGCTGACCCTGCTCAAGCATCACCTGCGCCGGCACCCCGATCCCTACATCGCGCAACAGGTGTACCTGCAGCCCCACCCGGAAAGCCTCAGCCTGCGCAACGCGCTCTGAACCATGAACGATTCGAGGCTCGACCCGGATGCATCCGCCAGCGAATCCGATGGCGCCCATGAGCAAGGCTGGCTGCCGATTCGCGAGGTGACCCGCCAGACCGGGGTCAACGCCGTCACCCTGCGCGCCTGGGAACGCCGTTACGGGCTGATCGTGCCGCAACGCACCGCCAAGGGTCACCGGCTGTTTTCCAACGAACACGTACAGCGCATCCTGAAGATCCTGACCTGGCTCGATCGCGGGGTGGCGGTCAGCCAGGTCAAGCACCTGCTGGACGCCGAGCCGGCGCCCAGCGAACCGGCCCATAACGACTGGCACCTGCAACGCCAGCGCCTGGTCCAGGCCATCAGCCAACTGGCCGAGTGCCAGGTCGACGAAAGCTTCAACCAGGCCATGGCGCTCTATCCGCCACGAACCTTGTGCGAGCACCTGCTGCTACCGCTGCTGGGCGAACTCGAACAGCGCTGGCAGGGCCGCTTCGGCATGCGGATGGAGCGGGTGTTTTTCCATTCCTGGCTGCGCAGCAAATTCGCAGTGCGGGTCTATCACAACAATCGCCAGCTACAAGGCGCCCCGCTGCTGCTGATCAATCACTCGGACCTGCCGCTGGAGCCACACCTGTGGCTCTGCGCCTGGCTGATCAGCAATGCCGACTGCCCGGTGGAAGTCTTCGACTGGCCGCTGCCCCCCGGTGAACTGGCCCTGGCCGCCGAACACTTGAAAGCGCGAGGCGTGCTGCTGTACTCGAGCCAGTCGATCAACCTGCGGCAACTGCCACGCCTGCTCGGCGGCCTCGAGTGCCCGGTACTCATCGTCGGCCCAGCAGTGAGCATCCACCCCGCCGAACTGGCCATCTGCGCTACCGAGATCGCCAATCTGCACCTCGCCGCAGACCCGCTCTCCGCGCACCAGGCCCTGATCGGGCTAAGGCTTCTCTAATGCAGGAATTCCCATGCAACTGATCTGGCTACGCAGCGACCTGCGCCTGCATGACAACACCGCGCTGAGCGCCGCAACCCAGCGCGGGCCGACTGTGGCCCTGTACCTGCTGAGCCCGCGGCAGTGGCAGGCGCATGACGATGCGCCGTGCAAGGTCGACTTCTGGCTGCGTAACCTTGAACAACTGAGCGGCGACCTGGCGCGGCTGAACATCCCGCTGCTGATCCGCCAAGCGCCAAGCTGGGAGCAGGCCCCCCAGATGCTGTTGCAACTGTGCCGGGAACTGGCCATCGAGGCGCTGCACGTCAACGAGGAATACGGCATTCACGAGAGTCGCCGTGACATGGCGGTGGCCAGCCTGCTGAAGAGCCAGGGCGTGGGCTTCCACAGTTACCTCGACCAACTGCTGTTCCGGCCCGGCAGTGTGCTGACCAGGAGCGGCGGCTACTTCCAGGTCTTCAGCCAGTTTCGCAAGGTCTGCTACAACCGGCTGCACAGCGCCCTGCCGCCACAGCTGGCGGCTCCCAGGGCGCAAGCCGCGCTGAGGATAAAGGCCGATGCGCTGCCCCGGCAGATCGAGGGCTTCCCGACACCCGGCCCGCACCTGCAAGCGCTCTGGCCGGCCGGAGAAACCGCGGCGCAACAACGCCTGGCGCGCTTTGCCGAGGCACAGCTCGACCACTACCAGGCCGAGCGCGACTTGCCGGCCAGGCCCGGCACCAGTCAGCTTTCGCCCTACCTCGCCGCCGGCGTGCTGTCGCCACGCCAATGCCTGCACGCGGCGCTGCAGAACAACCGGGGCGAGTTCGCCAGCGGCAGCCCCGGCGCCGTCACCTGGATCAACGAACTGCTCTGGCGCGAGTTCTACAAACACATCCTGGTGGGCTACCCGCGGGTGTCCCGGCACCGGGCCTTCCGCCCGGAAACCGAAGCCGTGGCCTGGCGCGATGCCCCCGAGGAACTGGCGGCCTGGCAGCAGGCCCGCACCGGCCTGCCGATCATCGATGCAGCCATGCGCCAGTTGCTGGAAACCGGCTGGATGCACAACCGTTTGCGGATGATCGTGGCGATGTTCCTGACCAAGAACCTGCTGATCGACTGGCGCCAGGGCGAGCGCTTTTTCATGCGCCACCTGATCGACGGCGATCTGGCGGCAAATAACGGTGGCTGGCAATGGAGTTCATCCACCGGCACCGATTCGGCGCCCTACTTCCGCATCTTCAACCCCTTGAGCCAGTCGCAGAGGTTCGACAGCCAAGGGGCTTTCATCAAGCACTGGCTGCAAGAGCTGGCGGGGTTGAATGCAAAAGATATCCACAATCCGGCCGCCATGGGCGGCCTGTTCGGCGTGGCCGATTACCCACCGCCGATGGTCGATCTGTCGATGTCCCGCGAGCGTGCTTTGGCGGCCTTCAAGAACCTGCCGTCACGGGTGGCGGCCGAGGAATATCGGGAGTAAGAGGCGGCAGGCGTCCGTCAGTGGTTTCACACAGCCTGCGGCCACTGCCTTACACTGCGCGCCTATGACCACTATTCCTGTCACCCAGATCGCCGAAACGGCGGTCACCTGCTCGAGCTGCGCGGCCTGCTGCTGCCAACTGGAAGTGATGCTGATCACCGAAACCGGGGTGCCCGAACGTTTTATCGACACCGACGAGTGGGGCGGCGAAGTCATGTTGCGACTGGATGATGGTTGGTGTGCCGCGCTGGATCGCAACAGCATGCTGTGCAGCATCTACGAACAACGGCCACTGATCTGCCGGGAGTTCGAGATGGGGGAAGTGGACTGCCTCAACGAACGCCGCGGCATCGCCACGGCGTATCGCTGAAAGGGTCTTACAACGGCATGGTGTAATGCAGCGAGTAGCTCTCTACACCGTCGTTGGGCGTCGCGATGCCAGCGTTGGAATAGTGCGTGGCACGGAGACCGACTTCATGCCCGCCGTTGAAACGCAGGCCGAAACCGAAGCGGTCCTCGAACTGGAACGCCGAACCCAGCTTGTTATCCTCCACCTCGGTGTTGGCGAACACCGCCACACCGATCCCCGCCTCGATGTAAGGCTTGATGTTCTGCCCGGCAAATTCGTACACCAGCACCGGCGAGAACGACAGGCTGTGGTTGCTGGACTTCTCGTCGCCATCCCAGAAGGTATAGGCGCCGCTCCAGTAGCCGGTCAGGCGACCGACATCGCTTTGCAGCCAGCTCTTGTCCCAATCGAATTGCATGCCCAGGCGATAGGTCTGGGTCGAATCGCCGGTCTGCCCCACCGAAAACTCGACGCCGGCCGCCTGTGCCGAAAAACTTTGCCCCAATAGCGCAGCTGCAAGTGCAGCCAAACAAAACATTCGTCTCATCAGGAACATCCTTTTCAAACGATTTGCATGGTGTTGTACAGATTCCGCAGACACGTTAATAGAAATCTGTGCTTGAACAGAAGTTCAGCGCAAATCAGCGCTTCTGCAGGATTTTTTATAAAGCGAAGCTTTGCACCGCTCCCGCCTCTTTCCAGAGCAACGGCAGAATATGTCTGAAGTGACACGGATCGCCACTGGTCCAGAACCGGGCCTGGCGTGCAGGCCCCGCAGCCAACAGCTCGCGCTCGCCAAGCAGGCGCTCCAGCTGGCGGGCAACCGCGGCCCCGGTATCGATCAGGCTGATGTCCTCGGGGATCATCGACTTGAGCAACGGCTTGAGAAACGGATAGTGGGTGCAACCGAGGATGAGGGTGTCACAGCCGGCCGCCAGCAGCGGTTCGACATAACCCTGCAGCAGTTGGCGCAACGCGGGGCTGTGCAGGTCCCCGGCTTCGATCCGTTCCACCAGGCCCGGACATGGCCGGGTGATGACCCTGATGTCGGTGGCGAAACGATCGAGCAAGGCGGCGAATTTGGCACTCTGCAAGGTCCCGGTGGTGGCCAGCACGCCGACCACGCCACTGCGGGTGGCGGCGGCAGCCGGCTTGACCGCAGGCTCCATGCCGATGATAGGCCAGTCCGGGTAGTCCCGACGCAGGTCGGCGACAGCGGCCACGGTCGCGGTGTTGCAGGCCAGCACCAGCGCCTTGGCGCCCTGCTCGCGGAAAAACCCGGCGACCAGGCTGCAACGCTGACGGATGAATTCGGGGGTTTTCTCGCCATAGGGAATGTTGCCGCAATCGGCCACATACAGTAGCGATTCATGGGGCAGGCGCTGCTGGATCTCCGCCAGCACCGACAGGCCGCCGACGCCGGAGTCGAAGACGCCGATCGGCGCTTCACGCATGCTGGCCTCCACAGACGCTGCAGCCCGGGTCGCGCTTGACCCGCAGTTCACGAAAGCGCGTGCCCAGGGCATCGATCAACAACAGGCGGCCCACCAGCGGCTCGCCGAACCCCACCAGCAGCTTCAAGGCCTCGAGGGCCTGCAGGCTGCCCACCAGTCCCACCAGCGGCCCGAGCACACCGGCCTCGCTGCAGGTCAGTTCGGCTTCGCTGCCATGCCCATATAAACAGTGGTAGCACGGGCTCTCGGGGCGCCGTGGGTCGAACACCGACAGTTGCCCTTCCAGGCGAATCGCCGCGCCGCTGACCAGCGGCTTGCCGGCGGCGACGCAGGCGGCGTTCACCGCCTCGCGGGTCGAGAAGTTGTCGGTGCAATCGAGCACCAGGTCCACCGCCGTGACCGCGGCCGCCAGGGAGTCGGCATCCAGCGCGGCACGATGAGGCACCAGCTGGATTTCGGGATTGATCGCGGACAAACGCCCCATTGCCGAATCGACCTTGCTCAGGCCGACGCTGTCGGTGTCATGGATGATCTGGCGTTGCAGGTTGGTCAGGTCGACCGTATCGAAGTCGGCCAGGTGCAGTTCGCCGACGCCCGCGGCGGCCAGGTACAAGGCCGCCGGAGCACCGAGGCCACCCAGGCCGACGATCAATACGCGACTGGCCTTGAGTCGCAACTGGCCGTCGATGTCGACGTGCTGCAACAGAATCTGCCGGCTGTAGCGCAACAACTCTTGATCGTTCAGCACGGCAGGCGTCCCAGGCTGATACGTTCATGACCGCCCAGGTCGACACGGCTGTGCACCTCGACAAACCCTTGGCTGAGTAACAGGTCGCGTACGGCCGGCGCCTGGTCGTAGCCATGCTCGAGCATCAACCAGCCGCCAGCCTCGAGATGCTCTGGCGCCTGGGCGATGATCAGGCGCAGGTCGTCCAGCCCGTCCTTGCCCGCGACCAGGGCGCTCTCCGGCTCGAAACGCACATCGCCGGCCGCCAGGTGCGGGTCGGTGTCGGCGATATAGGGCGGGTTGCTGATGATCAGTTGATAACGCTCGCCTTGCAGGGCGCTGAACCAATGGCTGCTCAGCACTGTGACATTGTCCAGTTGCAGGCGCTGGCGGTTGCGTTCGGCCAGGGCCACGGCTTCCAGCACCCGGTCGACCGCGGTGACCCGCCACGCCGGGCGCTCGCTGGCCAGGGCCAGGGCGATGGCGCCGCTGCCGGTGCCCAGGTCGAGCACTTTGGCCGGGGTGGCGGGCAGCAGCTCCAGCGCCGCCTCCACCAGCAATTCGGTGTCGGGACGCGGAATCAGGGTGTGTGGCGCCACTTCCAGGTCGAGCTTCCAGAAGCCCTGCTGGCCAAGGATGTAAGCCACCGGTTCGCCGGAACGGCGCCGCTGCAGGTAACTGGAGAAGGTCAGCGCCGCTTCGCTGGGCACGATCCGCTCGGGCCAGGTGTGCAGGAAGCTGCGCGGCTTGCCCAGGGCAGCGGCCAGCAGCAACTCGGCATCCAGGCGGGCCGTGGGCGAATCGGGCAATTGGGCGGCGCGCAACAGGCTGGCGATGATGGTCATGTATGTTTACTCGCCCAGTGCCGCAAGTTGATCGGCCTGGTATTCGGCCAGAAGCGGTTCGATCACGGCCTCGACGCCACCGGCGAGGATTTCATCGAGGGAATAGAGGGTCAGGTTGACGCGGTGATCGGTCACCCGGCCCTGGGGAAAGTTGTAGGTGCGAATGCGCTCGGAGCGGTCGCCCGACCCCACCAGCAGCTTGCGTTCGCTGGCAATCGCGTTGGCCGCGGCGCTGGTCTGCTGGTCGTTGAGCTTGGCCGACAGCCAGGACATGGCCCGCGCCCGGTTCTTGTGCTGGGAACGTTCTTCCTGGCACTCGACCACGATTCCCGACGGGATGTGGGTGATGCGGATCGCCGAGTCGGTCTTGTTGACGTGCTGGCCACCGGCACCGGAGGAGCGGTAGGTATCGATCCGCAGGTCCGCAGGGTTGATCTCGATGGCTTCCTGTTCGTCCGGCTCGGGCAATACCGCCACGGTGCAGGCCGAAGTATGGATGCGGCCCTGGGACTCGGTGGCCGGCACCCGCTGCACGCGGTGGGCGCCGGATTCAAATTTCAGCTTGCCGTAGACGTTCTCGCCTTCGACCCGGGCGATGACTTCTTTATAGCCGCCGTGCTCGCCCTCGTTTTCCGAGAGGATCTCCAGCCGCCAGCCACGCCGCTCGGCATAACGCGAATACATGCGGAACAAGTCGCCGGAGAAGATCGCCGCCTCGTCGCCACCGGTGCCGGCGCGGATTTCCAGGAACACGTTGCGCCCGTCGTTGGGTTCCTTGGGCAGCAGCATGCGTTGCAGGGTGCTTTCCAGCTCGACCAGTTGTTCCTTGGCCTCGCGGACTTCTTCCACCGCCATTTCCCGCATGTCCGGATCGCTGTCCTTGAGCAGCGCCTGGGCGCCCTCGAGGTCGGCCTGGACCTTGAGCACCTGTTTATAGGTCTCGACGATCGGCTCGACTTCGGCGTACTCCTTGGAATAGGCGCGGAACTTGGCCTGATCGGAAATGACTTCGCCGTCGCCAAGCAACGCGGTCAGTTCTTCGAAACGGTCCTGGAGGACATCCAGCTTATTGAGCAGTGACGCTTTCATTGCGGTTTTTTATCCGAAGAGTCCGAAGCGCCCTCACCGAGGGCAAAGAGTTCCTGGGCCATGGCCAGCGCATCCAGGCGGCCTTCAGCGGTCAGTTTTTTCAACTGGACGCTGGGCGCATGCAGCAGTTTGTTGGTCAGGCCGCGAGCCAGTTGCATCAGGACGTCTTCGGCGCTGCTGCCGTTGCTCAGCATGCGCAGGGCCTTTTGCAGTTCTTCATCGCGCAGGCGCTCGCTCTGCTGACGATACGCCTTGAGCACGTCCACCGCAGCCAGCTCGCGCAGGCGCACCATGAAGTCCTCGGCGCCGATGTTCACCAGCTCTTCCGCCGCCTGCGCCGCGCCTTGGCGGCTCTTGAGGTTTTCGGCGACCACTTCGTGGAGATCGTCGACGGTATAGAGGTAAACGTCGTCCAACTCGCCGACTTCCGGCTCGATATCCCGCGGCACGGCAATATCCACCATGAAGATCGGCTTGTGCTTGCGCAGCTTCAGCGCGCTTTCCACCGCGCCCTTGCCAAGGATCGGCAACTGGCTGGCGGTGGAACTGATGACGATATCGCTGTGCACCAGCTCCTGAGGAATATCCGACAGCAGCACGGCATGGGCTCCAAACTGTTCGGCCAGGGTGCTGGCGCGCTCCAGCGTGCGGTTGGCGACCACGATGCGCTTGACCCCCAGGTCATGCAGGTGGCGGGCGACCAGGGTAATGGTCTCGCCGGCGCCGATCAGCAGCGCCTGGCTGCGCTGCAGATCGCTGAAAATCTGTTTCGCCAGGCTCACCGCGGCAAAGGCCACGGAAACCGGGTTTTCGCCGATGGCGGTGTCGGTACGTACCTGCTTGGCGGCGCTGAAGGTGGCCTGGAACAGCCGCCCCAGCAGCGGACCAATGGTTCCGGCCTCACGCGCCACAGCGTAGGCGGACTTCATCTGCCCGAGGATCTGCGGTTCGCCCAGCACCAGCGAGTCCAGCCCCGAGGCGACACGCATCATGTGACGAACGGCCGCATCGTCTTCGTGCACATAGGCACTGGCGCGCAGGTCTTCGAGGCTCAGATGGTGATACTCGGCCAGCCAGCGCAGCACGACATCCGCCGAAAGGTGATCCTGTTCTATATAGAGTTCACTGCGATTGCAGGTGGAGAGGATCGCAGCTTCGCGGCTGTCGGTGAGGCGGCAGAGCTGCTGCAAGGCCTCAACCAACTGCTCAGGGGTAAAGGCCACGCGCTCGCGGACGTCTACTGAAGCAGTCTTGTGGTTAATACCGAGTGCGAGGAAGGCCATTCAAGGTCGCTGATGATGTCGAGAAGCCGACAATTGTCCTACTTCGAAAGATTCAGAACAACCACTGCCGACTATTGTCCCAATAGACTGCCTCTGTAAGGCATCCGCTGAGTCTCGGTTATGTTTGGCCGAAGGCTTGTGTCATGATGATCCGACCGCAGGTTAGTCGTCCTCTTCCTATATGAATAGATCTTCCGCGTTGCTCCTCGCTTTTGTCTTCCTCAGCGGCTGCCAGGCCTTGGCACCCGTTTCACCGGACGGTACGCCGCCGGTCGAAGACAGTACCCCGGCTCCTGAAAAGCCCAAGGTTTACTCCTCGTTCAGCGAAGACACGGTCTTCAGCCTGCTGAGCGCGGAGCTGGCTGGCCAACGCAATCGTTTCGACATTGCCCTGGACAACTATGTCACCCAGGCCATCAATACCCAGGACCCGGGCATCTCCGAGCGGGCGTTTCGTATCGCCGAATACCTGGGCGCCGACCAGGCCGCGCTGGACACTGCGCTGATCTGGGCGAAAAACGCCCCGGACGACTTGGAAGCCCAGCGTGCCGCCGCCATCCAGCTGGCCCGCACCGGGCGTTACGACGAATCCATGGTCTATATGGAGAAAGTCCTGCAGGGCAAGGGCGATACCCATTTCGATTTCCTCGCGCTGTCGGCCGCCGACACCGACCAGGACACCCGCAACGGTCTGATGAAGAGTTTCGACCGCCTGCTGCAAAAACACCCGAACAACGGCCAACTGGTGTTCGGCAAGGCGCTGCTGCTGCAACAGGACGGCGATACCCGCGAAGCCCTGAAGCTGCTGGAGCAGAACCCGCCGGAAGAAGGCGAGATCGCGCCGATCCTCCTGCGCGCCCGCCTGCTGCAGAGCCTCAGCCGCGCCGACGAAGCCCTGCCGCTGCTGGAAAAAAGCATTCGCAAGTACCCGGACGACAAGCGCCTGCGCCTGACTTATGCACGCATGCTGGTCGAGCAGGATCGCATGGACGACGCCAAGGCCCAGTTCTCCAGCCTGGTCCAGCAGTATCCGGAAGACGACGAGCTGCGTTACTCCCTGGCGCTGGTCTGCCTGGAAGCCAAGGACTGGGAAGAGGCCAAGGGTTACCTGGAAGACCTGATCGCCCGGGAAAGCCACGTCGATTCGGCGCACCTGAACCTGGGCCGCATCGCCGAAGAGCTCAACGACCCGCAAGGCGCGCTGGCGGAATACGGCCAGGTCGGCCCAGGTACCGACTACCTGCCGGCACAATTGCGCCAGGCCGACATCCTGATGAACAACGGCCGTACCGCCGAAGCCGAAAAACGCCTGGCCGCCGCCCGCGACACCCAGCCGGACTACGCCATCCAGCTGTACCTGATCGAAGCCGAAACCCTGTCCGCCAACAAACAGGGCGACAAGGCCTGGAAGATTCTCCAGCAAGCCCTGCAGCAATACCCGGACGATGTGAACCTGCTCTACACCCGTGCGATGCAGGCCGAGAAGCGCAACGACCTGGCCCAGATGGAAAAGGACCTGCGCCTGATCATCAAGCGCGAACCGGACAACGCCATGGCATTGAACGCCCTCGGCTACACCCTGTCGGATCGCACGACCCGCTACGCCGAAGCCAAGGCCCTGATCGAACAGGCCCACCAGCTGACCCCGGACGATCCGGCGGTACTCGACAGCCTGGGCTGGGTGAACTATCGCCTGGGCAACCTCGCGGAAGCCGAACGCCTGCTGCGCCAGGCGCTGGAACGCTTTCCCGACCAGGAAGTCGCCGCGCACCTGGGCGAAGTGCTCTGGGCCAATGGCAAGCAACGCGAAGCCAAGCAGATCTGGAGCAAGTTCCTCAAGGACCAGCCCGACAGCCCTATCCTGCGCAGCACCATCAAGCGCCTGACCGGATCAGAGACCCTTTAAGACTATGTTTTTGCGCCACCTTATCGTTTTCAGCTTTATCGCTCTGCTCGCCGGCTGCTCGGGTTTCGGCACCCGCGAATCCGTCGAGGGTCACGGCAGCCCCGCGCTATGGCGCGAGCACAAACAACAACTGAGCGGCCTCGACGGCTGGCAGATCAACGGCAAGATCGGCATTCGCGCCCCCAAGGATTCGGGCAGCGGCACGCTGTTCTGGCTGCAGCGCCAGGATTACTACGATATCCGCCTGTCCGGCCCGCTGGGTCGCGGTGCCGCCCGCCTGACCGGACGCCCCGGCAAGGTCGCGCTGGAAGTCGCCAACCAGGGACGTTACGAAGCCCCGACTCCGGAAGCCCTGCTCGAAGAACAGCTGGGCTGGAACCTGCCGGTCTCGCATCTGGCCTGGTGGGTTCGCGGGCTGCCCGCTCCCGACAGCAAGAGTCGCCTGACCCTGGATGGCGACAGCCGACTGTCCAATCTCGAACAGGACAACTGGCAGGTCGAATACCTGAGTTATGCACAACAGAGCGGTTACTGGCTGCCCGAGCGGATCAAGCTGCATGGCCGCGACCTTGACGTCACGCTGGTGATCAAGGAATGGCAACCACGCAAGCTGGGGCAGTAAGCATGAACGCGCCACGACTGACCCTGCCCTCCCCGGCAAAACTCAATCTGATGCTGCACATCCTCGGCCGCCGTGAAGACGGCTATCACGAACTGCAGACGATTTTTCAGTTTCTCGATTACGGCGATGAAATCACCTTTGCCGTGCGCGATGACGGCGTCATTCGCCTGCATACGGAGTTCGCCGACGTCCCCCACGACAGCAACCTGATCGTGCGCGCGGCCAAACAGCTTCAGGAACAGTCCGCATGCCCGTTGGGCATCGATATCTGGATCGAGAAAGTCCTGCCCATGGGCGGCGGCATCGGTGGCGGCAGCTCCAATGCAGCGACCACTCTGCTGGGCCTGAATCACCTCTGGCAACTGGGCTGGAACGAAGATCGCCTGGCCGCGCTGGGCCTTTCCCTGGGCGCCGACGTGCCGGTTTTCGTGCGCGGGCATGCGGCTTTCGCCGAGGGCGTGGGAGAAAAACTCACCCCGGTAGACCCCGAGGAACCTTGGTATCTCGTGCTGGTGCCGCAAGTCTCTGTAAGTACAGCAGAAATTTTTTCAGATCCGCTGTTGACACGTGACACTCCGCCCATTAAAGTGCGCCCCGTTCCCAAGGGAAACGGCAGAAATGACTGTTTGCCGGTGGTTGCAAGGCGTTATCCAGATGTACGTAACGCATTGAATTTGCTAGGTAAATTTACCGAAGCAAAACTGACCGGAACTGGAAGTTGTGTGTTTGGGGGCTTCCCAAGCAAAGCTGAAGCTGATA
>Ga0213823_1000905_pt1 | contig 20541 bp, 16 predicted proteins | sample MC6MC0907MG_FD_179887 | JGI IMG/M metagenome (GOLD analysis project Ga0213823, IMG submission 179887) | Enriched soil aggregate microbial communities from Iowa State University, Ames, United States - MC6-MC0907-MG | ecosystem: Environmental > Terrestrial > Soil > Unclassified | place: USA: Iowa...
GCACATCGGCGTCCTTGGTCACGTCGCAGGCCACGAACAGCGCTTGGCCACCGGCTTGTTGAATCAGTGCCACCGTGGCCTCGCCGCCAACAGGATCGAGGTCGGCCACCACCACCTTCAGGCCCTCACGGGCAAACGCCAGTGCCGTCGCCCGGCCGATGCCTGCCGCGCCGCCGGTGACCAGGGCTACCTGGCCGGAAAAGGTCATGCTCATCGTTAGCTCCACAGCGGATGAATGTTCAAAGCGGGCTCACGCCTGACTGTGGCAGCCGCGGCCCATGGCTGCTCCCACACACAACAGGCCGCGGGTTTGACCAGAGTCTAGTCAGCCACTCATCCAACTGGGCAGCATCATCATGCCAGCGGTTGGGCTACCATGCTTTCCAGTGATTTTGCAGACCAACCGGCATCACCACGTTAAATTGCCTACTTAGCCTCTTGCCCTCAAGGACCCTGCCATGACCCAGACCAACCGCCGCTTCCTGCTCGCCAAACGCCCGGTCGGCGCCGTGCGCCGTGACGACTTCACCTTCGACACCGTACCCGCGCAGGCCCCCGCCGAAGGCCAGATCCAGGTGCGCAACCTGTACCTGTCGCTGGACCCGGCCATGCGCGGCTGGATGAACGAAGGCAAGTCGTACATCCCGCCCGTGGGCCTCGGCCAGGTCATGCGCGCCCTCGGCGTGGGTGAAGTGGTGGCCTCCAACCACCCTGACTACAAGCCCGGCGACCACGTCAGCGGCGCCCTCGGTGTACAGGACTACTTCACCGGTGAGCCCCAGGGCTTGCACAAAATCGACCCCAAGCTCGCCCCCCTGCCCCGCTACCTGTCGGCCCTGGGCATGACCGGCATGACTGCTTATTTCGCCCTGCTCGATGTGGGCCAGCCCAAGGCCGGTGAAACCGTGGTCATCTCCGGCGCTGCCGGCGCGGTCGGCAGCATCGTCGGCCAGATCGCCAAGCTCAAAGGCTGCCGCGTGGTCGGCATCGCCGGCGGCGCGCAGAAATGCCAGTACCTCAAGGACGAACTGGGCTTCGACGGCGTCATCGACTACAAGGCCGAAGACGTGCTGGCCGGCCTCAAGCGCGAGTGCCCGCAAGGCGTTGATGTGTACTTCGACAACGTTGGCGGCGAGATCCTAGATGCGGTGCTCACCCGCATCAACTTCAAGGCCCGCATCGTCATCTGCGGCGCGATCAGCCAGTACAACAACAAGGAAGCGGTCAAAGGCCCGGCCAACTACCTGGCGCTGCTGGTGAACCGTGCGCGCATGGAAGGCTTTGTGGTGATGGACCACGCCAAGGAGTACGGCAAGGCAGCGCAGGAAATCGCCGGCTGGCTAGCCAGCGGCAAGGTCAAGAGCAAGGAGGACGTAGTGGAAGGGCTGGAAACCTTCCCGGAGGCATTGCTCAAGCTGTTCAGCGGGGAGAACTTTGGCAAGTTGGTGCTGAAGGTTTGAGGATGCTGTAAGGCTGTGCCAACGCTTTCCCTATTCAACTTCAGCGGGGGGCCTGTGGGAGCGGGCTTGCCCCGCGAAAGCGTCGGCACAGGCAGCCGAGATCTTGTAAGATTGCCCATCGCCACTGAATCAGTGACAGGGATTTACAGAGAAGACCATGATCAAGATCACCCCAACCATCGAGTGCTCCAACTCCGCCCCGTTCGTCCTTTTCGGCGGTATCAACGTCCTCGAGTCCGAAGACCTTGCCCTGAAGGCCTGTGAAGAATACGTGCGCGTCACTCAGAAGCTGGGCATCCCCTACGTCTTCAAAGCCAGCTTCGACAAGGCCAACCGCTCCTCCATCCACTCCTACCGTGGCCCTGGCATGGAAGAAGGCCTGCGCATCTTCGAAAAGGTGAAGGCCGAATTCGGCGTGCCGATCATCACCGACGTGCATGAAATCTACCAATGCGCCCCGGTCGCCGAAGTGGTCGACGTGCTGCAACTGCCCGCCTTCCTGGCTCGCCAGACCGACCTGGTGGTCGCCCTGGCCAAGACCGGCAAGCCGGTCAACATCAAGAAGCCGCAGTTCCTCAGCCCTTCGCAGATGCAGAACATCGTGCACAAGTTCAAGGAAGCCGGTAACGACCAGCTGATCCTCTGCGACCGCGGCACCTGCATGGGCTACGACAACCTGGTGGTCGACATGCTGGGCTTTGGCGTGATGAAACGCACCTGCGACAACCTGCCGATCATCTTCGACGTCACCCACGCCCTGCAGAACCGCGACCCGTCGGGCGCAGCCTCCGGCGGCCGCCGCGAACAGGTCGTCGACCTGGCACGCGCGGGCATGGCCGTTGGCCTGGCTGGCCTGTTCCTGGAAGCGCACCCCAACCCGGACCAAGCCAAGTGCGACGGCCCGAGCGCCCTGCCGCTGGACAAGCTGGAGCCGTTCCTGGCGCAGATCAAAGCGCTGGACGACCTGATCAAGGGCTTCCAGCCACTGGTCATTGCCTGATTCAAGGGCAACAAAAAAGGGCTGACATGCGCACTGCATGCCGGCCCTTTTTTCATCCTGCAAGCTCAGCTTTATTGCCCAAAACTTGAGAACCTGTCGCGATCCATGTAGGAGCGGGCTTGCCCGCGATCACCGGCAAAGCCGGTGCCATCCACCGCCCCCCGCTTCAGGGGCAACCCGCTCTCAAAGAACAAACGCTAACCTACTGATTTGGCGGGCATTCTGTAGGAGCGGCTTCAGCCGCGATCACCGGCAAAGCCGGTGCCATCCACCGCGGCGCCTACTTCGCGGCTGAAGCCGCTCCTATAGGGTATGCGGCGCGCTCGCGGGCTTTGTTCTCTGCGCGACAGCGCTGCCAGAAGGGCTGGCTAATCCCCCACAGATAATGCGTCAGCCTCTATCAGCCGCGAATTTCCGCCACCACCGCCGCCAGCGCCTGCGCAGGGTCTGCTGCCTGGCTGATCGGGCGACCGATTACCAGGTAGTCGGAACCGGCATCCAGTGCCTGGCGCGGGGTCAGGATGCGGCGCTGGTCATCCTGGGCGCTGCCGGCCGGGCGGATACCCGGTGTCACCAGTTGCAGCGACGGGTGTGCCGCCTTCAAGGCCGTAGCTTCCAGCGCCGAGCACACCAGCCCGTCCATACCAGCTTTCTCGGCCAGTGCAGCCAGGCGCAGCACCTGCTCCTGCGGGTCGATATCCAGGCCGATGCCGGCCAGGTCTTCACGCTCCATGCTGGTAAGCACCGTCACGCCGATCAGCAACGGCTGCGGGCCGCTGCGCTGGGCCAGCACTTCACGGCAGGCCGACATCATGCGCAGGCCGCCCGAGCAATGCACGTTGACCATCCACACGCCCATTTCGGCCGCCGCCTTCACCGCCATGGCGGTGGTGTTTGGGATGTCGTGGAACTTGAGGTCGAGGAACACTTCGAAGCCCTTCGCACACAATGTTTCGACAATGCCCGAAGCACTGCTGGTGAACAGCTCCTTGCCCACCTTGACCCGGCACAGGGCAGGGTCGAGCTGGTCGGCCAGCTTCAGGGCGGCTTCACGGGTTGGGAAATCCAGGGCGACGATCAGGGGCGTCTGGCAGGCGGACATGGTCGGGTCTCTTGGCAAGTCGAAAACGGCGCGCATTGTAAACGAAGTGGCGGTGCCTTTGGGGGCCGTGGGTCACTAGAATTGGCCCGGCTGGGTCTGGGTCCTATAATTGAACCAACGGTCAAGGTATTTGCTCAAAATTTCAGATACGCAATGCCCCCGATGTTCATAGGAGAACGACAATGCCCTGGTATGCCTGGCTGATACTCATCATAGCCCTCGGCTCGATCGTCGGTGGGCTGATGATGCTGCGCGACACAGCGAAAAAGCTGCCCCTGACCGATGAGCAATTGCGCAAGGTGCATGAGCGCAATGCCGAGGCGGATGCCAAGGATGCGCAGGATAGGTAGGAGCTAAGTTGCGGCTGTGCCCGTGGTTAACTCGGGTGTTTGCCGGCAGATTTACGGGGGATTCGGGTGTACGCCGCGGGCTGTACAGCGATGTTGAGATCGAGCGCCGCCCGCGCGGCGCATCGCGGGCAAGCCCGCTCCTACATTTGTTGCAACGTGCCATGGCCTGTGAGGCCATAGTTGCCAGCCTTGTTGGCACGACGCGATTTTTCGGCTGGCGCTGCCGGCGCCCCACCGGACTTGAGCCATGCGCCAAGGCGAACAACCATGGCCTGACTGGAACGGCGCGTTGCAACAAATGTAGGAGCGGCTTTAGCCGCGATGCGCCGCGCGGGCGGCGCTCGATCTCCAGGGCCCTACAGCACCGGTGCCTGACGCTCTAACGCCTTACTCCACCATCACCTTGTCCCGATTCCGCTCCAGCAATGCAGTGCCAATCCCCCTGATCTCCATCAGCTCATCCACCGAAGCAAACGGCCCATGGGCATCCCTATAAGCGACGATGGCTTCCGCCTTGGCCTTGCCGATGCCGTTCAGCTCCTTCTGCAGCGTCAATGCATCCGCCGTATTTAGGTTTACCTTGCCCGCCGCCGCATCCATCTGGCTCACCACCGGCACCGGCTCTTTGGGCATCGTCGCGGCCCCCGGCGCGGCAGCAACAGAGAACGACAAACCAGCGAACAGCGGCAACAGCAGGTAATTGAGGACAATATTGCGCATGAGGTCACTCCTGTGAGTTGAGTTTGCGGGCAGCAGTTTCCTTGGCTGCCCCTTCAAACTAGCGGCTCACAGGCACTAAACCCACTGGGGAATGGTTACCAAATCAGACGTCACGGCATGTTGCACGCTTACCGGTAAAACTTCCCACGGCAAGCGTGCACAAGGCCTTCAACCCTGCAGGATAGGGTCGCGCAACAAGCGCAGCAGGTACTGCCCATAACCATTCTTGCTCAACGGCGCAGCCAGGGCTTGCAGCTGTTCTGCATTGATCCAGTTCTGGCGGAAGGCCATTTCTTCCGGGCAGGCGACCTTGAGGCCCTGGCGGCGTTCGAGTGTGGCAATGTAACCACTGGCTTCAAGCAGTGAGTCGTGGGTGCCGGTGTCGAGCCAGGCATAGCCGCGCCCCATCACTTCCACCGACAGCTGCTCACGCTCGAGATAAAGCCGGTTGAGGTCGGTGATTTCCAATTCACCGCGCGCCGAGGGTTTAAGCCCCTTGGCCATTTCGATTACATCCTGATCGTAGAAGTACAGCCCGGTTACCGCATAGTTGGATTTGGGCTGCAGCGGTTTCTCTTCCAGGCTGATGGCCTTGCCGTGCGCGTCGAACTCGACCACCCCATACCGCTCGGGGTCGTTCACGTGGTAAGCGAACACACTCGCCCCCTCGCCCCGCGCCATGGCGCCGTCCAGCAGTTTGTGGAAGTCGTGGCCGTAATAGATGTTGTCACCCAGCACCAAGGCCGACAGGTCGTTGCCGATGAACTGCTCGCCAATGATGAACGCTTGCGCCAGGCCGTCTGGCGAGGCCTGTACCGCGTAGGTGATATTGATACCCCACTGGTGGCCATCGCCCAGCAACTGCTCGAAACGCGGCGTGTCCTGCGGGGTGGAGATGATCAGAATGTCGCGGATGCCCGCCAGCATCAAAGTGGTCAGCGGGTAGTAGATCATCGGTTTGTCGTACACCGGCAGCAACTGCTTGGAGATGGCCAGTGTCGCCGGGTGCAGGCGGGTGCCCGAACCGCCTGCCAGAATGATGCCCTTACGTTGTGAGATCGTGGTCATTTTTCGTACTTCCCTGAACGCCCGGTGTAATTCGTTTCAACCCACTCGCGGTAACTGCCCGACTGCACGCCCTCGACCCACGCTGCGTTGTCCAGGTACCACTGCACCGTTTTACGGATGCCGGTTTCGAAGGTTTCCGCCGGCTTCCAGCCCAGCTCGCGTTCGAGCTTGCGCGCATCGATGGCGTAGCGGCGGTCGTGCCCGGGGCGGTCGGTAACGTAGGTAATCTGCTGCGCGTAGGGCTTGCCGTCGGCGCGCGGTTGCAGCTCGTCCAGCAGCGCACACACACGGTTGACGATGTCCAGGTTGGGTTGCTCGTTCCAGCCGCCCACGTTGTAGACCTCGCCCACCGTGCCAGCCTCCAGCACACGGCGGATGGCGCTGCAGTGGTCCTTCACGTACAACCAGTCACGAATCTGCTGGCCGTCGCCATACACCGGCAGCGCCTTGCCCGCCAGCGCGTTGACGATCATCAGCGGGATGAGTTTTTCGGGGAAGTGCAGCGGCCCGTAGTTGTTCGAGCAGTTGGTGGTCAGCACCGGCAGCCCGTAGGTGTGGTGGTAAGAGCGCACCAGGTGGTCGCTGGCCGCCTTGCTCGCCGAGTAAGGGCTGTTGGGCTGGTACTGGTGCGTTTCGGTAAACGCCGGCTCATCAGCCTTCAGCGAGCCATACACCTCGTCGGTGGACACATGCAGGAAGCGAAACGCCCCCCGCTCCGCTTCGTCCAGGCCCTGCCAGTAGGCGCGCACCGCCTCGAGCAGCTGGAAGGTGCCGACCACGTTGGTTTCGACGAACGCCTGCGGCCCATGAATGGAGCGGTCGACATGCGACTCGGCAGCAAAATTGAGCACCGCCCGCGGCTTGTGTTCAGCCAGCAGCCGCTGCACCAACGGCCCATCGCCAATGTCGCCCTGTACGAACACATGCTGCGGGTTGCCCTCCAGGCTGGCCAGGCTCTGCAGGTTGCCGGCGTAGGTGAGCTTGTCCAGGTTGATGATGGTCTCGCCCGATTGGCTCACCCAATCCAGCACGAAGTTCGCACCGATGAAGCCGGCGCCGCCGGTTACCAGGATTGTCATAGGGTCAGGTCATTCCCGAGCTGGTGGTAAGAAGTGACGTAAGTGTAAACGCGATTGATGAAAGCGTTATCGGCAGCGCACACCATCGCAGGATGGTTGGGTGGGTAATTTTGCGCGGGGGATAAAGAAGCCCTACCGACCACCCGGATACCACCGGTCGCCAAATTCATTAAAACGACACACGGTAGTTGCCAGGCAAAACGCCATCATGCGTGTCCCATGAAACACGATTAACGGCAGAAATAGCCGAATAATCGGTAGGAACTTTCCGATAAAGACGTGGTACGACCTTGACGCTTATACCCTCTCGCGCTTAATCTCGCCGCCCTTAGAACATGGAAGTCTCCGGAACATACGCCGGCACAACGCCGACGGGCTCGGTCCTTTCCTGAAGATGAATCCCGGCGTGCCTTTGGCGCGCTGCTTTGCTTTGCGGTTACCATCTTGAAGCCTCGTTCCTCCCTCCAGATTCAGAAGTCGGTCATCTTCGCCCTAGTCCTGCGTGAAGCGCGCTCCCGTCTCGGCGACCGCCGCCTGGGCGCTGTGTGGCTGCTGCTTGAACCGATCGTGCACCTGCTGATTTTCTCCCTGCTGCTTGGCATGTTGCGCGGCCGCACGGTTTCCGGTGTGGAATACCCCGTGTTCATCCTGGTAGGCATGGCCCCCTTCCTGCTCTACCGCAACACCGCCCTGCGGCTGATGGACAGCCTGCGCGAAAACCGCTCGCTATTCGGCTACAAACAGATCAAACCGCTGGACACCTATATAGCCCGGGTGATCGTGGAAACCTGCATCGCCGCCACGGTGTACGCCATTCTGGTGTTCGGCTTTGCCTGGTATGGCTTCGACATGTCGGTGCACAGCCCGCTGCAATGGGTAGCCACCCTGCTGCTGGGCCTGCTGTTCGCCTTTGGCCTGGGCATGCTGCTGGCCTTGATTACCCACGCCCTGCCCAGCTTGAAGATCGTCATCCGCATGGCTTTCTTCCCGCTGTACTTCATTTCTGGCGTGCTGATCCCCGCGTCCTACCTGCCCCCTGCGATGATGCCGGTGCTGCTGCTCAACCCCTTCCTGCACATCCTCGAGCTGATCCGCGCCGAGGTGCTGCCGCACTACACCCCGGTCGATGGCGTGTCCGAAACCTATGTCATCGCCTTCACCATGGTTCTGCTGTTCCTGTCCCTTGGGGCCTACCGCGCCCGCAGGATGCACCTGATTTCCACCAAGAACGGTTAAGTACAGGCCACCCGTGTTCGAGCTCAGAAACGTCACCAAGTCCTACCTGACGCCCAATGGTCGCCGGTACGTCTTCCGCAACCTGTCGCTGGCCATCCCGCCCGGCAAGAACATCGGCCTGATCGGCCGCAACGGCGCCGGCAAATCGACCCTGATGCGCCTGCTGGGCGGTGCCGATGTGCCCGACTCCGGCACCATCGTCACCGACCGCAGCATCTCGTGGCCGGTGGGTTTGACCGGCGGCTTCCAAGGCAGCATGACCGGCCGCGACAACATCAAGTTCGTCTGCCGTGTATACGGCGCCACGGGCGATGCGATGCGCGAAAAGATCCGTTACGTGCAGGAGTTCGCCGAAATCGGCGACTGGATCGACGAGCCGATCAAGACCTATTCCTCCGGCATGCGCTCGCGCGTGGCATTCGGCCTGAGCATGGCCTTCGACTTCGACTACTACCTGATCGATGAAGTGATGTCGGTGGGCGATGCGCAGTTCAAGCGCAAGTGCGCCGACGTATTCAAAGAAAAGCTGCAAAAAGCCAACGTGGTGCTGGTTTCCCACTCCATGCCCGAGATCGAGAAGCTGTGCGACATCGTGCTGCTGGTGCGTGACGGCGGCATCCAGGTGTACGAAGACGTCGCCGAAGGCATCAAGGCTTACAACAGCTGAGCAAACCCTCTTCCAATTCAGCAGCACCGTTCCATATCAAGGATGCATCCAACTATGAGCAGTACGGGTAACAAGAAGGGCTGGCGCCTGGCGTTGGCCATGGTGGTTCTGCCAATGATCCTGGCGGCCGTGTACTACGGCGTGTTCGCTGTCGACCGTTTCGTCAGCTCCGCCCAGGTGGTGGTACGCCAGGACGGCAACAACCAGGGCGCCCAGGTGCCTGGCCTGGCCACCCTGCTGACCGGCGCCAACCCGGCTTCGCGCGAAGAAACCCTGTACCTGCGCGAATACATCACCTCGATGGACATGATGCTGCTGCTGGAAAACAAACTGCACTGGATCGAGCAGTACGCCACCCAGCGCGGTGACGTGTTCTTCTGGCTCGACAAGGACGCCGCGCGCGAAGACTTGCTTGAGTACTACCAGCGCATGGTGTCGGCCCACTACGACGAAACCACCGGCCTGCTGCGTGTAGAAGTGCAAGCGTTCACCCCGGAGCTGTCCGAGCAGATGCTGCGCGAGATCCTTCAGGCCAGTGAGCACTTCGTCAACGAAGTGAGCCACAACATCGCCCGCGAGCAGATGAAGTTCGCCCAGGGCGAGCTGGAAAACGCACGCCTGAACTACGCCAAGCGCAAGACCCAGCTGCTGACCTTCCAGAACGACAACAAGGTACTGGACGGTGGCAACACCGCGCAGAGCCGCGCGACCATCATTGCCGACCTTGAAGGCCAGTACACCAAAGAGCAGGCATCGCTCACCGAGATGAACTTCAAGCTGCGCCCCAACGCCCCCCAGGTGCGCCAGCAGAAGCAGAAGGTCGAGGCCATCACCCAACAGCTTGCCAAAGAAAAGCGCCTGCTGGTGTCGTCGCCGCAAGGCTCGCAGCTGAACGTGGTTGCTTCGCGCTACCAGCAGCTGATGCTTGACGCCGGCATTGCCGAAGAAACCTACAAGACTGCCGTCGCCGCGCTGGACAACGCCCGCATCGAAGCGAGCAAGAAAATCCGCACCCTGGTGACCGTAGTCAGCCCGAACACTCCGCAGCTCGCCCTGTACCCAGAGCGCCTGTACAACCTGGCCACCATTCTGCTTGGCCTGCTGATGGTATTCGGCATCACCCGCTTCATTCTGGCTTCGATCGAGGATCATCGTGATTAAATCCCTGGCTGTCTCCAAACGCGTCAACCTGAAACTGGCAGCACTGGCCCTGGCGACCCTGGGCCTGGCGGGCTGCGGCGGCACCTTGTCTGGCGCCGGCCCGTACAAGGGCACGATCGAAACCAAGAACGAGGCGTACAACCTCGTCGACATCAACGCCAGCACCATCGCGCCGTTCATGTTCGGCGCCCCGCGCCCTGCCCTGGCCTCGGTCACCAAGCCGGTATCGGCCGAAGTGCGCCTGGCCGCCGGTGACGTGCTGAACGTGCTGATTGCCGACACTGCGCCAGAAGGCTCCGCCCTGTTCGCCCCCCTGGCAACGGGCGGCACCCAACTGAAAACGCGCATCGACTCGCAGGGCATGCTGTCGCTGCCCTACGTCGGCCGCCAGTTCGTTGCGGGCATGACCCTCAACGAAGTCGAGAACATGATCCGCCGCCAGCTGAAAGGCATCACCACCGACGTGCAAACCCACGTTGAGCTGGTCGGTGACCTGTCCGGCTCGGTATTGGTTGCCGGTGCAGTGAAGACCCCAGGGCGCTTCAGCACCCTGCAAGGACCGCTGACTTTGCTGGATGCCGTCAATCAGGCCGGTGGGCCGGTGCTGGAACCGCACCTGGTCAACGTGACCGTGCGCAACGGCAAACAGGTGCAGCAGTTCAACTACGAAGACATTCTGGCGGGCAACAACATGGTGCTGCGCCCGAACTCGGAAGTAGTGCTGGATCGTGCGCGTCAGCGGTTTGTGGCGATGGGTGCGGTGGGTGAGCCAGGGTTGAAGGACCTGCCTGCTAGAGATACCAGTTTGCTTGACGCTCTCGGCTCGGTAGGCGGTCTCCGCGAGAGCAATGCGAATGCCGAAGGTGTCTTCTTATTCCGTATGGAATATGGCAATGCAAAACCAACTGTGCTTAGACTGAACATGCGTGATCCTGCTGCTATTTTCTATGCTCGGCAAATAGTCATAAAGCCGGACGACACACTGTATGTTACCAACGCTGCTGTTTATGAATGGCAAAAGGTAATCGCTCCAATCGTTCAAACAATGATTTTCAGCCGCGCTACCGGCATCGCAAATTAATTAAACCTATTATTTAAGCAGGCGGCCATGCCGCCTGCACAAGAAGTTATTGCAGATATTATGGCTAGAAGACAACGAAGGAACGCACAGTCTAAACAGGTTCGAGTTAGCAACCCGAACCACGTCACTACGAGTCAATCCAAGGAGGTTTCGTCGCTACCGTTTATCATTCCTGAACACGCCGAACGAAAAAATTCATCTTCTACCTACTCGATTGTTGCCGCCGTCTATAATGTAAGTTTATATCTAGATGCATTCTTCAAATCTATAGTTAACCAAACCATAGACTTTGAAAAATACATCGAGATTATTTTGGTTGATGATGGTTCAACCGACGACTCAGCTGAAATAATTGCTGAATGGGTTAAGAAGTACCCATTTAGCATTCGTTATTTAAAGCAAAACAACGCAGGACAAGCTCAAGCTCGAAATAATGGGCTGAGGTATGCAAAGAATGAATGGCTGACGTTTGTAGACCCGGATGATTTTTTGTCTCTTAACTATTTCGAGGCGATTGATAAATGCCTAAAGCAGTCGCTCATCGAGGGTAGGCAGCTGAAAATGGTAAGTGCGAACATGATTTTTTTCATGGAAAATCGCAATACGTTCAGCGATACACACGCACTCAAGTTCCGATTTGCGAATGGCGACCATCACCTACAATCTGACAATCTAGGTAAGTACATTCAGCTCAGTGCTAGCACTGCAGTATTTAAAAGAGTAAGAGTTCTAAGCGAAAACTTATTTTTCAATCCACTGATTCGACCCGCATTCGAAGATGGCCACTTCGTCAATAGGTATCTGCTTGGACTTGATAACGACCACATCGCGTTCATCTCTGAGCCGGTATACTACTACCGCAAGCGTGAAAATGGCACTTCAACCATCGACACTGCCTGGGAAAAGCCTGGTCGTTTTGATGCGCAACTGCGATTAGGCTATCAGAGCCTAATCAATGAGAGCTTAAAACGGTACGGAGTTGTCAAGCCCTATATTCAGCGCACTATCTTTTATGATCTGGCCTGGCACTTTAAACGCTTCATTAACAACGAAGGCAAACTAAGCCATTTGTCTGAAGATGCTCGCGCGAACTATGAAAAACTTCTGCGCGAAATCATGCAGCACATTTCATACGAGACGATGCTCAGCTTTGAATTAGCTGGACTCTGGTTCTTCCAGAAATTTGGCCTAATCGCCTATTACAAAAACACCGAACCCAGATTCAACATAACATACATCGACGCCGCGGACGAGTTTCGCGACCTCGTTAAAGTTCGTTACTTCACTCGATCCGAACACTCCAAAGAAGTTATAACTTTCGATACAAAAACAGCCATTCCTGTTTTCGACAAAACCCATCGCCACACCTTGTTCGGTGATACATTCCTTTTTGAGCGAATTCTTTGGCTCAAACCAGGCGATACACAGACTCTTTCAATCCAGGTTGAAAACAAACTAGATACTCGCATCAGCCTTAAAGGCAAACAGCATAAAGGAACAGTCGGGATTGCAGACATTTACAGCAATTTCCGCGTTAAACCCATTGCGAGCGAAACTGTTGCAGAAGAGCATATCGCGTTGCGAAAGCAAGCGACAGACAAAAAAAATCAGTACAGGTATGCAAACTGCTGGCTGTTTATGGATCGCAATTCATTTGCCGATGACAATGCCGAACACTTGTATAGATACGTTCAGAACAACCATTCACAACACAATATATTCTTTGTTCTGGATGAGTCCTCGAGCGACTGGGAAAGACTAAAGTCGGAAGGTTTCAAACTCATTCCCTTCGGAACTGACGAGCATAAAATCGCCTTGCTCAACGCAGCACACCTCATATCCTCGCATGCAGATCACTATGTATTCGGAGGGTTGCCGAAAGCCGCATTCGGAGACATTCTCAAATATAAGTTTACCTTTCTGCAACATGGGGTGATTAAAGATGATCTGTCAGGATGGCTAAACAATAAGGATATCCAATGCTTCGTTACAACATCGAAACGTGAATACGATTCGATATGCCACGGCGATAGCTACAAATTCTCAGAAAAAGAAGTTGTACTGACTGGTTTGCCACGTCACGACCGCTTGAGAGCTACCTCTAGAGACGCGCGCCCCAGCATTTTGATTATGCCTACATGGCGCCACGACTTGGTAGGTAAAGCATCTGACGACGGTTTCGAGCGCATTAAGCAAACTGGGTTTATCGAGAGCCAATATGCGACTGAATGGAAGTCTTTCTTGTGCTCGGAGAGACTTCGCCAAATTGCGGAAAAGCATGAACTAGATGTGGTCTTCTTCCCTCATGCGAATGTTCAACCCTACCTTTCCGAATTCGAAATCCCTGACTACATTAAAATTGGCACTCACAACCCCAAAATCTCGATGCAGCAATATTTTGCGAATTGCGAAATATTGGTCACAGACTACTCCTCTGTAGCATTTGAGGTCGCCGCTCTTGATCGAAAGGTTGTGTACTTCCAATTCGATCATGAAACTTTCTTCAATGGTAGCCATACGTACACCAAGGGATACTATACGTACGAACTCGACGGATTCGGTCCAGTATGTAAATCACTTGATGACTCACTATCTGCACTCAACGAAGCAGCCGAAAATTCTCATGATGATCACCTCTACAAACAGCGACGAGATGATACGTTCGCGTTTCATGACACGCTGAGTTGCGAGCGCGTCTATAAGGCGATCATCAATCTTGAGCGCAATACATTATCGCATCTAGATATCTCAAAGGCTGCGCGTCGCGCAGCGCTACGTGCGATGGAAAATTGCGACTGGAATCTCGCCTGCGAAGCGTGGGAGCGCCTGGTCGGTCACACTTCAACGGCACTGAAAAACTCTGACGCACTAAATTATTGTCGTGCACTCCGCAAACTAGGTGAATATGAGAAATGCCATAAATGGCTTGAACAGTTGAAATCAACTAATCTCTGGTCTGATGACTTAGAGAATGAGAACATTCAAGTTCAGTTCGAATTGCACCCTGACAACATTGACATTAGCAGCTACGAGTTATATGTAAAGAAATTCGCAGGAAAAACAATTCATCCAAAAGCAGTAGCTGCTGCGGCTAAACATTACCGAAAAGTCGGAGACATCGAGAAAGCAATAGCCCAGCTAGAACTCTCAAAGGATGTAGAGGACAGCTCCTTAGTTGGAGAGCGGGCAATCATTGCCGAGACCCTAAACAAATGGGTGGACGCTGAAAATTTGTGGCGTGAATTGAATAAGTCATCTCCAAGCAAAGAATACTGCTATCGAATAGCCAACGCCCAATATCGACAGGAAAAAAACCAGGAAGCCCTTCAAACACTTAAAGGTTTGAGCCTCCCGCTTTCTGAATACGAAGAGAATATCATTGCGGGTGAAATATTTTATCTCAACAATAAATGGAAAGAGGCAAATAAGTGCTGGTCAGCCGCGTCTGAAATGGAGAATTTGTCTCCTGAATATTGGCTGAAGCTTGCCCGTTGCCGCAGAAGATGCAACCAGATTGAACTGGCCCTGCTTGCAATTGCTCGATCTCAGGGCGCTATGGATGAGCGTACATTCTTGCAGGAGAGCGCTCTCCTGAGCATGGCCTCCGAGTCGTGGAACGATGCTGTCGCACACTTGCGAGAGTTCATTGATCGAAAGGATCTAAATCCAAACAAAGATGCTTCGGTTGATTTAGCATATGCACTTGTGAAGACCGGGAATATTGAGGCGGGCACTTCAACCCTAACACAATACTGCAAAAAACACGGCCACAGCCCCCGCACTGAAAAAGTTTGGAACATACTAAAACTGTCAGCCTAACACTATGGGTCTAACTGCGCACACGGTTAGACCCAGGACTTAATAATGAAAGAACTTGAATTCCACCATGACGATACATTATTAAAATATAAGTTCAAGCCACGAAAGTATGACTGCCGGCATCTAATTGTAATTTTTTCCGGCTTCGGCGCAAGCTCAGAATTCACTTATGATTTTGAGAATGCGCTTCAAGACTGTCCGGCGAATGTCTTATGGATCAAAGACGATTTTTCAGGGCACTGCTCTTATTACTTACTCAAAGATGGCAACAACAGCCCAGAGCTAGCAGTCCAGAAGCTAATCACTTCCACCCTAGAATCGCTGAATCTTGAAAAAGAAGACTGTACATTAGCTGGCTTTTCCAAAGGCGGTAGTGCAGCTCTATATCACGGAATCAAATACGACTTCCGTAACATTGTATCGACTGTTCCTCAAATGAACATTGCTCGGTACGCGATTGAGAACTGGCCACAAACAGCAGCAAACATGTTTGGCGCGATGAACAGCAAAGAGATTGACGCTTTCGATAAATCTCTTGCGAATCTTATTAGGAAAGATAAACTCCTATCGAGAAACATTTATTTACTCACATCTGAGTCTGACGTTCAATATCCTACTGAAATTGAACCTTTCAGAGGTGAATTCTTAAAGTACAGCAACTTTAACTTCTTTTTGAGTCGCTCTGTGTTGGTTAGAGCCCACAACCAAGTGACCAGCCATCACTCCTCATTGCTCATCTCCATATTGTATTCACTTTCTAATAATGCAATACCTAGATATGGATATGTAGAGTTGAGTGGTGACATCGCAGACGAATCAAAGAAAACTGATATTGGCAGTCCAATTATTTCACTGAAAACGTTCCAGATCACTTCAGGAAAGCTTTTTCTAGAAGGCGTTGGCATCCTCAAGCATGTGGCCGCACACGACTGGAAAGATGTTAAATATCAACTGCGCCTTGTAGATACAGATAAATCAGCAGTCATTGACGTAAATCTTGCGAAAGACAGTAAGCCTTCACTAACACGTCAGTTTTATTCTGAATCGATAACCAGCTATGACAAGGCTTGGTTCTGCACTGTGAAGCACGAGGGTCTAGATGTCTCAACTATTCCCTCCGGAAAATACCAGTGCTTTCTAAGAATCATCATGACCGGCCATGAGCATATAGCGAAACTATCTCTTTCAAACCCGTCCACGACAAGAAGCGAGGACAGCAGCATCCTGGCAGAGTGCTCCACCAATGGCGTATTTTTGCTCTTAACTGACACGAAGCTAACTACCCAGCCGATCTCCAGCAAATTAGCATGTACAAAGTAAATAGCCTATCCAAAACCACAACGGTAGTACCAGTAGACTTGTACAGCCGCCCCTTAGATATTCTTAATAAAATATTAAGGATTTGCAGGGAAAATGACAAAATGGGCGGAGAGTTGATTATCGGCCTAGCGGATAGAGGCACATGGAAAGAACCCATCTTCAAGCGAATTATAGCTAGACTGTCCAACGCCAAGATTGTGAGCACGCCTGTTACTGGCCCAGTTAACACTGCGCAGCTCAGAAATAAAGCATATGAAGCCGTAACAAGAGAGTACCTGGTACTATTGGATGCCGACATATGGCCAGATTATCGCCTCTTTCTAAAATATCAACAAAAAATAATTAGCGGTGCGATAGAGTTTTCCTTCATACCTTGCATGTATTTATCTCCATTCGGGTCCAAGCAACTCATAAAAAACAAAAGCCCTGAGACCCTGATCAAGCAGTATTTCAGTTTTTCTCGAAAGCAGTTTTTACATCTGGCCAACCCATCTTCTATCACCGTAATGCGCTCTAAAAACTTCGCGGAAGCTGGCGGTTTTGACGAAGAATTTCAGGGGCACGGGTATGAAGATTTCGATTTTATGTTGAGATTGGCCAATCTGCATGGTGAAATTCAAAAATGCGGGAACATGCTGGATACTAGCACGGCTCGATCTCCACTTTTCCCGTCGGGCTTCAGAAGAGCATTAGGACGATTGTGTTTGCCGGCATTACTAGACAAGGACATGGCATTCCACCTTCATCATGACTCCTCCAGAAAAAACGCTTATTACGCTGCGCGCGTCGATAATCTTGAAAGATTCCTCAGCTTACATAAAGAACTTAAATGTGACGGACCGGAGTCGAGATCACTGGTTGAAGACTTTATAGCGCTATGCAATAGCAGAAGTTTAAAATTTCAAGATTATTCGGCCTTGTTCGAAAACAAACCAGGCCATGTTGATAGATATGATACCTTCAAGCGTCGTTTGAGATTCTTACTAAATGACTAAGAAAATTGTGAGATACAAAAAACTACGGAAATTTTTTCGTGACCCCAACTTGTTCTTTTATGACATGTTCAGGAAGCGCGTATTTAAAGGATCAAAAACAACAATTCAAAAAACTGCTCGACCGACGACAAACGATCGCGGCATTGATCTGATGGAAGTAAATCGCGTAGGCTTGAAAACTTACTTCCGATCATGCCTAAAAGCAGGAGTCGGGGCTGAAGACGGCTGCGATAGCAGCAGCTTGGTCTTGTGGAGTGGACATCTGAATGGGTTAATTACATTTGTTGCGGGGCTCAAAGAGGCCACTCCCACGGACGTAACAATCTATACCTTGGGCGGGGGAGTAAACATACAGTCCCCTGCCACAACAAAACTCAATCTATCGCATACCTTAGACGTGCTGAGCGGCAAACCAAACTTCGTAATTGAGTTCTCGAATGAACTCGGAGATTGCGAAGTCATACAATTTTATCTTTATGATATCGACACGACAGGCTTGGCTACACTTCGCTCCAGCAAGGCTTTAATCAAACGGTTCCCCCTAAAAGATCTGGATAACATTTACAGTGGTATTTGTACTTCTAGACCCGAAAAGATTGACGCCGTTTACACATGGGTTAATCATGCCGATATCACATGGCAAGAACTTTGGAAAAGCTCATTCCCAGATAAAAAATTTGATCCTGATCGGTTCACCAACAATGACGAACTTAAGTTCTCCCTGCGCTCCCTGCACAAATATGCACCTTGGCTGAATCGTATTTATATAGTTTCTAACTGCGCTAAACCCTCCTGGATCAATGATGACTTGCGAATAGTTTGGGTTGAGCATGAGCAGATCTTTCCTGACATTTCTGTGCTGCCTACATTTAACTCCCACGCTATCGAAGCGTGCCTGCATCGGATTCCAGGCCTAAGTGAGAAATTCATTTATTTAAATGATGATTTCATCTTGGCTCAACCATGCTTGCCTTGTGATTTTTTCGACGAAAGTGGAAGGTCTCTTTCCTACTTTGAGCCATACGGCATGGTGACCGCAAATATCAATGACACTAGCCCCGACTATCTGATAGCCGCCAATAACGTACGAAAACTATTGGAATCAGACTTCCAAACCTATACTCCGCGCAACCTGCACAGACACGTACCGTATGCGCTACGAAAATCTGTACTCATAGATCTCGAATTTCGTTACGCAGGTGCTTTTGCCGCAACACGTTCTGCGAAAACCCGAAGCGTCCACGATCTAAATGTAACTTCATTTCTATACCATCATTATGCGTATGTTACTGGAGCAGCGGTTAAAGGAGACGCGACAGGAATTATCGCTCGCCCCAACAATATTGAAACAATTGCGAAAAAGAGTGCTTATCAATACAAATTTATATGTTTCAATGATGGTAATGGAAGCGCAGAAGATACCCAGTATAAAAAAATGGTGAACGAGTTTTTCAACGTTAGGCTTGCCCAAAAGGCTCCATGGGAGCTTGCACAGACAGTTGCCACCTGAACTGGTTCAGTGCGACTGGGTAGCCAGTCGCACTCTATCTGATTAGGATTTCAAATTAGATAGATAAGGGGACTTTTTAGGATCGAATATCATTTTCTTGAAATCCTCATCCTCACCCTCCAACTCCGAGAGAAACGCACTGACCTCTTTAGTGCAGGAATAAGCACTAAGAGAAATGAAAAAGCTTGCAAATTTCTTATTTTTTGAGAATGCCAAGCTTCTACAAATATCTAGAGTCTCGCTGATATCCGTTTCACTTAGCGCCAATAGTGCATAGGAAAAAATATGTTCCTCCGCACTCCTCATAAATTTTGAAAGAGCCCTTAAACTCTGAATAGGAGAAGGGTACTCAGCCGCAGTAAAACGAGTAGAGCGAGAGCTACCTACTATTGAAACTGCGAGGCTCTGCCTGTAGGTATTTCTCCATTTATTTTTATAAGTAAATAAATGAGTCCGCTCAGAAATTCTTGTACAACGTGCAAACGCCTCGGCAGCGTCACCACTAATTCTAACTACAGCACTTTCACAGGGGAGGTCATGAACCACTCCAAATAGCCATTCCGAATTGACCGAGATGAGATCTATGCGTGCACGATCCGCGTTAGCCTGAGCTTCGCTCACTTTTTTTCTGATTGCAGCTATTCGCTCTATAACTTTATCCGAATACAATGAAGCTTGATCATTTACAGTTACAAATGCACTATACTTGTCAAACTCTTGTATTTTTTTAAGCTCGATTTTAGCGCGATCCGCTTTCGGCTGAGCCCTTCTTTTTAGCCACTCTTCCCTTGACTTCGTGTAGTAGTGATGAATTCTTGCCTTACCGGCGGTGGGCTTTTTAAGCTTGATGGGCATTTTCTGGTCCCACTGAGCTATAGCTAACTCATTATCAAGATACGCCCCATTAAGCAGATCACATATATGCGTCCTCATATTATAGGTATTTCTTGTTGAGTATAGTGTCTTTACCGATCTTGCCACCGACTTATCACACAACTTGAATCTATCGATAACCAGGCCTGGCAACTCTACCTCTTGCCCCCCAGATCCAAACACCAGCCAAGGCAAAGCAATGGCACCAACTTCTTGATGAAGCGCCTCGGCACTCCCTATCAATTCCTTAACACCCCCACCATCTATGACCAAAAACTCATCCAGATCACAGACCAATACATAATCGTAACGATGCGCGAAATTATTCAAAAAATGTCCATATGCATCGCGCTGCGGTGGTATTCCTTCTTTACGAGGCCAGTGAACTCTTTTTATCTCGCCAATCGCATCCAGCGCAGTCAACAATTCTGAGGTACCATCATCACTTTCGTTGTCATATATGTAGACCCCATCAAAACCAATAGTTTGGTAATACGATATCCATTCTTCAACATATGGTCGCTCATTTCTACAAATCGCACAAACTGCTACCTTAAGCTCAACCGCAGACATCCCCAACTCCCTATTGGTATTAGATGTTCACATTATACATCACAATCATGTGGGCCAGGCCAATTCCAGTAGGGAACGCATCATTTGCGCTCGGCTCACCACCCAAGTAGAATCCATTTAACTCACATACTGATTAGCAAGGGATTTTATGATCAAGAAATGTTTATTTCCGGCGGCAGGGTATGGCACTCGCTTCCTACCAGCGACAAAAGCCATGCCTAAGGAAATGCTACCGGTGGTGAACAAGCCACTGATTCAATATGGCGTTGAAGAGGCCCTGGACGCTGGCCTGAACGAGATTTCCATCGTCACCGGCCGTGGTAAGCGCGCCCTGGAAGACCACTTCGACATCAGCTACGAGCTGGAAAACCAGATCAAGGGCACCGACAAGGAAAAATATCTGGTCGGTATCCGCCGCCTGCTGAACGAGTGCTCGTTCTCCTACACCCGCCAGACCGAAATGAAAGGCCTGGGCCACGCCATTCTGACCGGCCAGCCGCTGATCGGTGACGAGCCGTTCGCCGTGG
>Ga0213823_1000908_pt1 | contig 20486 bp, 19 predicted proteins | sample MC6MC0907MG_FD_179887 | JGI IMG/M metagenome (GOLD analysis project Ga0213823, IMG submission 179887) | Enriched soil aggregate microbial communities from Iowa State University, Ames, United States - MC6-MC0907-MG | ecosystem: Environmental > Terrestrial > Soil > Unclassified | place: USA: Iowa...
CGATCAACCCAATTTAATTCGCCAACGGGAGAAATAACGGCAGCAGTCCCTGCGCCGAAGACTTCTTCCAATTCGCCGCGCTCATGTGCAGCAAAAACCTCTTCTATTGAAATTCGGGCTTCACGGACTGGGATTTTCCAATATGTTAATAGTTCAATAACCGAATCACGTGTAACACCTGGTAAAATGCTGCCATTCAGTTTTGGCGTTATCACTTCGCCATTGATCTTGAAGAAAATATTCATACTGCCGACTTCTTCGACATACTTATTCTCTTTCGCATCCAGCCAAAGAATTTGAGCATAGCCATTTGCCTCGGCCTTTTCCTGCGCCTTCATGCTCGCAGCATAATTGCCGGCGGTCTTAACATGACCAACTCCACCAATAACTGCCCGGACGTATTGCTCTTCAACATTTATTTTAACAGGGCTTAATTGGTTTCCATAATAGGCGCCTGACGGTGAGAGGATAACCAAAAGCTTATATTGGCTGGCAGGACGGACACCAAGATAGGGTTCTGTTGAGAAAATAAATGGACGAATGTAAAGGGATGTCCCTTCACCTTCTGGAATCCAATCCTTTTCCGTTAAAATTAATTGTTTAATCGCACCTAATAAAAAATCCTCATCAATTTGGGGGATACACAGCCTGTCGCATGAATCATTCAATCGCTTCATATTTTTTTCTGGACGGAAGAGCTGAATTGTACCATCGGCCCCCTTGTATGCCTTTAATCCTTCAAAAATGGCTTGTCCATAATGAAAAACCATCGCTGACGGTTCGAGTGTTAATGGTGCATAAGGAATAATCCGGGGATCATGCCAGCCGATTTCGCCATGATAATCCATCGCAAACATATAATCACTGTAATACTTCCCAAAACCAAGTGAAGCTGGATCGGGTTTTTCCTTTAATTCATCCCTTTGAATAAAAGCAATCTCTTGTTGCATGATTACACCTCATCTCCAATTTCTAGTTTATTTTTTAGAGTACGCTTTATTTAATCAAAACTCAAGTTAAATGCACGGAATTATTTAAATATTCATTTCCTTTATATTAAAAAACCGTTTCTTCATCAAAAAAGGAACGGTTTTACATTTATATCCATTTAATGTGCATGTACACTCGTTTCTTCCATCCAATAGGCTTCCCTGATATTAATCTGTTTACGAATTTTGCGGAGGACATCGATGGTGATTTCTCCTTCTTCGTACAGATTTTGAATTTCATCCCGTTCTGCTTGAAAAGCTTTAGCTCGCAGCTCTCTTTGCAATTCGGTGTATTGATGGGAATCCGCACCTTTTTTCGCAAGCTTAAATTTCATCATCATTTCATTATATTCCCCGATAATGATCAAATAGATATGTTCATTTTCAGGATTCATATGTTCCTTTAAATACTGAATGGCGGCTTTGGCCATGTTGACTTTTAGGTGAATGAGCTTTTTCGACTTTTCAAGGCGATTTTTAAGCCGTTCTTCATTTTTCGGCACAAAAAGCCGTAAAAGCTTGTATACACCTCTTTTAATTAATGACCATATAAACAATCTTCTATAGTGCATCCGGTTTGTAACGGCGAGCCTCATTCGTTGGATATGTTCTTCAGTTAAATACGTAATTTCTCGGTCAATCTTTCCAGCATTTTTCAACTTTTCAACGTAGTGGGCTTCAGCATCAAGAGCTTTCATCCGAATTTCCGTTTCCACTAACTTTAGCTTCTGGGAGTTTTCATCATTAACATTGTTTAGTCGATTTCGGATTTGATTATATTCCGCGATGACCGACACGGCGGATTCACGGTTGTCATCATTCATCAATTCTCGAATTGAATGAATGGCAGCATCAACTGTCCGAAGCATGGCCGACCTCACCATTTTCTCTCTCAGATCTTCCGTATTTCCTTTTTCCGTCCTTGCAAGAATTGGTAAGAAAATGCTCGCTACAATTAGCGTGACCAATATAACCCCAGCTGCGATAAAGATAATTAACGCGCGGTCTGGAAATGGGCTTCCATCCGCAAGAACATATGGAATGGTAAAGGCACCGGCTAGTGTGACAGCCCCTCTTACACCAGAGATAGTAATGATGGCAATGGCTTTTTTAGAAGGCATTTGGAGATTCTTTTTAAGCAGCCTTCCCCACTGCCACGCTGCAGAAATCCATAGGAAGCGAAGAAGTAATAGTGCAGCCGTGATGATAACAATATATTTGCTTACTTCCCAATTATTAAACAGCGGATTTTTAAAAATTTCATTTGTGACACTTGGAACTTGCAAGCCTAACAGTACAAATACTAAACCATTTAAAATATAGATCAGTACCGTCCATGTACTTTGTGAAACCACTTGCAGCTGCATCGCAGGCGATCGATCTCGATCATGGTATATCGTATGGACAATACCGGCAGCGACGACTGATAAAATGCCAGAGAGATGAAAATGCTCAATAATGTAAAAGATTACGAAGGGTGTGAGGAGCTGAATGAGCATGTGAATCGTTACGTCCTCCATGCCCAGCCGTCGAATAAAAATTTTTAATCGAATAATTAGAAAGGCAAGAATGGCACCACCCGCCAAACCACCAATGGCTATGACTAAAAAGCTCCAGCTTGCCTCTGCTAATGAAAAAACGCCAGTGACGGTTGCAGCTACGGCAAATTTAAACGCAACTAAGCCAGAGGCATCGTTCATCAACCCTTCCCCTTCAAGTAGATGCATAATCGTTTTCGGGATCTTCACCCTGCTTGAAATGGCACCCACGGCTACGACATCTGTTGGAGAAAGAATGGCTGCCAATGCAAATGCTGCAGGCAATGGGATTGACGGAATAAGCCAATTGATTAAGTATCCGATGGCGAATACGGTAACAAACACAAGTCCAAGTGCAAGCAATAAAATCGGTTTTCGCAATTTCCATAATGCTTGTCTTGAAACATTTTTTCCATCATGAAAAAGTAAGGGGGCAATAAACAGAACGAAGAACAATTCCGGCTCCATCGGGATATGAATGCCTAGTGGGAGCGAAGCAAGCAAAACTCCGAGGGCAATTTGAATAAGCGGCACCGGTATGTACGGTAAAAAATGATTGATGAAGCTAGACAACCCGATGATGACGAGAAGTAATAGTATAAGCAGAAAAAATTCCATGGCGTGTCTCCTCTCACATGTATATTGTGCAACAAACGAATTTTTCTACACTTTTTATAGTGTAATTTTACTTTTTAATAATTTCAAATGCTGGGGCCTTTGTTGAAGGGATTTTTCAAAAAGAAAAAGAATACATATGGAGTATTTTTTTTTAAAAGAAGGGGTGGAGGGTTTGACTATAGATATTCAAACATTATTTGTAATTGATCAAAAAGATGGTTTGGGGTTGGAGTTCAGTAAGTTAGTGTCAATGATGAATTATGCGAGAGAGACGACAATCGATGCAGTAAAGGATTTAACAGTCGAGGAATCAGACTTTCTTTATGATGAGGACGCCAATTCAATCGGCATGCTGTTAGCTCATATGGCTGTTGTTGAGAGGGCTTATCAAATTGGAACCTTTGAAAATCGGGATTTTACAGATGATGAACTTAACCGTTTAAAGCCTGGCCTGGAGTTAGGCAGTCTTGGTCGGGAACAGTTTAGAGGGAATACGATTGAGTTTTACCTCCAGGAGTTATCGGAAGTTAGGAGCACCACAATCGAGAAATTTAAAACACTTCCGGACGAATGGTTATTTGAACAAACCCCGTTCTGGTGGGATCGCCCCACAAATAATTATTTCAAATGGTTTCATGTGTTCGAGGATGAACTAAGCCACAGAGGCCAAATCCGAATCATCAAAAAAATGATGAGTAAGGAGAAAAAAAGAAGGAATGAGTAACGAAAGAAGGTGTGTACACAAAGTTTGATCCTTTGAACCAATCTTAAACTTAACAAGTTAAAAAAGGTGTTAGGTCACTAATTGGTGCCTGACACCCTTTTTACTGCTGCTACCTTTGTTAACTCTATGAAGGTATATAAAGTAACTAAAGGGAGCTGGCTTTTAGGATGACATGACTTGCCCGCCGTTGACATGAAGTGTTTGTCCGGTTACGAAACGGGAATCATCGGAGGCTAGATATACAAAAGTTGGGGCTAGTTCAAAGGGTTGGCCTTGACGCTTCATCGGATTGTTTGCCAGTGAAACTTGATCAGCAGAGAAGCTTGCCGGGATAAGTGGTGTCCATATTCGACCAGGAGCAATAGCATTTACTCTGATGCCCTTGTCGACTAGATTATTAGCCAATGCACGTGTAAACCCAACGTTTGCTGCTTTTGTCGCTGTGTAATCAATTAATTGATCATTTCCATAAAATGCAACAACAGAAGCGGTGTTAATGATAGAACTGCCTGCTTTTAAGTATGGAAGGGCGGCACGGGTTGTGTAAAAATGAGAGTAGATGTTTACTTTAAATGTATCATCGAACTGCTCATCGGTAATATCTAGCAAGCTTAATTGCTGAAACTGAATACCGACATGGTTACAAAGCACATCAAGCTGCCCGAATGTCTGGATCGTTTTTTCGACGATATCGATACACTGCTGCTTTTTCCTTAGGTCACCGGGTAATAATAAACAGCGTTGTCCGAGTTCTTCAATCCTTGCCTTGGTTCTGTTTGCATCCTCATGTTCATCCAAATAGGCAATCGCAACATTGGCACCTTCTTTAGCAAAGGCGATAGCAGCTGCTGCCCCCATCCCACTGTCTCCACCAGTAATTAACGTAACCTTACCAGATAATTTTCCGCTTCCTTTATAATTCGGATTCTCAATGATTGGCCTTGGAACCATCAATTTTTCCACACCTGGCTGGCGAAGCTGGCGTTGTTCGGGAACAGTAATCGGTACATCTTCATAACGAGTTATTTTTCCATAATGGGGATACATCGGATAAGTTTGATTCGCCGGCTTCTTATGATGATCGTGTGACATGGAATTCCTCCTAGAAAAAACATTTCCTGTACTTTATGTCACATGGGCTAATGGGGTGCATGTTGTGATGAAAAACTATAGTTGGGACGGGCTCATTGCGGCTGGTGGCGGCATAATGTGAAGGATAAAAAGAAATGTTCCAAGGAGGGGTACTGCTGTGCAATACTATCAATTCAATCGAGAAGTAATGCTATTGTTAGTGGATCAATCGGATGAAAAGGAAGAAGTATTATACAATGCTAATCCATATTCTTTTAAAATGCCCAAAATAGGGCCGAGGCCACCCTACTACATTCATCCAAGATATGAGCAGTATTATCCTGTTATCTAGAATGGAGCCCTTGTTTTGAAAGAGATAAATTGAAAAAAAAGATGCCTTTGAATCAATACTTTTTGATGATGAGGCATCTTTTTTATTGGTGAATGAATGGATGGAAAAACCAAACAATTATTTAATTATCCAAAATGATTTGGAGAAACTATATTCATTAAGTATTCTTGCTGCCCTTGATAATTATTTTGTAGAAAAAGCACATCTCAAAACAGAGTATGGTTGAAACGGATACATATGAAGGAGGATTTTAACCGGTGCATGATGTGGATTTGCATTATATATTTGAACTCGGTCTTATTTTAGTGATGATTGCCGCCGGTATCACCGCTGTTGCCAAAAGGTTTAAAAAGCCTTATCCAATTGCGCTTGTCATTGTGGGAACAATCATCGGACTTGTCAATATTCCGGTGCTAGAGCCATTAAAACAATTGATTACCCAAGGAGAGGTTTTTAACTTTGTAATTATCACATTATTTTTACCTTCCCTATTAGGAGAAGCCGCGTTAAAACTTCCCTTCTCCCACCTTAAAGAAAATAAAGGGCCCATTCTTGCTTTAGCCTTTGGTGGAACACTACTATCATTTGTCATCATCGGCTTTCTAGCCATCTGGCTTTTAGATTTTTCAATCCCGGCAGCGTTTGTATTTGCTGCCTTAATGAGTGCGACTGATCCTGTGAGTGTGTTATCAATTTTTAAAAGCGTCGGCGTCAACAAAAGGCTGGCCACTGTGATCGAGGGAGAGAGCTTATTTAATGATGGATTAGCAGTTGTCTTTTTTAAAATAGCCGCCTTTTATTTACTCAAATATATGGAGTTGGGGATTGGAGGGGCAGGTCTTGGTTTATGGGAATTTGTAAAGGTAATCTCCCTCGGTCTTATCATTGGCGGAGCGCTTGGGTATGGATTTTCCCATTTAACGAAATACTTTGATGATTATCCGTTAGAAATTATTTTTAGTATGGTTCTCTTTTACGGTTCCTTTTTGCTGGCGGAAAGTGTCCATGCATCAGGAGTCATTGCCGTGGTGGTTGCCGCACTAATTTTGGGGAATTATGGAGCGAAAATTGGGATGAGTCCAACAACTAAGTTAAATATTAATAACTTCTGGGATGTTGCGGCGTTATTGGCAAACTCGCTCGTTTTTCTAATGGTGGGGTTAGAAATAACGCGAATCAGGCTGACGGATAAATGGGGCCTGATTATTTTAGCAATCGTGATAGTTTTAATTGCCAGAAGTGTTGCAGTGTATATAAGCTTATTGTTTATGAAAAATTTCCCGAACTCGTGGAAGCATGTCATTAATTGGGGAGGCCTAAAGGGGTCATTATCGATTGCGCTTGTCCTTAGCCTGCCAAGAGACTTTGCAGGACGTGAGGATATTTTGATCCTAGCCTTTAGTGTGGTGTTGTTCTCATTGGTTGTACAAGGCCTTTCGATTAAACCACTGTTATCTTTTTTAGAAGTAAATAAAAAGGAAGAAGGCTACACGGAATATGAAGGGCTGATTGCACGCGGTCACCGATTTGAGACGGCCATATCAGAAATCAATAAAGTAAAAAAGAACTTGTTTATAACGGAACCCGTATCAAAAGAAATCGTCTATCAATATGAACAAGAGCTTGCCAAATTGCAAAGTGAAATAGAGCTTCTTTTTCAGAAATATCCTGATCTTAAAGAAAAACAGCAAACCATCTTACAAAAACATTCTTTATATGCACAGCATGAAGCCATTGATATTCTTCTTAAGGAAGACATCATTTCAAATGAAGTGGCCGCAAAAGAACACGCCGAGATTACAAACAGCCTCGTGAAATTAGAGGAATCCCATTAATAAACGGAAACAAAACTGGGGCTGCCAGACTCTAGCGGTCAATCTATTTTGAAAAAACTATCGTAATATAATCAATGCAATCATAAAAAAAAGTATACATTCCATGTTTTTTAGGTTATTCTAAGAATTACAAAATTATTAATAACAAACGATGATAGGTTTTTAGTAGTCTTTTTATCCCTGTTGCAGAGAGCTAGTGGTTGGTGAGAACTAGTACCATATAAAAAGATGAATTTCATTCCTGGAGTATCTTTTTCGACCTTTGGAAGGGAAAGACGGATTGTCCCCGATATCGACAGTAAAGCTGGAGAATAGGTTGTTATATTCTCAATTAGGGTGGTACCGCGATATAGTCGTCCCTACGTTAACACGTAGGACGGCTTTTTTTGTTTTTTAATAAGAAGGAATGAAAAGAGGTAGTGAGTTGAAAAATACGGAACAGTGGTCATCTAAGATTGGTTTTATTTTAGCAGCAGGAGGGTCTGCCATTGGGCTTGGAGCGATATGGAAGTTTCCTTATATTGCTGGAGTAAGTGGTGGGGGGGCATTCTTTTTTATCTTTATTTTGTTTACTTTATTTTTGGGCCTTCCCTTACTTATTGCTGAATTTGTGGTAGGGCGTAAAACACAGAAAAACGCCATAGAAGCATATAAGGAACTTGCGCCACATTCGAAATGGCATTGGATTGGTTATTTAGGAATTGTCACCTGTTTTATTTTGCTCTCATTTTATAGCGTGATAGGCGGATGGATCATCAGTTACATATGGAAGGCCATTTCAGGCCAGCTGAATGGGCTCGATCAGTCGGGGTATGCACAGTTGTTTGGCGAGACTATCTCAAATCCAATTACTAGCGTTGCGGTGCAGTCTATCTTCATGCTTCTCACGATTATCGTCGTGGCAAAAGGAGTACAAAAAGGGATCGAAAAAGCAAGTCAAATCATGATGCCGGTTTTATTTATTCTTTTTATCGTCCTGATTATACGGTCTTTGTCTCTAGAGGGTGCGATGGAAGGTGTCACCTTTTTATTTAAACCGGATTTTCAGCAAATTACGCCGGAAACGATTCTTTTTGCCTTAGGACAATCTTTCTTCGCCTTAAGTGTCGGTGTTTCGGTAATGGTGACGTATAGTTCTTATTTATCTAAGGAAGAAAGTTTATTTCGTTCTGCCTTTTCGATTGTAGGATTAAATATATTTATTATTGTCTTGGCGGGTCTAGCGATTTTCCCGGCGGTGTTTTCATTTGGATTAAAACCTGATGCAGGACCTGTTTTATTATTTAATGTCCTGCCAAATGTGTTTAATCAAATGGCATTTGGAATGGTCTTTTTTGTGGCATTCTTAGTTTTATTCTTATTTGCAGCCCTTACATCAGCCTTTTCGATGCTGGAAATCATCGTTTCTGTTATCGCAAAAGGAGACGTCAAGAAAAGAGCAAAATGGTCTTGGATCGTTGGCATCGCCATCTTTATTTTTGGCATACCATCCGCACTATCCTATGGTGTTTTAAGTGATGTTCTAGTGTTTGGAAAGACGATTTTTGATGCTGCGGATTATTTGGTAAGTAATGTATTAATGCCGATTGGTGCCTTATTGATCTCGATTTTTGTACCGCTGAAAATTAAAAAGTCAGCCCTATATGCTGAATTAGCATTAGGAGGAGGATTACCACTAGGCTTATTCCAGATCTGGTTTTTCCTCATTCGCTACGTGGCTCCCATTGCAATTTTGTTTGTTTGCTACCATGTCATAAGAGGATAAAAAATTAGGCGAATAGTGGCTGGCGCTGTTCGCCTATTTAGATAAAAATGTTCAACCCATTTTTGGCTGGTTTTCATTATTCTTGTTCTCATCTAAAAAATCCCTTATCTCTTCAATCGTTAGTCCCAGCCGTTTTGCATCTAATATAAGGTTAACCCAATCCTGATCCAACATAGACTGCTATTTCACTCCCCGATTCTTTACTATAATAGAAGCACCGTTCAAGTAGTAAAAATATCCTATAGATACCATACCGTACAAAGGTTAAAAATAAGTAAAAAATATAAAAGTTTGAGGAATAAAAAATAGAATCAGCCATTTTTCCTGTCTCCTAGTAAGAACAAACTATATCCATTATTCAAGCTTAGTCGAAAACTTGTAGCCAAATCCTCTGACCGTTTGAATATATTGTGGATTTTTGGGATCATCTTCAATTTTTTTTCTTAAGGTACTTAAATGCACGAGGACGGTTTTTAAATCGGCATCAGAATTCATGCCCCATAGTAAGTCATATAATTGCTCGGCACTAAAAACTTGGTTGGGATGCTGGGCCAGATGGAAAAGCAGCAGTTTTTCTTTGGCGAAAAGGTCAACCTGCACCCTATTCTTGTGAATACTCTTATCAGAAAAATTGATCGTTAAATCGCCTAAAGTTAATTGGTTGGAGGTACTTCTACCTGTTCTTCTAAGGTTGGCTTTTATTCTAGCAATGACTTCAGGAGGATCAAAGGGCTTCGTGATATAATCATCACAGCCAATCTCAAACCCATGTAAAATCGTACTCTTTGTTTTTTCTCCGGTAATGAAGATCAGGATTCCATCTGAAAGAGTCCGATACCTTCGTGCTAGTTCAAACCCACTTTTGTCAGGAAGGTTGAGATCGAGCAAAACAATATCAGGAATCACGTCTTCTATTTGTCGCAAGCCATCTTCTGCATTCAAAGAAGAGTGCACCGTAAAGCCATACCGCATAAGGTATAGACGTAAAATTTCAATAATGGAACAGTCATCCTCGACTATTAAAATATTGATAGAACGCACATTTTTCATCCCCTTTGGCGGCTAGGATAAACTTACTAATATATACCGAATATACCATATTAGTAGAGAAATCTTCTAATAATAACATAGTAAATAACTTCTAGATTATTACCGAATCGTGTCATAAATGGTATTATAAGGTTAAAATATGGAGATTACACGAAGAGGATGTTGGATGATGAAATGGAAATACCGTATAATCTTATCAATTTTCGTCATCATTGCTGTTTTTGGGGCGGTATTTACGGTAAAAGCGGACGCGAAAGAAACAGCCAAGAGCGGAGTCATGAAGATTTCTCATTTTTCCAAAAACGAAATCATCAAGTTAAATGGAGAATGGCAATTTTATTGGCATGAGCTGTACACACCTAGTGATTTTCAGCACGAAACCATACAAAAGACGCCAATTATGGCTGTGGTTCCACATACATGGACCAGAAGCAAGCTTGAAGGGAGAAAATTACCGTTAACAGGTTATGGGACGTATCGTTTACAAATTCAGCTTCCGATAGATGAGATAGGAACAGTGAAAGCCATCTACATGCCAAGTGCAGCTTCTGCCTATACCTTATGGATTAACGGTGAAAAAAAGTCGAAAAATGGAATTATAGGTACTACTAGAAAGATGATGAAACCGGAAGGTACATCGAAGGTCATTCCGTTTTTGGCCGACACAAAAACGGTTGAATTGATTATTCAAGTGTCTAATTTTCATCAGCGGAGTGCAGGTTTGGATGAGCAAATTTTAATTGGGGAACCGGAGACAATTCTGAAATACAGAGAAAAGTCGCTTATTTATCGTGCCATCATCGTCGTTAGTCTGGTCATCATTGGGTTATATCATATTGTTTTATTCGTATTCCGGAAACAAGAGTTTTCGTTGATCTTCTTTGCGATTGTCTGCATTGTTGTTGCTATACGGGCTACGGTCCTTGAGGAAGGACTCGCCTCCTATTGGCTATCCTTTTTGAATTGGGAAATGGCGCTAAAACTGGAGTATCTCGGGGCATCGTTAGGTACTTTGTTTATCGCTTTGTTTACCTATACACAATTTCCAGAAGATATGAATCGAGGCATGAGAAATTTTGTGACCGGCGTTTTATCCAGTTACAGTTTGTTTATCATCCTGACCCCAGCCGTTATCTTTACAAGAACAATGATTCTTCTGCAAGTGCTAATCATCCTTGCATTTTTGTATCTCCTCTACGTTTATCTAGTAGTGGCACGACGTAAGCGTGAGGGCTCCAAACTAAATACTGTAGCAACTTTCATGCTGTTTATAACTGTACTTAATGACATCTTGTTTTATAACGATCTCATTCACAGCACTGAATTAACTTCTGTCGGACTGTTTTTCTTTTTATTTACTCAAGCAATTATTCTTTCAAAAGGATATTCTCAATCATTTGTTCATGCAGAGCGGCTGTCGAGAGATTTAGGACTTTTGAATGAATCGCTAGAACAGCAGGTGCATGAAAGAACAATGGAACTTAAGCAGGCTAATATAGAGCTGTTCGAGGCCAATCAAAGGTTAAGCGAGGCCCAGCATTCGAAAAATAAATGGATTCGCAATATTTCTCATGAAATCGCAGCACCTCTGACCAATATTCGTTCCTATACTAAAGGCATGGTTGATGGCGTCATTCAACCGGATAAGCAATTTATTCAATTATTATATGATCAAAGCCTATATTTTTCCCGGATGCTCCACGACCTTCATGATATTACTGATATGGAAAATAACCAAATTAAATTTACTTTGGAAGACGTAAATATTAGGGAATATGCCCGGAGCTTATATGAAAAATATAAATGGAAAATGGAGAAGCAAGGTATTGATTTTACCTTCAAAGACTTACTTTCTAAGCAGGTTGATGAGCGAATTGTGCTGATTGATACAACAAGGATTGAACAAGTGTTGGTAAATTTATTAACGAATGCCCAGCGCTTTGTAAACGAAGATGGAAAAATCGTACTGGAGCTTGCCCAGGAAGAGGAAGGGTCGGTCATCATAAATGTAAGGGATAATGGAGAAGGCATAAAGGCAGATGAGCTTAGTTTTGTGTTCAACCGATTTTATAAAAACAGTAATCTTGGAAAACCTCATAACGGTGCAGGATTGGGATTAGCCATCTCAAAAGAAATAATCGAATACCACAAAGGAAAACTCTCAGTCAAAAGTAAACCCGGTAAAGGAAGCTGCTTCTATTTTACACTCCCCCTTAATTAACAGCACCAAATCGACGGTTTCACAAATCGACGATGTCAGATACCTATAACATGTACCTATAACAAGGTACCTATAACAATATGAAAATAGTAGAAAGGGTGTCAGGCACCATTAATAGTGCCTGCATGTTGTAAACTATTCAGCGGTACATTGTCCACTTGCCAATATCTTTAAAGCCCAGTCGTTTATAGATGCGGCCTGCTGCAGGGTTATCGTAGAAAAGGCAGAGTGTTTTCCCTTCGTCTAGGACGTCCTGAAATAATTTTTGCATGATGGTAGTTGCCAAGCCTTTTTGGCGATATTCCTTCCGGGTACAGACACCGACAATCATGGCTGACAGGGAATTTTCCGCTGTTGTTGAAACACATGAAGTAATGACACCATGATCTTCTGTATAGTAAGTTCTTGCTGTGTTGGACTCCATAGACTGAATTAATATCTCTCGGGCATCACTTCTAACATGAAATTCTTCAATTGAACTGCGCAGTTCAATTATTTGATCTACATCATCGATAGTCGCCTTTTTAAACTCGACATCAGCGGCACTAAGACATTCATCCGAAAGGCATTCTGCAAAGAAAGTAACTTGTTTCTTACCAAGTGTTAGTTCAGGAAAGGCTTCGAATTTCTCAACGATGTCACTCTTTCCAGATAATAGAAGGGGTTGGTTGTACTGTTTCATAATGGAAACGAATCCCGCTGTATTGAATTCACCCTTAGCATAGGGAATAAATGATTGATGAAATCTTAGAAGAACAGCTTTAATTGTGTTCTGTTCATCAAACTCTGCCCAAATTTCCTGGAATTCAGAATCATATCCGAACACTTCTAAATCCCCTATGATAAATAGATTAATTGATGGTTCCTCACTTAAAAAAGAGAGAACCTGATGATGATCTTGGTCTGTAAGCTTTTTAATCACGTGACATTCCTCCTTGCTTTTTAATAGAGTATACACACAATACAAAAATTTCAAGACCTTTTTAATATTCTTTAAAGTCATTTAAAGTATCATGGTAAAAGCAAACCATCAGATATAGAGAAAGCTTTGAAAAATTGAAATATTTGTTAATTATTTGAATTTGTTATTTTAATATAGTTTTTTATAAGAATCTTTCCTGTATGAAACATTATTATCTATAGTCTACTTTTATAAAACGAGGCAATAAGGTTGCTCTAGACCCACCCATATTTAAGTTGATATCATATGGATGTACTGTGGTAGGAGGAAAGAAGGATGGAAACTCAAAAATATAAGGATCTTAAATTAGGTGAACGTGGAGCGATTATCAGTATAACTGCTTATATATGTTTATCAATCCTAAAGCTAGTAATTGGATATATGAGTAACTCCGCTGCTTTGAAAGCAGACGGTCTAAACAATACAACCGACATTTTTGCCTCATTTGCTGTATTTATCGGACTAAAGCTTTCACAAAGACCGCCTGATAAAGATCATGGTTACGGTCATTGGAAAAGTGAAACGATTGCATCGATGGTTGCCTCGTTTATTATGTTAGCCGTTGGTATACAGGTGTTGATTGCTGCCTTTACCTCCATGTTTCAGGGAGGAAAGGAGTCCCCTGATATGATGGCTGCTTATACAGGTATTGTTTCCGCGATAGTCATGTATTTTGTTTATCGTTACAATAAAAATTTAGCTGCAAAAATTAATAGTAAAGCCGTGATGGCAGCTGCAAAAGACAATATTTCCGATGCTTGGGTCAGTTTAGGAACAGCAGTAGGTATTTTCGGTTCTCAATTACATATGCCCTGGCTGGACACGTTAACCGCTATTGTCGTAGGTTTTTTAATCTGTAAAACAGCTTGGGATATCTTTAAGGAAGCATCTCATGAACTTTCGGACGGATTCGATGACAAAAAGATTCAACTCTATCAGGAAGTTATTATAAAAGTAGACGGAGTAGAAGGGATAAAAGAAATCAAAGGGAGAAACTATGGAAATAATGAAGTGATCGACGTAGTGATTCTAGTTCATTCTACGTTAGATATTCGTGAAGCACATGACATTGCTACACATGTTGAAAAAGTCATGATCAAAGATTATGGTGTCTACGATGTTCATGTTCATGTAGAGCCAAATTAATTGAGTGGAAAAATAAACGATTGTTAGCTTGCCCTCATATATATGAAACAAATTCTGTTTATAACCGTATAAATAGAACAAAGATTATAAGGAGATGTGCGTATGTTCCTAGAAGAACTTCAGCCAGAGGAGAGAGAAGCGTTCCTTGAACTAGCTGAATTGATTGCCGCAATTGATGGGAATGTATCTATATATGAAAGTTCTATTCTTCATAAATATCAAAAGGAAATGGGGCTGGAAGATTATAAAATAAAGGGTATGGAAATGGACGAAATTCTCAAGAAATTCAATACTAAGCGCTCCAAAAATATTGTCTTAACTGAACTCTTTCAATTGATCTATGCGGATGGGGTTTTTCATGAACAAGAGAGCGAATCTGTCAGCCTAATAAAGAAGCGCTTCGGATTCAGTTCACATGAATTTGGAAGCTTTAAGGATTGGATCGATAAAATAAAGGAATTATCAATATCAGAGGGGGAATGATGATAAACCACACCACTGTTAGGACTCGCCAATCGGCGAGTTGCATACGACTTTAAGATGTTAAAATAAATCTATTATTGGACGCAGGAGTTTATAGGTAAATAAATGGGAACAAAGGGAAGGTTCTTATGCTGCTTAGAAGCATAAAAACCTTCCCTTGCTTGCTTCATCATAACCTAAATTCCATTTCTTCTTCAGCAATATGAAATCCATTTGCTTCGATCTGGTTCCGTATCTGCTGCTCCGAATCGATCGCAGGGTTTGAATGATTTAAATGGGTAAAATATATCTTAGTCTTTTTTGTTAAATCTTGCAGCCGATCCATCGTTTCAACCATGAGCGGATGGGGGATTTCCCGAAAATCTCGGCCAATATTCTCAAGATCTTTTGCAGAATGAAAGGTCCCATCTAATAAGCATATGTCTGCATCCTCGCAAATGGTGTGAATGTCATGGTCCCACTCATGCCAGCGATCAATGTCTGGAACGTAGAGTACCTTCTTATTTGGCCCTTTTATCCAAAAAGCAAATGTCTCAGAGAATTCATTTCTATGCGGCACATCAATAGGTGTAACCGTAACGAAGGGAGAAACCTGAATGGCTTGACCATCCTGGATTTCTTGTACATTGATATTTCCAAGCCTGGATAATTGGCTCCAAGGAGCTTGTTCTTCTAATAAATGTTTCATTTTCGTACCGGCCATAACTGGGATTCCCTTTGCTCCGATGGCTTCTCGTCCTAAAAATAATAGACCTGGATAATGTCCCAAATGGGCATGAGTTATAAAGATGCTATTCATAAGCTTTGCTTTTAGGTTGTATTTCATTTGCAGCCTTGCCATTTGTTCTTTTAGATCAGGTGTTGCATCAATCAAATGCCACGTTTGCTCATCCGGCAGAATAATCGCTAATGAAGCCGCGAGACGCCTAAGCTGCAGATTGCTGATTGCCTCCGAACAATTCTTACAAAAGCAATTTGGATGAGGCAGCCCGGCATCTTGAGCAGTTCCTAAGACACTTAAGATGACCTCACTCATAGTGGAACACTTCCTTTATTTACTATTTTATCAGTTTCTATATCATAATGCTTCTTTGTAATTGTCCACCCGGTAAACCCTAATAAGATATTCATAAGTGGGACAAGGAAGGCAAAGAAGGCATACGGAATAAATTCACCTGGACTTACACCGAGAATACCCGCTGCAAATACGGCAGGTACGCCCCACGGGACAAGGTTGATCCCGACAGTACCCGCAGCTTCTACACAACGAGAAAGGTTTTTCGTGTCAATCCCCATCTTTTTGTAGTCTTTTACAAATGTTCTTGCAGGTAAAATAATTGCTAAAAATTGTGCCCCACTGGCAAATGCCACAATAAAGGTAGAAAGAATGGTGGTACTGATTAAGGCTCCTGTCGAATGCACTTTTGACATTATTTTTTTTGTTAAAACATCGAATGACCCAGTCTCCTCTAATATTCCCCCGAGTGCTGTTGCTAGGATTAACAAACCTATTGTACCCAGCATGGACATGAGTCCTCCGCGATTTAATAAGGAATCTAACGCTTTTTCTCCTGATTCCACGTGATATCCGCTTGTCATGATTTGAATAACAGAAGTCACGGTTGCACCCTGTACGAAAATAGCCAATAAGCCGCCTAAAATACTAACTCCCATTAATGCCGGGATTGCCGGTGTACGTTTAATCATTAAAATAATCGTCAATACAGGCATCAGCAATAGTAACGGATGAATGACAAAAACATTGTCCAAACCTGTCTTCATCGCCTCGATGACATTTGTATCTGCAGCACCATTGGCAGAAGCTGATTGACTAACGAACCAATATAAAACGATGGAAATAACAAATGCTGGAATCGTATCCCAAAGCATGTGCTTCACATGACTAAACAAATCTGTTTCGGCCATTGCTGGAGCAATATTTGTTGTATCAGACAAGGGTGATAATTTATCGCCAAAATAGGCACCTGAAATTACCGCTCCTGCGACAAGCCCCGGAGAGAAGCCAAGTCCTTCTCCAATAGCCATAAAAGCTAGTCCGATTGTCGCAATAGAAGTAAAAGAGCTTCCCAATGTGATTGAAATAATCCCGGTTACCAGCGCCACTATCGGTACGAACATGGCGGGTTTAATAATGGAAAGTCCGTAGTAAATCATTGTCGGGATGACACCACTTGCAATCCATGTGCCCACAATTATTCCAATAATAAGTAAAATAAAAACGGCAGGTAATGCTCGTTCCACTCCTTTCACCATCATCTGTTGGACTTCATCCCATCGCCAGCCGGCAATAATTGAAACAATGGCCGCTGCGATTACCCCAATCATTAGCGGAACATGCATCCCTGCCTTCCAACTGAAAATAGATAGGGCAGCAGCCCCAATCAATACAATAATTGGGATGAGTGACATCCCGATAGTAAGTTCCTTTTTCATGTACACCTTCTCCTTTGATCATTTGATGAAACACAAAAAGCCCCCATCCCAAAAAGGGACGGAAGCTCCGCGGTACCACCCTAGTTAGCAGATCAACATTCTGCTCGCTTGTTTAGATAACGGCCGAAACCGGACACCAGCTCCCTATCTGTAATTCACCATACCCCTTGCCTGTTTTGCACCACCAACAGGTCTCTGATTTCAAAGATGATATAAGTTACTTTAATAGTTCAACGCTTTTACGCTTTTATGCTTTTACGCAGTTAAGTATAAAGCTATATTAATCGAATCAACCATCATAGTCAATCTTTTTTTTTGTGGGATTAATAGTGGCGGTGCTGCTGGAGTATTCCTTGGATTAAGGAAGAGATTGGAAATCAAGAGTTATTGTCTCGTTGATGTATGTGAACAGTGACTGTCACTGTTCGCCAGTTGTACATTAGTAAAGAAAATGTAAGCTATCAAAGTTCACGACTCGGTATCTTTGATTCTTTTTTAGTAAAGGTTTTCATTCCAATAATTCCTGCTAATAAAATTACAAGAAAAAAGAGTTGACCAAAAGATAACGGTTCACCGAAAAAGATTCCAACAAAAAAAGTACCGATTGTTCCAATGCCTACAAATACAGTGTAAGCTGCTGCAACGGGAATTGTTTTATAGGAACGAATAAGTAAAATGAAACTTACTACAATTAAAGCAATAGTAATGAGCCAATCTAAAAAGGAATCAGCAAATTTCAGACTTGAAGCCCAGGCAACTTCTAATATTCCTGCAATAATAACTAAAAACCAATTCATTTTTTCACACCTTTCAAACATGGGAATAACTAAATCTATATAAATGAAATTACGGTAACCTTCGAGTGTTTTACGCTGTCATTCTCAAACCAATCACCCCAATTAAAATTAGGATAAGTGATAACAATTGAGAAAAACGGAGCTGTTCTTTAAACAAGAAAGTACCGGCCAAAGTAATTCCTATACTTCCAACCCCAGTCCATACTGCATAAGCGACACCAGCAGGGAGAACCTGCATAGCTTTGGTTAGGCAGTAAAAGGAAAATATAAATCCTACCGTCATCACGATGATCGGCACCTTTCTTTTTGTACCATCCATGTATTTCATTGCGATTGTTGCAATAACTTCTTCAATTCCAGCTAATAATAATAAACCCCAAACCATCAAAGCTCACCTCTCGTTGATTTTTATAATTGAATGACTGTCAGTCATTTTTAACTTAAACAAAAATATTGGAGTAAATCCAATATTTTGTTTATGGTCTAAACAACGACCTTTTAATAAAGTTAAATACCTCAGCCTTAAATACTTCTAAGGTATCATCCTGCCCCTGGCTTATATAAAATCGCTCGGACGCATTTTCAACAAGATTAATTATTGTTTTCGCTGTCCATTTTACATTCATGTCTTCGATTATTTCGTTATGTTGAATAGCCTTATTTAAAATATCCTCAAGCCAATTATAATACGGTTGGTAGATTGTTTCCCATTTTTCCATTGAATAATCGATCGCTAGCCCAGAATAACAGAGGATAATAATGTCTTTATATTCATTTGTTATAATAAACGTTTCATTAATCATTATCTCTAGAATGTCCCAAAAAGTTTCTTTTCCTTGTACCTTTTCTTTAACACTTTCGAAGGTAATGGTAAGGAGGTTATCCGCAATTGCTGGTATTAAAGCATTTTTTGATGAGAAATATAAATAAAAAGTTCCTTGTGCAATGCCAGCCTTTTTCACGATATCGGAAATGGACGTCTTATCAAGCCCTTTTTCAGAAATAACTTCAATGGCTGCTTGTAAGATTTTATTATATTTTCCGTCGGAGCTTTTTGCCATATAATTAACCGCCTCTTTATAAAATAAATGAATGACTGTCATTCATTATAATATATCACTGAAGAAAGTTCAACAAAAAAGAAAAATTGTTTCAAGGATGGTTTTTTTAAATAAAAATCTGATTCAAAAGCATCCGGTTAGGTGTAATTTGGATTCTAGTACATTAGCAGGTTTGTCCTCTTAAACTAATAAGTTGTACAATAGGGTAGATATGAATATTACTTCTAGGAGAGACAAATGGATACGAAAGAGCAATCGTTAATGAATTATTATAATAGTAAGTTGATGGATAATACGTTTGATGAGAAGGATGTCTATGCTTTTTTACAATTAATCCGAAATAGAAGCAAAGAGATTCGTTGTATAAATGAGCTTACAGAATTTGTTGTGCAGCGGGGGCAGTATACTGGTTTTATCAAGGACTATTTATTTGAAATGAGAAAAAGGTTTGAGGGCCTTGGGAAAACGAAAACGGCTCTTAGGATTGAAGATGTATTTTCCTTCAAGGAAATGAGAAATGGCATAAACAAAGCTTTAGAGGATTGGCAGTTAAAAGGTCTAACAAACGAGCAGATGAATGATTTTGTCACTTGTCTCATTTCCATCATGCAGCAGATTCCCATCATGGATGATGACAGAGAGATTGGTAAACTCTTTTTTTCCATATCTAACAAACAGATTATCTTAATGGCAGAAATAGAGGTTTATCAAAATGTGTTCAAGAAGACCAATGCTGTTTTTCCAGTCTTGACCACCAATAATAGTTATTTGGATATCAAAAAGCAAGATCGATTCGATACACCCTATCTGTTTACAGACAAGGTGATTGAGATAATTAGTCATTCTGGGAAGCTGGAGATTATGATTCCGGAATAAAAGGTAAGCTGGGAGTCCAGCTTACCTTTTATTTAAAGATAATATATAGTCAGCATGTTAAAATAAAAGCCATTTTGTCCAGAGGTTTCGAGTAGAGCTTTTCCTATTTTACAACTTTAATATAAAAGTAAATGTCCTGTCCGACCTTTTTTGGTTCAGTGATGAGCTGGTAGCCATGTTTGACCGCCTCTTCCGGGACACTTCTAAATGACTGCGGACAGTCAGCAATAACTTGTAATACTTCCCCAATTTTCATCGTTTTTAGCGCATCCAGCGCATAAATGACAGGATATGGTCAAGGCTCGCCGCGAATGTCTAAGGTGTAATTTACATCTATTACTTGGGACATTATTTATGCCTCCTTTGTCAGATGAGCAAGCTGCTCATTTTTTTTGCGTTTAATTCCAGTTCCATAACGGAACCTTTTTTCCCACCAGCTAGAAAGCAAAAACCAAACAATCAGCATGGCAATTGTTCCGAATAGGGCTCCTGCAGGTCCCCATAATTCCATCAAGTTTACTTTTGGCCAATTTTCAGCAAGTGCA
>Ga0213823_1000910_pt1 | contig 20474 bp, 19 predicted proteins | sample MC6MC0907MG_FD_179887 | JGI IMG/M metagenome (GOLD analysis project Ga0213823, IMG submission 179887) | Enriched soil aggregate microbial communities from Iowa State University, Ames, United States - MC6-MC0907-MG | ecosystem: Environmental > Terrestrial > Soil > Unclassified | place: USA: Iowa...
AAGATCACCGGGATGTTCAGGCGCAGGGCGGCCATCAGCATGCCGGGGGTGATCTTGTCGCAGTTGGAGATGCAGACGATGGCGTCGGCGCAGTGGGCGTTGACCATGTACTCCACGGAGTCGGCGATGATCTCGCGGCTTGGCAGCGAATACAGCATGCCGTCGTGGCCCATGGCGATGCCGTCATCCACGGCGATGGTGTTGAATTCCTTGGCCACGCCGCCGGCGCGTTCGATTTCGCGGGCGACCAGCTGGCCCAGGTCCTTGAGGTGCACGTGGCCCGGGACGAACTGGGTGAAGGAGTTGGCAATGGCGATGATCGGCTTCTTGAAGTCGTCATCTTTCATCCCCGTGGCGCGCCACAGTGCGCGGGCGCCGGCCATGTTGCGGCCGTGGGTGGATGTTTTCGAGCGGTAATCAGGCATGGAGCACTCCGGGCGGCTAATCAGGTAACAAATGGGGAGTGAGCTTCTATTGACCCCTGGAACACTCAGAAATGGCCGTGTGTCCTGAAGCTGCCGATGACGCTGCGGGATCGCCGCGCGCCTCAGCCTGAGCTCATAAACCCGCCGGGGGATGACTGGCGATGAATCTCGCGATTCTACACCGCTGGCGCCAGGAAGGAATGGTGCGAATGACCGGCAGTAAGAACACGCAGCCCCCTGTAGGAGCGAGCTTGCTCGCGATCAGCCGCCAGGCTGAAATCCGGCGGCGCCTGCAAAATGGCTATCGCGAGCAAGCTCGCTCCTACAGGTCGATCGGGGCATCAGAGCCAGATGGCGTCCCATAGGGGGTAGTCGCCGATGCGCCGGACCAAACCAGCGCGCAGCGGGTTGGCGATGATGTAGCGGGCCATGGCTTTCAGGTCTTCGTCACGGCGCAGGGCCCGGTCGAAATAGCCTTTCTGCCAGACAGGTTGCGAACTATTGCGGATGCGGTTGATAGCCCTGGCACTACGGGATTTGCTGCCTTGCATCAGTTTTGGCAAGTCGCCGCTGTGCAGTTCGATCAGCCAGTGGAAATGGTCGGGCATTACCACCCAGGCTAGCGAGGTTGCTGCGCCTGTTTGTTGGGCATGCCTGAGTTCGTCGACTACCCGGCGACCCAGGTGCCAGTCGTGGAAGATCGCCGAACGGTTTCGGGTGACAGCCGTGAGCAGATAGATACGGCCCGATTCCGAGTAGCGACCGAGGCGCAGACGATGGGCATGGGGAGCGTTGGACATTCCGTTGTCCTCTTCGATGGATGGAAGAGCAACGGTAGGTGCTGTGAAGAAGGCTGTCGTAGTGACAATGGGACTGGATGTATCTGTAGGAGCGAGCTTGCTCGCGAAAAAACATCAGGTACCGCGATCCGGCAGGGCGGGCGCGTTATCGTTGACGTTTTTCGCGAGCAAGCTCGCTCCTACAGGTTTTGTGACGCCTTGTGTAGCGGTTAGCTGTTAGGCAGCAGGCGGCAGGTGATGCTCTTGATGTAGCGGGTTTCCGGGATGGCCGGGTGTACCGGATGGTCCGGGCCCTGGCCGCCGCGTTCCAGCAGCTGGATATTGCGGTCCAGGTGGCGGGCGCTGGTGAGCAGGATGTTCTGCAGGTCGTCTTCGGGCAGGTGCATCGAGCACGAAGCGCTGACCAGGATGCCGTCCTTGCTGAGCAGGCGCATGGCCTGTTCGTTCAGGCGGCGGTAGGCGCCTTCGCCGTTCTTCAGGTCTTTCTTGCGTTTGATGAAGGCGGGCGGGTCGGCCACGATCACGTCGAAACGCTCTTCGGCGGCCTTGAGTTCTTTCAGGGCTTCGAACACGTCGCCTTCGATGCAGGTGACTTTCTCGGCGATGCCGTTGAGCGCGGCGTTGCGCTCAACGCCGTCAAGAGCGAAACCCGAAGCATCGACGCAGAACACTTCGCTGGCACCGAAGGCGCCGGCCTGCACGCCCCAGCCGCCGATGTAGCTGAACAGGTCCAGCACGCGCTTGCCCTTGGCGTAAGGCGCCAGGCGGGCGCGGTTCATGCGGTGGTCGTAGAACCAGCCGGTCTTCTGGCCTTCCATCACCGGGGCCTCGAACTTCACGCCGTTCTCTTCCAGGGCGACCCACTCCGGCACCAGGCCGAACACGGTTTCCACGTAGCGGTTGAGGCCTTCGGCGTCGCGCGCGGCGGAGTCGTTCTTGAACAGGATGCCGCTGGGCTTGAGGACCTGGACCAGGGCGGCGATCACGTCGTCCTTGTGCTGTTCCATGGTCGCCGAAGCCAGCTGCACGACGAGGATGTCGCCGAAACGGTCGACCACCAGGCCCGGCAGCAGGTCGGAGTCGCCGTAGACCAGGCGGTAGAACGGCTTGTCGAACAGGCGCTCGCGCAGCGACAGCGCCACGTTCAGGCGGTGTACCAGCAGCGACTTGTCCAGCGCCAGCTTGGCGTCGCGCGACAGCAGGCGGGCGCAGATCAGGTTGTTCGGGCTCATGGCGACGACGCCCAGCGGCTTGCCGCCGGCGGCTTCCAGCACTGCCTGGTCGCCTGCCTTGAAGCCGTGGAGTGGGGTGGCGGCTACATCGATTTCGTTGCTGTAGACCCACAGGTGGCCGGCGCGCAGGCGGCGATCGGCGTTGGCTTTGAGGCGCAGGCTTGGCAGGGACATGACGTCGCTCCGGAAAAAAGAGCGGGAGTATAACGTGTTGCGCTCGCCGAGAGGCTGGCGAGTGGATATGCGGTGACAGGGCAAACCCGCCGCGAATATCCCGCGCCCGGCCCGACATTGCCCCGAGGCGCCCGTTGTAAAGTTCCTTCCGGCTGGCCATGGGCGCCATCTAAAGGGTTAGAATCGCCGCCTAGCCCAGAGTGCGTACCTATGTCCCAAGCGATGTCCCAAGAGCTTTCCGCCGAACAGATTCAACAGGCCCTGCAAGGCATCAGCGTGCCGCCCCAACCGCAGATCATGGTGGATCTGCAGATGGAGCAGTACATGCCCGACCCTGACCTGGAAGTGATCGCGCGGCTGATCTCCCAGGACCCGGGCCTCTCCGGCGCCCTGCTGAAAATCGTCAACTCGCCGTATTACGGGCTGAGCAACAAGATCGCCTCGATCCAGCGCGCGGTGAACCTGCTGGGCAGCCGTTCGATCATCAACCTGATCAACGCGCAGTCGATCAAGGGCGAGATGAGCGACGAAACCATCGTCACCCTCAACCGTTTCTGGGACACCGCCCAGGATGTGGCGATGACCTGCCTGACCCTGGCCAAGCGCACCGGCTCGCAAGCGGTCGACGAGGCTTATGCCCTGGGCCTGTTCCACGATTGCGGCGTGCCGCTGATGCTCAAGCGCTTCCCCGACTACATGACGGTGCTGGAAGAGGCCTACGCCAGCGCGGGCCCCGAGAACCGCGTGGTGGATACGGAAAACCGTGTGTTCAACACCAACCACGCGGTGGTCGGTTACTACACGGCCAAGTCCTGGCGCCTGCCGGAGCACGTGACCAACGCCATCGCCAATCACCACAACGCCCTGGCGATCTTCAGCGACGAGTCGTCGCGCAACAGCCAGTTGAAGAACCTGCTGGCGATCCTGAAAATGGCCGAGCATATCTGCGCGTCCTACCGGGTGCTGGGCAATCAGGTCGATGACCACGAATGGAACAGCATCGGCCATCTGATCCTCGATTACGTCGGTCTGTCCGACTACGACTTCGAGAACCTCAAGGAAACCGTGCGCGAACTGGGCGCGCACTGATTCCCGACCACGTTATAGAGAGTACGAGGCGCACATGCCTGAATTACCGGAAGTCGAAACCACCCGGCGCGGTATCGCGCCGCACCTGGAAGGGCAGCGCGTCAGCCGCGTGATCGTGCGCGACCGGCGTCTGCGCTGGCCGATTCCGGAGGACCTCGATGTGCGCCTGTCCGGCCAGCAGATCGTCAAGGTCGAGCGCCGCGCCAAGTACCTGCTGATCAATGCCGAAGTCGGCACCCTGATCAGTCACCTGGGCATGTCGGGCAACCTGCGCCTGGTGGAGGTCGGCTTGCCGGCGGCCAAGCACGAGCATGTCGACATCGAGCTGGAGTCCGGCCTGGCCCTGCGCTACACCGACCCGCGGCGCTTTGGCGCGATGCTCTGGAGCCTGGACCCGCTCAATCACGAACTGCTGATCCGCCTGGGGCCGGAGCCGCTGACCGACCTGTTCGACGGCGAGCGCCTGTATCAGCTGTCGCGGGGACGTTCGATGGCGGTCAAGCCGTTCATCATGGACAACGCGGTGGTGGTGGGGGTGGGCAATATCTATGCGACCGAAGCGCTGTTCGCCGCCGGCATCGACCCGCGCCGCGAAGCCAAGGGGATTTCCCGGGCGCGCTACCTGAAGCTGGCGATCGAGATCAAGCGCATCCTGGCCGCGGCCATCGAGCGCGGCGGCACCACCCTGCGCGACTTTATCGGCGGCGACGGGCAGCCGGGCTATTTCCAGCAGGAACTGTTCGTCTACGGGCGCGGCGGGGAACACTGCAAGGTCTGTGGCACGGGGCTGCGGGAGATCAAGCTGGGGCAGCGTGCGAGCGTGTATTGCCCTAAATGCCAGAGCTGATCGCCTGTAGCCGCTGCCGAAGGCTGCGATAGGTCCGTAGGACCTGTGGCGATCTTACTGGCGTCGCGGCCGTTTCGGCCGATCGCAGCCTTCGGCAGCGGCTACGATCGCAAGTCTCGATGGCTGTGTTATGCCTTGCCGGTGATCTTCCGGTACTTGGCCATCAACTCTTCTTCGGTTTCCGGATGGGCCTCGTCCAGCGGGATGCAATCCACCGGGCAGACCTGCTGGCATTGCGGCTCGTCATAGTGGCCGACGCATTGGGTGCACAGGTTCGGGTCGATCACGTAGATCTCTTCGCCTTGGGAAATCGCGGCGTTCGGGCACTCGGGTTCGCAGACGTCGCAGTTGATGCAATCGTCGGTGATGATCAGGGACATGGGGCACTCCGGCCGGGGCGGCGGGCCCAGGCATTTGAAAAACCAATGGCGCAATTGTGCCGCATTGGCGAGCGCAGTGCACGCGGGCGCGATGGGAGGGGCGTTTGCAGGTCGACTGCGCGGACGCTGGCGCGGGCTGCGCCAGCTCCCGCGGGGGTTATTTCTTGAAGCGCAGGGTCAGGGCGTCGGCCACGGCCGGATGCACGAACTTGCTGATATCGCCGCCCAATGCCGCAATTTCCCGGACCAGGGTCGAGGAAATGAACGAATAACGCTCCGACGGCGTGAGGAACAGGCTTTCCACGTCCGGCGCCAGTTGGCGGTTCATGTTGGCCAGCTGGAATTCGTATTCGAAGTCCGAAACCGCCCGCAGCCCCCGCAGGAAGACATTGGCGTTCTGCTCCTTGGCGAAATGCGCCAGCAGCGTGGAAAAACCGACGACTTCAACGTTCGGCAGATGCTTGGTGACCTCGCGAGCCAGTTCCACACGCTGTTCCAGGGGAAAAAGCGGGTTTTTCTTCGGGCTGGCGGCGACGGCGATGATCACATGATCGAACAGGCGCGAGGCGCGTTCGACCAGATCGCCATGGCCCTTGGTAATAGGGTCGAAGGTACCTGGGTACAACACTCGGTTCATCGCGTCGTCCTGGCGGGAGTCCGTTGGGGAGTCGGATGGTATCGCAGCCTTTCCGGTCGGCCAAGTCGCCCGTAACGGAAGAAAGCACTATAGACGACGAAAATAAGCGGCGTTTTCACCCGCTTTTCAGCCGTTCGGCCAGGGCCGTGGCCAGTTGCGCGGTCAGGCCGTAGACCGACAGTTGCGGATTGGCACCGATGCTGGTGGGGAACAGCGAACCGTCGTGGATCGACAGATTGGCCAGCTGGTGATGCCGGCCCAGGCTGTCGGCGACGGCGTTCTTCGGGTCTTCGCCCATGGCGCAACCGCCCATCACATGGGCGCTGCCCAGGCGGGTGCGGTACAGCGCAAGGTTCAGGCCGTCGATCAGTGTCTTGGCCTCGGCCAGGGTCTTCACGTAGCGGGCATCGCTGTGCATTGGCATGACTGCCTTGGCGCCGCCGGCGAACTGGATCTGCGCCATGCTGTGAAAGGCCCGCCGCACGCCGTCCCAGGCGTAGTCCGAGACCTGATAGTCGAGCACCGGCGAGCCGTCGCCGCGCAGTTCCACGCTGCCGCCGCTGCTGTCCGGGTGAAAACCGTCGCGCAGCAGCGCGAGCATGGCGTGGGTGTGGGGCAACTGCTGCATGTTCAGGGCGCTCTGCGGGCCGAAACCGCCGAGCAGGGTGGCGGCCAGCGCCGGTTGCAGCGGCGGCACCTCGAGCTTGTAGGACATTTTGCCGGTGGTACCGTCCAGCCACTGGAAATGATCGGAGTAGATCGACTGCGGCGCCCCGTAGAAGGGGTTGATCACCTGGTCGAACTGCCCGGCGGAAAAGTTCACCAGATGCAGGAAGGTGCGTTTGCCCAGGCGCTTGTGCGGGTCGGCCGCGTCGGAGCGCAGCAGCAGGGCCGGGCTGTTGATCCCGCCACCGGCCAGCACGTAGTGCCGGGCCTTGACCTGGATGGTGCGCCCGGTGGGCGCCACGCAGCGCTCGTCCATGGCCAGGCAGAGCAGGCTCTCGACCTGGTCGCCCTTGATCTGCAGGCGCTCGGCGCGGGCCAGGTACAGCAGCTCGCCGCCTTTCTCCAGGGTCGCGGGAATGGTGGTGACCATCATCGACTGCTTGGCGTTGGTCGGGCAGCCCATGCCGCAATAGCCGAGGTTCCAGCAGCCGCGCACGTTGCGCGGGATCACGTGCCAGCTGTAGCCGAGCTTCTCGCAGCCGATCCTGATCACGTCGTTGTTGGCGTTGGGCGGCATGATCCACGGGGTGACGCCCAGGCGTTGCTCCATTTTTTCGAACCAGGGCGCCATTTCGGCCGGACTGTGGCCCTTGACGTCGTGCTCCTTGGCCCAGTGCTCCAGGGTCGGCTCGGGGGTACGGAAGCTGGACGTCCAGTTGATCAGGGTGGTGCCGCCGACCGCGCGGCCTTGCAGGATGGTGATGGCGCCATCCTTGCTCATGCGGCCGATGCCTTCCTGATAGAGGCTGGCGTAGGCCTGGTCCTCGAGCATCTTGAAGTCGTCGCTGGTCTTGAGCGGCCCTTCCTCGATCAGCAGCACCTTGTAGCCGGCGGCGCTGAGGATCTCGGCGCTGGTGCCGCCGCCCGCGCCGCTGCCGATGATGGCGACATCCGCTTCGAGGGTCAGGTTCTCCTGCAATTGCGAACCGTTGTAGGTTTTCCAGCCTCGGGCCAGGCCTTCGCGAAACAGATCGGGTACGGGCATATCAGGCGCTCTCTTGTTGTTCTGGGGCTTCTGGGTGCTTGTGTAGCCGCTGCCGAAGGCTGCGACAAGGTCCGTAGGACCTTCCGAGGGCTTTAGGAGCGCGTCTCGTGCGGAGCCGATCGCAGCCTTCGGCAGCGGCTACAGAGCGAGCAGTCTTCAGATTCTGGGTGGCCCGGGATAACCGCAATGGGCCCAGGATTCGGGGCGGCTGTACCAGGCCATCATCACCAGTTGCAGCAGGGACGCGTGGCCCATGCGCAGCAGGCTGAGGGAGCTATTTTCCCAGCGCTTGAGGAAGTGCCGGATATCGTCGGCGCTGGCGTTCTCCCAACTGCCCCAGATGCCGGTCAGGGGGCCGCGCGTGATGCCCATGCCCAGCACGTCGAACAGCTGCTGGGTGAGCTTGAGCATTTCCGGCGACAGGTGGTCGAGGCTGTGATCCAGGCTTTTCAGGGTGGCGTCGAGCGCCGCCGGCAACTTCTCGGCGGCCACGGCACCGTCGAGCATGACCGGAAGCAGCGCCCGCAGAATCGGCAGGTCGCTGCTGCGCAATGCGGCAAAACCGCTGGCAGGGGTGCTGGACGAGCAACCGCTGAGGCTGGCGCCGAGGCCGGCAGTGGTCAGGAACGCGCTGGCGCACAGGCCGATTTTCAACAGGCCACGGCGCGACAGTACGGGTGCGGCAGGCAGGCTGGGGGTCATTATTGTTATTACCCGCAATGGTCTGGTTAACGGATGAACAGCTTCTGGATCAGTTTCTGGATCGGTTTGCCGTAGGGCGGGTAGATCAGCCGCGCGGCATTCAGGCGCTGCTTGCTCAGCACCCCCTTGGCCTTGCTGAAGGTCAGGAAGCCCTCGTGACCGTGGTAATGGCCCATGCCCGAGTGGCCGATGCCGCCAAACGGCATGTCGTCCTGGGCGACGTGCAGCAGGGTGTCGTTGAGGCAGACCCCGCCCGAGTGGGTTTCGTTGAGCACCCGCTCCTGCTCGGCCTTGTCGTAGCCGAAGTAATAGAGCGCCAGCGGGCGAGGGCGCTGGTTGATGTAGGCGAAGGCCTGGTCCAGGCCGGTGTAGGGCACGATCGGCAGGATCGGGCCGAAGATCTCATCCTGCATCACCGTCATGTCGTCGCTGACATTCAGCATCAGGCTGTGGCCCATGCGCCGTTCCTGGTTCTCTTCGAACAGCGGGATCAGCAGCGCACCCTTGCTGGTGGCGTCGCTGATGTAGCTGTTCAGGCGCGCCAGCTGCCGCGGGTTGATGATCGCGGTGTAGTCGGGGTTGTCGACCAGGGTCGGGAAGAAACCACGGACCACCTGGCGATAGACGTCGACGAAGGCGCCGACGCGGTGTTCCGGGACCAGCACGTAGTCCGGGGCGACGCAGGTCTGGCCGGCGTTCATGGTCTTGCCGAAGGCGATGCGGTCGGCGGCGTCCTTGAGTGGTACGTCGTCGGACACGATGGCCGGAGACTTGCCGCCCAGCTCCAGGGTCACCGGGGTCAGGTTTTCCGCCGCGGCGCGCATCACATGCTTGCCGATGCTGGTGGCGCCAGTGAACAGCAGGTGATCGAAGGGCAGCCGGGAGAAGGCCACGCCCACATCGGCTTCGCCCAGCACCACGGCGACCAGGTCCTCGGGGAACGCCTTGGCCAGCAGGCGCTTGAGCAACAGGCCGGTGGCGGGGGTCGATTCGCTGAGCTTGAGCAGCACCCGGTTGCCGGCGGCGAGCGCGCCCACCAGCGGGCCGATGGCCAGGTACAGGGGGTAGTTCCACGGCACGATCACCCCGACCACGCCCAATGGCTGGTAGACGACCTTGGCCGAGGCCGGCTGGAAGGCCACGCCGACCTTGCGCCGCGAAGGTTTCATCCAGCCCTTGAGGTGTTTGCTGGCGTAGTGGATGCCATGCAGGCTGGGCATGAGTTCGGCGAGCAGGGTTTCGTCGGCGCTGCGATGGCTGAAATCTTCGCTGATGGCATCGATCAGGGCCTGGCGTTCGCTGTCGAGCAGCTCGCGCAGGCTCTTGAGCCATTGCTGGCGCTGGGCGGCCGGCGGCATGGGGTTGGCCGCGAAGGCCTGGCGCTGGGCGGCGAACAGACGGTGGAGCTCATCCAGCTGCTGGTGGGCTTCCGGCAAGTAGGCGATTTCGGCAGACATGGGCGACTCCGGGTTTTGTGGGTGGGAAGTTTTTAGAGTTTATGCTCTAAAATGTCAAATGACATCCCGGGCCGGCTTTGATTTATCCCGTTGGGGATAGGTCGTAAGATGCCGGGCAACGCCTTCTCGATTAAAGCCCACGCTCATGGCCCCACGCATAAAAACCCGCGAACGTATCGTCCAGAACAGCCTGGAGCTGTTCAACCAGCAAGGCGAACGCAGTGTCAGCACCAACCACATTGCGGCCCACATGGAGATTTCGCCGGGCAACCTGTATTACCACTTCCCCAACAAGCAGGCGATCATCGCCGTGCTGTTCTGCGAGTACGAAGCCCTGGTCGACAGCTTCCTGCGCCTGCCCCAGGGCCGTACCGTGACCGTCGAGGACAAGCGCTATTACCTGCAGGAGCTGCTGGCCGCCATGTGGCGCTATCGCTTCCTGCACCGCGACCTGGAACACCTGCTCGACAGCGACGCCGAACTGGCCGCCCGTTATCGGCGCTTCTCCCAGCGCTGCCTGATCCACGGCACGGCGATCTACGAAGGTTTCGTCGAGGCCGGCATCCTGCGGATGGACAAGGTGCAGATCGAGTCCCTGACCCTCAATGCCTGGATCATCCTTACCTCCTGGGTGCGTTTTTTGTGCACCACCCGGGAAAACTCCGCGCACCTGAGCGAAGAAGCCATCAAGCGCGGCGTGTATCAGGTGCTGGTGCTGGAAGCCGGATTTGTCACCGACCACGCCCGGGAGGCGGTCGACGCGCTATACGACGAGTTTTACGTGCCCCTGGCGCAAGCCCTGGAAGAAGTGCAGTAGGATCTGGATCAAGTCATCGTTCAATTACTGGAGCCCGTCATGCCCATCGCGCAACTGATCAGTCCACAGCAATTGGCCGCTCGCCTGGAGCAGCCCGGGCTGGTGATTCTCGATTGTCGTTTTGCCCTGGAAGACCCGGATTACGGCCAGCGCAGTTATGCCAGTGGACATCTGGCCGGCGCGCATTTTGCCGACCTGGAGCGCGACCTCAGTGGCCGGGTGGTCAAGGGCGTGACCGGGCGCCATCCGCTGCCCGAACCGGCGACGCTGATCGCGCGCCTGCAAGCCTGGGGCATCGACGCCGACAGTGACATCGTGCTTTACGACGACGGCCCCGGTGCCTATGCCGCCCGCGCCTGGTGGCTGCTGGCCTGGCTGGGCAAGCGCGACGGCGTGTTCATTCTCGATGGCGGCCTGAAAGCCTGGCACGCCGCGGGCCTGCCATTGAGCCTGGATCCACCGGCCAATGTCCCCGGCCACTTCACTGGCCAGCCCGACCAATCCCTGCTGTTGAGTGCCGAGCAACTGCAAAAGCGCCTCGGCCAGCCGACCCTGACCCTGCTCGACGCCCGCGCCCAGCCACGTTTTCGCGGCGAAGTGGAGCCGATCGACCCGGTGGCCGGGCATATCCCCGGCGCGCAATGCGCGGCTTTCACCGACAACCTGGGCAGCGACGGCCGTTTCCTGCCGGCCGATCAGCTCAAGAAGCGTTTTGCCGCGAAGCTGGGCGAGCGTTCGCCGAGCGAACTGGTGGCGTACTGCGGCTCGGGCGTGACCGCCTGTCACAACCTGTTCGCTCTGTGCCTGGCCGGTTATCCCCTGGGCAGGCTGTATGCCGGCTCCTGGAGCGAATGGATCACCGATCCGCAGCGCGCGGTCGCCACGGGCGACTGAGCCAAAAGCATTCCTGTAGGAGCGAGCTTGCTCGCGAAAAAATCCTTTCGGCGGCGTGCTCTGCCAGAAATGGCGCGCCGTCTGCAAGGGTGGCTCGCGAGCAAGCTCGCTCCTGCAAGGGAGTGTCGGTTCAGAAGGACTGGCGAGCGCTGCGATAGGCCGCCGGCCCCACGCCGTAGACCTGCTTGAACTGCCGGCTCAGATGGCTCTGGTCGGCGAACCCCAATTGTGTCGCCACTTCCAGCGGCAGGCAGCCGTCGCGCAGCAGTGCCCGGGCCTGGGCGATGCGCTGTTGCATCAGCCAGGTGTGCGGCGGCATGCCGGTGGCGCGGCGGAACACCCGGGCGAAATGGAAAGGCGAGAGATTCACCGCCGCGGCCAGTTCCTCCAGCGAGGGCGGGGCCGCCAGCTGCGCTTGCAGCAACTCCTTGGCCTGGACGATCGCCCGGTGTTCCCGCCCGGGTTTGCCCGGCGCCTTGACCCCGGCGTGACGCCGCAGCAGCAAGAGCATCATTTCCCGCCACAGGGTCTGTTGTTGCAGGGCGGTGGCCGGGCTTTCCAGCAGTTGATGCAACTGGCAGAAACCGCTGACCAGATCGGGGTCGCGATACAGCGTGGCGCCGAAGGCCGGCAGGCTGTCGGTGGGTAGTTCCAGCTCACCGAGCATGGCGAGGATCTGCGCGTTGTCCGGATAAAACGCCCGGTACAGCCAGCCGTCCTCGGTGCCTTTGTGGCCGGTGTGCAGCTCGTCGGGGTTGATCAGCACCAGGGTGCCGCGCCCTGCCAGGTGCTCGGCGCCGCGATAACGATAGCGCTGGGCGCCGTCCATGATCATGCCGATCACATAGCCGTCATGCACATGGGGCACGAAGCGATGTTCGATGTAACGCGCGGCCAGCAACTCCACGCCAGCCAGGGGCGCGGTCTGCCAGAAACGGATCGACTCGCCCTGGCCGCCGTTCATCGCAACTCGCCCCCCAGGCCGGCCAGCCACTGGGGAATGCGCCGCTCCAGGTAATAACCCGGAGTCTTCACCGAGCCCTCGACAAAACCGACGTGCCCGCCCTTGGCCTGCAGCTCGAAGTGGGTGCTGCCGGACAGCTCGCCGGCTTCCGGCAGGCTGTGGGGGAACACGAAAGGATCGTCCGCGGCCTGGATAATCAGGGTTTGCGTGCGGATTTCCCCGAGGAAATAACGGCTGGAGGCGCGCCGGTAATAGTCCTGGGCGTCGGCGAAGCCATTCAGCGGCGCGGTGACCCGGCCGTCGAAGTCCCAGAAGGTGCGCATCTTCTCCAGCGGCCCGAGCCGCTCCAGCACGGCCAGGCCCTCATGGCGCCCGTCGTGCTGGAACTGGCGCTGCTTGTCCTTGATGTAGGCCAGCATCTCGCGCATGAAATGCGCCTGGTAGACCTTGGAAAACCCCTGGCCGATGCGGTCGGCGCACTGGTCCAGGCGAAACGGCACCGACACCGCGACGGCGCCTTGCAGCTGGCTGGCGCTGCCGCTTTCCCCCAGGTGTTTGAGCAATACATTGCCGCCCAGCGAGTAGCCCACCGCGAACAGCGGGGCCTGCGGGCGTTTGCTGCGCAGGTGGTCGATGGCGGCGGCCAGGTCTTCGCTGGCTCCCGAGTGGTAACTGCGCGGCAGCAGGTTGGGTTCGCCCGAGCAGCCGCGCCAGTTCAGCGCCGCGCTGGCCCAGCCCTGGCTCGCCAGGGCCTTTTGCAGGCCGGCCACGTAAGGCGAGTTGGAAGAGCCGGTCAGGCCGTGCAGCACCAGCACCAGGGGCGCGGTGGCGGAGTGCGGGCCGTGCCAGTCGAGATCGAGAAAGTCGCCGTCGTCGAGCCACAGGCGTTCGCGCTGGCGCTCGAGGTGAGTGGTCTTGCGCCACAGCGGGCCCCACAGGGTCTGCAGGTGCGGGTTGCCGAGGCCGAAGGCGGGAATGAAACGATCTGACGGAGTAGGCACGGTGATTCTCGTCGCAGCGGTGCGCGTCCCCGGCGGGGCTGCGCACCTTTTCAGGCCAGTGGTTTAACCGGCGATCTCTGCCGTACGTTGCCACAAGGCGTAGTACACCTGCCCGGATTTTTGCTCGCGGTGCAGGCGCCAGTTCGCCGGGAGGCCGAGGGTCGAAGGCGCGGTTTCACTTTCGGTATAGACCCAGGCGTCGTCGGCCAGCCAGTCGCGTTCTTCCAGCAGGGCACAGGCGGCCGGCAGCAGGTTCTGATGGAACGGCGGGTCGAGGAACACCAGGTCGAAACGGCTGGCCGGCTGGGTTTCCAGGTAACGCAGGGCGTCGGCGGTCTGCACCTGGCCGACGGTGCAGCGCAGGGTGCCCAGGTGTTCGCGCAGGCGCGACACGGCCAGGTTGCTGGCATCCAGCGCCTGGCCCATGGCGGCGCCACGGGACAGGGCTTCGAGAAACAGCGCGCCGCTGCCGGCGAACAGATCGAGCACCTTGGCCCCGGCGACATAGGGCGCCAGCCAGTTGAACAGGGTTTCGCGCACCCGGTCCGGAGTCGGGCGCAGGCCCGGCACATCGGGGAAGCTCAGGCGGCGGCTGCGCCACTCGCCGCCGATGATGCGCAGTTGGCCCACACCGTTGTGCTGGTTATGGACGGGTTTCTTGCTGGGACGCGATGGGCTGGCCATTAGTGCTCCGGAACCCCGAGCGGCTGCTCGGCGGGTTTGTCAGTAGGGGCCGGCAACGGCTTTTGCGGGACGGTCGGACCGGCGGTGACGATGACTATCTTGTCGGCGCTCAGGTGCTTGTTCAGTACGTCCCGGACCTGCTCCACGGTCAGGCTCTGGGACTGCTGCATGAAGTCTTCAAGATAGCTCAGCGGCAGGTTGTAGAAGCCGATGGCGCCCAGTTGGCCGACGATGTCGGCGTTGCTGGCGGTGGACAGCGGGAAGCTGCCGGCCAGTTCGCGCTTGGCGTCGTCGAGTTCCTTCTGGGTCGGGCCGGTCTTGAGGTAGTCGGCGAGCACGTCCTGCACCAGTTTGAGGGTGCCCTCGCTCATTTCGGCACGGGTTTGCAGGTTGATCATGAACGGGCCACGGGCCTGCATCGGGCTGAAGCCGGAATAGACGCCGTAGGTCAGGCCGCGCTTCTCGCGCACTTCACTCATCAGCCGGGTGCCAAAACCACCACCGCCAAGGATCTGGTTGCCCAGGGACAACGCGGCGTAGTCCGGATCGTCACGATCGATGCCCAGTTGCGCCAACAGCAGGCTGGTCTGGCTGGAGGGATATTCGATATGGCCGATGCTGGCCTGTGGCTCGCTCGGTTGCGGGATTTTCGCCAGCGCCGGGCCTTTGGGCAGGGCGGCGGAGATCTGCGCGGCAATCGCCTCGGCATCGCTGCGCGTCAGATCGCCCACCAATGCAATCACCACGTTGCCGGCGGCATAGGCCTTGGCGTGGAACGCCCGCAGTTGGGCCAGGCTGATCGGCGGCACGCTCTGCGCGGTGCCATCGCTGGAATGGGCATACGGATGGCTGCCGTACAGGCGCTTCATCAGTTCCAGGCTCGCCAGCTTGCCGGGGTTCTGCTTCTGGTACTCGAAGCCGGCGAGCATCTGGTTCTTGATGCGCGCCAGGGAGTCGGCCGGGAAAGTCGGCTTGCCGACGACATCGGCGAACAGCTGCAGGGCCGGCGCGCGCTTGTCCGGCGCGCTCAGGCTGCGCAGGGACGCGATGGCCATGTCCTTGTAGGCACCGTTGCCGAAATCGGCACCCAGGCCCTCGAAACCTTCGGCGATCGCGCCGACATCCTTGCCGGCCACGCCTTCGTTGAGCATGGCGTTGGTCAGCATCGCCAGACCCGGCGCGTCGCCGTCCTGGCTGCTGCCGGCGGCGAAGGTCAGGCGCATGTCGAACATCGGCAGCTCATGGGCTTCGACGAACAGCACCTTGGCGCCTTCGGCAGTGCTCCAGGTCTTGATGTCGAGGCTGCGGCGGCTCGGGGCCTTGCCGTCGAGCTCGGCCAGGGATTGTAGCTTCTGGCTGCTCTTGGCCTTGTCCAGCGCCTGGCTGGCGCTGGATTCGTTCGCGCGCAGCAGATAAAGGCCGGCGGCGGCGATCAGGGCCACGAGTGCCAGGCCGAGCAGTACCGGGCTGGCGCTTTTGCGCTTACTCATGAGCGGACTCCTCAGGCAATACGTGGGCAACGCTCAGGCGTTCGCGGGTGAAATAGGTACGAGCGGCCTTCTGGATGTCTTCAGGGGTCACGCTTTGCAGTTCGGCGAGTTCGGTGTCCATGAGTTTCCAGGACAGGCCGACGGTCTCCAGCTGGCCGATGGCGGTGGCCTGGCTGGTGATGGAGTCACGTTCGTAGACCAGGCCGGCGATCACCTGGGCGCGCACGCGTTCCAGTTCTTCGGCGGTCGGCGGGGTGGTTTTCAGCTCTTCGAGCAGGCGCCACAGTCCGGCTTCGGCCTGGGCGATGGTTTTCTTCTTCTGGCTGTTGGGCATGGCCGAAAGCAGGAACAGGCTGTCGCCGCGGGTGTAGGCGTCGAAGCTCGACGAGCCGCCGGACACCAGCTCTTCGCCGCGCTCCAGGCGGGTCGGGATGCGGGCGCTGTAGCCGCCGTCGAGCAGCGCGGCGATCAGGCGCAGGGCGTGCACCGAATGCTTGTCTTCGGCGGTGGCGATGCTCGGCACGTTGAAGGCCAGCATCACGCTCGGCAGCTGGGTCTTCACCCGCAGGGTGATCTGCCGCTCGCCGGGCTCGGCCAGTTCCAGGGGAATCTTCGCCGCGGGCACGGCCCGCTTGGGAATGGTGCCGAAATAACGTTGGGCCAGGGTTTTGACTTCGTCCGGGGTCACGTCGCCGACCACCACCAGGGTGGCGTTGTTCGGCACGTACCAGGATTCATACCAGTGGCGCAGTTCCTCGACCTTCATCCGGTTGAGGTCGGCCATCCAGCCGATGGTCGGTGTGTGGTAGCCGCTGGCCGGGTAGGCCATCGCCTTGAAGCGCTCGAAGGCCTTGGACATCGGCTTGTCGTCGGTGCGCAGGCGGCGCTCTTCCTTGATCACTTCGATTTCGCGGCTGAACTCGTCGGGCGGCAGGCGCAGGCTGGCCATGCGATCGGCTTCCAGCTCGAAGGCCACGCCCAGGCGGTCACGGGCCAGCACCTGGTAATAGGCGGTGAAATCGTCGCTGGTGAAGGCGTTCTCTTCGGCGCCCAGGTCGCGCAGGATCAGCGAGGCTTCGCCGGGGCCGACCTTTTCGCTGCCTTTGAACATCATGTGTTCCAGGGCGTGGGACAAACCGGTCTGGCCCGGGGTTTCGTAGCTGGAGCCGACTTTGTACCAGACCTGGGAGACCACGACCGGAGCCCGATGGTCTTCGCGGACCACGACCTTGAGGCCGTTGTCGAGGGTGAATTCGTGGGTGGGTTGTGGGTCGGCAGCCAAGGCTGAAAGGGGCAGACAAACCGTACTGAGCAGCAGGCCTGCGGCGCGGCGGGCTAGAGCATTCATTCGTTTTTTAAACCTGTTGGACTGCCCGCTTGGTCTTAGCCTACGGGCGAGGAGGTGCTAGGATACTGATCCGTTTTACTGGCGGCCACGCCTATCAGGCTCGCATGGATCAATGTGTGCTTGAGCAGGTTGTATGGGTTCCCGGCAAAAAGTGCTGTTTTATCGACTAGACTTCGACTTTTCGCCGATTTTGCCGTTTCAGTCCTTTAGTAAAATCGATCCTTGAGATGCCACTGGGCACCTCGACAAAATGTTGCGCGTGAACAAGCCGGCGGAAACGCAGTCTGTTCTGCATCGAATATTTATTTGCCGGTGCGCCTTGATGGCGCGTCGCTACCTTGAGATAGCCGTCCTCCATGTTTGGTTCCAACGACGACAAGAAGACCCCAGCCGCGGCTGGCGAGAAGAAAGGCCTGTTCGGATGGCTGCGCAAAAAGCCGCAGGAAACCGTCGTCGAACAGCCACAAGTCCCTGTCGAGCCTGCCCCGGCTCCCGCTCCCGTGATAGAACAAGCCCCGGTTGCCGAGGCCGCGGCTTCTGTGGCGTTGCCGATCGCCGAGCCGATCCGGCAGCCTGAACAGCCCGCACCAGCGGCCGAACCTGCTCCTGCGCCAGAACTGCCGCTGACCCCCGATGCCGAGCACAAGCCCTGGCTGACCCTGCCGGTGGCGGAAGAGCCGGTGGCGCTGGTGGAAGACGAGCAGGCGCCGCACATTACCCCGCCGATTCCGGCCGCGACCGATCTGCAGCAAGCCGCCGAGCTGTTGGTGGCCGAGTTGGCACACAGCAGCGAGCCAACTGAAGCCCAGGCGCAGATCGAAGAAGAGGACGTGCCACAACCGGTGATCGCGGCTTTTGTGAAGCCCGAACCTGTTACAGAACCGGAGCCTGCCCCGGTTGTCGTTGCTCCAGTTGCTCCAGTTGCTCCAGTTGCTCCAGTTGCTCCAGTCGCGGCGGTCGAAGCGCCCGCTGTCGCCGAGCCGCCCCGTGCTGAGGAAAACAAGGTCGGTTTCTTCGCCCGCCTCAAGCAGGGTCTGTCCAAGACCAGCGCCAGCATCGGCGAAGGCATGGCCAGCCTGTTCCTGGGCAAGAAGACCATCGACGACGAGCTGCTGGAAGATATCGAAACCCGCCTGCTGACCGCCGACGTGGGCGTGGAAGCCACCGCGGTGATCATTCGGAACCTGACCCAGAAGGTCGCGCGCAAACAACTGACCGACGTCGATGCGCTGTACAAGTCGCTGCAGGCCGAACTGGCGAGCATGCTCAAGCCGGTGGAGCAGCCGCTGCGGATCGCTTCGCAAACCAAGCCGTTCGTGATCCTGGTGGTGGGCGTCAACGGCGCCGGCAAGACCACCACCATCGGCAAGCTGGCCAAGAAGCTGCAGCTCGAAGGCAAGAAGGTCATGCTCGCTGCGGGCGACACCTTCCGCGCCGCGGCGGTGGAACAGCTGCAGGTCTGGGGCGAGCGCAACAAGATCCCGGTCATCGCCCAGCACACCGGCGCCGATTCGGCTTCGGTGATTTTCGACGCCGTGCAGGCCGCCAAGGCCCGTGGCATCGATGTGTTGATCGCCGACACCGCCGGTCGCCTGCACACCAAAGACAACCTGATGGAAGAGTTGAAGAAGGTTCGCCGGGTGATCGGCAAGCTGGACGCCGACGCGCCGCACGAAGTGCTGCTGGTGCTCGACGCCGGTACTGGCCAGAACGCCATCAACCAGGCCAAGCAGTTCAACCAGACGGTCGAGCTGACCGGCCTGGCCCTGACCAAGCTCGATGGCACCGCCAAGGGCGGGGTGATCTTTGCTCTGGCCAAGCAGTTCGGCCTGCCGATCCGTTACATCGGCGTCGGTGAGGGCATCGACGACCTGCGTACCTTTGAAGCCGAACCCTTTGTCCAGGCACTGTTTGCCGAGCGGGAGCGTTCATGATTCGTTTCGAACAGGTCGGTAAGCGTTACTCGAATGGCCATGTCGGCCTGCACGAGCTGAGTTTCCGGGTTCGTCGCGGCGAGTTTCTGTTCGTCACCGGCCACTCCGGCGCCGGCAAGTCCACGCTGCTGCGGTTGCTGCTGGCCATGGAGCGTCCAACCAGCGGCAAGCTGCTGTTGGCCGGTCAGGACCTGGGCACCATCAGCAATGCGCAGATTCCATTCCTGCGGCGGCAGATCGGCGTGGTGTTCCAGAACCACCAACTGCTGTTCGATCGCACCGTTTTCAACAACGTCGCCTTGCCGCTGCAGATCCTCGGCCTGTCCAAGGCTGAAATCGCCAAGCGCGTGGACTCGGCCCTGGAGCGCGTGGCGCTCTCGGACAAGACCGATCTCTACCCGGGCGACCTGTCCACCGGTCAGCAGCAGCGCGTCGGCATTGCCCGCGCCATCGTGCACCGCCCGGCCTTACTGCTGGCGGACGAACCCACAGGTAACCTCGACCCGCGTCTGGCGGCGGAAATCATGGGCGTATTCGAAGATATCAACCGTCTGGGCACCAGCGTGCTGATCGCCAGTCACGACCTGGCGCTGATCGCGCGCATGCGTCACCGCATGCTGACCTTGCAACGCGGCCGATTGATCGGCGACGGGGAGGCTGGCGTATGAGTGCGACCCGTAGCCCCAAAGTGGCCGAACGCGTGGCGCCGAAAGCCTCGGATCAGCCGCCGCAGAAGAAAAAACGCGACGAAGACGACGGCCCGGATTTCGGCACCCTGTTGCATGCCTGGATCGAAAGCCACCGCGCCAGCCTGCTGGACAGCCTGCGTCGCCTGGGCAAGCAGCCGATCGGCAGCTTCTTCACCTGCCTGGTGATGGCCGTGGCCCTGAGCCTGCCGATGGGCTTGTCGTTGTTGCTCAACAACGTCGAGCGCCTGGGCGGGTCCTGGCAGCGCGCGGCGCAGATTTCCCTGTACCTGGAACTCGACGCCAGCGCCACCGAGGGCGAAAGCCTGAGCGAGCAGATCAAGGCCATGCCGGGCGTGGCGGATGCCGAGTTCATCAGCAAGGACAAGGCCCTGGACGAGTTCCAGCAGCAGTCCGGGCTGGGCGAGGCGCTCAAGGAATTGCCGCAGAACCCGCTGCCGGGCGTGGTCCTGGTCACGCCGAACGAAGTGGACAAGGCAACCCTGGAAGCCTTGCGTCAGCGCCTGGCAGAAATGCCCAAGGTGCAACAGGCGCAACTGGACCTGGTATGGGTCGAGCGGTTGGCGGCGATCCTCAAGCTGGGCGACCGGTTTGTCTTCGGCCTGACGGTGTTGCTGGTTTCCGCATTACTTTTGGTGATAGGCAATACCATTCGTCTTCATATTGAAAACCGCCGCACCGAGATAGAAGTGATTAAACTCGTCGGCGGCACGGACAGTTATGTGCGGCGTCCCTTCCTTTATATGGGCGCCCTGTATGGCTTCGGTGCGGGGATACTGTCCTGGGGTGTTCTGGCGTTCGGCCTCGACTGGCTGAACGACGCGGTGGTGGGGCTGGCCGGTTTGTACGGCAGTGATTTTGCCCTGGCTGGCGTGCCGGTCGCCGATGGTCTATCACTCTTGCTTGGCGCGGTGTTGTTGGGGTATATCGGTGCGTGGATTGCGGTCGCCCGCCACTTGCGGGAGCTGGCGCCGAAATAGTGTCTTTTTGCTTGTATTGACCTTTTATAATTTTTGGGAACTTGTTTTGCGGTTTCCGGTCAATTTTCAGCAGTGCTGAATAAGCACGAGTTATGTGAGTCGGAGGTTTTTTCGTATGACCACTTCTTTGCAACCTGCTTATGCCTTGGTCCCGGGTGCGAACCTGGAGGCCTATGTGCACACGGTGAACAGCATTCCCTT
>Ga0213823_1000914_pt1 | contig 20455 bp, 13 predicted proteins | sample MC6MC0907MG_FD_179887 | JGI IMG/M metagenome (GOLD analysis project Ga0213823, IMG submission 179887) | Enriched soil aggregate microbial communities from Iowa State University, Ames, United States - MC6-MC0907-MG | ecosystem: Environmental > Terrestrial > Soil > Unclassified | place: USA: Iowa...
GCTCCGTTGCACGACATCTGGATCGAAAAAGGCACCCCTGCCTTCATGAAAACCGTGCTGGCCCTGTTCAGCGGCGGCTTCGCCACCTTCGCCCTGCTGTACTGCGTACAGCCGATGATGCCGTTGTTGTCGCAGGAGTTTTCGATCAATGCCGCCCAGAGCAGCCTGGTGTTGTCGGTATCGACCGGGATGCTGGCATTCGGTTTGCTGGTCACCGGGCCAATCTCCGACCGCATCGGGCGCAAGCCGGTGATGGTGTTCGCGCTGCTCTGCGCGGCGTTATCGACCATGGTCAGCGCGGTGATGCCAACCTGGGAAGGTGTACTCGCCACACGGGCGCTGGTCGGCCTGTCGCTAAGCGGGCTGGCGGCAGTGGCAATGACCTACCTGAGCGAAGAGATCCACCCACAGCACATCGGCCTGGCCATGGGTTTGTACATTGGCGGCAACGCCATCGGCGGCATGAGCGGCCGGCTGATCACCGGCGTACTGATCGACTTCGTCAGCTGGCACACGGCAATGCTGACCATCGGTGGCCTGGCCTTGGGCGCGGCACTGGTGTTCTGGAAAGTGCTGCCCGAATCGCGCAATTTCCGCGCACAGACGCTGCACCCGCGCAGCCTGCTGGACGGCTTCGTCATGCACTTCAAGGACGCCGGCCTGCCCTGGCTGTTCCTCGAAGCCTTCCTGCTGATGGGCGCCTTCGTCACCCTGTTCAACTACATCGGCTACCGCCTGCTGGCAGAGCCCTACCACATGAACCAGGCGCTGGTCGGCTTGCTCTCGGTGGTCTACCTGTCGGGTATCTACAGCTCGGCCCAGGTCGGCGCCCTGGCTGACAAACTGGGCCGGCGCAAGGTGTTCTGGGCCAGTATCCTGGTAATGGCGGGCGGCTTGCTGATGACCTTGGCATCACCGCTGGTGCTGGTGATCCTCGGCATGCTGGTGTTCACCTTCGGCTTCTTCGGCGCGCATTCGGTGGCCAGCAGTTGGATCGGGCGTCGGGCGCTGAAGGCCAAAGGGCAGGCCTCGTCGCTGTACCTGTTCTGCTATTACGCAGGGTCGAGTGTGGCCGGGACGGCCGGTGGAGTGTTCTGGCACCAGTGGGGCTGGAACGGGATCGGGCTGTTCATTGGCAGCTTGCTGGCGGTGGCGTTGCTGGTGGCTTTGAAGTTGAGCAGGCTTGCACCAAAGACTGCCTGATACAGGGCTGCTATGCAGCCCATCGCCGGCAAGCCGGCTCCCACAATTTCGACTGCGCCCAAGTGTTGGATTAGTGTCCAACTTCTTGGAGGCAGTCCACCCTGTGGGAGCCGGCTTGCCGGCGATTGGGCCCTCAGATCAGTTGATGATCTCGACAATATCCACATCCACTTCACGGCTCATCAGGTGCTTCTCCACCTCACCGGTCAGCTTGACCTTGGTCTTTTCGTTGAACGGCGTCGGTGGCAGGTCTTCATCGTCGATCTCGACGGTGATGGTGCCGGTGTTGTCCTTGAATTCGTACTTGTCGTCGTTGTTGATCTTCTTGGTCACAAAGCCTTGCAGCACTACCGGAGTGTCATCGGCTGCATCATTGGCAGCGGCAACGGTGGTGACCGATTGGGCACCCGGGCCGGTGTAGCCGGCGGCCAGGGCTGCGGTGCTCAAGAAAGGGGCGAGGATCAGTGCTAGGTAACGAGTTTTCATGATGATCGGGTCCTGTTTGGGTTTCGATGGGACCAGATTAGCGACGATCGCTGAATTGAAGCTTAACGCAAAAAAAACCGGCACTCAGGCCGGTTCGTTGTTGGGACATCAGATCACTGGTGGTATTGCGCCGACAGTTCGTGCACAGCATTGATGAACACACCTGCGTGCTCCGGATCGACTTCCGGAGTAATGCCGTGCCCCAGGTTGAACACGTGGCCGGTGCCCTTGCCGTAGCTGGCGAGGATACGCGCGACTTCCTGGCGGATGGCCTCGGGCTTGGCATACAGCACGGTCGGGTCCATGTTGCCCTGCAGGGCCACCTTGTCACCCACACGGCGGCGGGCGTCGCCGATTTCGCAAGTCCAGTCCAGGCCCAGGGCGTCGGCACCGGCTTCGGCAATGCTTTCCAGCCACAGGCCGCCGTTCTTGGTGAAGAGGATCACCGGCACCTTGCGCCCTTCGTGCTCGCGGATCAGACCGCTGACGATCTTGCGCATGTAGGCCAGGGAGAACTCCTGGTAGGCCGCCGCCGACAGGTTGCCACCCCAGGTGTCGAAGATCTGCACTGCCTGGGCACCCGCCAGGATCTGGCCGTTGAGGTAACTGGTGACCGACTGGGCCAGCTTGTCCAGCAGCATATGCAGGGCTTGCGGGTTGTCGTAGGCCATCGCCTTGGTCTTGCGGAAGTCCTTGGACGAGCCGCCTTCGACCATGTAGGTGGCCAGGGTCCAAGGGCTGCCGGAGAAGCCGATCAGCGGCACGCGGCCATTGAGCTCGCGACGGATAGTGCTGACCGCGTCCATTACATACCCGAGGTCTTTCTGCGGATCAGGTACCTGCAGCGCCTCGATGTCGGCCGGTGTGCTGATGACCTTCTTGAAACGCGGGCCTTCGCCGGTCTCGAAGTACAGGCCAAGGCCCATGGCGTCGGGGATGGTGAGGATGTCCGAGAACAGGATCGCCGCATCCAGCGGGTAGCGGTCCAGCGGCTGCAGGGTAACCTCGCAGGCGAACTGCGGGTTCATGCACAGGCTCATGAAGTCGCCGGCCTTGGCGCGGCTGGCGCGGTATTCCGGCAGGTAGCGGCCGGCCTGGCGCATCATCCACACCGGGGTGACGTCTACGGGTTGCTTGAGCAGTGCACGCAGGAAACGATCGTTCTTCAGGGCAGTCATGTCGGCATCCGGCAAAAAAGTGCAGGCATTTTCTCAGACGCACAAAGAAAAGGCACGGCTGATTGCCGTGCCTTTTGTCTATCGGTATGTCCTGGATCAATAGATTTTGTATACAAAACCCAGTACAACCTCAGACTTCGAGGTAATCCAGGATACCTTCGGCGGCCGTGCGGCCTTCGAAGATGGCGGTTACCACCAGGTCCGAACCGCGCACCATGTCGCCACCGGCGAAGATTTTCGGATTGCTGGTCTGGTGCTTGAACTTGCCTTTCTCCGGTGCCACCACGCGGCCCTGGCTGTCCATCTGGATGCCATGCTGCTCGAACCACGGTGCCGGGCTTGGGCGGAAGCCGAAAGCGATCACCACGGCGTCGGCCGGCAGGATCTCTTCGGAGCCGGGGATCGGCTCGGGGCTGCGGCGGCCGCGGGCATCCGGCTCGCCAAGACGGGTCTCGACGACTTTCACGCCTTCGACCTTGTCTTCGCCGACAATCGCAATGGGCTGGCGGTTATAGAGGAACTTCACGCCTTCTTCCTTGGCGTTCTTCACCTCTTTGCGCGAGCCGGGCATGTTGGCCTCGTCACGGCGATAGGCACACGTCACCGACTTGGCGCCCTGGCGGATCGAGGTGCGGTTGCAGTCCATCGCGGTGTCGCCACCGCCCAGTACCACGACCTTCTTGCCCTGCATGTCGACAAAGTCTTCCGGCGACTTTTCAAAGCCCAGGTTGCGGTTGACGTTGGCGATCAGGAAATCCAGTGCGTCATGCACACCCGGCAGGTCTTCGCCCGGGAAACCGCCCTTCATGTAGGTGTAGGTGCCCATACCCATGAACACGGCATCGTATTCGGCGAGCAGCTGCTCCATGGTGATGTCGGTACCCACCTCGGTGTTCAAGCGGAACTCGATGCCCATGCCGGTGAAGACTTCGCGGCGGTTGCTCAGCACGGTCTTTTCCAGCTTGAACTCGGGGATGCCGAAGGTCAGCAGGCCGCCGATTTCCGGGTTCTTGTCGAACACCACCGGAGTCACCCCGGCACGCACCAGCACGTCGGCACAGCCCAGGCCCGCCGGGCCGGCGCCGATGATGGCGACGCGCTTGCCGGTCGGCTTGACCTTGGACATGTCCGGGCGCCAGCCCATGGCGAAGGCGGTATCGGTGATGTACTTCTCCACCGAGCCGATGGTCACGGCGCCGAAGCCGTCGTTCAAGGTGCAGGCGCCCTCGCACAGGCGGTCTTGCGGGCACACGCGGCCACAGACTTCCGGCAGGGTGTTGGTCTGGTGCGACAGCTCGGCGGCGGCCAGGATGTTGCCTTCGGAAACCAGCTTCAACCAGTTGGGGATGAAGTTGTGCACCGGGCACTTCCACTCGCAGTACGGGTTACCGCAGCCCAGGCAACGGTGCGCCTGCTCGACGGACTGCTGCGGCTTGAAGGGTTCGTAGATCTCCACGAACTCCTTCTTGCGCTGGCGCAGCAGCTTTTTCTTCGGGTCCTTGCGGCCCACTTCGATGAACTGGAAGTCGTTACTCAGACGTTCAGCCATTTTTCAAAACCTCTTAACAGCAGCTGCAAGCTACGCGCTGCAAGCCGCAAGACGATCACTTAAGCCGGGCAAACCTCGAACTGCATTGACTTGCAGCTTGAGGCTTGCCACTTGCAGCTGTTTTTACTGCGGGTTGGCACGGGTGCTGGACAGCAGTTGCTTGAGGTTGGCCGCTTTCGGCTTGACCAGCCAGAAGCGCCGCACATAGTCGTCCAGGTTCTCGAAGAGCTCACGCCCCCACTCGCTGCCAGTCTCTTCCACGTATTCGCCAAGGACCCGCGCCAGGTGGCTGCGGTAGGCTTCCATCGCTTCACCACTGATGCGCTGGATTTCCACCAGTTCGTGGTTCAGCTTGTCGACGAAGCTGTTGTCCATGTCGAGCACGTAGGCGAAGCCGCCAGTCATGCCAGAACCGAAGTTGTAACCGGTCTTGCCCAGGACGCAGACAAAGCCGCCGGTCATGTATTCACAGCAGTGATCACCCGTCCCCTCGACCACCGCGTGGGCGCCGGAGTTACGCACAGCGAAGCGCTCGCCCGCGGTGCCGGCGGCAAACAGCTTGCCGCCCGTGGCGCCGTACAGGCAGGTGTTGCCGACGATGGCGCTGTGCTGGGTTTCGAACGGGCTGCCGGCAGGCGGCACGATGGTCACCTTGCCACCGGTCATGCCTTTGCCGACGTAATCGTTGGCGTCACCTTCCAGGTACAGGTTCAGGCCACCGGCGTTCCACACGCCGAAGCTCTGGCCTGCAGTGCCCTTGAAGCGGAAGGTGATCGGCGACGCCGCCATACCCTGGTTGCCGTGCAGCTTGGCGATTTCGCCGGAGATGCGCGCACCAATGGAACGGTCACAGTTGCAGATGTCCAGCGCGAACTCGCCACCGGCCTGGTCGCGAATGGCCGGCAGGGCCATTTCGACCATCTTCTCGGCCAATTCGCCTTTGTCGAACGGCGGGTTCTTGTCGACCTCGCAGAACTGCGGCTTGTCCGCCGGGATGTGCGAACTGCCCAGCAGCGGCGACAGGTCCAGGTACTGCTGGCGCTCGGTATCACCCGGCAGCACGTCGAGCAGGTCGGTACGGCCGATCAGCTCGCCCAGGCTGCGCACGCCCAGCTTGGCCAGCCACTCGCGGGTTTCTTCGGCGACGAAGGTGAAGAAGTTGATCACCATGTCGACGGTGCCGATGTAGTGGTCCTTGCGCAGCTTGTCGTTCTGGGTCGCTACGCCGGTGGCGCAGTTGTTCAGGTGGCAGATGCGCAGGTACTTGCAGCCCAGGGCAATCATTGGCGCGGTGCCGAAGCCGAAGCTTTCGGCGCCGAGGATGGCTGCCTTGATAACGTCGAGGCCGGTTTTCAGGCCGCCGTCGGTCTGTACCCGCACCTTGCCGCGCAGGTCGTTGCCGCGCAGGGTCTGATGGGTTTCAGCCAGGCCCAGTTCCCACGGGGCGCCGGCGTACTTGATCGAGGTCAGCGGCGAAGCGCCGGTGCCGCCGTCGTAACCGGAGATGGTGATCAGGTCGGCGTAGGCCTTGGCCACGCCAGCGGCGATGGTACCAACGCCAGCCTCTGCCACCAGCTTGACCGATACCAGGGCCTGCGGGTTGACCTGCTTGAGGTCGTAGATCAGCTGGGCCAGGTCTTCGATCGAATAGATGTCGTGGTGCGGCGGCGGCGAGATCAGGGTCACGCCCGGTACCGCATAGCGCAGCTTGGCGATCAGGCCGTTGACCTTGCCGCCTGGCAGCTGGCCGCCCTCACCGGGCTTGGCGCCCTGGGCAACTTTGATCTGCAGCACTTCGGCATTGACCAGGTATTCCGGGGTCACACCGAAGCGGCCGGTGGCGACCTGCTTGATTTTCGAGCTGCGGACGGTGCCGTAGCGCGACGGGTCTTCACCGCCCTCACCGGAGTTGGAGCGCGCGCCCAGGCGGTTCATCGCCTCGGCCAGCGCTTCGTGGGCCTCTGGCGACAGTGCACCCAGCGAGATACCCGCCGAGTCGAAGCGCTTGAGGATCGCCTCCAGCGGCTCGATCTGCTCCAGCGGCAGAGCCTCGTCGGCCACTTTTACTTTCAGCAGGTCGCGGATCATCGACACCGGGCGCTGGTCGACCAGCGAGGTGTATTCCTTGAATTTGGCGTAGTCGCCCTGCTGCACGGCAGCCTGCAGGGTGTTGACCACATCCGGGTTGTAAGCGTGGTATTCGCCACCGTGAACGAACTTGAGCAGGCCGCCTTGCTGGATCGGCTTGCGCGCGCTCCAGGCTTCGGCGGCGAGCAGCTTCTGGTCGCCCTCGAGGTCGGCGAAGCGCGCCCCCTTGATGCGGCTGGAAACGCCCTTGAAGCTCAGGCCGACCACTTCCTCGGCCAGGCCCACGGCTTCGAACAGCTGCGCGCCACGGTACGAGGCAACGGTGGAGATACCCATCTTCGACAGGATCTTCAGCAGGCCTTTGGAGATGCCTTTGCGGTAGTACTTGAAGACTTCATCCAGGTCGCCCAGCACCTCGCCGGTACGGATCAGGTCGGCCAGCACTTCATAGGCCAGGTACGGGTACACGGCGGAGGCGCCGAAGCCCAGCAGCACGGCGAAGTGGTGCGGATCGCGGGCGGTGGCGGTTTCGACCAGGATGTTGCTGTCGCAGCGCAGGCCCTTTTCGGTCAGGCGGTGGTGCACTGCGCCGACGGCGAACGAAGCGTGCACCGGCAGCTTGCCCGGGGCGATGTAACGGTCGCTCAGCACCAGTTGGGTCTTGCCGGCCCGCACCGCTTCTTCAGCTTGGTCGGCGATGTTGCGGATGGCAGCTTCCAGGCCGATGCTTTCCTCGTAGTTGAGGTCGATCAGCTGGCGGTCGAAGCCTTCGCGCTCCAGGTTCATCAGCGAACGCCACTTGGCGGGCGAGATGACCGGCGAGCTGAGAATCACCCGCGAGGCGTGCTCCGGGGATTCCTGGAAGATGTTGCGCTCGGCGCCCAGGCAGATTTCCAGCGACATGACGATCGCTTCGCGCAGCGGGTCGATCGGCGGGTTGGTTACCTGGGCGAATTGCTGGCGGAAGAAGTCGTACGGCGAACGCACGCGCTGCGACAGCACGGCCATCGGCGTGTCGTCGCCCATGGAGCCGACCGCTTCCTGGCCCTGCTCGCCGAGTGGGCGCAGTACCTGGTCACGCTCCTCGAAGGTGACCTGGAACATCTTCATGTATTGCTTGAGCTGGTCGCTGTCGTAGCTGGCAGCGCCCTGGTCATCGGTCAGCGTCGCCTGAATGCGCAGGGCGTGCTGACGCAGCCAGCGCTTGTACGGGTGGCGCGACTTCAAGCGGTTATCGATGGCGTCGGTGTCGAGGATATGGCCGGTCTCGGTGTCGACAGCCAGGATCTGACCCGGGCCGACGCGGCCCTTGGCAACGACTTCATCAGGCTTGTAGCCCCATACGCCGATTTCCGAAGCGATGGTGATATAGCCATTGGTGGTGGTAACCCAGCGCGCCGGGCGCAGGCCGTTACGGTCGAGCAGGCAGACCGCGTGGCGGCCTTCGGTCATGACGATACCGGCCGGGCCATCCCACGGCTCCATGTGCATGGAGTTGTACTCGTAGAAGGCGCGCAGGTCGGCGTCCATGGTCTCGACGTTCTGCCAGGCTGGCGGTACCAGCATGCGCACGCCACGGAACAGGTCGATGCCGCCGGTGACCATCAGCTCGAGCATGTTGTCCATGCTCGAGGAGTCGGAGCCGACGCGGTTGACCAGCGGGCCGAGCTCTTCGAGGTCGGGGATCTGGTCGTTGGCGAACTTGGTGCGACGGGCCATGGCCCAGTTGCGGTTGCCGGTGATGGTGTTGATTTCGCCGTTGTGGGCGAGGAAGCGGAACGGCTGCGCCAGCGGCCATTTCGGCAGGGTATTGGTGGAGAAGCGCTGGTGGAACACGCAGATCGCGGTTTGCAGGCGCTCATCATCCAGATCCGGGTAGAAGGCCGCGAGATCGCGCGGCATCATCAGGCCTTTGTAGATGATGGTCTTGTGCGAGAAGCTGCAGATGTAGTGGTCGGCGTCGTGGGCGTTGGCCACGGACGAACGGCGACGGGCACTGAACAGCTTGATGGCGAATTCCTGATCGCTCAGGCCTTCACCGCCGATGAACACCTGTTCGATCTGCGGCAGACGCTCCAGGGCCAGGCGGCCGAGCACGCTGGTGTCGATCGGCACTTTGCGCCAGCCAACCAGCGTAAGACCGGCAGCAAGGATTTCGCGATCCATGTTGGCGCGAGCAGCTTCGGCTTTAACCGGGTCCTGATTGAAGAACACCATGCCGACGGCGTACTGCTTGGGCAGTTCGACCGCAAAGTGTTCCTGGGCCATGGCACGCAGGAATTGATCAGGCTTCTGCATGAGCAGGCCGCAACCGTCGCCGGTCTTGCCGTCGGCGTTGATTCCGCCGCGGTGGGTCATGCAAGTCAGTGCCTGCATGGCGGTTTGCAGAAGGTGGTGGCTGGGTTCACCCGTCATATGGGCGATCAGGCCAAAACCACAGTTGTCCTTGAATTCTTCGGGATGGTACAGACCTGTTTTCATAGACACTATCTCACCAGGTTCACCTCTCAACCGGAGGCAAATCTCTTTTTTAACAACCACTTACCATCCACGCCGATCAAATGCCAGCTTTTTTGCGGTGGCCATGGAAAACCATTGTTGCACAGCGACAGCGATGCCCACAAATTTTCATGTCTCACCATTGAAAATTTATGTCGCAATTTTGAATGTTTTTGCGCCATGCGCCGTGATAGCGGCTTGGCTAGAGTCTGAAGCGTTTCAGCCATGACTGCAAGATTGGCTTGTGGCCGGCAGTCTGGGACAGAAAAGCCTGCCGCGCTCGAGCGCAGCAGGCTAGACGAAAGTCAGTTTCGCTCAGCAACTGGGCGGCGGGGTGATGCCGCCCGGAAGGTAATCAGCGAGCCGTGGCCAGCTCTTGTTGGACGCTGCCGACGGTACGTGGCCAAGGTTTACCAGCCTGGACCTTCGCTGGCAAGTTCTTGATTGCCGCAACCGCTGCATCGCGGTTGGCGAAGCTGCCATAAGTGACCACGTACAGCGGCTTGCCCTGCAGGTTTTTCTTGAAGTAGCGATAGTCGCCACCCTGCGCCTTGACGAAGGCCTGGGCCGACGCTTCGGAACTGGTGCCGAGAATCTGCACCACATAATTGCCGGGCTTCTGGCCAGCGTACCAACCACCGGTGCTGCCACCAGCGGCTGCTTTTTCAGCAGGTTTGGCAGCGGGCTTGGCGGTGGCCACCTGGGTCGGTGCCGGAGCAGGCTTGGCAGGCGCTACCGGCTTGGCCGGCTGGGTTGCAACAGGCTTCTGCGCAGGTGCTACTGGCTGAGCCGGAGCAGGGCTGGTGGTGGCTTGCGCCATGGTCGGTGCCGGGCCGGCAGCCACACCTTGCGGTGGTGCGGTGGTGGTGACCGTCGGCGGGTTGCCAGGCTGCAACGCGGTGTTACCCGCCGGGCCGCCTTCCTCGCCATCGCCCATGCCCGCGGCCTGGGCCAGCGGCTCACGCATCACCGGCTGCGACTGGCCAACCAGCGGCAGTGGCATCGGCTGCGAAGAGCCGGAGAACTCGATGGAAGGGTCGTTCGACTTGCCGTCCCCCAGCGGCAGCTGGGCCTGGGCTGCTGGCGCATCGGTTGGCGCCTTGTCGCCTTTCTTGGGCATGAGAACCGCGGCAGCAACGGCGACCACGACGACAGCGGACAACGCGAGCACGTGTTTCTTAGGCATTTTGAACCCCATGGTTGGTCGCTTGGCCGTCGTGCGGCTGGCGATCATGGCTTCGATCAAGGTATCGCGGGCGACCTGGTTGATGTTGCCAGGCCAACCGTCGGAGTTTTCATGGATATCGACGAGCTGCTCACGGGTGAACACATCGATGCCCCGGCCGGCACCTTCAAGGCGCTGTTCCAGGTACTCGCGGGTCTCTTCCTCGCTGTAGGGGGCGAGTTCGATGACGTGGAAACGCTCTTCCTCGACATGGATCTCCTCCAACCCTGCGATCAGCGAGGGTTCGCCGAACAGGAACACGTGCGGGCGCCCTTCCGGGACACCTGCCGCCAGTTCCAGCAACGCTTGGAGTGCCGACTCGTCGAGTTGTTCCGCATCGTCCACCAGCAAGTAGACTTCTTGCCCGGTGAGGGCGAGTTGCACCACCTTGGACAGAATCGCCTGGACTTCGGGCTGGGCTACTTCCAGCGTCTGGGCCACCTGGCCCAGCACGCTGGCCGCATCGCTGGCACCGCGGGCCGATACCACCACGCTCTGCACCGACTGTTTGTTGGTGCTGGCCACCAAGGCCTGGCGCAGCAGTGTCTTGCCGCTGCCTACCGGGCCTGTAACCACCAGCATCAGCTGGCTGTAGCGGGCCAAGTGATGCAGTTGGCCGAGCACGGGCTTGCGCTGGGCAGGGAAGAACTTGAAGCCGGGCACACGCGGCGCGAACGGATCGTGGCTCAACTGGTAGTGGTCGAGAAACGCCTCATCGGCATGCAAACTGGTCATTGCGCTGTCACAACCTCAAAGCTGGGCCACGATCGCGCGGTAATCCGCCGACAGCGTGGCCTGAAGAATCTCTTTCGGATAGTCGTCGGTGACCACGGCTTCACCCATCTGGCGCAGCAGCACCAGACGCAGACGCCCATCGATCACCTTTTTATCGACCGCCATATGCTCCATGAAATGCGCCGGGGTCATTTCCTGTGGTGGCACCACCGGCAAACCTGCATCCTGCAGCAGGCGGATTGCGCGATCGCGCTCGGGCTGGTCGATCCAGCCCAGGCGCATGGACATTTCCAGGGCCATCACCGTGCCCGCTGCCACGGCTTCGCCGTGCAACCAGACACCGTAGCCCATGTGCGTTTCGATGGCATGCCCGAAGGTATGCCCCAGGTTGAGAGTGGCGCGCACGCCGGATTCGCGCTCATCGGCACCCACCACTGCGGCCTTGGCCGCGCAGGAGCGGCGGATCGCTTCGGTCAGGGCAGCAGGCTCCAGGGCGCGCAGGGCCTCGATGTTGTCTTCGAGCCAGCCGAGGAAGGGTTTGTCGCAGATCAGGCCGTACTTGATCACTTCGGCCAGGCCCGCCGACAGCTCACGCTCGGGCAGGGTCTTGAGGCTGGTGGTATCGATCAGCACCGCGTTGGGCTGATAGAAGGCACCCACCATGTTCTTGCCCAGCGGGTGGTTGATGCCAGTCTTGCCGCCGACCGAGGAGTCGACCTGGGACAGCAGCGTGGTCGGCACCTGGATGAAATCGACGCCGCGCTGGTAGCAGGCCGCTGCGAAACCGGCCATGTCACCGATCACGCCACCGCCCAGGGCCACCACCGTGGTGCGGCGGTCGTGCCGGGCAGTCAGCAGGCCGTCGAAGATCAGCTGCAGGGTTTCCCAATTCTTGAAGGCTTCGCCGTCTGGAAGGATCACGGGCAGCACCGAATAGGCACCGAGGGTCTTGCTCAAACGTTCGAGATACAGGGGCGCGACGGTCTCGTTGGAAACGATGGCAACCTGCCGGCCGGCAATATGCGGCGCCAGCAACTCGGGCTGGTCAAGCAGGCCTTCGCCAATGTAGATCGGGTAGCTGCGCTCGCCCAGGTCGACCTTTAGTGTCTGCATGTATCCCCACAATGTACTTGGGCGCGGCGTCGGCTGAGCGACCCACGCGGTATCGTTGAACCTCGCCTCGGCGCTGGCCGAGAATAGTCCCGGCTTACCGGGGCGGCAACTGCTGCAAGCGGTCGAGAATGTCGAGCACGACCATGCGCGGCGGCCGTTCGTCGGTTTCCACCACCAGGTCAGCAATCTCACGGTAGAGCGGGTCGCGCGTTTCCAGCAGGTTGCGCAACGTCGCCTCCGGGTTGGCGGTACGCAGCAACGGGCGATTGCGATCGCGCGCGGTGCGCCCGACCTGCTGCTCCACCGAGGCATGCAGGTAGATCACCCGGCCGCCCCGGTGCAACGCCCGGCGATTGGCCTCGCGCATCACTGCGCCGCCACCGGTCGCCACGACCACGCCATCGAGCGCGCAGAGTTCGGCGATCATCGCCTCCTCACGGTCACGAAAGCCCGGTTCGCCTTCCTTGTCGAAGATCCACGGGATATTGGCGCCGGACCGCAGTTCGATTTCCTTGTCGGAATCTTTGAACAGCAGGCGCAGTTCTTTGGCCAACAGGCGTCCGATGGTGCTTTTACCAGCGCCCATGGGCCCTACAAGTATCAAATTTCGCACAGAATCAACGACTCACAGCAATCGCCTGGTCACTCATGATACGCGGAGTCAGGAAGACCAGCAGCTCGGATTTTTTCTCTTGTAATGCATCGCGTCGAAACAGCCGCCCAACATACGGCAGATCGCCAAAAAATGGCACCTTGTCGACCACATTGTTTTGCGTGGTCGAGTACACACCCCCAATGACGATTGTCTCGCCATCGGCCACCCGAACCTTGGCATTCACCTCGTTCTTGCGGATTGGCGGCACATCATTCAAGGCATTGACGAAATCAGGCTCATCCTTGGTCACCTTGACCGTCATGATGACCTTGCCGTCCGGGGTGATCTGCGGGGTGACCTCCAGAGACAGCGACGCTTCACGGAAGGCGACAGACGTAGCACCGCTTTTGGTCGTCTCCTGGTAAGGCACCTCGGTGCCCTTGAGTATGCGGGCTGTCTCTTTGTCAGCGGTGACGACCTTGGGCTGGGAAATGATTTCGCCGTTGCCGGTCTTTTCCATGGCGCTGAGCTCCAGGTCCAGCAGCACACCTCCGCGCAGCAGGCCAAGGCCGATGCTGGAACCGGCCCGCTCCACACCCAGATCGACGAACACATCCTTCCCTAACTGTGGGGTCTCGCCATAAAGCCGTCGCCCCCAGCGCACCCCCAGGCTCTTCTCGTAGTCGAGATTGGCTTCGACAATGCGCGCCTCGATCGCCACCTGGCGCACCGGCACGTCCAGTTGCGCCACCAACTGGCGCAACTCGGCGAGTCGATCTTCAGGCTGGTGCGCCACCAAGGTGTTGGTGCGGGTATCGACACTCAAGCTCCCGCGGCCGGTGAGGATACCGTCGTCGGCCAGCGTTGCCAGCAGCAACTCGGCAAGTTCGGACGCTTCGGCGTGATGGATCCGCAGCAACTCCCGGCGCAAAGGTTGCAGTTGAGCGTCCAGCTCCTGCCCCAGGCGCGCGCCAAGTGACTGTTCAGCCAGTTCGGCCGCTGGTGCCACCAGCAGCACATTGCCTTCCTCCCTTCGCGCCAGCCCCTTGCTGCGCAAGATCAGCTCCAGGGCTTGATCCCAAGGCACGCCCTGCAGGCGCAGGGTAATGTTGCCCTGAACCGTGTCACTGGCGACCAGATTGATACCGGCGTAATCGGCCAGCACCTGCAGCACCGAGCGCACTTCCACATCCTGGAAGTTCAACGAAATCGGCTCACCCCGATGAGATGGCGCGGCCATCAATGGCATCGGCAGCACGGCCAACATCAGCCACGTCATCAAGCCTTTCATCATCTTCCCTGACCTCCCTGTCCACGCCCTTCCTGAGCGTTAGCAATGTGCTGCGTTCCCGCCACCTGCCACCCACGAACAACCGTTCACGCACCTCGACCTGCCTCTCGCCGACATGGCTCACCACGCCCTCATCGCGCCCTAACGCGTCACCCGCGCGCACACGGTACAACCTACCTGCAGACGACAGCACTGCCTGGTATTCCAGGCCGCGCGACAAACTGCCGACCATTTCAAGCTGAGCCAGTGGAACGTTGGCCAGCCCTTCGCGGGCAACGCGGGTCGACCAGGCTGAAAACGGGTCGAGAACAGGGGGCAGAACGTCAGCGCGGGCGGGGGTCAGGGCCAGCGAGCCTGGCTCCGGCACCGGCCCATCGGCCTGGAAGGCGTTGACCCGCAGGCGCAAGCGGAGCAAGCCAGGCTTGCCAGCTGCGCTGGCCAGATACAGGTCGCCAGCACGCAGCAGGCGAACCTGACCCAGCCAATCGTCCAGCCACATGCGCAGCGACGCATAGCGGCCAACCACCAGCACATCGAGCGGTGTCCGGAGAAAGCCGGGCATCTTCACCTCCTCCTGTACATCCAGTTGCTCGAAGTGCAGCCCATGCGCATGCCCGGAGGCTGCCAGCTGGTCGAGCAAGTCGCTGATGTCGCCCCCTGCCGCAAGGCGCCAGCGATGGTCTAGCAGTTCCAGCTCGGCCTCGCCAATGGCTTCCCGTATGGACTCACTCGCCAGCACTCGAGCGGTTTTGGCTTCCTGGTCCTCGCTCAGTTGCCTGCCCTGTGCCTGTTCTAGCTGCTGGAGCTGCCGCCACTCCGGCAGGCGAACAAGGCAACCCAGCGCAAGCACTGCAAGCGCGACAGAAATCGGCAGGGCATAGCTCAGCAAAGGTGAGCGAACGACCGGCAGCAGCCAATCCAGGCGGTAGAGAACGCTCACGACCAAGACGCCGACATGCGCCCCAGCATCAGGAACTCATCGCCAGCCGGCAGACTTTTCAAGCGTTTGAGTTCCAGGTCCAGCACCACACTGGAGCGCCCCAGGTCGCGCATGAACTGCGCCACCACGGCCCCGGAAACAGCCAGCCCGACGATATGCAGGCGGTCGCCTTCAAGCTTCAGCTCGACTACCTGAACACCCTCAGGCAGTGCACGCTCCAGGTCGGCGAAAAGTGCGACCAGAAGCCCTCTATCAGCGTGCAAAGCGGCCAGCATGTCAGCTTGAGCACGCACCGAGTCAAGCGTTTCCCTGGCGCTTTCAAGCCGCTCCAGCTGAGCGTCCAACCCAGCAATCACCGCTTGCTGACTGACATTGGCTATCGCCTGCTGCTGCGCCCTTTGCCGCGCCAGCTGGTCCATCAACAACACGACGCATAACGCCAGAAGCACACCGCCGACCAGCATCAGGCGCAAGCGCCGCAGGGCCGCCTGGCGCTGCTGCTCGCGCCAGGGTAGAAGGTTGATACGCAACATCAGCGCCAACCTCCCAATGCCAGCGCGCACGCCAGTGTCATGCTGTTGTCGCGACAATCGATGCCGGCCACCGCGGGCAATGGCCGGCATTGCACACTCAGGCTATCAGCCAGTTGTTGCAGCCGAGCCTGATGGAGTGTCGGCGTGCTGGTGACCACCAGATCATTCAGAAAGGGACAACCGGCAACCAACTCGCACAGCCGATCCAAGGGCATTTCGCGCCGCTGGGGCAGTACATCTGGAGACCAGCAATGCAGCGTCGCGCTACACGGCTCCAGTCGCAGCAACGCCGAGCCTTCTGCACGCGGCTGAGGCAGAAGCCGCCGCAAAGCGATGCTGTCGACCTCCACCGCTTCAAGCTGTAGTCCGGCCGCCTCGAACAGCGCCTCCAGGGGGTCAGCACAGCCTGCCGACAGGCGGCCACCATGACATCCCGAGCCCCTGCCTGAACCTGTGAAGCGCCCATTACCTGAAAATCCATTACCAGCTCTTCCAGCGGAAATGGGAACAGCCTGTCCGCGTCGGCCAGCAGCTTCGCCTCCAGATCGGCTTCAGACTGGCCGGGCGGCAATTGCCACAACTTGCAGATCACCTGCGAAGCAGGCAGTGCCACCGCCACCCGGCGTTGGCGGCTACCGCTGCGCCGATAGGCGCTACTCAGTGCCGCCAGAACGCGATCCGGCGCCTGCCACCAGTCGCCAGCGGTAAACGGCTCGAACCGTTCCAGTGCCCACGCAACCCGCTCATAGCGTCCCTTTAGCCGCCGCAGCTGCAGCACCCGTACAGAATCGGAGGCAATTTCCACCCCCAGCAGTGAACCGGCATCCTTGCCCATGCGTCCAAGCATCGTTGTTCCCTTGTGGCAACCGTAAACCCGCTGCATCGCCAGTCCCTGAAAGGCCAGGCGGTGCAGCGGGCCGCCTGGCCGGTCACCCGGCGAGGCGAAAAATGCTTATAATGCCCAGCGTTTTTTTCGTCCGCCGGCTCCGTGCGCAACTCACCCCTCAACCTGGACACCCAAAAGCCTTGATACGCCTGCTGAAGTTCTTCTGGTGGTCTTTCGTCGCAGTCATCTGCGCGCTCGTACTCGGTGTGAGCGGTGCGTTTCTGTATCTTAGTCCCAACCTGCCGTCGGTCGATTCGCTCAGAAGCATCCAGTTGCAGATCCCCCTGAGGGTGTACAGCAGCGACGGCAAGCTCATTGCCGAGTTCGGCGAAATGCGCCGCTCGCCAATCCGTTTCGCGGAAATCCCCCCGCAGTTCATTCAGGCGCTTCTGTCAGCCGAAGACGACAATTTCCTTAACCACTACGGTGTCGATCCGAGCAGCCTCATGCGCGCCGCGACCCAGCTGGTTAAAACCGGTCACATCCAGACCGGCGGCAGCACCATCACCATGCAGGTGGCGAAGAACTTCTTCCTGACCAGCGAGCGCAGCTTCTCGCGCAAGACCAACGAGATTCTGCTGGCCCTGCAGATCGAGCGTGAGCTGACCAAGGACGAGATCCTCGAGCTGTACGTGAACAAGATCTACCTGGGTAACCGAGCCTACGGCATCGACGCCGCCGCGCAGGTGTACTACGGCAAATCGATCCGGGACGTGAGCCTGGCGCAGATGGCGATGATCGCCGGCCTGCCCAAGGCGCCGTCGCGATTCAACCCGCTGGCCAACCCGGTGCGTGCGAAAGAGCGCCGCGACTGGATCCTGGGCCGCATGTACAAGCTCGGCAAGATCGACGAAGCCAGCTACCAGAGCGCACTGGCCGAGCCGCTCAACGCCAGCTACCACGTGCCGACACCTGAAGTGAACGCGCCGTACATCGCCGAGATGGCCCGCGCCGAAATGGTCGGCCGCTATGGCAGCGAGGCCTACACCGAAGGCTTCCGCGTCACCACCACGGTGCCGAGTGACATGCAGGAAATGGCCAACAAGGCAGTCCTCAACGGCCTGTCGGACTATGACGAACGCCATGGCTACCGCGGCCCGGACGCACGCTTCCCGGGCAAGACCCAGGCCGCCTGGCTGCAGGAGTTGAACAAGCAGCGCACCCTGGGCGGGCTGGAGCCGGCCATCGTTACCCATGTCGAAAAGACTGGCATCAAGGTGCTGACCCGCAGCGGCAAAGAAGAAGACGTTGCCTGGGACACCATGAAGTGGGCGCGCCCGTTCATCAACAGCAACTCCCAGGGGCGCGCGCCGCAATCGCCGGCTGACGTGGCCCAGGTCGGCGACCTGGTACGCCTGCAGCGCCTGGACGACGGCAAGCTCAAATTCAGCCAGGTGCCCGGTGCCCAGAGTGCGCTGGTAACCCTGGACCCTTACAACGGTGCCATTCGTGCGCTGGTGGGCGGCTTCTCGTTCGAGCAGAGCAACTACAACCGCGCCATGCAGGCCAAGCGCCAGCCGGGCTCGAGCTTCAAGCCGTTCATCTACAGCGCCGCGCTGGACAGCGGCTATACCGCCGCCAGCCTGGTCAACGATGCACCGATCGTGTTCGTCGACGAGTACCTCGACAAGGAATGGCGGCCAAAGAACGACACCAACACCTTCCTTGGCCCGATCCGCATGCGCGAAGCGTTGTACAAGTCGCGCAACCTGGTATCGATCCGCCTGCTGCAGGCCATGGGTGTAGGCCGCACCATCGACTACATCGCCAAGTTCGGCTTCAACAAGCAGGACCTGCCGCGCAACCTGTCGCTGGCGCTGGGCACCGCAACGCTGACGCCGATGGAAATCGCCACCGGGTGGAGCACCTTTGCCAACGGCGGCTACAAGGTCAACCCGTACCTGATCGAGCGCATCGAAAGCCGTAGCGGCGAGACGCTGTTCACCGCCAACCCGGCACGCGTGCCGCAAGGCGCCGAAGACCATGCAGGCCTGGCCGCACCGGAGCAGCCTTTCAGCACCGCGGCAATGCCCGGCGAGGCACCGTCGGCCTTCGGCCAGATAGCGCCGGCACCGCAAGCGCCGGTGATCGCCGAGCAGATCATCGATGGCCGCACCACCTATATCCTCACCAGCATGCTGCAGGACGTGATCAAGCGCGGTACCGGGCGCCGGGCGCTGGCCTTGGGCCGTACTGACCTGGCAGGCAAGACCGGCACCACCAACGAGTCCAAGGATGCCTGGTTCTCGGGCTACAACGCCGATTACGTGACTACCGTCTGGGTCGGCTTCGACCAGCCGGAAACCTTGGGCCGCCGCGAATACGGCGGCACTGCGGCGCTACCGATCTGGATGAGCTTCATGGGCGCGGCGCTCAAGGACAAGCCAAACCACGCCCCTGCAGAGCCGGAAGGCATCCTCAGCCTGCGGGTCGACCCGGTCAGCGGCCGCGCAGCCTCGCCGAGCACGCCGAACGCGTACTTCGAGCTGTTCAAGGCTGAAGACTCGCCACCGTCGGTGGATGAGCTGGGCAATGGTGCAGCACCCGGCAGCCCGCTGCCAGCGGATGAAGCAGCGCCGATGGATCTGTTCTGACAATGATTTTGCAGCGAGGCCTATAGCCGGCAAGCCGGCTCCAACAGAGTCAGCACCAACCCTGAGCGTTGTGCGGTACCTGCAGGAGCTGGCTTGCCGGCGATAGGGCCCTGACAGGCCACCGACCAATCAGCAGGCAAACAAAAAGCCCCGACTCATACGAGCCGGGGCTTTTTTGTGTTGCTACGGCCTGAGGATCAGCCGTTGAACACTTCATCCACGCTGTTCAGCGGGTAGTGCTTCGGATACGGCAGGGTAGCAACGCCGGATTCGATGGCGGCCTTGGCCACTGCGTCGGAAACGACGGTGATCAGGCGAGCGTCCAGCGGCTTCGGAATGATGTACTCACGGCCGAATTCCAGACCTTCGACGCCGTAGGCCTCGCATACTTCCTTGGGCACTGGCAGCTTGGCCAGGTCTTTCAGGGCGATGGCGGCGGCGATCTTCATTTCTTCGTTGATGCGCTTGGCGCGAACATCCAGGGCACCACGGAAGATGAACGGGAAGCCGAGAACGTTGTTGACCTGGTTCGGGTAGTCGGAACGACCGGTGGCCATGATCACGTCGTTGCGGGTGGCGTGAGCCAGCTCTGGCGAGATTTCCGGGTCCGGGTTCGAGCACGCGAACACGATCGGGTTGGCGGCCATCGACTTCAGGCCTTCCGGGCTCAGCAGGTTCGGGCCGGACAGGCCAACGAATACGTCAGCACCTTCCAGGGCATCAGCCAGGCTGCGCTTGTCGGTGGCGTGGGCGAACTGGGCCTTGTACTGGTTCAGGTCGTCGCGGCCAGCGTGGATCACGCCGCTGCGGTCGATCATGAAGATGTTCTCGACCTTGGCACCCATGCTGACCAGCAGCTTCATGCACGAGATGGCAGCAGCGCCGGCACCCAGGCAGACGATCTTGGCGTCTTCGAGTTTTTTGCCAGCGATTTCCAGGGCGTTGATCATGCCGGCGGCGGTAACGATCGCGGTGCCGTGCTGGTCATCGTGGAACACTGGAATGTCGCACTGCTCGATCAGGGTGCGTTCGATTTCGAAGCACTCAGGCGCCTTGATGTCTTCGAGGTTGATGCCACCGAAGGTAATCGAGATGCGGCGAACGGTGTCGATGAAAGCTTGTGGGCTTTCCGATTCGACCTCGATGTCGAATACGTCGATACCGGCGAAACGCTTGAACAGAACGCCCTTGCCTTCCATGACCGGCTTGGAAGCCAGTGGACCGAGGTCACCCAGACCGAGGATGGCGGTGCCATCGGAAATCACTGCAACAAGGTTGCCCTTGCCGGTGTATTTGTAGGCCAGCTCAGGATCACGGCCGATTTCACGCACAGGTTCTGCAACGCCTGGGCTGTAGGCCAGGGCGAGATCACGGGCGGTGGCGGTGGGCTTGGAGAGCTCGACGCTCAGTTTCCCCGGACGAGGTTGAGCGTGATATTCGAGAGCGGCGGTTTTCAGGTCTGACATGGTGGGCATTCCGCTATTTACTGTTCTGACGGACCGCCGAGGATACGCAAAGAGCCGGGGAGTCACAAGACTGG
>Ga0213823_1000915_pt1 | contig 20414 bp, 17 predicted proteins | sample MC6MC0907MG_FD_179887 | JGI IMG/M metagenome (GOLD analysis project Ga0213823, IMG submission 179887) | Enriched soil aggregate microbial communities from Iowa State University, Ames, United States - MC6-MC0907-MG | ecosystem: Environmental > Terrestrial > Soil > Unclassified | place: USA: Iowa...
TGGTCATAGTGTTCAGGAGGCAGGTAGCCCGGCGAACCCTCGGTGGCCATGGCCAGCTGGGTACGCATCATGATCGCGTCGGCGAAGCCGCGCAGGAGCATGACCATGGCGACGATGATGTACATCACGCCGATTTTCTTGTGGTCGACCGAAGTCAGCCATTCGGTCCACAGGTAGGACCATTTCTTGAAGTACGTGATACCCGCGACAAGCGCCAGACCACCGAGGATGATCATGGCAACGGTCACCATGACAATCGGCTCGTGGAACGGTATCGCGTCCAGACTTAATTTACCAAACATCGTTTACTCCTCTGCCCCAGCAGCTGAATGCGAGCTCATGTCAGTCCCTTCCACAGCGGCCACTTCTTTCTTCTCGTGCTTGACCGGCTTGCCTGGTTTCATGCCTTCATACTTGTCGACGATTTTCTGAAACAGGTCCGGCGTGTACGAGGAGTACAGCGCGACAGGGTTGTTCTGGCTTGGCTTGGCAAGGGCTTCGTATTCAGCTTGATCAAGCTGTTTAGGTGCGGCCTTGACTTCGGCTACCCAGGCGTCGAAATCTTCCTGGCTCGTCGAGATCGCTTTGAATTTCATGCCGGTGAAGCCAGCGCCACTGTAGTTAGCGGAGATGCCTTCCATTTCAGCTTTCTGGTTAGCGATCAGGTGCAGCTTGGTCTGCATGCCTGCCATCGCGTAGATCTGGCCGCCCAGAGCAGGGATGAAGAACGAGTTCATCACGGCGTCGGAGGTGATCTTGAAGTTCAGCGGAGTGTGCTCCGGGAACCGGATCTGGTTAACAGTGGCGATACCCTGGTCCGGGTAGATGAACAGCCACTTCCAGTCCAGCGCGACCACTTCGATGTTGATCGGCTTGACGTCGGATTCCAGCGGACGATACGGGTCCAGCGCGTGGGTGGACTTGTAGGTCACATAACCCAGGGCAATGATGATGAGGATCGGGACCAGCCACACCGCGATTTCGATCTTGGTGGAGTGCGACCACTTGGGCGCGTAGGTCGCGTTGGTGTTGGACGCGCGGTATTTCCAGGCGAACGCGAAGGTCATCACGATCACCGGAATCACGACCAGCAGCATCAGCAGGGTAGCGGTGATGATCAGGTTTCGCTCATCCAGACCGACCTGTCCTTTCGGGTCGAGCAAGGTCCACTTGCAGCCTCCCAGCATTAACATCATGCCAAGCAGCGGCAAAAAGCCTAGTAATCGGGGGTACCTGTTTTTACTCATCTCACGACCTCTAAAGCAGCTTGCGCCATGCAGTTGGGTTTTGATCGCCAACACTTCACCGTGCCAAGGGTTGGCATTTTTTCTTCGATTGAATAAGGGCCTGCCCGACGCGTTACGCGTTGTTTGACAAATCCTGGGCCAGCAGTGAGTTCTTATTCGAATTCGTGGTCAAAGGCCTTTTACAGACCAATTCCATTTGGTGCGGATATTTGGAAGGTGCCGACACCTGGGGTCGCATGGAGCGTCCAACGCCCCTCGACCGCCGCCGTATGCTCAGGGGTGAGCAGCGCCGGAAATTCAGTGCGGGCGATTGTAGATATGTAGCGTTTTATAAACCATGTCTTATCCCGAAATAATTTTTATCGGCTCGCGCAACAATGCGTGGCGATTATTGCAACGGGTCGCGATCATATCGAGATTCATTCGCAATAAAAAGCCCCAAAAACGCCTTCCAGCCAGGTCGAAAAAGGCGCCTTTCACCCCTGCAAAATCCACCGATGGCATCGCGCTACCCCTTGTAAAACGAGGGCTGAATCGATTTATTTAGATAGCAGGCTATGCTTGCCTGGCCGTTCACCGCGCCGACACGAACTGACAGACTTTTTTCGCTCCTGGCGCAAGAAAAATCGTCTCGACGTCATCCGCTGAAACACAGCTGCGACACCACCATGTGACAACATGTCGCACTTTTATCGCACATCCGATTGCCCCATATCACGCGCCCTTCACACATTGTCCTACACGCAAAAAAGCCCCGGCCCCGAACATCGGGACCGGGGCTTTTTGCGCCGGGTCAGGCGCTCTGGCGACGGTTACGAATGATGCCCAGCGGCACCAGCACCAGGGTCAGCACAAAGGCCACCAGCGCCCACTGCGCCAGGGACAGGCCCAGCACCGGCGGGTACGGTGTGGAGCAGAAACCATCGACCTGGAACCCCAGCGGGAAGACAGTCGCCAGCGGCAGGCTGTCGACGATCGGCTGCAACACATCGATGCCGCAGCTGACTGCGGGATGGGCCTGGGTGTAGACGTGATGCCCCGCCACCGCCGCCCCGAACAGCGCGCTGAGCATCACCAGCGCTTCCAGCACGGTGAGGCTGCGACGGCTGCGCATGGCCGCGCCGATGAAGGCGAATATCGCGATCAGCAGAAACGCGTAGCGCTGCAGGATGCACAACGGGCAAGGCGCCTCGCCCAGCACCACCTGCATGTACAGCGCGCCGCCGATCAGCGCCAGGCAGATCACCCCCAGCAACACCAGAAAACGTCGCTCGCGCCCCAAACGCAGTGTGTCGTCAGTCATCCTCAATTCCTTTCTGTCTGTGGCTCAACCCGATGGCAGCGTTTGCAACTGCTGCATCAGGCTGAGGTTGTCTTCGATATGCCAATTGGCGGTGATCCGGCCATTGGCGATCTGATAAATGTCGGTTGCCCGGAAGTCTACACGCTGACCATGACCTTTGAGTGCATTGAAGGTCCCGCTGAAGTGCCCGCGAAAATGCAGGTGCAACACCACCCGATCCCCGGCCACGATCATCTGCTCGATGTCCGCGCTCAAGTCCGGCACCGCCGTGCGAAAGAACCGCGACGCCAGTAGCGGCCCCGTCGGCCCCTGGACCCGCCCTTCCGGCGGCGTCATATCGACGAAGTTCTCCGCGAGCGCGGCCCTGGCCAGGCTTTCATCGCCGCTGTTCCAGAAACTGCCGTAGCGCCGCGCGGCCAGCTCCATAGCTTCACGCTGGGGCTTGGGCAGGCTCTGATCGACGATCAGGGTCTGCGGTTGGAGCAAGGCCGGCTCGGCGAAAACCAGGGGACTGGCGAGCAGGGTTGCGGCCAGGGTGATGCGGGAAATGGCTGAGAGTTGCATGGGATGATCCTGATCAGTGCGAACGAGCGCCTATCATCAGCATCGGGGAATTAACGATAAACAGGTTAAGAACGGATTAACCTTTAAAGGATTTTTACGAGTGCGCCCTGTAGCCGCTGGCGCAGCCTGCGATCGGTTGCGCAGCGACCGTCAAGCCTGAGCTCGCGGTTTGCCTGAATACTCGGGGGAAAGCATTGCGAGCGCTGCGCGCTCGATCGCAGGCTGCGCCAGCGGCTACAGGCGGCCAGCCTCCGGGTGGAGGCTGGCGCAGCTTTTTACTCCAGCGCCGCGGCCGGGCCGAAGAACTCGTAGCGGCTTTGTTTTTCCGGTACGCCCAGGGCCTTGAGGTGGCGCTTGATCGCCGCCATGAAGGCTTTCGGGCCGAGGAAGTAGGCGTCCAGGTCACGCTCCTGCGGCAACCATTCGGCCAGTTGTTCCTGGCTCAGCAGGCCGACCTTGTCCGCCGCCGGGCTGACGCCGTCATCTTCGGCGTAGCAGTAGAAGCGTTTGAGTTGCGGATGACGCGCGGCCAGGCCGTCGACCCAATCGCGGAACGCATGCACCCCACCGTTGCGCGCGCAGTGGATAAAGTGCACCGGACGCTCGGTGGCCAGCGCGGCTTCGAGCATCGGCAGGGTCGGGGTAATGCCGACGCCACCACTGATCAGCACCAGCGGCTTGTCGCTGTCCGCCAGGGTGAATTCGCCCGCTGGCGGGAACAGCTGGATGCTGGCGCCGATCTGCAGTTGGTCGTGCAGGTAGTTGGAAGCGCGGCCACCGGCCTCGCGCTTGACGCTGATGCGGTACTGGCCGGCGTCGGACAGGGCCGACAGCGAGTAGTTGCGGCGGATTTCCTCACCCTCGAGGAACAGCTGCATGCCGATGTACTGCCCCGGCTCGGCGGCGAGAATCGGGCCGTTATCCACAGGCTCGAAATAGAACGAGGTAATTTCCGCACTCTCCTGCTCGCGGCGGACCAGCTTGAACTCCCGCGCACCACGCCAGCCACCCGGGGCCTGAGCCTTCTGGTCGTAGATCGCGCCTTCGGCACCGATCAGGATGTCCGCCAGCTGGTTATAGGCCGCGCCCCAGGCGCTCATCACCGCCGGCGTGGCGATCTCTTCGCCCAGCACTTCGGAGATGGCGCGCAGCAGGCAGCTGCCGACGATCGGGTAATGCTCCGGCAGGATCTGCAGGGCCACGTGCTTGTTGATGATCTTGGCCACCAGATCGCCCAACTGGTCGAGCTGGTCGATGTGCCGGGCGTACATCAATACGCCATTGGCCAGGGCCCGTGGCTGGTCGCCGCTGGCCTGGTGCGCCTGGTTGAACAGTGGGCGCACTTGCGGATACTCGGAGAGCATCATCCGGTAGAAGTGGGTGATCAGGGCTTCGCCACCGCTTTCCAGCAACGGAACGGTGGATTTGATGATGGCACGATCTTCGACGCTAAGCATAAGCACAACTCCTGAACTTTCTGACTACTTGCAGGTTGCCCTTTACCAATCAGTTTTCGTGCCAATAATAAAATCCATATAAATCAACTACTTAAAATACATGTAGTCATATCGACAAAGCCGCATTTATAGTCATTAAGACCATACGGAGTCATTATGACCGCAAAATCCCTGCTCACCGCCTTGTTGCCCCTGGTCTCCGACCTGTCCCGCGAACTGCCCGAAGGCGAGCGCTACCGCCGCCTGCTGGAAGCCATGCGCGCCCTGCTGCCCTGCGACGCCGCCGCGCTGCTGCGCCTGGATGGCGAATGGCTGGTGCCACTGGCGGTGGACGGCCTGAGCACCGACACCCTGGGCCGACGCTTCAAGGTCAGCGAACACCCGCGTTTCGCCGCCCTGCTCAGCCACCCCGGACCCACTCGCTTCGCCAGCGACAGCGAGTTGCCGGACCCTTACGACGGCCTGGTGGATGGCCTGCACGAACACCTGGAAGTCCATGACTGCATGGGCTGCCCGCTGTTTATCGACGAGCGCCCCTGGGGCCTGCTGACCCTGGATGCCCTCGACCCGCAGAGCTTCGAGCCGATCGAACTGGATGCCCTGCAGGCGTTCGCCAGCCTGGCGGCGGCTACCGTCAACGCCGCCGAGCGCATCGAGCGCCTGGCCCTGCGCGCCGAAGACGAACACCAGCGCGCCGAGGTCTATCGCCAGGCCAGCGGCCAGAACCGCGAGATGATCGGCCAGAGCAAAGCCCACAAACGCCTGCTGGAGGAAATCGGCCTGGTCGGCGGCAGCGACCTCACGGTGCTGATCACCGGTGAAACCGGGGTCGGCAAGGAACTGGTGGCCCAGGCCATCCACGCCGCCTCGCCCCGGGCCGACAAACCGATCATCAGCCTCAACTGCGCCGCCCTGCCCGACACCCTGGTGGAAAGCGAACTGTTCGGCCATGTGCGGGGCGCCTTTACCGGCGCCACCAACGACCGCCGCGGCAAATTCGAGCTGGCCAATGGCGGCACGCTGTTTCTCGATGAGGTGGGCGAGTTGTCGCTGACCGTGCAGGCCAAGCTGCTGCGCGTGCTGCAAAGCGGCCAGCTGCAACGCCTGGGTTCGGACCAGGAACATCAGGTCGACGTGCGGCTGATCGCCGCCACCAACCGCGACCTGGCCGAAGAAGTGCGCAGCGGCCGCTATCGCGCGGACTTCTATCACCGCCTCAGCGTCTACCCGCTGCTGGTGCCGGCCCTGCGCGACCGCGGCCGCGATGTGCTGCTGCTCAGCGGCTACTTCCTCGAACAGAATCGCTCGCGCATGGGCCTGGGCAGCCTGCGCCTGACCAGCGATGCCCAGGCGGCGCTGCTGGCCTACGCCTGGCCGGGCAACGTGCGTGAGCTGGAACACCTGATCGGCCGCAGCGCCCTCAAGGCCCTGGGCAACTGCCGCGAACGACCGAAGATCCTCAGCCTGAGCGCCGCCGACCTGGACCTGCCGGACGCCTCGGCGCCGGTCGCGCGCCAGGCCACGCCCCCCACAGAGCTGGCTGACAACCCAGGCATCGGCGATTTGCGCCAGGCCACGGAAAACTATCAGCGCCAGCTGATCAGTGCCTGCCTTGAACGCCATCAGCACAACTGGGCCAGCGCCGCCCGCGAGCTGGGCCTGGACCGCGCCAACCTGGGGCGCATGGCCAAGCGCCTTGGATTGAAATAAACAGCGCGAATCTTGTAGGAGCGAGCTTGCTCGCGATGCGCTAGCGAACTCACAAACGGCCTTCGGCCTATCGCGAGCAAGCTCGCTCCTACAATTGTCGCAATACCGCGTGCGTTGATCCGCAAACCGACAAAGCCGCTAAAGCCAGCCCTTTGCGCGTCGATAACCCGTTATCGCTAGCTGTTCGCGGCCCATGGCGCGAACCACCTTTTTTCCACAGAAGGTTTTTATGTCTTCCAACAAAGCCCGCGCAGACTCTCTTTCGCTTCTGCTGTTCACCTTGCGCAGCGGCAAGCTGATGGCGATCAACCTGCTCAAAGTCAGTGAAATCATTCCCTGCCCACCGCTGACCAAATTGCCGGAATCGCACCCGCACGTGAAAGGCATCGCTACCCTGCGCGGCAATTCGCTGTCGGTCATCGACCTGAGCCGGGCCATCGGCGAACGGCCGCTGGAAGACCCGGAGGGTGGCTGCCTGATCGTCACCGACGTCAGCCGCTCCAAGCAGGGCCTGCATGTGCAGGCGGTGAGCAAGATCGTGCATTGCCTGACCACCGATATCCGTCCGCCACCCTATGGCTCCGGTGGGGTCAAGTCCTACATCACTGGGGTCACCCAGGTCGACGGCACCCTGGTGCAGGTACTGGACATCGAGAAAGTCATCCATGGCATCGCCCCGGCGCAGATCGAAACCGCGCCGACCGAGCTGAGCATGCAAGACGCCGAACTGCTGGGTAACGCGCGGATCCTGGTGGTCGACGACAGCCAGGTGGCCCTGCAGCAGTCGGTGCATACCCTGCGCAACCTCGGCCTGCAATGCCACACCGCGCGCAGCGCCAAGGAGGCCATCGACTGCCTGCTGGACCTGCAAGGCACCGCCCAGGAGATCAACCTGATCGTCTCGGACATCGAGATGTCGGAGATGGACGGTTACGCCCTGACCCGCACCCTGCGCGAGACCCCGGACTTCGCCCACCTCTACGTCTTGCTGCATACCTCGCTGGACAGCGCCATGAACGCGGAAAAGGCCCGCCTGGCCGGCGCCAACGCGGTGCTGACCAAGTTCTCCTCGCCGGACCTGACCCGCTGCCTGATCGAAGCGGCCCGTCACGTCGCCGCCCAGAGCGCCTGAGCCATGGCCGACGACTATTGCCTGCTGATGCGCCGCGACCTGACCGGGCAACCGGAGCCCGCCAGTTGGCCAGCCGCCTTCAGCCTCGACAGCTATCGGCCGGAACTGGCCGCAGCGGTGCATGGCCTGATGCATCTTGGCTACCAGGACGGCGGCGGGCGCGTGCCGGAGCTGGACAGCTGGCGCCAGCGTTTCGAAAGCGACGCCGAATACGACCCGCAACTGTGCCTGGTGGCCCAGGATGCCGAGGGCGTCGTCGGGGTGATCCAGTGCTGGACCAGTGCCTATATCAAGGATCTGGTGGTGCATCCGCGGGCCCGCCGCCTGGGCCTGGGACGGGCCTTGCTGCTGCAGGCCTTCGAGGTCTTCCGCCAGCGCCGCGAAGCCTTTGTCGACCTGCGGGTGCTGGAAGACAACCAGCGAGCCCGCGGGCTCTACGCAAGCGTCGGCATGCGGGTGATCCGCCGCGAGCAGGTTCCCCACACGCCGCTGTAACCTGTAGCCGCTGCCGCAGCGCCTGCTGCAATCCCTGTAGCCGCTGCCGCAGGCTGCGATAAGGTCCGCAGGACCTTCAGCGACTTCAAGATCGCCGCGGCCGTTCCGGCCGATCGTCCGAACGCGGCCCGAGCCTGCGGCAGCGGCTACAGATCTTTCATCACTCGCGCCTCAGGCATACTCCCTGCGCTTACCCGTGAACGAAGGAACGCCCCGCCATGAAAGCCCTGCCTCTGAGCTTCGCCTGCCTCTCCGCCCTCCTCGCCAGCCAGGCCCAGGCCTCCAGCCCGGACGCCTGGGCGACCTTCGACAAGCAGGTGCGGGCCAGCTGCACCAAGGCCAGCCAGTTGAAGAATGTCAAAGTGCTGGGCGATGCCGCGCAGTTCGACGACCGGGTCGGCTACAGCGCGTTGCTGCTCCAGGGCCAGTACCCGCAAAAACACATGAAGGGCCAGATTGGCGTGGAACTGTGCCTGTACGACAAGCAGCGCAAGAGCGCCCATGTCACCGAATGGGATTCGATCCGTCCCGCCCTCGAGGCCAAGGGCCGGTGACTGGCGCATAACTTGCTTCGAGAGCGCTATTTAGAGGGCGATGTGAGTCATTCCGTCGCCGCTTCCGCCTTTCGACTATGGCTACCGGCTCAATGAATACTCGTTTTTCCTGCGTAGGCTGCGGCAAGTGCTGCAACGATCATCACGTTCCCCTGACCCTCGGCGAAGCCCGCCAGTGGGCGCTGGATGGCGGCCAGGTGATCGTGCTGGTGGAAGGCTTCCTGAGCAATGGCCTGGGGCTGCCGGCCCAGCAGCGTGAGCACGCCGAACGGCGTTCCTGCGTGGTGCCCAGTGGCAATACCCAGGCCCACGTGGCGATCACCTTCGCCGCCTACAACGTCGGCCCCTGCCGGAATCTTGACGAAGACCAGCTGTGCCGGATCTATGAACGCCGGCCGCTGGTGTGCCGCATCTATCCGATGGAAATCAATCCGCACATCCCGCTCAACCCGGCGGTCAAGGATTGCCCGCCCGAGTCCTGGGAAAAAGGCCCGGAGCTGATCGTCGGCAGTGAGCTGGTGGATCTGGAGCTGGCCGAACTGATCCAGCGCTCGCGCCAGGCCGACCGCGACGATATCCACAGCAAACAAGCCATCTGCCAACTGCTGGGCATTCACACCACCGCCCTCAAGGGCGACGGCTTTACCGCCTACCTGCCGGACATGGCCGCCCTGGCCGAAGCCATCGAGCGGGTCGAGGCGCAACCGCTGGCGGCGCCGGCCGGCGAGTGGCTGTTCCATGTATCCGGTGAAGACATTGCCGGACAGGTGCAGGATGCCGGCGCCCAACTGGTGACCGAGGCGCCGCTCACCTACGCCTTCATTTCCCTGCGGGCAGCATGAAGCCCTGCCGCTGACCCGCAGAGTCTCCGGTGTCCGTCAAATCGTTGCGAGCGTGCCGCTCGTACGCAGCCTGCGGCAGCGGCTACACGGATTGGGATATCGCGGCATTCGTGGAACTTGTAGCCGCTGCCGCAGGCTGCGATAAGGCCGAAGGCCTTCGGCGACCTCAAGATCTTGCGCTCCCTTCGGACGCGATCGACCGAGCGCGGCCCGAGCCTTCGGCAGCGGCTACAGAAGCTTGGACTCAGCGCTTGCCCATCGAGCGACGGGTGCCGGGTGGCGCCGCGCCTGGGGTCTTGGTGTGGCCGTTGGTGGCGCCGTTCTTGTACCAGGGTTGCTGGGCATTCTTGGCCTGGGCGAACTCGGACGGCTTGAACGGAAACTTGAACGGCGCGATCGCCGGCTTGCCTTCGCCAGGCGCGCTGGCGTCGTCGACCTGGTCGGCGCTGGGCGCGTCGGACACAGGCGGTTGTGCTGGGGTAGTCATGGAAGCTCCGGGTGAAAAGCAAAGGCCGGGCCCGGGGAAGCGGGCCGCGAAGGCCGGCAGTATACCCGCGTTGCGGATCGTTGAGCGGCCGCGACCGTCACGGCCAAAGGTCATCGGTCGGCCTTTGCTGACAGCGCTGTCAGGCAGGCGTCACGTTGCTGACCGGGTCGGCCGGCTATAAAGGGGCCATCGATTCTGGCCATCTTCCCGTCTCCCTTGCCCCCCCGGCGCTGGCGTCCATGCGTAATCGAAAAACAACCCTTGTGCTCGCCGGCGTGCTCGCCGTTCTCGCCGCCGCTGGCCTGTGGCACCTGCTCAAGCCGCCCAGCGCCAGACTGGCCGCGCCGACCGCCGTGCCGGTACGGGTGATCAGCGTCGCCCAACAGGATGTGCCGCGGCATGTCAGTGGCATCGGCTCGGTGCTGTCGCTGCACAGCGTGGTGATTCGCCCCCAGGTGGACGGCATCCTCACCCGGCTGCTGGTCAAGGAAGGCCAGTTGGTCAAGGCCGGCGACCTGCTGGCGACCATCGACGACCGCTCGATCCGCGCCAGCCTCGATCAGGCCCGGGCGCAACTGGCGGAAAACCAGGCACAACTGCAAGTGGCCCAGGTCAACCTCAAGCGCTACAAGCTGCTGTCGGTGGATGACGGCGTGTCCAGGCAGACCTACGACCAGCAGCAAGCGCTGGTCAACCAGCTCAAGGCCAGCGCCCAGGGCAACCAGGCCGCCATCGATGCGGCGCAGGTGCAGCTGTCCTATACCCAGATCCGCTCGCCGGTGTCCGGCCGCGTCGGCATCCGCACCGTCGACGAAGGCAACTTCCTGCGCACCAGCGATACCCAGGGCCTGTTCTCGGTGACCCAGATCGACCCGATCGCGGTCGAGTTTTCCTTGCCGCAACAGATGCTGCCGACCTTGCAGGGCCTGCTGGCCGCCGAGCACCCGGCCTCGGTGGACGCCTACCTGGGCGCCGATACCGACTCCGACACGGGCGACCGCCTGGGCGAAGGCCACCTGAGCCTGATCGACAACCAGATCGACACCAACACCGGGACCATCCGCGCCAAGGCCGAATTCAGCAACCCCGGGCAAAAGCTCTGGCCCGGCCAACTGGTGACCATCAAGATCCAGACCGCCGTGGAAAAAGCCGCCCTGGTGGTGCCGCCCGGCGTGGTGCAGCGCGGCCTGGACAAACACTTCGTGTATCGGGTCAAGGACGACAAAGTGGAAATCGTCCCGGTGCAGATGGTCTATCAGGACAGCGGCCAGAACATCATCAAGGGCGTGCAGGCCGGCGACGTGCTGGTCAGTGACGGCCAGTCGCGGCTCAAGGCCGGTTCGCACATCGAAGTGCTCAGCGAACCGCCGCAACAGATCCAGGCGGCGAACGCGGAGCCGCAGCCATGAAGGGCCACGGCTCGATCTCCGCCTGGTGCGTCGACCATCCGGTCGCCACCCTGCTGCTGACCTTCGCCCTGGTGCTGCTGGGCGCCATCGCCTTTCCCCGGCTGCCCATAGCGCCGCTGCCGGAGGCCGAATTCCCGACCATCCAGGTCACCGCGCAACTGCCCGGCGCCAGCCCGGAAACCATGGCTTCCTCGGTGGCCACGCCGCTGGAGGTGCAGTTCAGCGCCATCCCCGGCATGACCCAGATGACCTCCAGCAGCGCCCTGGGCTCGACCAACCTGACCCTGCAATTCACCCTCGACAAGAGCATCGACACCGCCGCCCAGGAAGTGCAGGCGGCGATCAACACCGCCTCGGGTAAGCTGCCCAACGACATGCCGAGCCTGCCCACCTGGCGCAAGGTCAACCCGGCGGACAGCCCGGTGCTGATCCTCAGCATCAGCTCCACGCAAATGCCCGGAACCGAACTGAGCGACTACGTGGAAACCCTGCTGGCCCGGCAGATCAGCCAGATCGACGGCGTCGGCCTGATCAACATCACCGGCCAGCAACGCCCGGCGATCCGCGTCCAGGCCTCGCCCGACCGGCTGGCGGCCATTGGCCTGACCCTGGCCGATATCCGCGTCGCCCTGCAGCAGGCCAGCCTCAACCTGGCCAAGGGCGCGCTGTATGGCGAGTCGAGCATCTCGACCCTGTCGACCAACGACCAGCTGTTCCATCCCGATGACTATGGCCAGTTGATCGTCTCCTACAAGAACGGCGCGCCGGTGCAGCTCAAGGATGTCGCCCGGGTCATCAGCGGGCCGGAAAACGCCTACGTACAGGCCTGGTCCAACGACCAGCCGGGGCTCAACCTGGTGATCTTCCGCCAGCCGGGGGCCAACATCGTCGACACCGTGGATCGCATCCAGGGCGAGTTGCCACGTCTGGAAGCCATGCTGCCGGCCTCGGTGGACGTGACCGTACTCTCGGACCGCACCAAGACCATCCGCGCGTCCTTGCATGAAGTGGAAATCACCCTGCTGATCGCGGTGCTGCTGGTGGTGGCGGTGATGGCGCTGTTCCTGCGCCAGCTGTCGGCGACGCTGATCGTCTCCAGCGTGCTCGGGGTGTCGCTGGTGGCCAGCTTCGCGCTGATGTATGTGATGGGCTTCAGCCTGAACAACCTGACCCTGGTGGCGATCGTGATCTCGGTGGGCTTCGTGGTCGACGACGCGATTGTCGTGGTGGAGAACATCCATCGCCATCTGGAGGCCGGCGACGGCATGCGCGAGGCGGCGATCAAGGGCGCCGGCGAAATCGGCTTCACCGTGGTGTCCATCAGCTTCTCGCTGATCGCCGCATTCATTCCCCTGTTGTTCATGGGCGGCGTGGTCGGGCGACTGTTCAAGGAGTTCGCCCTGACCGCCACCTCGACCATCCTGATTTCGGTGGTGGTGTCGCTGACCCTGGCGCCGACCCTGGCGGCGCTGTTCATGCGCGCGCCGACTGATCATCCCCACGATCGCCCGGGCTTCGGCGAACGCCTGCTGGCGCTCTACGAACGCGGGCTGCGTCGGGCCCTGGCCCATCAGCGGCTGATGCTCGGCCTGTTCGGCCTGACCCTGGGCCTGGCCATCGCCGGCTATGTGTTCATTCCCAAGGGTTTCTTCCCGGTCCAGGACACCGGCTTCGTGCTGGGCACCAGCGAAGCGGCGGCCGATATTTCCTACCCGGACATGGTGGCAAAGCACCTGGCCCTGGCAAAGATCCTCGGCGCCGACCCGGCGGTGGAAACTTTCTCCCACTCGGTGGGCGTCACCGGCAACAACCAGACCATCGCCAACGGCCGCTTCTGGATCGCCCTCAAGGACCGCGGCCAGCGGGACGTCTCCGCCAGCCAGTTCATCGACCGCATTCGCCCGCAGTTGGCCAAGGTCCCGGGCATCGTCCTGTACCTGCGGGCCGGCCAGGACATCAACCTCAGCTCCGGGCCGAGCCGCAGCCAATACCAGTACGTGCTCAAGAGCAACGACGGGCCGACGCTGAATACCTGGACCCAGCGCCTGACGGAAAAACTGCGGGCCAATCCGGCCTTTCGCGACCTGTCCAACGACCTGCAACTGGGCGGCAGCATCACCCATATCAGCATCGACCGCAGCGCCGCGGCGCGTTTCGGCCTGACCGCCACCGACGTCGACGAAGCGCTCTACGACGCCTTCGGCCAGCGCCAGGTCAACGAGTTCCAGACCGAGACCAACCAGTACAACGTGATCCTCGAACTGGACGCCCAGCAGCGCGGCAAGGCCGAGAGCCTGAATTACTTCTACCTGCGCTCGCCCCTGAGCGGCGAGATGGTGCCGCTGTCGGCGCTGGCCAAGGTCGACCCGCCCACCGTCGGCCCGTTGTCCATCGCCCACGACGGCATGTTCCCGGCCGCCAACCTGTCGTTCAACCTGGCGCCGGGCGTGGCCCTGGGCGACGCGGTGATCATGCTTGAGCAGGCGAAAAACCAGATCGGCATGCCCGCCTCCATCGCCGGCAATTTCCAGGGCGCGGCCCAGGCCTTCCAGAGTTCCCTGGCCAGCCAGCCGTGGCTGATCCTCGCGGCGCTGGTGGCGGTGTACATCATCCTCGGCGTGCTCTACGAGAGCTTCGTCCACCCGCTGACGATCATCTCCACCCTGCCCTCGGCCGGCCTCGGCGCGCTGATCATGCTCTGGCTGCTGGGCCAGGACTTCTCGATCATGGCCCTGATCGGCCTGGTGCTGCTGATCGGCATCGTCAAGAAAAACGGCATCCTGATGATCGACTTCGCCCTCGAAGCCCAGCGCAAGGGCGGGCTGTCGCCGCAGGAGGCGATCTACCAGGCCTGTATCACCCGTTTCCGGCCGATCATCATGACCACCCTCGCCGCTTTGCTCGGCGCCTTGCCGCTGATGCTCGGCTATGGCGCCGGCGCCGAGCTGCGCCAGCCGCTGGGGATCGCCGTGGTCGGCGGCCTGCTGGTGAGCCAGGCGCTGACGCTGTTCACCACTCCGGTCATATACTTGTGGCTCGAGCGGCTATTCCATCGGCCCACACCAGCGCCAGCGCTGGCAAGCACATCCTGAGGCGGGGTCATGCGCGTTCTGATTATCGAAGACGAAGAGAAAACCGCGGACTATCTGCACCGCGGCCTGACCGAACAAGGCTACACCGTGGACCTCGCGCGCGACGGCGTCGAGGGCCTGCACCTGGCGCTGGAAAGCGACTACGCGGTGATCGTGCTCGACGTGATGCTGCCCGGCCTCGACGGCTTCGGTGTGCTGCGGGCCCTGCGCGCGCGCAAGCAGACGCCGGTGATCATGCTCACCGCCCGCGAGCGCGTCGAAGACCGCATCAAGGGCCTGCGCGACGGCGCCGACGACTACCTGGGCAAGCCCTTTTCCTTCCTCGAACTGGTGGCGCGCCTGCTGGCCCTGACCCGCCGCAGCGGCGGCCACGAACCGGTGCAGATCAGCATCGCCGACCTGTGGATCGACCTGATCAGCCGCAAGGCCAGCCGCGCCGGCACGCGCCTGGACCTGACCGCCAAGGAGTTCTCGCTGCTCAGCGTGCTCGCCCGGCGCCAGGGCGAGATCCTGTCGAAAACCGCGATCGCCGAGATGGTCTGGGACATCAACTTCGACAGCGACGCCAATGTCGTCGAAGTGGCGATCAAGCGCCTGCGGGCCAAGCTCGACGGGCCATTCGAACAGAAACTGCTGCACACCATCCGCGGCATGGGGTATGTACTGGAGAACCGCGGTGCCTCGTAATTCGATTGCCCTGCGCCTGAGCGGGCTGTTTACCCTGGTGGCCTTGCTGATCTTCCTGCTGATCGGCGGCGCGCTCTATCAACAGGTGGACAAGGGCCTGGGCCTGCTGCCCGAGGCCGAGCTGGATGCGCGCTACAGCGTGCTGGAGTCGGCCCTGACGCGCTTCGGCAACCCGGAGCACTGGGCCAAGATCAACAACAAGCTCAAGCTGCTCAGCGAAGAAGACAAGCGCATCCGTTTCTGGGTGGTCAGTGGCGATCCCGCCTACGAATACGGCAACCCCGACCCGCAGATCCGCCGCTTCGCCCAGGGCCCGCTGGGCATGCGCGACCTGACCCTGCCCGGGCATCCCTATCCGCTGAAAGTGCTGGTCAGCCAACTGCCGGCCAAGGAGCTGCGCCCGCCGCTGCGCTTTCTGATCGCCATCGACACCGAGACCTTCTACGAGACCCAGCACCAGCTGCTGATTGCCTTGATCAGCCTGGCCATCGTCGGCGTGCTGCTGGCCTCGGCGCTGGGTTACTGGGTGGCGCGCATCGGCCTCAAGCCCTTGATCGGGCTGTCCGAAGAAGCCCAGCGCCTGGCCCCGCCGAGGCTTTCCGGACGCTTGCAGCTGTCGTCGCTGCCGCCGGAGTTGACGCAGTTCGCCAACTCGTTCAACTCGACCCTGGAGCGGGTGGAACAAGCCTATTCGCGCCTGGAATCCTTCAATGCCGACGTCGCCCACGAACTGCGCTCGCCCCTGACCAACCTGATCGGCCAGACCCAGGTGGCGCTGACTCGCGGGCGTTCCGCCGAGCATTATTTCGAGGTGCTGCAATCCAATCTCGAAGAGTTGGAACGGCTGCGCTCGATCATCAACGACATGCTGTTCCTGGCCAGCGCCGACCAGGGCAGCAAGGCCACCAAGCTCACCAGCACCTCCCTGGCCAGTGAAGTGGCCACCACCCTGGACTACCTGGACTTCATCCTCGAAGACGCCCAGGTCAAGGTCGAGGTGCGCGGCGATGCCCAGGTACAGATCGAGATCGCCCACCTGCGCCGGGCGCTGATCAACCTGCTGAGCAACGCCGTGCAGCACACCGAGCCCGGGCAGGTGATCCGGGTGCAGATCGATGTGCAGGAACATCAGGTGACCATCGCCGTGAGCAATCCCGGCCAGGCCATCGCCAGCGAGCACCTGCCCCGGCTGTTCGAGCGCTTCTACCGGGTCGATGCCTCCCGCAGCAACAGCGGCGCCAACCACGGCCTGGGGCTGGCGATCGTCAAGGCCATCGCCCTGATGCACGGTGGCGACGTGTTCGTGCGCAGCGATGACGGCATGAACACCTTCGGCCTCTACCTGCCGATCTGAGCTCTCCCTCTCCTCTCTAGGAGCAGCCGGTCGACGCTCGATTGCTCGCGATGGCGGTGCATCAGACACAGCGCATTGCCTGCATCGCCGGCCAGCCTGGCGCCTACAGAAGCGGTGTCAACTATTGCTTTTGGCGTAACAGTGCTTATCCTGTTCGGCGCTTTTTCCGGCTGCCTTGAAGTTATATTTTTGTCGCACCTAATTTGAACTTGCTCTGCAAGAAGGTCTTCAGAAATGTCCAACAGTATGGGTATTGCCAGCGCGTTTGTTTTGTCCTCCCTGTTCTTGGCCCCTATGGCCATGGCCGAAGAATCGCAGACTTTCGCCGCGCATAACGCCGCGCGCGCCGCTGCCTTCCAGGACGCCCAGGAAGCGCTGGCTACCAAGCAACAGAACGGCGAGCAGCCGCAGAACATCACGGCGGAACAACGCCAGCCGGACGTCCAGAAGGACAGCTGAGACCTGCTACCGACTCGTTTCCCTCGACAACTTCTCTGCTCTACCCCCCGGAGTAAGTTGTCTTAAAGCCGCTGATAACAGCGGCTTTTTTTTGCCATGTAGAACTGACCGTTTCATTCGTTTCACCCAGAACAAGAAACACCCGAATCGACAATAACAACTGTCATCATTCATCCAAGGAGCTTTTTACCGGTGAAGGTCACTTCCACTCTCAGCCCGTTGTTCATTGCAATGGCTGCAACTATCGCCCCCTGTGTCCAGGCCGCCGACGAGGCCAGCCCCGAAGGCTTCGTCGCAGGCGCAAGCCTCAAGCTCAACGCCCGCAACTACTACATGAATCGCAACCGCCACCAGCAGAACGATGACAACATCGAGTGGGGCCAGGGTTTCCTGGGGATTTTCGAGTCGGGTTATACCCAGGGCACGGTCGGTTTCGGCCTCGATGCCAATGCCATGCTCGGCCTGAAACTCGATGGCGGTGGCGGCACTGACAGCTCGAGCATCCTGCCGGTCAGCGATGGCAGCGGCAAAGCGCCGACGTCGTTTTCCACCGCTGGCGCCACCCTGAAAATCCGCGCCTTCGACACCGAGCTCAAGGCCGGCGATCTGTTTCTCAACAATCCGGTGATCGCCGGCGGCCAGAGCCGCATGCTGCCGCAGACCTTCCGCGGGGTCAGCCTGGCCAACCACAGCTTCGACGGCTGGCTGCTCGAAGGCGGCCAGGCCAGCTTCACCAAACCCTATAACCAGAGCGGCCGCCGACGTATCGACACGGCCTACGGCAAACTGGCGAATGGCGACGAAAGCCGCCACCTGAACTGGGCCGGCGTGGCCTGGAGCGGCGTGCCCGGGCTGACCAGCAGCCTGTACGCCGCCGAACTCAAGGACATCTGGAACCAGTACTACTACGACCTCGACTACAGCTATGCGCTGAACGAGCTGGTGACCCTGAACCCGGGCTTGCACTTCTATCACACCCAGGACACCGGCGACGCGCTGCTGGGCGACATCGACAACAACACCTACAGCCTGCATTTCACCCTGGGCGTCGGCCATCACAGCCTCACCGCCGCCTATCAGCGCGTGAACGGCAACACCCCGTTCGATTACATCAACCAGGGCGACAGCATCTACCTGGACAATTCCCAGCAGTATTCGGACTTCAACGGCCCCAACGAGCGTTCGTGGAAACTCAAGTACGCCTACGACTTCGCCGGCCTCGGCCTGCCGGGCCTGACTTCAGCGCTCTCCTACTCGCGCGGCGAGCTGGACCTGACCAAGGTCGACCCGCAAAGCCGTGGCTACGCCAACTGGTACAGCGCCGGCGGCGAGCACGCCAAGCACTGGGAACGCGACCTTGACCTCAAGTACGTGGTACAGGGTGGCCAGGCCAAGGATCTGGCGGTCCGCCTGCAGTGGGCCACCAACCGTGGCGGCAACGGTTATGGCGCGCTGGACAATGACACCGACGAATACCGGGTAATCGTCGATTACCCATTCAATGTGTTCTAAGCTCGATTAAGCAAAAGGCCAGCATCATTTTGCTGGCCTTTTTTTTGTCTGCGATTTATACATGCGCCCGCAGGCGCGATCGGTCTCTGCAACTCTGCTTGCTTCATCCGGAAACACCCCTGAAACGTACACACCGCAGAAGTCAGAACCATGAGTGTGAGTAGTGCGACACCCCGCAACACGACCACTTTGACCCGGTCGGAAAGGATGCTGATTCTTGGAAGCTCACTGATGGTCATCTCCATCCTGAGCATCGTGACCTTCTTGCTGATTCGCGAACGCGGCAGCGCCGAAATGGCCGCCACCCGCGCGGCTTCCAACATCGTGCAATTGATCGACGCCGACGTGCTGCGCAACGTCGAGCTGTACGACGTATCCCTGCGTGGCCTGATCAGCGCCTCGCAACGCGACGACCTGAAGCAGGTATCGCCGACCATTCGCCATATGGCGCTGTTCGACCGGGCCACCGCGGCCCCCTACAAGGGCAACATCCTGCTGCTCGACTCGCGCGGCGACGTGCTCGCCGACTCCGCCTCGGTCGAACCGCGCCAAGGCAACTTTGCCGACCGGGAGTATTTCCAGTCCCATGTGAATAACCCTGATCCGGGCATGCTGATCAGCCGACCGTTCCGTGCCCGCCCGCCCGAGCTGGATTGGCGCATCAGTTTCAGCCGGCGCGTGTCCGGCGAGCACGGGGAGTTCCTCGGCGTGGCCGAAGCGGCCATGCGCCTGGACTACTTCAGCCAATTGTTCAAAAGCCTGAATGTCGGCCGCGACAGCTCGGTCAACCTGATCAGTAGCGACGGTATCCTGCTGGCCCAGGAACCACCGCGAGCGGACAACCTGATCGGTCAGGACTTCAGCCAACGGCCCAATTTCATCCGCATCCTGCGCGAGGGGAACGGCAGCTTCAAAGGCATGTCCAGCACCCAGCAGCCGCGCCTGTATACCTTCTCCCAGGTCGGAGACCTGCCGCTGATCGTGATCGTGGCGCTCTCCAGCAATGAAGTCTTCGCCTCCTGGCAGCGCACCGCGCTGGTGGTCGGCGGCGCCACCGGTGCGCTGTGCCTGGGCCTGCTGTGGCTGACCTGGCTGCTTTGCCGGGAATTGCGCCGCCGCCAGAGCGCCGAGCAGGAACTCGCGCAACTGGCCGCCACTGACGCTCTCACCGGCCTGGACAACCGCCGCAGCCTGGACCAGACCCTGGCCCGCGAATGGGGACGCGCGCAACGCTCCCACAGCGCCCTGTCGCTGCTGATGTTGGACGTGGATCACTTCAAGGCCTTCAACGACCGCCACGGCCACCCGCTCGGCGATGAAGCCCTGCGCATCGTGGCCCGGGTGATCAGTGACAATATCCGTCGCCCCGGCGATTTGGCCGCGCGCTACGGCGGCGAAGAGTTCGCCGTGGTCCTGCCGGAGACCGATAACGAAGGCGCCCGGCGTATCGCCGAGCATATCCGCCTGGCGATCGAGCGTCTGCCGCCGATCCGGGATGGCGCCTCGCCAATCACCATCAGCATCGGCCTCAGCACCTGGGCGGGCACGCCGAAGTCCAGCCTGGAAGCGTTGTGCTCGATGGCCGACAAGGCGCTGTACCAGGCCAAGGCCGAAGGGCGAAACCGGGTGGTGGCGGGCTGAGCCCATCGTGGCCACGCCTCGCTTCTATTGGTCCCGTGCTGCCCGCGATAACCTCATCAGCCGCGCAGGAATCTGCGGACATAAAAAAAGGCCACCCGAGGGCAGCCTTTAAAAACAAAAGGAAAGGGAGTGTTACTTACACGACCGCAACCGGACGCACATAAGAGATCGGTGCAGTGCTGGCATCTTCGAAGATCACGACTTCCCAAGCGTCTTTCTGCTCAATGAGCTTGCGCAAAAGCTGGTTGTTCAGTGCATGGCCCGACTTGAAGCCTTTGAACTCACCTATCAGGCTGTTGCCCAGCAGGTAGAGGTCACCAATTGCGTCGAGGATCTTGTGCTTCACGAATTCGTCTTCGTAGCGAAGGCCGTCCTCGTTCAGTACACCATCCGCGTCGACCACGATGGCATTTTCCACGCTGCCGCCAAGTGCGAGGTTGTGCTTGCGCAGGTACTCGATATCACTCAT
>Ga0213823_1000919_pt1 | contig 20272 bp, 14 predicted proteins | sample MC6MC0907MG_FD_179887 | JGI IMG/M metagenome (GOLD analysis project Ga0213823, IMG submission 179887) | Enriched soil aggregate microbial communities from Iowa State University, Ames, United States - MC6-MC0907-MG | ecosystem: Environmental > Terrestrial > Soil > Unclassified | place: USA: Iowa...
CCCACGGGAGTCGAGTAGCCTTACACTCCAATCTACAATAGTGTAGAACTTTAAATATTTTCTTCCTTCAATAGTAAAGTAAAAGCATATTACTCACCATCATTAAATGGATAGAATAGTAGTACAATTCTATAGCTGTCAACCTACATTTTGTGCATAAAAATACTTTATAACTAAAAATAAAGCCTTCTTACTGCTGTCGTACTGCACAGATAAATTGCCACAGGACGTGGCGTTCTTAGGCTAAGTTCCTCTATTCCAGCGGATGTTTAGACACCCGCTGAAAAGAAGCTTAAATTCAATTCATCTCACATGTATAGAGGTGCAGACTTCTGTATCTGCTGACTCTATGCTTTCGATACAAAAAATATTTGCTGAAAGAAGTAAAAAAAGTCCTTTACCGATTACTGTGAAGGCATGCTGTATTTATAATATTTATGACACGCTCGAAAATAGAATACAAAGAAGAAATAAGCAACCAACTGTAGCACGGAACCTATAAAATGAACATTCTCTCGCATACTTTCTTCAACATTCATTGAAAATGCTTGTATAACGAAGCCGCATAGCATCAATGCTATATATGTCTGATAGGTTTTAAATGTTTTAGCTTCAAGTGGCTTATTATAATGAATGTGTAATAATAATTGAAAAACATAATACATAAAAATGATAAATAAAAATTGCATAAGCTGTATTCCAATGTCCCCCAGTATCTTATAACCTACCCATTGATCTAGCTCCACAAAGAATGACAAGACTGCCAAAATAATTGCAAAAGTTTTCGTCCAACGCTTTAAGTTATGAAAGGACGGCAACAGGTGAATACCATATACAAAAGAAAGATAGCCAATGAAATCTGGTAATATATCAGGTAACCCAAAAGGGCTTAAATCCATATAAACAAAAGACACACCATTCACTATATATTCGTAAGGCTTTTTCATTATTTTGCATCTCCTTCAATTACTTTCACAAGGTAGTTATCCTGTTTCTTTAGAATCTCATCTAAACGTCCTTGCATGTTCGTACATGGTCCAATCATTTCGTTATCATTATAGAGTTCACTATAGCTTGGTTCTTCAATATTTTGATTTTCTGCATATACCAAATTTCCGACCCATGCTAAGAAGGACAGTGAAAACGTCAAATAGACAAATCTTCCTTTTGTAAGCCCCTTATAATAAACGAACAGTATAAATAACAAGAGGGCAAGCATTAGGAAAACACATAATATATTAGTAAGATTTTTCTCCTGATTGATGGTTAATAGTGCTGCGTTTTTCAGTTTGATTGATTGCCCTGTACCAATTATGAATACAAATAGCAGAACAGCTAGCGTCACTGGAATGGTTAATATTATCGCTATAGAAAATCGTTTTATCTTCTTTATAGGAGTTTTTTCAAGGCTCTGACGCAGTTGCTTTGAGAAATCTATATTTGGATCTTTATCAGGACGTTTTTTTAGTGCGTCAAATAACTCATAATCACGTTCTTCCATCAATCGTCCCTCCCTACTTTTTTTCGAAGCCTTGTCATTGCCCGATGAAAATCAACACGTACCTTCACTTCCGAAATGCCCAAAATTTCAGCGGTTTCCTGAATCGTGTAGTCTTTTAGCATTCTGCAAATAATGATTGTTCGATCATGTGATTTTAATGTCATTAATGCCTCTTGTACCTTTTGCCATTGCTCATTTTTCTCTATCATTTCCAGAGGCTTTGAAACTTCTTTCAATACAGGCTGCCAGCTTAGCTTTTCTATTAAAAGTCTTTTTACTTTTTCCCTTCTATGTATATCTACTGCTGTATTTCGTGCAATTGACAAAATCCAAGTTTTTACTTTATCCATATCCTTTAATTTATCTAACTGCTTCATCACTTTGAAAAATGTCTCCTGCGTAATATCCTCCGCCTCTTCCCTACTATTTGTATAATAAAGCGCAAAATGATACACATCTCGATGATAACAATCGTACAAATGTTCTACATTTGTTATGTCCTTATGCAAAGCCTCACCCCACTTTCTACACTCAGAAATAAGTCGTTACAACAAATTATTTGTTACACTTTTCCCACTTATTTTTATATAACTAGCGTAAAATGCCTTATTCTTTTCATGATTTACTCTCCTGTATAATGAAATTACTGTAAGGAGGTGTTAGTTTGCGTTTATTTTACCAGCAAAAAACAATTGGAAAAAAATCACGTAAACTTCAAAAGATTGCATTTACAATTGAAGAGCCTGTCCATACCTTGAAAGACTTACTACTACAGCTCGTCACACAGGAGGTTCAGAATTTTAACGAAAAGGCGTTGGATACACCGCTTCATATTTATCTAACTGAGGAGCTATTAGAGGATGCTGTACATCATGGCAAGATACATTTTGGTGAGAAAAAAAATGCCACTGTCCAGTCTTTAGAGCAGGCTAAATCGACAGTGATTCAAGCTTTTGAAGATGAGCTATTTTTAGTAGTCCAAAATGAGGAGCAATTGAATTCACTTACAACACCACTAACAATTCAAGAAGATGATGTTTTTACTTTTATAAAATTAACGATGCTAGCAGGACGAATTTGGTAAGGAGGAATCCCATGACACTTTCTCATGAACAAAAACTACAATTTCAAAGTAAAATTGATACCGCACCATCGGCTATTCAACCAATAGCTACAGCATTGCTTCAATATATGGATACACGTGATTACAATATTGAGCAGCAAATTGCTGATTTGAAAATCACAACACTCGAGGAGCTATTTACAGGTCCATTAGTTGATGTACTAACACTCTTTTCTTCACAGGAACGAGCACAAAATATTAAGAAGCTGGCATTACGTTATGATACAACAATGTTTCAGACTGGTATTTTGCGTAGATCGTTTCGTTCTGCTCAACCAGTACAGGATCACCTTTTTCAATGTCTGCAATTAATTGAAGAAATGCTAACATTTGAAGAAATCAATTTACAGGAATTATTGACGAATCACAGTCAATATGAGCATGGTACATACCCTAACTATAGCTCCTATGTGATGAAGCAAGAGAATATAAGGGTTATGCCATTTAATGTTTTTGAGCAATTACTTGCAGAAGAGCTATCATTACAAAACCCAGCTATTGAGGAAGCTATTGAAAATATCCTATTTGATGAACATCAAAGTAGCTTTTTTGGCTATCCACTAATACGAGGGATTTTTAAATCAACCAATAGTCGTCTGCATGAAGCACTTGGAAAGCTATTAGTTGCGGCAGCGAGGCAAGAAGGGCTACGTCAAGCTATTGTTGAGAATATCGATCATGGTACCTTAGATGCACAGCTTACAATCATGAAGCTTATTCAAGAGCACCAGCTAACTCGCTTCTCCTCAGTTATTCGTGCTGTCGATACTTGGATGGGACTTGGCTATAATAGCTTTGAAAATCAAAAGATTACAGAGGAAGTCTTGTCATTAGCGATTCAAGCTATTGAAAACGACAATTTCACTAAAGAATTACTGCAAAGCGAGCGAACAATAGATATTTACGTGGCACTCTGGGCAATTTCTACAAAAGATTACACGCAACTTGATATAGTTTTACCAGAGTTGCTAGGACGCCAAAAGCATGTCCAGCTTACAACACTTGCGTTCTTAAAAAATTTAGGGAAAACTTCCTTTACTGCACAATATGTCAAAGATATTATTCTAACAACAAAGGATATTGAGCTTTTTACTTTTGCTTGGGGAAATTTCATCCATGTAAATAACTATATTAACAGTGAATATGCTTGGGATAACGATTGGGTTAAAGATTTACAAACGTACATGCAAGAAAATACACAGCTTCAAAACATTGAGTATCTGTTATTTAATCAGCTCGAATGGGCAAAGAGTGAGGTTTCCAAGGATGGTCTAACAATTGCAGGAAAACCCCTAGCCTTCGTATATGCGCACATATCTTTAGAGGACATTATTTCAACACAAATTATTTTGGCCCATCACTTACAAGATGAAGAATTATTTCAACGTATTATTGAGAATGCAGATGCCTACTCACCTACTAGCAGAATTGGGCTTCTTAATATTTATTCCCTTGATAATTCTACACAAGGAAAGCGCGATTTTCTATTTAGCTCTTTACGAGACCGAAGCTCTATTAATCGGTCCCTCGCGCTCAAAAAGATACAGCTATTAACACCTACTGATCATGAAATTTTAAAAATCGAGGATCTTTTAGCAAATAAATCCGGCTCACTTCGTAAAGAGGCTATTTCTCTCTTAAAGCTACAATCACAAGAGAAAATATTGCAAAGTGCCGAGCGACTTATACAAGAAAAGAAGCAATTAAAACGACTTGGTGGACTCGAGTTGTTATTAGAAGCCTCAAAAGAATATCACTTATCAAATGAACAAATTACAGCTTTATGCAAGACGCTACCAAAAGTTACTACAACAGAGCAAGTGCTTTTAGATCAATTGTTAACAAGCGATATTCCAGAATATAACGAGGAAAATGGCTTTGGCTTATATACACCACACCCGCCTATTCAATACCAAAACATTTCTAATATGGATATCAAGGTGGACGGTGAAGAGGCATGGAAACAGCTAATTCCAATTTATTTGCAGGCACAAATGCCACTTGAGAAATTTTTTGACTATGATGTTCATAAACTTTTAGCAAAGCTTGAGCGGCTAATTCAATTAATTGATGTTCATGCTCATTATGAGTATGAGACATACCAGTGGAATGATACTCTAATGACAACAACCTTAGGACAAGACTATAATGTTATAGCCTCCAAAAAAGAGAATAGTAAAAACGCTAGTCTTGATGTCCATCCAATACCTGAGGAAATCATACAGTGGATAAAAGAAGAAAAATTCAGCACAGAGGATTTAGCTTATTTCAACTTTTATAGTAATCTGTCTCAATACCCTGCTGTCCACGAAATTAGCGAAGCAGCACACGCTCTTATCGCTCCAATCCTTAACTATGCACAAATTAAAGAATATATTGCTAAGTTCAATGCGTTAAAGCATGAGCAAACACTGGATCGAATTTTTACTGTGCTTTCACAGGATTTAGACAATTTGTCTGGGGAGCAGGAGCTTCATAAACAAGCAGTCGAACTTTTAGAACAACATGCACAAGGATTCAATGCTTTCGAGCAAGCAATTGGTATAATGCTTCAGCTGTTATCTCAAATATCACCTGAACAGTGGAAGCTCGAAGTAAGAGATAAGGGGTATTATTATTATCGTTCGACTTCTACTATAGTAGATTTAGATGTAATCAATGCCTTTGTTGATAGATGCTTCTCAGGCTATACGACTTATGGCGAATATGTCAAAATGCTCGCTATTAACGAAGAATTAACAAAGCGCATGCAAAAGGAACAGTATAGCCCAAGTGTATATAATTTAAGCTTATTCCAATATTTAGATGCCCTTCAGGCAGGCTTATTCACACAGGATCATTTATTTGAGGCCATTTTCACGAATACATTAGCCTCTGATGTATTGATAGCACCAAATAAATTAATCGAAAAGTATCAAAAGTCATTTGAAGATTTATCGACTCTTCTTGCTATACGTGAGCAGGCAATCAAGCGAATTTTAGAAATCGAGCTTAAGCGCGGGGATATTCCTACTGCCGTAACGAAGCTAGCAAGCAGTATATCCTATATAGAAGGTATTGATTATTTCTTTAAAATTTTACAGGCACTTGATGGAGAAAAGCTTGCTCGAGGCTATATTTGGCAGGCAGAAACGAAAAAGGATGTTTTCTCACGTCTTCTCGCAAACTGCTATCCTAAAAAAGAGGAATCCGCACAGCAGTTAAAAGATGCATGGGAAAAAACAAATATTTCAAAAGAGCGATTAATTGAAGCAATGATGTATAACCAGCATTGGATCGATCTAGTTAGTGAAGTAATTGGTTGGGAAGGCTTAAAAGAATCTGCATGGTACTTTATCGCCCATACAACTGACTACTTATCAGATTTTGCTAAAGATCAAATTGCCCTCTTCTCAAGCATCACTTCCGACGATTTCCGAGATGGTGCATTTGATTTAGGTTGGTTCCAAAGTGCCTATCAAACAATTGGTGCAAAAAATTTCAAGCTTGTCTATGATGCTGCAAAATACGCATCAGAAGGAGCAAATCATCGTCGAGCACAGCTTTATGCCGATACTGCAATTGGAAAACTCAGTCCAAAGCCATTAATGAAAGAAATACAAGATAAACGTAATAAAGACAAGCTTCGTGCACTTGGTCTGATCCCATTAAAAAAATCAGATGAAAAGGACGCGCTAATACGCTATCAGTTTATTCAACAATTTTTAAAGGAAAGCAAGCAATTCGGAGCCCAGCGCCGTGCAAGCGAAGCACGAGCAGCAAGTATTGCACTTGAAAATCTAGCACGCAATGCTGGTGATGGAGAAACAACAAGATTTACATGGCGAATGGAGCTATCCGCTTTTCATGAAATGAAACATTTATTTGAAGCACAGCAAATCGAGCATATTACGGCTCATTTGCAGATTGAAGATGATGCTGATGTGGAAATAATCGTGACAAAGGATGGAAAACGTCTTAAAAATATCCCAACAGCATTGAAGAAAAATACACAAGTCATCGCATTACAAGAGGCACGAAAAGAGTTGAAGGAGCAATATAAACGAGCACGGCCAGCGCTTGAACAGGCAATGGAGTTAGAAACAGTCTTCCATGCTGAAGAGCTCATCAATTTATTAAAGCATCCAATCCTAGCTCCTCTTCTACAAAAGCTCGTCTTTAAAAGCGACGTGTATATAGGAATACTCACTGCAGAGGGCTTAAGGCTACTATCAGGTGACATCATTTCACTTACACCAACGGCAACATTAAAAATTGCCCATCCATATCACCTACTGAATAGTGGTCAATGGCGTCAATGGCAGGCTTATATGTTTGAGCACAAAATAAAGCAACCGTTTAAGCAAGTGCTCCGTGAGCTATATGTGATAAATGAAGATGAAAAAGGGCAAAAAAGATCATTGCGCTATGCAGGACATCAAGTAAATCCATCTCAGACGGTAGCCCTCTTAAAAACAAGAGGCTGGCAAATTAGTTATGATGAAGGACCTCGCAAAGTGTATTATAAGGAAAATATTGTGGCCTCGTTATATGCACAGGCAGATTGGTTTACCCCAGCAGAAATTGAAGCGCCTGCAATTGAGGGTGTTTATTTCTATAATCGTTTAACTGGCAAAAGCATAATCTTAGATGATATACCTGCAGCAATTTTCTCTGAGATTATGCGAGATATTGATCTCGTTGTTAGTGTTGCGCATGTTGGTGGTGTAGATCCTGAGGCAAGTCATTCTACTGTTGAAATGCGTAGTGTGATTGTGGAAGAATTAACAAAGCTATTAAAACTTACAAACGTAGAAGTGAAAAAACAACATGCTCTTATTGAAGGTAAACTTGCTAGCTATTCACTACATTTAGGTAGTGGTGTTGTTCATCAAATGGGGGGATCAATGATTCCAATAATTGCTGTACAAGCGCAGCACCGTGGACGCATTTTCCTACCAATGGTGGATGATGATCCTCGTACAGCCGAAATCATGTCGAAGCTATTACTACTAAGTGAAGATACTAAAATTAAGGATCCTGCCATTTTAGAGCATATCCGTAGCTATGAACAACAACGTTAACTTGTGCACATAAAAAGCTGGTAGCATTATAAAGTGCCCTCCTTGAACATTGGAGGGCACTTTTATTGTACATCAGATTTAATCATTTCAAATAACAACGGGACATTGGTTCCTCTTTGCAATGAATGACAGTCATCCATTAAAAATGCCCAGCTTTTTTTCATTTTTTCTCTATATGGGAGCTCTTGACTAACTGGTAGAAATTCGCTTAAATACTCCTCAATAGTACTAGTGAGATTTTCCATAAAATTATCCGCCTTATGCACTTTTTCTGTTGGAATTTCATTGCGCTCATTCCATAGTACATGTTCTAAGTTTGTAGAAAAATAAAATAATTGATAGGGTACTTTTAAACGGTTAATGCTGAAGTGGTCATTCGCCACTAAGATCCTAGCATTATTCGCTTTCATTTCATTACGTTGCTCAATTTGCTCTTTGCGTTTATCCGAATTCACTAAGATTGCATCCTCTGTATAAAACAAATTTTGCTCGATATCCTCCTTCACCTTAACAAATTCTGGTGCAATAAAGCAGCCATCTGCATCTGTAATATGAACAATTGCCGTTAAATCCTTTGCTAGAAATTTATATTTATTTAAATAGCTCTGGATTACTTTAACAACACTATTTTTAATATTTGGGATACGCTTATTGGCATCCCATTTTGTCAAAATATCCTCACGCTGAACGTCAAAGCGAATCATCGAATTTGCAAAATATTCATCTAAATAATCCTCTAAGATAATCTGCTCTGTCTGTCCCTCAACAATAATGAGAAGAATTTTTTTAGTCATGCTGCACACCTGCTTTTCTAAATGCACGCTTCATTTTAAATGATTTTGTTTCCTTATAAACTTCCTCATCCTGACCACCAAGCTGGATAGCACGTAGGTAGACATCCCTAGCATTATTTACTTCCTTTATTCCTTTTAGCTGCATATAGCGGTGATCTTCATTTGTTGTTGTAAACCATAAATTTTTAATAGCTAGCACCTCTAACACACGTAAATTATGAGATGTAAAGATAAGTTGACCTTTTCCATCCTCATCTATCACTGTTAACAACTCACCTAACAAATATTCAAAAACACCAGAATCTAATTCATCAATAACGACACATGCATTAGGATTGTTGTATACCGCAATAAGCAAGCTAAGGACAGAAATAATTTTTAATATCCCCTCTGACTCCGTACGAAGCGGTAATTCACGTTTTCCCCGCTTGGATAAAAATTCAAAACGAACCCCTTTTGCCCCACTATCCATCATCTGTTTCGTAATAACATTAATTTTTATGGTCAGACCGGGGATAATTGCTGACAATACTTGATTACTTTGTTCGACAACCTCACATAACACATAGAAGGTCTCTTCTGGCAATACTGCTGGTCCCTTTAAATCATATGGTATTAAACCTCTAGTTCTCTCTAAATGGATACTAAAGGGCATGATTCGCTCCTCAAACAATGGTGCGATATTTTGATTATTTACAACATGAAAATCTTGAGTAAAATCAATCGCTATATTTTGAAGAAGCTCCATCTCCAGCTCCGAAAGCTGTTCTTGTAATAGAGGCTTTAAATCTTTATGGAAAATAAATGACATATATTGTCTTCTAGCTAATTGCTGTACAACTAGCAATTGAATACGTGCTTTTTCATTCAAATCAGTTAGTTTAGCATTACGTATCTGCACATCATCATCTGTAACAGCCATTAATATCTTCGTACGTTTACCCTTGTCATTTTCTCGGTACGTAAGTCGTTCATGTACTGTGTATAGTCGATACTCATCCTCTTGTAGCTCTACATAATAATTGACAAAAAATGTACCAAACTGATTTTCCACAAGAAACTCAAAATCTATGCTAGCCTTACCCTCTCCTGCCATCACTAAGCATTTTTCTTGTACAGGTAATTTCACTTCTGCTATCCAGCCTGAAATTAGTGCCTTCAATATACTGAAGGCATCGACAATCGTTGTTTTACCTGAACCATTCTGTCCATATAAGCCTACAACATTGGCCTGTAAAAATGACTCGAAATTTACTGCAATGGAAATCTCACCATGACGAACATTTCGTAAATTATGCAATATTATTTTCTTAATCTTGATAATTGCCATTATGCAAACACCCTTTTTTTCTTATTATAATGAAAATCAGTATATTTTATAACAATTTCAATTTTAAGCACACTCGTCTAAGAACTAGAGGAATTTTGAATATAGGCATAAAAATAAAGAAAGGTACGTTTCATTGGCATATATTACTCCCAACGATTTTAATCAACAATTTTATTCTGGTATAAAAGAATTTGGGTACTCTCTACTGGTGCTAATCAAGGTATTAACAAATTTTCGAATCAGAAGGAAGAACTGACAGTAGAGGTCAATCAAATAAGGGACAGCTCTCTATCCCCTCCTCAGCTACATCATAGCAAACAATACTCTAATTTCTAGGACTTACCAGAAATAGTGTCTGGCATTTTAGGGAACTCAGAATCAAATAAAAACGCTTTCTACTAGTTCGTTTTAAACTAATGGAAAGCGTTTTATAAAAATAGGCTATATGCTTCACCTATTTCTATCATAATAATATTTGTAATTTAAAAGACCCAATTTTAAAAATAAAAGATGTTTTTCACCTACAATTTAATTCCTAAAAACAACTTCATGAATGTCACTTCTTATAATTAAATATTTAAAAATTAATAAATTTTTATAAAAATATCAACACGAAACAGTTATTCTTGTACTATTATACCGGTTTTCAAAATTTTATTTTAAAGATCATAAGTCGAAATAGTAAGTTTTTTGGGTTGTGAATCATTTTTTTTGGCAGTATAGTTGTTTAATGTCAGGGGATGATTGGATTATTTTCCATTCATAAATATTTTAATAAAAAGGTATACATATCTTCCACGAAAATTACATCAGGACTGCCAAATGTAATGTTCTCTACTATTTACTTTTGACCATCTCAGCTGTGAATGTCTATTTTTTTACTTAAAATATGTTTTGTATATAATTATAGGAGGAAGAACATGAAAAAAAGTAAGAAACAGAACATGTCCATCAGTAGAAAATTAACAACTATTGTAATAAGTATTTTACTACTATTCGGATTAGTCAATCTAGGTCTTTCCTATTATATAGTAAAGAATAGTAATTTAAAAGATATGAATCAATCTCTTTTCGATAAAGGAATGATCTTAGCAAAGTCAATAGACCTAAAAACATTGCAATCTGTTATCAAGGAGCCTAATGCTAGCAATCCAGATGTTCTTCGTTTAACAAAAGAAATGGACGATATAAACGATCATTCGGATATTATCACAAATCTATTCCTTATAACAGTTGACGGAAAAAATATAAACGCGCCGGTTCTATCTTCGAGCGTACTGGATTTTGGGGCAGAGTATAACCAAGATATGATAGCTATGGGCTTATCAGATGACTTTTTAGCAAGAATTAAAGAAGTCTTTGAAACAAAAGAAGCGACCGCTACGAGCATCTATTCAGATGAGTATGGTAGCTATAAAACAGGCCTTACACCAATTTTGGATGAAAACGGAACAATTTTAGCTGCATATGCAATTGACTATGATGTTTCAATGGTAACGGCTAAGGCGATGACAGAGGTATCATGGATTCTTTTAGTGACAATAATTTTCTTAATTGGTTCATCCATTGCTGTTTATACAGTTTTAAAAAGAAAATTAACACCGATTCAACATCTCTCCCTACAATCTAAAAAAGTGGCAGATGGTAATTTAGAGCTAGAGCCCTTACCTGTGATATCAACAGACGAAGTGGGCCTTCTTACAGAAAACTTTAATTCCATGATTGAAAATTTGAAAGCAGTTATTAAAAGCACTACAAATGTTTCAGCACGTGTTTCGAACACTGCCAATGTATTATCTACAAATATGCAAGAAGCAACAGATTCATACAATAGTGTGGCTTCATCGATGCAAGAGATTGCCGGAGGCGCTGATTTACAAGTCCAAAAAGCAAAAGAAAGCTCAATTACCATTGAGGAAATGAGCATAGGTATTCAACGAATTGCCATGACTTCCAACCAAATATCAGAATCCTCCATTCTAGCATCTGAGGAAGCTGAAAAAGGAAATGACTCAACAAATAAATCTGTGGCCCAAATGAATGCGATTAGTAAAGCTGTGAATCAATCAGCAGCATCTGTAAAAATGCTTGGCGAACATTCAGGTAAGATTGAAGAAATCGTTGGTATTATTACCGGTATCGCCTCCCAAACAAATTTACTGGCTTTGAATGCAGCCATAGAAGCAGCACGAGCTGGCGAAGCTGGAAGTGGTTTTGCTGTTGTAGCTGACGAAGTACGCAAGCTTGCTGAGCAATCTGAGGCATCCGCTCGCGAAATCTCCACACTTATCTCACATATTCAGCATGATACAAATACATCTGTAAATGTGATGATGCGTGCTGTGGAGGAAGTGGATAATGGTTTAGTCATGATCAATGATTCTGAGAAGTCATTTAGTCATATTTTAACTTCAATCCACCATGTTACTGGACAAATACAGGAACTATCCGCAACAATAGAAGAAATGGCAGCCGGCATGGAGGAAGTAACCTCAGCTGTAAAGGATATGGAAGATTTCTCTGTGAGTTCAAGAGATAATACACGAGCAGTCGCTGAAACTTCCTCTTCTCAACTGAATACCGTACAAAGAGTTTCTGAAGAAGCACAAGTACTAACTGATTTGTCCAGCGAATTATTAAATGTTGTTAACACATTTATCGTGAAATAAAATGAAAAGAGTCTTTCTATAAGCAGAAGCAGGTTCTCAATATCCCGCAGATTTATGAAAATCTGCGGGAGTAATTACTAAAATCTATTTTTAATATTCTGCCTATTGATCCCCCTCTTTGATAATAGGAGTTGTTATGATTGAATAATTCACGAGATTTTAATATTTATTTATCACATCATCAAACACAACTATTTGAGCAGCAACTGCCAGTCTCTCATTGTACAGAACTGTTAAATGAACAGGATTTGCTAGCATACCAAGCATTAAATCAAACGAAAGCCGATTACGATACAAATATCACAATACCTGAAGTCTTTTATCAGATTGCACACCAGTTTGCTGATAAGATTGCACTATCCTTCGAACATGGTACGATGACCTATCGTCAACTAAATGAACAATCTAATCAAATTGCTCATATGTTAATAGACAAAGGCCTGCAAAAGGGAGATTTTGTAGCTATTATAATGGAGCGTAGTAAGGAAACAATTATTAGTCTTCTAGGTGTACTAAAAGCAGGTGGTGCCTATGTTCCCATTGATCCAAGCTATCCACGAGAACGTTGCCAATACCTTTTGAACGACACTAGTGCCCCATTTGTATTGACGAAAGATGAACATATAAACTTACTGAAACAACTCATACATAATGATGAACAACCTCGGATGGTGTTGACCGTCAATCAGAAGGATAGTTTTACAAAAGAAAATATCCACATCGATCTACACCCATCCGATTTAGCCTATATTATTTATACATCTGGATCCACAGGTAAACCAAAAGGTGTCATGCTCAAACATGAGGCTGTTATTAACTTAATAACAGATAATCAGAGAATTTACCAATCCACTAAAGATGACGTCTATTCTCAGTTTATCTCCTACAGTTTTGACCCTTCAGTCACAGAAACATTTACGGCTTTTTTTTCAGGTGCAAGACTACATATGCTCACAAGTATTGAACGTCTATCCATCGAAGCGTTTGCTAATATGATTGCACGGGAAAAGATTACTACCGCAACAGTACCAAATGCTTTCTTTACACAGCTTGCCACATATCTACCTATAGAATATCAAGAAAAATTATCGACTCTTAAATATTTATCAGTCGGCGGTGAAGCACTAATGCCTGCTGTTGTACAAAGATGGCAAGAGAAATTCGGTAAAAGTACTGAAATTGTTAATGTTTATGGACCAACTGAATGCACAGTGCTATCCTCCTACTACAGGATAAAGGATACGATAACAGACAATCAGGGGAGTATGCCAATTGGCAGACCGATTGCCAACTATGAAATGTATATTGTTAATGGCAATAATCAGCTTTGTCCAATCAATGTCACAGGTGAATTATGTATTGCAGGCATTGGTTTAGCAGCAGGTTATTTACACCAGCCTGAAAAAACAGCCGAGGTTTTTGTTCCACATCTATTCAAAACCGAGGAATTGATGTATCGAACAGGCGACTTAGTTCGTTTATTGCCAAGTGGTATCATTGAATTTATTGGACGGAAAGATTCCCAAATTAAAGTTAGAGGATTTCGTATTGAGCTTGGGGAAATTGAAGCTGTATTGAGTAATTTCCCTAGCATACAAGAGGCAATCATTGTAGCGAAGAAAAAGGCTGATGGAAATAATAGTTTATTAGCCTATTATACTGTGTCAGGCGGTATACAAATAGAACAAATGACCATTAGAGAGTATTTATCAAATAATTTACCAGAATATATGGTTCCTGAACGATTCTTTGAATTACCAGAAATGCCTCTGTCTCCAACAGGTAAAATTGACCGGAAGCAATTACTGGAGATAGAAGAAACTACATCTCTAAATAGCAAATATGTAGCCCCAGAAAATGATAGACAGAAATTGCTAGCTAAGGCATGGGAGTACGTTCTTGGTGTAAGACAAGTTGGCATTCATGATAACTTTTTCCACATCGGTGGACATTCGTTGAAAGTTTTAGAGATTCTTGTACAAGTGAAGAGGCATATTCCCTTCTTAAAAATACAGGACTTCTTCCAATATCAAACTATTGCAGAGCTTGATTATTACATTCGTAACTATCAGTCTGAGAATCACGAAAATCCTAAGATGACTTCTACTGCCCTATTAAAGGAATTAAAGGAGCCGAACTCCCTACCAGTTTCAAAACTAGTAAAACCATTGCCGATGAACACTGTTTTACTAACTGGCGCAACTGGCTTTTTAGGAAGTCATGTATTATACGAGCTGCTAATGACAACAAATGTCCAGGTTTACTGTCTCATTAGACCTAATGCACGTATATCCCTTGAAGAAAAGCTTAATGATACTATGCAATTTTATTTCGGAGATAGTATCACTACACGTTTGAAAGATCGAGTGACAGTGATACAAGGAAATTTAGGACATCAAAGGCTGGGTTTATCTAACAAAGATGAGAATGCCATTATTAATCAAATTGATGCAATTATTCATTGCGGAGCAGACGTAAGACATTTTGGTGCAGCGGAACAATTTAATGATGTTAACGTTGAGGGTACTAAATATTTGCTGGAACTAGCTAAACGCAAAAAAGGTATTCATTTCCATTATGTTTCAACAATGGGGATTCCAGAGGAGCTTGCCGCAAATAATTGGGGACCCAATGAAGCACAAGGTAATTTTAATTATGACTATCAGCTCAACAATGTTTATACGCAAAGTAAGCTAGAGGCTGAGAATCTTGTACGTCAGGCCAGCAAGCTTGATATTCCTATATCCATCTATCGTGTTGGGAATTTAACCTGTCATTCTGAAACTGGTAAATTCCAACGCAATATCGATGACAATGCTTTTTATCGTATGATTAAATCCATGCTTTATTTAGGTAAGACTCCTATTGCTCTTTGGCACGTTGATTTTACGCCAATTAATTATGCAAGCCAAGCGCTAGTGGCTCTCGCAAGTCAGCCTACTTCAAACGGACATGTATTCCATTTATGTAACCCTGCTCCGCTACGTTATCTAGACTTTATTGACGTGATTAAGGAGCTTGGCTATGAGCTTGAAACTATGACTGCTCAGGAATATACGAATTGGCTTTTATATAACGAGCATACAGAGGAAGCACAGGCGTTTTTATCATTAGCCATTGCACAGCTAGAAGGTGATGGAGCAAGTGATTCACCATTTATCTTTAATTGCGAAAAAACACAAGCATTTTTAGCACATACAGGAATTTCATGTGCAGTGCCCAATGCAGCCTTTATTCGCAAGATGATTCATTATGGCATAAAAATGGAGTACTTCCCTGAGCCAGAGTCTATAAAAATCATATGAAGATTCACAAAGTATACTTATTTGCGTTACCTCTTGGCCAACAACTGGTACAAGCAGAATGGGATACGCTTTTCCATCCGCTATCACAGGCAGAGCAACATAGAATTTTACATTATAAGCATTGGCAGGACAGGCAAAGAGCCTTATTAGGAAGCACTCTTATTCAATGGGCGCTTCAAAAGGTCCTCGGCAATTACCCAATTCAAATGAAAAGAGATGCTAACGGACGTCCATATATAATAAATGATAATTGGAAAGGCGATATAAATCTATCACATTCGGGAAAGTGGATAGTCGTGGCACTAACTACAAAGGGTCGCGTCGGAATTGATGTAGAAGAAATAATCCCTTTGAGTGAAGAGGTCATATTTTCTACAATGACACAGGCTGAATTAGCTATATTTAATTCAGAAGCCAATCCCAATCGATTACAAGCCTTTTACGAGCTATGGACATTAAAGGAGGCCATCTTTAAAACAGGTCTATTTTTGAATTCCTCGCCTCCTTTGATAGATACAAGTTCTATAAATAATAACAACCTTACTACTCGGTTAATCTATCTTGATAAACAGCATCCCGTTTCTATTTGTTGGGATAGTATGCTTACACATTTATCAATCATAATATTAAATAGAAACCAATTACTGATTCATTAAAAATAGGAATAGCCGCTAGAAAATTTCTAGCGTGCTATTCCTTTAAAAATTGGGGATTAATCTTCTTGTCCCTTCACTTATTTAAATAAATCTGGATACATTTCTTTTGCTAAAGCTTCCATACCGTCAATTGTATTATAGCCATAGCCGAACATGTAATTATAATCTACAATATAAATTTGTTTATTTTGAATAGCCTTCATGCTTGAAAGTTTAGGATTGGCATAAATTTCCTCACGTACTTTTGTAAGATCTGATCCATCCCAGTTTGGTAGAATTAAAACATCTGGATTTGTAGCAATTAAAGTCTCGATGCTAATATCACCTGTTTCTTCCTTAAAGATATTATCTAGTTTAATCATATTAAATGCATCGTTAAAGAATGATTCACCATGTGCTGACCATACAAAAAGATCTTTTGGATCATTCGTATGCAAATAAGCAAATGTTTTGTGCTCTTTAATGCTCTCTAAATTAGTAGAGATAGTCTTTTGTCTATCTTTTAATTCCTTAATAAAGCTAGCCGCTTTGTCTTGAACATTAAAAATTTCCCCAACATTCTCTATATCTTTGTAGATTGATTCATAGGTTCCTCCTGTTATAGAAGATTCTAAAACATATGTTTTAACGCCCATATCATTAAGAGAATCTACAGTACCTACACCCCATTCAGCATTATCAAATAATCCACCCCGTCCAAAAACTAAATCTGGATCAGTCCCTAATGTAACCTCTTTGCCAACATATCCATCGCTTAAAATATTTAACTTTTCATATTCTTTCTCCACAGATGTATCAGGTGCACCAAAGTTTGCACCAACTCCAACAATTTTGTCCCCTAAGCCTAAGTGTAATAATAGTTCTGCTGCTGGGCGTGTGTTAGCCATAATTCTTTCAGGTGCTTTATCAAATTTTTGTTCTTTCTTTTCCCAAGTTGATCCACCTTCAGCCTTTGTATAGTTTTCTATGGTTAGTGGATAATGCTCCTTCGCTCCTGATTCCTCAGATGTATTTTTTACTGTGCCACTGCAAGCTGTTAACAGTAACATAGCTGCTAAGCTCATTCCTATTAATAAACTCTTCTTCATTTATACTCCTCCTAAAATCCATATGCAAAGCTTAATCCATTCGTCACCGGATTAGTAAATGTTTGGCACTTTATTTGATATAAAGCTTCTATTGTATCAGGTGTTAAAACTTCCTCTGGTGTACCATGCGCATAAATTTCGCCATCTTTCACTGCGTAAAGATAATCACAATAATGTGCTGCCATCTCTAAATCATGAAGAGCTGCAAGAACGCCTATATTTAATTCCTTCACACAGGATAAAATTTCAATTTGATAGCGGATATCTAAATGATTGGTCGGTTCATCTAATATCATAAATTTAGGTTGCTGTGCAATCGTTCTTGCTAAAATAACCCTTTGCTTTTCCCCACCTGATAATGATAGATAACTGCGATCCTTATAATCTTGCAAATTTGTACGTTGCAGCGCTTCCTCAACAATTCCATAATCATGCTTCGTGTCTGACTCTAACATTTTCTTATGCGGAGTTCTGCCTAATAGCACCATCTGATGCACAGTTAAATCAAAATGCATTTCATTAAATTGCCCTACTACACCTAAGTGCTGAGAAATCTTTTTCTCTGGACTTTTTAAAACATCTAAATCATCTAAAAAGACCATTCCCTTTTGTGGTGAAATGCTTTTATAGATACTTTTCAGTAAAGTTGACTTTCCGCATCCATTTGGTCCGATTAAGCCCACAAATTGTTGCTTTTTTACATGAATAGAAACGTTTTTAACAATTTCTTTTTTGCCTATCTTGACTTCCATTTCCTTCGCAATTAATTCCATTGTTCTACCCTCCGAAGTTGTAACCTTTTTTTACAATCATGTAGATAAATAATGGTGATCCAATGACAGAGGTAATAATTCCTATAGGTAATTCAACATTTTGAATTAAGGTTCTAGATAAAATATCTGCCCAGATCATAAATAATCCACCTAACAGTAACGTCCCCAACATTAAGCGTTTATGATCTGCACCAAAAATACCCCTTGTAATATGAGGAATAATTAAACCAACGAAGCCAATCATTCCCGCATAGGCAACCATAGTTCCTGCTATTAAAGAAGTAAGAATCATATATAACTTTCGATAAATACTTAAATTGATTCCTAATGTAATAGCTGATTCGTCACCTAATAGCATTGTATTTAATATGCGGTGTTGGAAAAGAAATAACGCTGCCCCTATTACAACAACAACTGCTAAGATTGGTGTCTTGTCCCAGCTAGCAGTGGCTAGACTCCCCATGGACCAAAATGTAACAGCTTTAATGGCATCCGTATTTTTAGCAAAAAATATCATAAGGCTTGAGAATGAGCTACATAACGCCCCTATCACAACTCCTGATAATACGAGTTTAATGGAGGTTGCTTTACCACCAATACTTGATAAAAGAAGAACAGCCATCGATGTCAACATTGCCCCTGCAAAAGCACCAAAAGCTACACCAAACTGAGCTAAGAACGCACTACCACCAAAGCCAATTAGAATGGCGAAGGTTGCACCCAATGTGGCACCAGAGGAAATACCCAGAATATATGGATCAGCAAGAGGATTTTGTACAATCGCCTGCATTACTACTCCACATAAGGCAAGTCCAATACCAATCAATAAGGCAAATACCACGCGAGGCATTCTTACCTGCAAAATAATATTTAAATATGATTGATTTTGAATATGATCAAGTGACCCTAACTTTCCATTGGTAATCGTATGTAAAAGGATATCCATAGATTGCCTGAATGGAATACTAACCTGCCCTATTGATACAGATAACACGGCAGATAATAAAATTGCACCAATGATAAGTAAGATCGTGACATAATACATGTTACCTATGCCTATTCTCTTAGCATCCTGTTTATCCAAGATTTCACCTCTATTTATAATATTTCTCTTTAATGATAACGATTATCATTATCAATATGTATTGTAAGTGATAATCTATTGAAAAACAACAGGAAAATTAATTTAATAGCTTTCTCTATTTTCAATCAGCACAAAAAAAGCCTATTCTCAAATTACAAACTTGAGAGCAGACCCTTGATTTTTAAATTTTTATATCTACCGTTGAGCTAGAATTATCCTGACTTGTTGGTTCGCTTATTTCTTCAGATATACCTGACTGTTGCTTATTTTGACTCTCCTCATCCTCAGACAATTGTTTGTACTCCTTGGGATCCTCTTTAGGTATACGCATCGTCAGCGCTTTCCCATATAATGCTGGGTCATGCTTGATTAAAAATTGATGATCCTTCGTTGGAACTTTATCTCCGGAGGAAATACGTCTTGCAATTTCTAAACATGTTGTATAAATTTTTAATGCGTCTTCCTCTGCCTTCACTCGCTCTTTAGCAGCCTCAGTTTCTCTCTTTAGTTGCTCTGCTATCTTTTTTTGCCTTTCTAGTTCTTTCTCCCTCTTTTGCTTTTGCATCAATTGTTTTTCCTCTTCAATTGCTTGTGTTGCTGACTTTGTTAGTTTATGATCAGTGACTGACTGATGATATTGGTTATATTCAATGCGCATCTATTTTCCTCCTTTCAATATTAAAAGAGCCTCTTACTTTAATATTCGGTAAAAACCATATCAAATGAACTACAAATTTAGATATTTTGCCAGTTAGTTTTTGAAATGAAAAAAAGGCTTCTCAAAAGTTTACACAACTAATGAGAAGCCTTTATTAAATCCATTATATTATCCTTTTTTACCCTACTTTATATTAAGGGCTAAAGCGGTTGATTACATCATGCCAGG
>Ga0213823_1000921_pt1 | contig 20262 bp, 29 predicted proteins | sample MC6MC0907MG_FD_179887 | JGI IMG/M metagenome (GOLD analysis project Ga0213823, IMG submission 179887) | Enriched soil aggregate microbial communities from Iowa State University, Ames, United States - MC6-MC0907-MG | ecosystem: Environmental > Terrestrial > Soil > Unclassified | place: USA: Iowa...
ACCAAGTGTTACAATCCGCCAATTCAAATCGGCGCTGAAGGCGCTGAACATCCGTGAACGCCGTCAGTACGACACCCGCCACACCTACGCAACCATGTGCCTGATGTCTGGGATGAACCCCGTGTTCATCGCGAGCCAGCTTGGCCACAGCGTCGAGATGTTGCTCTCTACCTACGCGAAATGGATCAGCTCCTCCTCGGACTGGAGGGAGCTGGAGAAGCTGCCGCCCCGAGTCGAATTGGCCCAAAACTGGCCCAAGACTGACGACAGGGCCTAAATACACCTCTGGAACCCCCGCAGGACAAGCACTTGATTTCTACCGCTAACATCACCATGCGGTTTTTTAGTGGTGTTTGGCGGTGGCAAGGGGTTGATTTCATTAGCCCAAACACCCCTCCAACACCCCTCGATTCGACATCAGTGGTATCAGAATTGGTATCGCCCGCCACTTCCCAGCAACACGCAGAAGCACTCCACCCAGCGTTCCAGTAGACGGATTTGCAATCCGATACAAGAATCACCGATTCTTGCGGGCTGGGCGTGAAAATCAGTTCCAAAACGAAGCAGGATTTACCCCGCTGTAACCCGCATTCTACAAGGGTCGCCCTTTTAGTTTTGGAACTGGTCCTGAGGCCCTTCCACCCTCCTTCCAGTGATGCATCAGCAGCGCTGAATCGAACCTCGGAACTCCCTCTCCACGACTAGGGTTCACCGGTATCAGACACCGGGGACTGATCGACACCGCTAACATCACCATGCAGAGTTTTTTTGGAGTGTTGAGCGGTACTAAGGGGGTGATTTTATTGGGCGAAATCCCCCTCCTCACCCCCTCATTTCCTATCAGCGGTGTCAAAATGTGCATCACCTGGGAGCCGCGGTTGACTGTCCGCTTTCGACTCACAGCTGCCCTTGGTGCAGGGCAGCTAACAACCAATAGCAGACGCTCCAACCTTTGTTGAGTATCCTGATAGCCGTGCTGTCTTGCGAGACAACGCCTTGGCGATTGAATGTCCCCTAGCGGACTGCGCCGCCCTCGATCCTCACCTGAAGAGCACCTTCATTAATTATGGAGTAAATTTTTCAACCTCCCGTTTGTGCCTCTCTGATTTCGGAAACCCTACAAAAGCCCTGCTAAAACCGGTGGCAAATAGGGAAAAACCCGGCCATACAGACGACCGAGTCTATCGACAACAGGGGTGAAGGTGTAGGTGTGACCGCGTATCAGAATCTTATAGCTTAAATTTAAAATTTAGGAGAACTGATGGACCAGCTCATAGCGCTGCCGGTTTTTGGTGACGCATTCTTACTACGCCGTTCTGGGCGCGCAATTCTTGTCGATGGCGGGAAGAGTAGCGTGCGTCTTGCAGGAGAGTTGGCCAAGTATGGTGTGAGCCACCTGGATATTGCAGTTTGCACTCATGCTGACTACGACCATGCTGGTGGACTGGTCGATCTGCTGGATCGTTCGGCGATAACAGTAGGGGAGTTTTGGTTACCAGGAGCTTGGGCAGAGTCACTACCTGCACTGTTAACAGCCCCGATGGAAGTTGTGGATGATTTGATCCTAACCTTGGACCAAGAGTTAAATGACCGTCCTTTGGAGGCCGACTCGGAAGAGTTCGAGGAGCTGATGCACTCGTACGTTAGTCGCTTGAGAAATGAATACAGAAAGACTGAACCTTCGGCTGACAGCGCTGACCACAATGAGCCCTTCAAATCGACTCGTGAGCAGGGGGCGACTGAGCAGTGGAATGCTGAAATGCCACGAGACGAGGACGCTGAGGAGCGGGCAGTCAGAGCGTTCCGGAGCGGTCGTAGCCGAATAAGGTACCGAGTCGCTAAGAGGAAGGTCAGCAAAACAGTCGCTACTTTCTGGTTGGGTTTGATCGACACTGCGGAGCGAATTCGTCGGATAGCTGTGCAAGCCGCGCATCACGGCGTTTCTGTGCGCTGGTTTGATTTTGGAGAGTTTGCGAAAACGAACCGAGCTGGTGGGGGGGATGAGGGTTTGCTCGTTCCTCTCAATGCGGTTGAGCTTGTTAGCCCTCCACCTCCCCCGATTGGGTTGTCATTTTTGGTACGCCTCACCCCAGTTAATGAGGAATGCCTGGTATTCCTTTCCCCGAATATCGATAAATTGAGGTGGGAATGCAGCATCTTGTTTACGGGCGACTCGCCGCTAGGGAGGGGAAAAAACTATTCTGTGAGCTGGTTACGATGGCCTAAAGATGCTTCACGCTCGGTGATTGCGACAGCCCCCCATCATGGCTCAGAAAGCAATTTCTCAGCATATGGTCACCTTGATAAGGAAGCAGAAGTACTGGTTTGGGTGCGTTCCGGGGGGACCGACAAGCACCCAGGGAGGACTTATCGTATGGTCCATCCTGCCTCCCGGATATGTACATACTGCCCTCATGTAAAAAAGCCGCGACAGGCCGCTGAAATCTACTTCCAAAAATATCCGTGGTGGCCCGTGTTGCGTACTAATGGCCACATTTGTACCTGCTGAATCTTTGGGGTGAAGCATCTGTCAGTGGATTGTAGAAACATTCTTGTAGTTGCCGTTCTACGATCAGCTTTTGGGCCGATAGCTGCCTTCCGCGAAGGGCGGCTTTGGGTCGAAAGCAGTCGTTTGCAGAGGCCGATTTCGAACGCTCATCAGGTGCGCCTTGCCTAGGTGCAGGTTCTGCTCAACGGCTTTCAAGACCGTTGCATAAGTGCCCACTACGTGGGGCCTCAGCACGGAAATCGGTTCCAAAACAAACACGAAACGGCACGGCTACAGGCCGCATACCGCAAGGGTCGCCGTTTCAGTTTTGGAATCGATTTTCGCTCCTCCATCGGCGTTCTGCCGGCCTAATCCCTACTCGTTTCACATCCATCCAGCGCCCACAGCCTTGCCCCTTCGGCAAGCTCAAGCATGTCCGTTAAGGAACCGTTATCGATATCCAGCCGGCGGTACACGGCATACGCTATTTCGCTGAGATGCTGCCAGAGGTCGTTGTCGCTCCACTTGGTACTAAGCCCGGGGCGCGCCAGATAGATCCAAAGCTTTCTTACGTCGAAAAAGCACAGTGGCAGGCCGCGAACTGAGGGCGCTATTATTACGCCATCACAGGAGAGGTTTTAAGCTATGGATTGCATTTTTCTGGCGGCAGAAATGACGGGGAGCGAAAGCATCGGGTTAGCGCCCAATGAGCCGTCAGCCCTCGAGATTCTGGTCAAAGGACAGACAAATCAACACCTTTTCCCGCAACCTGGATACCAATATCCCGATCTAAAGGTGCCAACCAAAGTAGGCCCTATCGAGGGCCTTTCGCGATTCCAATGGACATGGTCCTGTCAGAAGTCGCTGACTCTTATCCTCCTTATACCGAACATCCACACTGCACGCATTGGAACATATCAGTCCGGCGACTGTTATCTGAGCCGACTAATCAAACCTCATTCTATGGATAACACTAAATGAGCTCCGCCCCAGACACTACCGCGCCTAAGCTGTCATCGGCAACCATTCCCTCCGTAGTCGATCTTTCGTCAGGAATGGCTGGACTTACAATAACTGGACAAGCCTCGGACGACATATCGGGAATCAAAAATATTGTCGTGTCATTTGACAAGGAATTTGCATACTCCTATTCATTAAATGATAACCACACTGAAAAGTATAGCTTCCTTGTCAATGGAGGCATTTATGACTCGTGGTCAGATGGCTTATCATCCCAAACTTGGTTAATCGCGGCAACCAACCCGTCCGGAACCTACAATGTCACCAGCATTAAAATCGAAGACCTTCAAGGAAATGCTCGGGTGTATTCCCCGGACGAACTCAAACAAATAGGAGTAAATACAAGCATAAATCTTATCAATTCCGCCGTCGACACTACCCCTCCGACATTGAAATCATTGACAATACCGAAGGTAGTCGATCTCTCTTCAGGCAAGGCGGGACTTACGATAACTGGATTAGCTTCTGACGACAAGTCGGGAATAAAAAATATTGTAGTGTCATTTGACAAAGCATTTGCCTATTCCTATTCACTAAATGATAATCACGCCGAAAAGTATAGCTTCCTTGTCAATGGAGGAGTTTATGACTCGTGGTCAGATGGCTCGTCACTCCAGACATGGTTCATCGCAGCCACCAACCCGTCTGACACTTACAACATTACCCGTATTGATATAGAAGACATCCAGGGCAATACTCGATCTTACTCTCCAGAAGAGCTTGAGAGCATCGGAGTAAATACCAGCATAGATTTTATAAACTCCACGCCGGACGTTGCTCCCCCGCAATTAAAATCCCTGAAAATACCAACCGTTGTCGATCTTTCCTCAGGCAAGGGTGAGCTAACAATTGACGCGCTAGCCACGGACGACATATCGGGAATTAAGAGCATAGTAGTTTCATTTAACAGAGACTTCGCCTACTCCTACTCAGCCAACGACAATTATACAGAAAAATACAATTTCCTTGTCAACGGAGGGAACTACGACTCTTGGTCAGATGGCTCGTCCTCCCAAACTTGGTTTATTGCAGGGACCAACCCCACCGGGGCCTATAACGTCACCAGCGTCGTAGTCGAGGACCTTCAGGGGAACACTCGATCTTATTCGCCCAGCGAACTGACTGCCATAGGGATAAATACCAGCATTTTTATGGTTGCTAGCAAAACTGTTCTGACATCTGCCGGCGACGCTTTTACCGGAAGCCGTTATGCCGACTGGATAATCGGTGGAGACGGAAATGATGTACTGAATGGCTTGGGTGGCGACGATCTGCTAGATGGGGGAAATGGAGACGACGTTTTAGATGGTGGGACCGGTGCTGACATCATGATCGGCGGGCAAGGAAATGACACCTATTATGTCGACTGGGGTAATGACAAAGTAATCGAAAACTCCAGTGCTGGCGGGATCGACACAGTCATCTCGAGCGTCTCTAGAACCTTGGGTGCTTACCAGGAAAATCTAGTCCTAGCTGGTAGTAGCGCAATTAATGGAACTGGCAACAACCTCGCTAACACGCTAACAGGTAACGATGCTGATAACGTGCTTAACGGTGGGACAGGCGCGGACATAATGATTGGCGGCATGGGAAATGACACTTATTACGTCGACTGGGGTAATGACAAAGTCATCGAAACCTCCGCCAATGGTGGCATCGACACCATTATATCAAGTGTCAGCCGTACATTAGGTGACTATCAAGAGAACCTCGTTCTCACTGGAACCGCTGCGCTGTACGGCAATGGCAACAATTTAGCTAATACCCTAACGGGTAACAGCGGTGACAATGTGCTGAACGGCGGCGCCGGCGCTGACACAATGATCGGCGGCCTAGGAAATGATACCTACCATGTTGACTGGGGTAATGACAAAGTCATAGAAACCTCAGCGAGTGGCGGCATCGACACTGTAATTTCCAGTGTGAGCCGTACGTTAGGGGATTACCAAGAGAACCTAATCCTAACCGGTACAAAAGCCAACTACGGCACAGGAAACGGTCTTGATAATAATTTGACCGGCAACAGTGCAGACAACCTTCTAAATGGTGGGACGGGAAACGATCGCCTGATAGGCGGACTAGGGAAGGATACCCTAACGGGTGGTGCTGGAAATGACATATTCGTGCTTAATAATATCAAGGAGAGCGGGACTACCAGTGCCACTTGGGACGTCATCACTGACTTCAAGCGGGGGTCCGATAAAATTGATTTATCGGCCGTAGATGCTAACGCAACTACAAGCACCAATGATGATTTTAATGTATTCCTAAACGGTGCATCTGCCTTTACAGCAGCCGGCCAGTTAAATTTCGTAGATGGCATTCTATACGGAAATACAGACACTGACATTGAGCCGGAGTTTGCAATCCAAATCATTGGAATCACGTACTTATCCTCCTCAGACTTGATTCTCTGATTTCGACCGGACACTTGGCGTAGAGCTGCAGATTAAAACTGCAGCTCTTAGTTAAGCGCTAAAATTCAAAACTTTTTCGCAATTGACTACGCAGCGGCAACCTTCATTGAAGTTCACGCTGCGTGCTCAATCCAAGCCCAGACTCTGGCCGCCTCCGCGAACTCAAGCATGTCGGCAAGCTGGCCGGCGTCAACCTCGGTCCGTCGGTACGCCGACATTGCCAGCTCCGCAAGGACCGCAGCTCGGCCATCGGGGTCGGCTATCAAGGCCGTCTGGTCATTGAGTTCTGCCAGCCACTCCGATGGCAGGCTCAACATTTGACCGTCCACAGCTGGTCGATCCGCGTCGTATATGATTGGCTCATCATTTCCCTCCTCATACCCCAGTCCGGCGTCGCCGGCACGCTGGCGGCCCGCATTGTCCCCCTCCCCCAGCGCTCGTTGATGTCATCCATCACCTGCATCAGTCGGTCACATCCCACAGACTGCTTGAGCGCGAACAAATCCTCTGAAAATTCGCCTGGCTGTCGCAGATCCATCAGCAGCACCTCAGCCTTGCTGTATCGATACCCGGGTCTGAAGATCCGGCTAACCGCGTCGGTAGCCAGCCGGGTCATAAGCAGCGTGTCGCAGGTTGGGTACGGCAGTTCTACCAACGCCCCTTGGGCGTGATGGGCCTCGTCGGGGTTGAACATACCGGTACGGATGCTGACGCGCATGCGCTTGCAAACCGATCCTTGGGCACGGAGCTTTTCCGCTGCGCGACCAACGTAGGTAGCCACTGCCTGCTTGATCGGAGCCAACTCGGTCAGCCGCTTGCCGAACATCCGGCTGCAGCAGATTTCCTGCTTGGGTGGTTCGGCCTCGTCTAGCTCCAGGCACGGCGTACCCGCCAGTTCCCGAGCGGTCTTCTCCACCACGACGCTGAATTTCTGCCGCAGCGTCCAGGCATCGGCCTTGGCCAGATCCATCGCCGTGTGAATTCCCATTGCCTCAAGGTGCGCGGTCATTCGCCGGCCCACGCCCCACACCTCTTTCACCTCGGTGTTCCGCAGCACCCAATCGCGCTTGAACGGATCGGTGATGTCGACTACGCCGCCAGTCTGGGCCTGCAAGCGCTTGGCCGTGTGATTGGCCAGCTTGGCCAAGGTCTTTGTGCCGGCGATTCCGACACCCACGGGTATGCCGGTGCACTGGAAGATCCTGGACCGCAGCTTGCGCCCAAACTGGGTCAGGTTTTCCTGAATCCCGGATAGATCAGCGAAGCACTCGTCGATGCTATAGATCTCGGTAGCAGGAACCATCGATTCGATCAGCGTCATGACGCGCTCGCTCATGTCACCGTAAAGCGCATAGTTACTGCTGAAGGCCATGATGCCGTGCCGGCGCAGCTTGTCCTTCGCCTGGAAATACGGTTCGCCCATCTTCACGAAAGGCTTTGCATCGTACGACCTGGCAATCACGCAGCCATCGTTGTTGCTCAGCACCACAATCGGGGTCTTGGCCAGGTCTGGCCGGAAAACGCGCTCACAGCTCGCGTAGAACGAGTTGCAATCGATCAGCGCAAACACCTGGTCACTGCGCATGGTCGCGAACGCTGTAACGCACAACGCCCCAGATGACGAGCTGGTCGCCCTCCATGATGTACCGCGGCGGGTAGGCAGGATTCTCCGACTTCAGGATCACTACGCCGCCGCGACGGTGCAGCCGCTTGCACACCGGCTCGCTGTTTACAGCGGCAATCACCACATCGCCATGCTCGGCTTCACGGCTGCGGTCTACGATGACGATATCGCCCGAGTAGATACCCGCCCCTTGCATGCTGTCGCCCTCCACTTTCACTAGATACACATGGGGCGCGCGGAGGTCGAATAGCTCATCCAGGGAAATATGGCCTTCCAGGTGGTCCGCTGCTGGTGAAGGGAACCCGGCCGGGACATGGAACGAGTACAGCGGTAACGGCTCGGTACCGCCGGTAGGCGTACCCAAAAATGTGATGGTCATGACGGAAGGTCCAATGCAAACTGTATGCATATACAGTAAATCTGGCATCGAGTGTCCGGTCAATCCTGGACGGTGAAATTTCTGACGGGCGAGAGGTGGGATATGTGCGGACGGTACTCGATCTATGAGTCGATGGGTCACTACCTGCGCCAGCTGTCGCTGGACCTGGTGGTGATCAATGGCTACGACCATGAACCGATCAACCGATACAACGTAGCGCCCTCCACGCGCGTGGAAATCGTTCGCCAGGAGGGTGAAGGGTTGAGCGTGGATCGGATCAAGTGGGGATGGTCGCCGTTCTGGGCGAAGGGGAACCGCCCGGATCCGATCAATGCTCGGGCCGAGACGGTGGTAACGGGGAAGTTCTTCAAGGGCCTATGGCCAAACGGTAGAGCCTTGGCACCTGCAAATGGCTGGTTTGAGTGGCTCGCAGACCCAGCGGAGCCGAAGCGAAAGCAGCCTTACTACATCACCAGTGCCGACGGCGGTCCACTGTTCTTTGCAGCCATGGCTGAGGTGCACCATAGCGTGGAGCCGGATGAGCGCGATGGATTCGTGATAATCACCGCGGCCGCCGACCAGGGGCTGGTGGACATCCACGACAGAAAGCCCCTGATACTGACACCAGAAATGGCCAAGGATTGGCTTAATCCAGCCACAACGCCTGAGCGCGCGGCGGAGATCGTAGAGGCTGGATGCCGGCCCGCTCAGGATTTTCGCTGGTTCCCAGTAGGTAAAGCCGTCGGCAACGTGCGCAACCAAGGTCCAGAACTGATTGAGCCGATTCAGTGAAGCGGCGGAAGATCCTTGCCGCGCGCCTTGGCAATCACCCTAAGCTGGTAGTCGGAAACCACCTGGAACAGAGACTCGGCCAGCAGGCGCAGGCGCTCGACCTCCTCCGCCGGCGCGCATCGATCCTGGGCTTGATGGTAGTCGCGCATGGCGTCGATTGCCTGCCGAATCAGCGGCTCGCCGGCCTCGACCATTCCGATGAAGGTGCGCTTGTCCAAATGCCATGCCTTGTTCAGTTGATCGGCTGAGCATAGGGCGGGTTGAGGGTATAGAGAACGGGAACTACGGGTGACCCTAGGGGCCCGCACTGATACCATCTGGAGACGCTAGCTTGCCAGTCATAGGGACCAAGCTAGCTAGAAGCCCTGGACACCAGCATCCAGGGCTTCGTTTTTTTGTGGCCAGTCCATCTAGGGCGCATAGATCCACTGGTGATCCTTAGAGATTTGCTGGATCGCTGACAACTCTGACAGAAGGCTTGCTTTTTCCAGTGATGATCTCATGCTCATTGACCTTGGCGATGCGAATCTGTTTGTGAGAATCACGACCGTTGTCGTAGATGATAAGTATCTCACCATCATCACCGAAAGTTACAACTGGATACGAAACCTGAATAGAAGAATCTGGCTCGATAATTTTTTTATACCGGTATGTAGCTCCGTCGTCATCGGAGAGACCAATTGTCAGTGTTCCTCGCACAAGATCGTTGTTCCAGCAAAGTAGAAGGAGTCCGGAAGGAGTTCTTCCTAGCCAAGCACGCGACGAAGAGCTCGGAGCGGTCACCGTGTAATCCTGCCAAGGCGTCCAAGTCCTCATTAGATCGCGACTGACGGAATACTGCATTTGTGAATTGGAGCCCAATGATCTTAGCAAAGCTAAAACGCTTCCATCGGAACGCTGCACGAACTCAGTTTCAAAGAAACCACTGTACTGGCCGTTATTGTTAGGCGGAAGCTGAGAAACATGTTTAATTTTCTGGCTATCCCAATCCAGCTCGTAAATATGCGGCCCTACATGACCCATGGATTCTGGAGGATATTCAGCAGAGAAGCGCCAGCCATCTACCGCTATATACCACTTATCTTCGATCTTTACTGGCCGTCGCGGATCACCGTAGTAAGACAAACGGAATGGCTCGCCCCATTTGGGGTCCTCTGCATTGGGATCGTCACAGATAACTGCCCATGCTCCACCAACACCATCGTAGAGCTTATTGTTTCCCAGAACGCCATAGAAGAGCCAAAGACGGCCCTTGGGATCCGTCCAGAGCATGGGATCTACAATCTGGTTTCCTGGATGGCTAGGTGAGTACGTAAGGTACCCGTACTCTTTAGCGCTCTCGCCGCCGTTATCCGAGTAGGCCAGCACCGCGAAGTTTCCTGGTCCTTCGGCTGCATGGGTATTGTCTGCGCGCCATGCGGTCCAGTATCGGCTGGGACCGGTTCTGGCGATTGTGGCCGTGGCCTGGTACGCACGATTTGCTAGGCGGTAGAAGGGGTCGTCCGTGTTTCGCTCGATGCGCGCCGGGGAATCCACATAGACGCGTGCCGGCCGCTGATCGAAGCTGGAAACGATATTGGACTCTGTAGTGCCTTGGCGATTGGCTCTATCGCCTCCCGGCGCAAGCGGGTCATTTTTCGCTAAATACAATAGAGCGCTCCCGTTGGCAGGCGAGCTGTCGACGTCGCGGGAATTCAAATAGTATGAGCGACCTGCAGCTCCTTGGGAAATATCTGCTTTTTTTTGAGATTCCACATTCAAGACCCAGTGGTTGAGCTCTGTATCGAATCGCGCAAGCTCCCTTCCGCCCACGATAACAGCTGATGCCTCTGATGCCGCTGTCGAGACCTGAATTACAGGCAGTCCGTCCATCGATTTTCTTCCTCTTCCTGGTATCCGGGCATTTCCAAGGATGACGTAACATCATGCTCCTGCGTAATCGGCCTCGCGCCAGTACATCTCGTTCATCAAGAGCAAGAACGGCAAGCGGCTTTCCCATTACTTCCAGGACTTCATCGGCTGCCAGGAAGGGATCGACAGCCCAGGCGAAACGCGCACCCTGCTCAAGGCCTTCACCGACTTCGTGAGTACTGAAGACTTGCCCAGCGATACCGCCAGCGAGAAGAGCCACAACCTGGTGGCCTACGCCCAGGCGCAGGAAAAAATCGGCGAACCGATCAGCCTGGACGAGCTTTCCGAGGTGCTGGACGAGGACAGGCCGAAGAACTTCGCCGACTTCATCAGGTCTGGCGATTACGAAATCTCAGAGGCATTCGCCGCCGACAAGCGCACTCTCAACCAGTATCGCCGCTATACCGGCCGCGCCGAAGGCATGTCGATCAGCTTCGAAGCGCACCTGCTCGGTGAGCGCGTTGAGTTCGACCCGGCCAACGCCAGCCTGACCATCAAGAATCTACCAACGCAGCTAGTGAACCAGCTTCAAACTGGCGGCTCCCAACAAAAGTGACCGCGCTCGCACTAATCGGTGCTTGCAGACTTCTTTGGGCGGAACGGGTTTCTCTTTGAAGGCGCTCCGTTGAAAGGATCTCTAGCCGGAGCACTGGATCGGTTCGCGTGGAACTGCTGCAAGCCTTTGACCAGAGCACCCGGCAGTCCGTCTAGAGCACGATCTCGCTCAGCTCCGCGGATCCCCCCAGGCATTCCAAAACGCTGCAGATCTGAGGTCAGCAACAGCCCTCCAACGAGAGCGACCCTTTCCCCTAAAGGAGTCTGGCTTTGCTCCTCTCCAGAATACTCGAGGATCAACTCAATTAACTGAGCTCTGTATGACCACCAACGGAGGTCCTCAGGCTCAACCGCTACCTTGGAGTTGGCCAAATGGAGCTCACGTGACAGCGTCTCTCGCTCGCCCTCTGTGAGCGGCGTCCATTCCATTTCATCGACAAGCACTTTTAACCTCTGAGCAGTTCGTCCGAGCTTCGGAGCCTGCCTCAATAATCCATCGACAGCAAGCGAAATGCCACCATGCCGCATCCGGCCTCGGAGGGCGGCATGGTTCACCATCTGCCTGCCAGGTAAAACATGCCTCCAGCAAAACCTACCAAGAAGAGGCCCTTCAGCACTTCACCAAAGTCGGCGTTCCCTGAGAACCATGCTTCGACCTGTGCGGCCAGAAATAAGACCGCGATGAATAGGACGGCGCCCGCGATGCGCCGCTGAATCTTGAACCTAGCCTTATCGGTTCCGAACCACAGCATGCAGGCCTCCTTTTGTGAATCATCCATACCCCACGATAACCCGCGCTGCGACCCTGGTCACGGAGGGCGCCGCATGCATGGAGAAAGCCATGAGCGATACCGAAGCCACCCCAAGCCTGGCCACCGGCCACCCGATGAACTCCGACACCTGGTCAGACTTTGTTATCCGTCTTCGCCATCACTGCAACGGCCAAGGCGTGAAGTGGCACCACACTGCATGCGCGCTGTTCACCGTGCAGCAGAAGCGCATCGACTACGGCTATGAGGCTGACTACGCCGAAGGCCTGGTGGTCTGCCTGGAGGACAATAGATGGTTCAGCCCTGAGGAATATTGGGCAGATCTCAACGAGGACGAGCAGGAAGAACTCAACAAGGTGGCCCAGGCCAGAAACGAGTGCGATTTTCTGGAGCTCGATACCAATAATCAGTGGGACGTTCTGAGCGAACTCGACGACCACACAGTCACCGGTTGGAACAAGCGCTGGGAAATCGTGAACAGCCACTTCACCAAGGAAGCGGCCGAGGCCTTCATTCGCCGGAAGCAGCACGACTACCCCGAGCTGCGGGTCTACGTCGAGTCGCAGTACTACGCCTGGGAATTCGAAGCGATCAAGGCGGCCATCCTCGACGGCACGCTGGTCTACCAGCCAAAGCCGGCGCCCGACACCGAACCAGCCACCTGACCCTCCAGCGCTGCCGCCAGCGCCTTCTCCACAAACGAAAACGCCGCCTTGTGTCGGCGGCGTTAACGGGAAGGTTGAGTCAGGGCTTGAAGCCTTCACTCTTGCTGCGGTCAGTTGGGCCGCCCATATCCCAGAAATCTTTGGAGTGCTGATCCTTTTCCTTCTCCTGGATCTCTGCTTCGGAATCCCAGCAACCGCCGAGAGAAAGTGCAGTGATAGCGACCAGGATCGCGCCAACGATTGTGCGTTTCATGAGGTTCCTTCCTGTGAAATGGCCGGGCGTTATATCAAACATCCCCAACCTTCGCAAAACGTGGCGCCGTGCCATCAGCCAGCGCCTTCCCCTATTCAACGATAACGCCTCCCCGGCGAGGGGGGCATCTGCGCCAGATCAGAATGTTTTTAGGCCCTCTACGCCAAACTTGAATAGTCTTCCCACTGGCCCTTTTCTATCGTTGATTGCTGCTGCAAGAGCTTCAAGAGCTTGCTTGCGATCACCAAAGACCTCTTCAAGCAGAAACTCCATTATCTCTAAAGCATGTAATGCATCTTCTGCTTCTATTTCATTGCCTGGATGACTGCCATGATTACCTATCCAGCGAATGGCATTGAAGAGATTCTTTGTGGACTCTTTATCATCAGGGATTAAGTTAATTCGATTGCCGAACGATATGAACTTATCATCAGCTTTAACTTGAACCCCTAAATGGGTAAGAATTTGTTCTGCCGAGGCTCTGATCGAGTTGCAGCACGAGGCTGGACTTGAGAAAAACAACGCCCCTGCCACTCCCAGCGGAGCAACCACGTCCTTAGGAGCCTTAGCTGGGTAGTCTATCAGCTGAAGGGGCGGATGAAAGAATGCGGGCCTATAAAATGAATTCCAGTCTCTGGACCACTCGCCGTTTGGGTCAATTTCGTACTCTTCTTCGACGACACCATTGCCGACAACGAATACGAGATCTGCGCAAGTACTGCATTTGAGCGTGCAGCTGAATAATAACTCTATATGCTCAGGCTCCCACCAATCCTCACCATGCGCCGCAGCACTGGTTACGGTCTCATGGGAATTAAATTCACCATGAAGTCTAAGAACCCCCTTGTAACAGTGGGGGCACTTGTATTCTGGAATCGCGCCTACTACGAATGCGGTCTTCAGAATTTCCTTTTCCACGATGAGTCCTCATTAGGTTGATCGGCCCATCATAGTGCAAAGGCTCACAAAATGACCTCGACAATCCCAAGGATCGTCTGCCAGTTCAGCTGCGGCGCCGCTTCGGCAGTGGCCACCAAGCTGGCCTTGGCCGAATACAGCGACACCCGTGACGTCCAGATCGTGAACGCCTTCCTCGCCAATGAGCACGACGACAATCGTCGGTTCGCCCAAGACTGCGAGGCATGGTTCGGACAGCCGATCACTGTCCTTCGCGACGAGAAGTACGGCGCCGATGCTCATGAGGTGTTCCGCCGCGAGCGCTACATGAAAGGCCGGACCGGAGCCCCGTGCACGAAGATCCTGAAACGTCGCCTGCTCGACACGTGGAAACAGCCTGGTGATGTGATGGTGTTCGGCTACACCGCTGAGGAGGCCGACCGCCTGGAGGACTTCCGGGAGCGCAACCCAGACCGTCCCGTGATTGCCCCCCTGATCGATCGCGGCTTGGGTAAGGACGACTGCAAGGCCATCCTGCTACGTGCCGGTATTGAGCTGCCCCTGATGTACCGCATGGGCTACGACAACGCCAACTGCATTGGCTGCGTGAAGGGCGGCGAAGGCTACTTCCGGGCGATCCGCCAAGACTTCCCAGAGCAATTTAAGGCGCTGTGCGTCATTCAGGACGATTTGGGCGAAGGCTCCTACCTGTTCCGCAACCGAACAACAAATGTGCGCTTCTCCCTCCGCGACCTGGGCGATGGCCCGGTTCGCCGCAACGAGAAGATCCCCTCCTGCTCGTTCTTCTGCGAAATCGCAGAGGCAGACATCATCGCCAAGGCCTGACACGGAAATCACCATGACCACAGCAATCGACCTATTCGCCGGCCTCGGCGGGTGGAGTACCGGCGCGCGCGCCGCAGGCGTCCAGGTTCTCTGGGCGGCAAACCACTGGCCGGTGGCCGTTGAATGGCACAGCGCCAACCACCCCGACACGCAGCACGTCTGCCAAGACTTGCACCAGGCACGCTGGGAGCAGGTGCCAGCGCACGACATCCTGTTGGCCTCGCCATGCTGCCAGGGCCATGCCAAGGCCCGGGGAAAGAAGTCGGGCAATCCTGAGCACGACGCCTCCCGCTCGACGGCCTGGGCCCCGGTATCGGCCCTGGAGTTCCACCGGCCGCAGGCGGCAGTGATCGAAAACGTTCCCGAGTTCACCGACTGGGTGCTCTACCCTGCCTGGCTTCAAGCGGTGCAAGCCTTGGGGTATCAGGCGGCGCCGCACATCGTGGACTGCGCCGACTTGGGCGTGCCGCAGCACAGGGTGCGCCTGTTCATGGTTCTGACCCGCAGCAAGGCGCCGCTGATGCTGCAGCTGCCGCAAGAACGGCACGTGCCCGCCGCCAGCTTCCTCGACTTCGACGCCGGACGCTGGTCTCAGATCGAAAAGCCAGGCCGGGCCCTGGCCACACTCGACCGGGTGCGCAATGGACGCCAGCGCTTCGGCGACCGGTTCATCATGCCCTACTACGGTAAAGGCTCCGGCACCACCGGCCGAGACATCAACAGGCCGATCGGAACCATCACCACCCTGGACCGCTGGGCCTTGGTCGACGGCGACCGCATGCGAATGCTCAGCGCCAGCGAGGCCTTGGCCGCCATGTCGTTCCCGGCTGACACCCTGCGGCCGGACAATCACCGGCTGACCATGCATATGGCTGGCAATGCAGTACCGCCGCTGGCCGGGCGGCGGGTGATTGAAGCTTTACTGCGTGCTGCCTAGTTTGACTTAGCTCACCCATGAGCCCGGAGTAATTTCAAGTTCCGTTCCGCTCCGCCCAACACTATGGAGGCCGCCTGTACCATACCATGAGCTTCAAGTTGTGCGGGGGCATAAAGCAGCTGTTCGACCTTGTCAGCCTGCTGCAATGCAACCTCCAAATTACTCCGAATGATCATCACTTGCTCCAGAGCGGCCACACTGGGAAGCGTGAGTAGATCAATTTTAATGAAGGCTTCGTAGCACGCCGTGACGTAGGCAATATCCTCACCGCTTGGGTGATTAGGGCGATGTTTTTCATGCAGGCGCTTAACCGCGTGAGCTGATCTTTCCGCAAGTACGATTAAGGCTTCAAGTGCCACTGCATCAGCGCTTTCCGATCTCGCCTGCTCACGTCGGGCTTGGCTTCCAGCGATAAGTGTAGCTGCCACTATCGCGGCTACCGACCCGATCGCCTGCACCCATGCCGCAATCTCATTACTACCAAGTTGATATGTTCGGATTGCCAGGCCGGCCAAGAAAACTAAAGTACATCCCCATACGACGTTTTGAACCGAACACCAAGGTTTGAACAGGCTTTTCCCGTAATCGTTGAGCATATTCCCCTCCATAAGGCCGCAAATTCTAAGCGGCGAGGTATCCTCATGCCCACAGAAAACCGATCCAGCACCATCGAGCAGCATGACCATATCGAGGGGATCATCGATATGGTAAGCGTGCCGCGCGAAGTCATCGAATTCGCCGCCGGCCTCAAATGGCACGGCTACAAAAGCGGTACCGACCAGAAGGACGATCAGCTTCAGGCTTTAAACAAGCTCCGCACCATTTTGGCAGCGCCAGCCCCGCAGCCCACCCAGAGCCAATAGCCTGGATGGTAGGTACTGCCATCTGGTGGACCAAAGAAGAGGCAGAGCGGGATTCGGCTGCTATGGGCCTGCCAGTGGTTACCCTGGGCCCATGCGCGGGCCTTGGCGATCATGAGAGGCTCCGAACGGAGCTTGTAGAGTCGGACCTCGCCTTTGTCAGAGCTGCCACTGAAGCTGAACAGCTGCGCGCCCAGCTGGCCGAGCGGGATGCACTGCTGCGTGACATGCGGCAGAACAAGAACGCTCAAATCAAGGAATTCAGCGTTCGCATAAACGCCGCCAGCGCAGAGCCGAGCGCGCCAGTTCTCAAGCGGCACCATGACGTGACGATGTTTCAGCGCGGAGAAGCGAAACCGTGAAGACGCATTTCGCACCATTCACCGACCTGGAAGACGTTGAGCAAGCGCCCTGCGGCACCTGGCTAGGGGAGTCCTCCGAGCTGTCAGGCGACTGGGCCCTGGTTGATTGCCGACTCTGCGAGAAGCGCCGAGCAAGGATCATCGCAGCCGCAGCTGATGAAGAGCGATTCATCGTTGAGCAGATGGGCGACATGGCGGCATTCATGCGCGCCGAGGCCTGAGCCTCGCAAGAGAACATCCGTACTCCTCAGCTGTAACCCCTCTCCCCTCTATTCACTGCCGCGATATGGCGGCCAAGGCGAAGCTATGTCTCAAGCAAAGGAACGCCCGATCCTGTTCAGCGGGCCAATGGTGCGGGCCATCCTGGACGGCCGGAAGACGGTCACCCGCCGGCCAATAAAGCCGAGCATGCGAGGCTTCGACATCTCGTTCGAGCTTCACCAGCAGGAGGACGGTTCTTGGCGACCCATGCACACGTTCGACGAGAGCTGCATGGATGATCAGGGTACGGAGCACCCGGTGATCTGCCCCTACGGCAAGCCTGGCGACCCCCTGTGGGTGCGCGAGACCTGGTACTGCGATCATTTCGAAGTGATGCGCGGCCCCTATCTCAAGCCGGCTGATCTGGTCGTTACCGAGGCTCGCAGCGACGGGACGCTGGTCTACGCCGCTGATGGGCTAACACCGTACGAAGCCGATCAGCCCGCTTGGAAACCCAGCATCCATATGCCCCGCTGGGCCAGCCGCATCTTGCTGGAAGTCACCGACGTGCGCGTCGAGCAGCTGCAGGCCATTTCCATCGGCCAGATCTGCAAGGAGGGCCTGGCGCGCTCGATTTACGAGTTCATCCCTGTGACGACGGCCTTTGACGCTTTCGCCGAGGTGTGGGACTCGATCAACGGGCCTGGAGCATGGGAGGCCAATCCATGGGTCTGGGCTGTCGAGTTTAAGCAGATGCAGCCATGAACCGCCTCGCCCTCTGCCTTCTGCTGCTGGCCACCGGCGCCAGCGCAACCGAGAACGTCATCGACGTGCAGCACGACAGCCAGCGCGGCGTCACCTGCTACCTGCTCAACGGGGTCGGCATCAGCTGCATCCCAGACAGCCAGCTGCAGGCCGGCAACCAGCGCCAGGTCTCCCCGCACGAAACACAACCCGAACCTACACCCGCACTGGCGCCTGGGCGCTGGATTGATGAGAGGTATGAGCTGTGACGGACAAGATGCGCAGTCAGTTCGAGGCGTGGCATGCCAGCGTGGTTGTTGGCGAACCGCCTCACGACAAATACAACAACGGCGATTACCGCAACGTGCATGTTCAGCGGTATTGGATTGGCTGGCAGGCCTCTCGCGAAGCCTTGGTCGTTGACCTCCCCAGTGTTGAGGAGAACGGCACCCTTACCAGGGGCGTGATCATTGGGGTTCTCGGCGTGGTCCGCTCGACCATCGAGGCCTTGGGCCTGAAGGTGGCACCATGACCGACCTGATCGAAGTGAAGACGGCAGACCTGGTCGGCGAGGCGCTGGGGTGGGCCGTAGGCAAAGCGGAGGGTCTGGACGTTTTTCTGGCCCCGCCAGAGTACGGCAATTCCTGGCGAGTGTTCGCCCGATACCAGGCCGCCGCTACCGAGCACACCAAGCGCTACAACCCATGGGAGGACTGGTCCCTGGCCGGCGCCCTGCAAGACAAGTACGTGCGCTTGGTAGAGCGTAGCGCGGACGGCGAGAGTGTTGCCATCACGTGGCGGCCTGGCTCGTGCCGTGAGGGTGAAGGCTGGGGGGATACGACGCCAGTAGCGGTGTGCCGGTCCATCGTCGAACTCATCCGCGGCGATACTGTCCAGGTGCCAAAGGAGCTGATGTCATGACAGAAGTCCACCGTTACAAGGTCGTCCAGATGGTTTCAGAGGGCGCCGGCTGGATCGGCTACGACCCGCATGGCCCAGAGGTCGTGATGGCTTCTGCCTACGACCAGATCAAGGCTGAGAACGAGGTGCTGAGCAAGGAGGCCGAGCGCAGCAAGCGCATGCTGTTCGATGCCTGTGCGTCCATCGGCAGTATTGGCGAAGCCCTCGGCCTGGATATGGACGCCGACGCTGACATGATGATCGGCGCTGCCCGCGACCTGATCGATGGTCTCAACCGCATCATCAAGGAATGCCCGCTGGGTAGCCCCGGCTTTGCCATCGCCACCGAGGTGCTTGGAGAGCTTGGCGTGCAGCAGGAGGCCCAGCCATGATCGCCCTCGCCTACATAGCCTACCTGATATACAGGGGGCCGCGATGAGCGAAGTCAGTCTGTACCAAGGCGAGTGCCTGGAGGTGATGAAGTCGATCCCGGATGCCAGCGTCGACATGGTGCTGGCTGACCTGCCATACGGGACTACGCAATGCGCGTGGGACGTGGTGATCCCTTTCGCCCCTCTGTGGGAGCAGTACTTGAGAATCGCCAAACCCGAGGCAGCCATCGTTCTCTGCGCGGCTCAGCCGTTCAGCTCGCTGGTGGTCGCCAGCAACCCGCGGGACTACCGCTACGAGTGGATTTGGGAAAAAGGCAACGCAACCGGCTTCCTCAACGCCAGGAAGCAGCCACTGCGGGCCCATGAAAGCGCCCAGGTCTTCTACCGGCGGCAGCCTGTGTACAATCCACAGATGACCAGCGGCCACGAGCGGCGCACAGCCAAGCGCAAGACGGTCAACTCGGAGTGCTACGGCAAGGCCCTGTCGCTCACCGAGTACGACTCCACGGACCGGTACCCGCGCTCGGTGCAGTTCTTTTCGAGCGATAAGCAGACCGCCAGCTTCCATCCGACTCAAAAGCCAGTCAGCTGGATGCGGTTCCTGATCGCTACCTACACCAACCCCGGCCAGGTGGTGCTCGATAACACGATGGGCAGCGGCACGACCGGCGTCGCCTGCATCCAGCTGGGCCGGCGCTTCATCGGCATCGAGCAGGACGAGGCGCACTTCGGCACCGCCCAGCAGCGCATTGCCGATGCCATCACCATCCGCGATACACCGGCGGCGCAGATCGACCTGTTCGAAGCGCGCGCCTAACCACTCCCCCTACAACTCAAGTCCGCCGACGGGTCGTCCAGAAGTGCGTCGCGGCTAGCAACACCCCAGGTATAGCCATGCCCAGACCGCTGTAGATGAATGCCGGCTGGTCTGACAGCAGCCCGCCCATAACGAACCCGATGCCCGTAGGTATGAGCGTGACCGCTACGTAGCCAAACGGCTTCCTGGCTTCCTTTGCCATTTCAATGCTCCTTGTTTTGGGGGCACTATTTAAACATGCGTGCCCGCCGCTGTGCGCGGGCGAGGAACCTCTATGTCTGAACGCAAAACGATGTGCATCTACCATGGCAACTGCGCTGACGGCTTCGGCGGCGCCTGGGTCGTCCGCAAGGCCTTAGGCGAGCAGGTTGAGTTCGTAGCCGGCGTGCACGGTCAGGAGCCACCTGATGTCACCGACAAAGACGTGATCAT
>Ga0213823_1000926_pt1 | contig 20207 bp, 18 predicted proteins | sample MC6MC0907MG_FD_179887 | JGI IMG/M metagenome (GOLD analysis project Ga0213823, IMG submission 179887) | Enriched soil aggregate microbial communities from Iowa State University, Ames, United States - MC6-MC0907-MG | ecosystem: Environmental > Terrestrial > Soil > Unclassified | place: USA: Iowa...
TCTGAAAAGCAGATTATTTTTTTAAAATTAATAATAGCTGCCGAGAAATCCCGGACAACTATTTTTAGTTTGCTAATATATCTAGGTTCTCATTCTGGCGTTTCTTTCTCTTACTCTCGGAGCGGAGAACTTTGATGGATAAATAGATGCCTGATCCAGTAAGGATAATCATCGCAAGTGCGGTTAAGTCAATTAACCACTTGACGTTTGTATTACCAATTCTACCTTCGTGAAGACCTCTAATCGTGCTTAGTAAAGATCCCTGACCCATTCCATCTCTACGGCCAGCAAAATTACTATTACCGCTAAATCCTGGAGGGCCTTGGAATTGTCCATTTTCATTTGAACCTGTTACCCCCTGCGTCTTACTATAATCTTGCCCTGAAGTCTGACCATAATCCGGTGTGATCCCTTGCCCTGCTTGTCTCTGACCAACTTGCCCTCGGTTAATTTGTCCCTGTTGGAAGTTTCCTCTCTCACCTTCCACTTGTGATTGCCCGATTAACCAGGGTTCATTCATCAACAATCCAGTAATAGACTCCATAAAGATTAGAATAGAAGCAATTAAGCCAATCCATAAATGCGCTCTTCTCATTTTCTTCATTTTATTTGTGCTCCCTTCGAATTTACCTGTTGCTTGGAATATGCTTGTATCATTTAATAAACTCATTATGAAGGGAGTTCCTTAAGATTTTCTTAACATAATAAAGGCGGTGAGAGCAGAGCTTAAACATAACCTCCAATATAGTAGAACCTGTTGTTTTTCACATCATTGGATATACCGATTTATCTTTGCGACGCTCCGCCCCTTTTGCCATCTGTAAAGGTAATCAATTCATCCCCTTTTTTTACTTCTTCTCCCTCAGCAACTAACACTTCATCAATTACATTATTATTGATAATTGACTTTATGTCTTCACTTGTAACAGGCTGAACCGTTCCAGATCCACTTATTTTCACTTCTAATTTACCTTTTTGAACAACAGCTGTTCTTACGTGTGTCGTTACTGATTGTGCACTTGTTTGTGCTGAGTACCATTGGTATCCGACAACACCAACTACAAGTACGCCAACTGCTATAATAATCCATTTTTTCATAAATACTTACTCCTTTTCTGACCTGGATATTTTACCAGGACGCAATTTAGAATAAGCCTATTATTAAGTTTGTTCCTTAACTTTTCCTTAAAGGAAAATATTGACGTTAAAAATCAAATGTTTTATAGTTAAACAAGTGAATAGTTAAACAGTTTAACTAATTATAAGAGGTGTAAAATTTCATGGATAACCATATCATTCAGGAGTTAATAGACCGTTATGTGACAGTTTCTTTTCAAGTTCATAAAAAAGCGGAGTCATTAATCAAGGGGCAAATTGGTGACGATTTAACCAATGACCAGCACTACGTATTGAGATACATTTTTCAGTCCGCAGAATGCACTTCCTCTGAATTGGCCGATGTATTTGAAGTAAATAAAAGTGCAATCACGGCTATTATTAACAGGATGGCCGACAAAGGCCTAATAAAAAGAACACGTGATGAAAACGACAGGAGAGTAGTTTATTTAACCTTAACGGAGGAAGGAAATACACTTTATCATACTTGCCAAGAAAAAATTCAATTTCTCGTTGAATCAATCATTACACAGTTCGAAGAGTCAGAAATTAAGAATTTTATCAATACATTTGAGAAACTAGCCGAAATATTAGCCAATAAAGAAAACCTGCCGATTGGCGAACCCTTAAATGCGAAGACAGAGGCATAGTTGCATTTATGCCTGGTAGGAAAGTTTTATTTTCCTATCACCAAGAAAAAGGAAGAACTGGGGGAATGAAAGAGTGAGAGCCATAATCAAAGGAAAGTGGTTCATCTTAATCGCTTGGATTGCTGTTATTACTACACTTTTTTTGGTAGCGCCAAATATGGAAGGTCTTGTTCGAGAAAAAGGGCAAATTACCGTTCCGGAAGGCTATTCGTCAACCATTGCCGATAAAATTCTCAGAGACGTTCAATCAAGTGAAAATAAAGGCAGTCATTTACAAACTGCTCTCGTCTTCCATAGTGATAAAAAGTTAACGAAAGAGGATTTTTCGAATGCTGAAAAAGCAGTTAATCAGCTTGAAAAAAATAAAAAGAAACTTGGCATTACTGATATCCTCACCCATTTCAATCAGGAGGAATTAAAGGATCAGCTAGTTTCAGAAGACGGAAAGACTATCCTCGTCTCACTTAAAGTGACGGCAAATGGACGGGAAGCAAAAGATATTACTGGAGATTTGTATGATGCGATTAATGATGTTAAACTCGATCATTACTATACCGGAAGCTGGGTCATTAACGAGGACCTTGTCACTAACTCCCAGGAAGGCTTGAAAAAAACAGAAGGTATTACCGTCGGATTTATTTTAATTGTGCTGCTTCTCGTATTTAGATCCGCGGTTGCACCAATTATTCCATTGGTAACAGTAGGGTTCAGTTATCTTACTGCCCAATCCATTGTCGGGCTTTTAGTGGATCACGTTAACTTCCCCTTATCAACCTTTACCCAGATTTTTTTAGTCGCGGTTCTTTTCGGGATTGGAACAGACTACTGTATCTTACTCCTTAGCCGATTTAAAGAAGAATTATCAAGGGATGGAGATGTAACTGAAGCGATTATTACAACCTATCGCACTGCCGGGAAAACGGTAATATTTAGCGGTATCGCAGTTCTAATTGGATTTGCATCGATCGGTTTTTCTACTTTTCAGCTTTACAAATCTGCTTCAGCCGTTGCTGTTGGTGTTGCGATTTTGTTACTTGCACTTTTCACCGTGGTTCCATTTTTTATGGCTGTGCTTGGAAAAAAGCTATTTTGGCCATCCAAAGGTAAGCTGCAACATGGTGACAGCAAAATCTGGGGTATGATGGGCAAATTTGCCCTAAAGCGCCCGTTGATTGCCTTTATCCTTGTTGCCATCGTTTCTGTACCATTCTTATTCACCTATAAGGATCAATTATCCTTTAACTCACTTGAAGAAATAAGTGATGATTATCCTTCCATAAAAGGCTTCAATATCATCGCAGATTCATTCGGTCCCGGTGAATCGATGCCAACACAAATTGTGATTAAAAACGATGATAAAATGAACACATCAGAATATATTGCCCTAACGGAAAAAATTAGTCAGGAGCTGGAAAAGGTTAATAATGTTGACACCGTCCGTTCTGTGACCCGCCCTACCGGTACACCAATTGATGATTTTTATCTGTCAAAACAAGTAGTAAGCATTGGTGATGGTCTCGGTCAGGGAAATGACGGGATAAAGAAAATTAGTGACGGCCTTTCTGAAGCAGGCAGCCAGATGGCGGCTAATCAGCCAAAGATGCAGGAAGCTACAAATGGAATCAACCAATTAATTTTGGGGACAAACAAGATCAAATCAGGAGTCGACACAGTACAAGGTCACCTTACTGAAATTGAAAAAGGACTGAAGGATAGTTCCATCGGTTCCACCGACTTAAAGAATGGTTTGGAAAAAATCCAAGCTGAGTCAGTAAAAATTTTAGCCTACAATAAACAACTGCTTGCCGGCTACAAAAAAGCTGGTGCAGGATTAGGAGAACTTAAGTCAGGCAATGATAAAATTGCAGAAGGTTTAGATTCCCTTAATGGAATATTAGCATCAACAGATCAATATTTTGCTAACCTTAAAACGGATTATCCTGATATCGAACAAAATCAAAACTATCAAGCTATTAAAGCCACTATCCAAGGCTCACAAATAGCAATCAAGCAATTGTCAGAAAGTATGCTGCAATTAAATAATGGTCTAAAAGGTGCTCAAGACGGAATCAATACTGCTAATAATACATTTGCAGAATTAACTACCGGTCAAGAAAAACTAGTTAACAGTATGGAACCACTTTTAATTGGAATTAAAAAGCTAGAGGCAGGTCTATATAAGATGGAAGATGGTCAAGGAAATATCATTGATCAAGGTCTTCCTCAAGTTTCCAGTGGTTTAAAGGGTCTGAAAGATGGCCAACAGCAGTTTTTAACGGGTTTTCAAGACATGCGTGGCCAAATCACCCAACTTTCTAATGGTTTGACTCAAAGCGTGGATGGTTTAAACCAAGTATCAAATGGACTTAACTCTGCCCAAGATTATCTTACAGATGTATCGAAGCAGAAACAAAATGGTTTCTATATTCCACAGGACGTCTTAGACAGTAAGGATTTCGAGCAGGCTCTCAATGCCTTTATGTCAAAGGATCGTAAAGTGATGACAATTGATGTGGTCTTTAATAAAAATCCATATTCTAATGCAGCCATTGCTCGGATCCCTGAAATGAAACAGGCGGTTAAACGAGCAGTTAGGGAAACGAAGCTTGAAAATGCAAAAGTGGCTGTCGGTGGTGTATCAAGCATGCATAACGATCTTAACACCATTTCTAAGGCCGATTATTCACGTACTGTTGTATTAATGCTGGCGGGTATTACTATTATACTAATTATTTTACTTCGCTCGCTTATCATGCCGCTCTATCTAATTGGTTCCTTAATCCTAACCTACTATACTTCGATGTCCATTTCAGAAGCTATTTTTGTTCATATGTTAGGATACACAGGAATCAGCTGGGCCGTTCCATTCTTTTCGTTCGTCATATTAGTAGCACTTGGAATCGACTACAGCATTTTCTTAATGGATCGATTCAACGAATACCGGAACATGCCAGTACAACAAGCTATTTTACTCTCTATGAAAAAAATGGGTACAGTCATTATCTCAGCTGCCGTAATTCTTGGCGGCACATTCGCAGCAATGATGCCATCCGGCGTCTTATCTTTACTGGAAATTGCTACGATTCTCCTTATTGGTTTAGCCCTATACGCACTTGTTGTCCTTCCATTGTTTGTTCCAGTCATGGTTAAAACATTTGGCGAAGCCAACTGGTGGCCATTTAGAAAGAATAACGATATCAATCATACTAGTTGATTTAAACATGCACGCTGATAAATTGGTCAGTGTGCATGTTTTTTTATATTTGAATAATTTTCTTTACTAATTTAATACGTTAATATATCGGAATAATAAAAAGATTATAAAAATTCTTTTATTTGCATAATAATCTGTTATATAATAATAAATAGTAACGTACTAAGGGGGAAATATATGGAACAGTTTGTAAATTGGCTCAGTGGGATTATCTGGAGCCCAGCACTTATTTATTTATGTTTAGGGGTAGGTTTATTTTATTCTCTTGCAACAAGATTTCTTCAAGTAAGGCACATGAAAGACATTATTCCATTGATGTTTAAAGGTGGTAAATCAGATGCAGGTATTTCCTCATTTCAGGCATTAACCCTTGCATTATCAGGCCGGGTTGGTACTGGTAATATTGCCGGTGTTGCAACAGCAATTGCATATGGCGGACCGGGTGCTGTTTTCTGGATGTGGGCAATTGCATTTTTAGGTGCAGGATCAGCTTTTGTTGAGGCAGCTTTAGGTCAGGTATATAAAGTAAAACAAGATGGCCAATTTCGCGGGGGCCCAGCCTACTACATAGAAAAAGGCTTAAAAATGAAGTGGTATGCAGTTTTATTTGCGATTGTAACTGTCATTGCGACAGGAGTCCTATTACCAGGTGTACAAGCAAATAGTATTGCATTAAGTGTTGAAAACGCTTTCCATATTCCCCCTGCCATTACAGGAGTAGTTTTAGCTTTATGCCTTGCGATTATCATCTTTGGGGGAGTAAAACGGATTGCCCGAGTAGCTGAATTCGTTGTCCCATTTATGGCACTGGGCTATATCATTGTGGCTCTTCTTATTACAATATTGAACATTTCTGAACTACCTGGCGTATTAAAATTAATTTTCTCAAGTGCTTTCGGCGCTGATGCTGCCTTTGGAGGAATCATAGGTGCAGCCATTTCTTGGGGAGTTAAACGAGGTATTTATTCCAACGAAGCAGGACAAGGTACTGCCCCGCATGCAGCAGCAGCAGCCGAAGTATCCCACCCTGCCAAACAGGGTATTGTTCAAGCATTTTCAGTCTACGTTGATACATTATTCGTCTGTTCTGCAACAGCGTTCATGATTTTGATTACTGGAATGTACAATGTTACTCCTGAAGGCGGAAAAGCGATTGTTACCAAACTTGCGGATGTAGAACCAGGTCCTGGATATACACAAGCCGCCGTTGAATCAGTGCTACCTGGATTTGGTGCTCCGTTTGTTGCGATTGCCTTATTATTCTTCGCCTTTACGACGATCATGGCCTATTATTATATGGCAGAAACCAATCTTGCCTATATAAATAAAAAAGTAAAGCGTGCATGGACAGAATATATTCTTAAAGTAGCTATTTTAGGAATGGTATTCTACGGATGTGTGAAAACAGCAGGTCTCGCCTGGACATTAGGTGACATTGGTGTAGGAAGCATGGCTTGGTTAAATATTATCGCCATTCTCCTTTTGACTAAACCAGCTTTAAAAGTTCTTAAAGACTATGAAGCACAGCTGAAAGATGGAAAGGATCCTGTTTTTGACCCTGTAAAAATTGGGATTAAAGATGCTGACTTCTGGGAACATGAGTATTCCCAGCCATTTGAAGAAGAAAAAACAGGCTGATTCTTGAATAATATGAGTTAAAGGGCTAACTTTTATTAGTTAGTCCTTATTTTTTTTAACTATTTGATAAAAGTGAAACTTTTTGTCCCTATTCTCGTACAATTTAAGAGTAGGCAAAAGTACTTCAGCTAGAAGTTTTTCCCTTTTTCAAAAATAGATTTATAATGTACATACAAACAATAAAGGATGAGGAGTGAAAAGTGTGGGTGTTACACTTAGTAAGGGGCAAAAGGTTGATTTAACGAAATCACACCCCGGTCTGCAAAAAGTCGTTGTCGGTTTGGGATGGAATGGCAGCAATCTTAGTACAAACTTTGATTTGGATGCTTCAGCATTTTTATTAAGTGAATCTGGAAAAGTGAACAGTGATCAGGACTTTGTTTATTATAACAACCCTTCAGGTGGAAATGGCTCAATCATATACAGCGGCGATAACCGTATTGGTACGGGTGTAAGAGATGATGAACAAATCAGAATCGATTTAAACAAAGTTCCATCCCAAATTCACCGAATCGCCTTTACGATTACCATTCACGATGCACAGGTAAAACGGCAAAATTTCGGACAAGTATCAGAGTCATATGTCCGAATTTTTAATGAGATTACTAACGAAGAATTATTAAGATTTAACATAGGCAGGAACTTTACAGTGGAAACAGCGATTGTTGCTGCGGAGTTATACCGCCATAACGGAGAATGGAAATTCAATGCGATTGCAAGCGGTTTTCAAGGTGGATTAGCTGCATTATGCCGAAACTTTGGAATTACGGTTGATGACCCTCCTGTGAGCGCACCATCAACACCACCAACACAGCAGTCAAATTATCAACAGAATCAAAGTAGTTTTAACTCTTATCAACAAAATAATCCTTACCAGCAAAATAATGCGAATCAATATGATCCTTATCGGCAAAACCAAACTAGCTATAATTCATACCAACAAAGCCAACCGAATAACACTTCCTACCAGGAACCCGTACATCTACAACCAGAATCGTCATACCAGCAGCCTGCGTATGGGTATCCAGCACAGACGACATACCCAACGACCTCTAGCTCACGTCAGACTTATGGTGGAGACGATATCATGTGCCCACGTTGCCATTCAACAAATGTCCGAACTGGGAAAAAAGGTTTTGGTCTTGGTAAAGCAGCTATCGGCGGGTTAATCCTTGGTCCTGTCGGCTTACTGGGCGGTTTTATAGGGAAAAATCAGCTAAAGTTAACGTGTAATAGCTGTGGCAGCACATGGTCCCCTTCGCAAACGGATTATGCCGAATGGGCAAACAATCAAAAGCGAAAAGCACAGGATTTATTCAATCGATATAAAAGCCAGGACGTTCTTGATGCAGTTGTTGCAGCATGTGCCTTAGTAGCGATGGCAGACGGCTATTTAGACGCATCGGAACGGCAAAAGATGATGGAATTTATCCATCAAAGTGAGGAATTGCGAGTATTTGAAACGAATAAAGTGATACAAAAATTCAATTTATTTATTTCTAGAATGGAAAATGACCGCATGATGGGTCGTGCAGAGGCATTTCGTGCCCTTGGAAAAATAAGATCAAAGCCGGAAATTGCCCGATTGGTTGCCCGCTATTGCATTGCCATCGGCTATGCTGATGGAAACTTCGATCACAATGAACAACAAATGGTTGCAGACATCTGCCGAGAGCTTGGCTTAAATCCAGCTGAATTTCTGTCGTAATAATGAAAAGCCCCATTTCCGGCTAGGAAATGAGGCTTTTCGTTTATTTTTGCCAAACTCGTTTATTCTCTACCCTTTTTGTAAAACCTTTTACATCCAATCTTTCTAAAAATGGAATCATGTATTTCCTTGATAGGTCAAGAATATCCTTGGCATCGCCTACTTCAAATTCTGAACCTGTTTGGCTGCGAAGTTTTCCAACTGCTTCCCTAAACACTTCCCCGTAATAGGCAAATTGCTCATCTAAAAGTACAATTAACTCCTGATCTTCAAGAAATCTCTTTAAATCAAATTCCAGCATTTCAGGAATCCCAGCGGTTGAAAAATAATCCTTTAAGTAACGAACCTTTAGTCCGTCCCTTTTTAATTCCAGAAGTAAATTTTCTGTTCGTTTCTCCCAGCTTTTAGGAACATGCGGTACAAAGGATGATAAGGAAACAAATTGTTCTTTCCGTTTAAAGATTCCGTTTGTAATTCCATTTTCCACCACAAATTCCAGTAAGGTTTTAGGAAACCTTGATTGTAGTGTGTGCAATAGCTCAGCCTTATTTACCCCAGTCTTCATTGAATGGGCCTGATGAAATTCCTGCAACCTATCAAAAATATCTTCTTCAATCGAATGGATTAATAACTGTAGTGTATACTCTTTTCTATTATATAAAACAAAGTCGGCATCTGTTAAATGCTCTGTTAATGTTTCTTCATCAAGTGCTGTCCGTTTAATTAACTCATTTAATGGAAGACTTTTCGCTTCGATTAAAGCCGCTGTAATGCGCTCCTTAGGAGTTCCAACCTTTTTTTTCTCAAGCTCTTCAATTGTTTGATTCCCGAAGCGATACTTATTTCCACGAGGATCAATTACCCAGCCGCCGCCGATTGTTTCCTGAGGGCTTGGCCTGCGTAAAATAAATCGGTCTCCGCGCTTCGTCAGAATTTCCTCCTCGAGGCGCAGCTGACAAAGGATCTCCCCATTTTCTTCCTTAATCTCGTTACGGTCAAAAAATACAATTCTCCCCATAACTTCTGCAGTTCCTATATGAAGCTTGATCGGCATCCTCTGCTTGACCATATGTTCTAAATCCTCAACCATTCGAATGGCAACATCAACTGTTTTCGTTACAATAAAATGTTCGGATGATACGAGGACATCACCACGTTCCAAATCTTCCTTTGATACATTTGATAAGTTGATGGCGGTCCGTTGTCCTGCATACGCCTTCACGGCCTGTTTATGATGCACCTGAATCTGCCTTGCTCTTACTTCAATCCCTTTTGGCATAATTTTTAATGCTTGTCCTTCCTCAACTGTACCTTCATATACAGTACCACGAACAACCGTCCCTTGACCTTTTACCGTAAATACCTGATCAATCGGCAGACGAAAAGCCCCTTTTGCATCACGCATTTCTTGATCCATTAATAATTTTCTTATCAATTCTTTTATCTCTTCTATACCTTTTTTAGATAAGCTGTCAACGAGAACAAATGGGGCATCCTCAAAAACGGTCCCGGTAAGCTCTTCTAAAATATCGTCTTTAACTAGTTCAATAAATTCTTCGTCAACCCTGTCAATTTTTGAAATGGCGACTACACCATTTTTTACACCTAAGAATTTTAAGATATCAAGATGTTCCCTCGTCTGCGGCATCACACCTTCATCAGCGGCTACGACAAGCACCACTAAATCAATTCCAGCTACTCCAGCAATCATTTGCCGGATAAAGCGCTCATGTCCAGGTACATCAATGACTGAAATTTGGATTTCATTGTCTTCATATAATGGAGCAAACCCGAGTTCAATCGAAATTTGTCGTTCCTTCTCCTCTTTTAGACGGTCTGTATCGACATTGGTTAGCGCTTTTGTTAAGGACGTTTTCCCATGGTCAATATGTCCCGCCATTCCAATCGTAAAATATCGTTTTTCCAAGATTGCCACCTTCTTAATCGTTCTACCATTCTACTGTAGCCTTTAAAGTACTTTTGTTCAAGCGAACATTTTCATTTCCATTTCTCTCTCAAGAAATATATATTTTTTAAGCAAAAACATTCACAAATTGTTCGAAATTTTATATAATAGATTTATAAATTTGCATCAACGCAACTTTTGTTCATCAGCGAACAAACCTTGCGTTTACGAAAAACATAAAAGAGAGGATGGTATCCGATGAGCTATACAAATTCACTTGCAGTTGACAAGGCTCGTGCAGCGGAACAACGAACTGTGTCTGCCGCAAGAGATGCCATTAATGGAAAAGTAAAAGGGATACGGGCATTACTGCCGTTTCTTGGTCCTGCTTTCATCGCATCAATTGCTTATATAGATCCTGGAAATTTTGCAACCAACATTCAAAGTGGTGCCCGCTTTGGGTATAAAATGCTCTGGGTAATCGTTTTAGCCAATTTAATGGCGATGTTATTACAAAACATGTCAGCCAAACTTGGAATCGCTACAGGTAAAAGCCTGCCCGAAATTTGCCGGGATCATATGCCTAAATGGCTTACAATCATAATGTGGGTAGTTTCAGAACTTGCTGCCATGGCGACCGACCTTGCCGAATTTTTAGGGGCGACACTAGCATTAAACTTACTTGCCGGCATTCCAATGCTGTTTGCCACTATTATTACGGGTGTGGTTACCTATCTGATTTTAATGCTTGAAAAATTTGGCTTCCGGCCGTTGGAAAAATTCATCGCCGCCTTTGCCATGCTAATCGGGTTATGTTACTTAGTGGAAACAGTTCTTTCAAAGCCCGATTTTTCACAAATTGCTTATCATAGTGTCGTTCCTTGGCTGGGTAACAGTGAAAGCATAATACTTGCAGTCGGAGTAATCGGTGCAACCGTCATGCCGCATGCTATTTATTTGCACTCAAGCTTAACACAGAATCGCATTGTCCCAAGAAATGATATGGAAAAAATAAAGATTCAAAAATTTAGTACAAAAGAAATAATGATTGCGATGACACTTGCCGGATTTGTAAATCTCGCGATGATGTATATGGCTGCATCAGTTTTTAATACATCCGGTCAAAGTCATATTGCCGACCTGACCACGGCCTATCACACACTTACACCGCTGCTCGGCTCAGCTGCAGCCAGTGTTTTCTTGATATCATTGCTTGCTTCAGGTATTTCAAGTTCTGTCGTTGGTACAATGGCCGGTCAAGTTATTATGCAGGGGTTTGTGGGATTTACCATTCCATTATGGATTCGCCGTTTAGTCACGATGCTTCCAACAGTAATCATTGTAGCCATCGGCGTTGACCCAACCAAAACACTAATTATTAGCCAGGTAGTACTTAGCATCGTTTTACCATTTCCGATTATTGCGTTAATCTACTACACGCAAAAAAAAGAATTGATGGGCGTGCTAACCAATAAACGAATCACAACCATACTTTCCACGATATTTGCCGTTATCATCCTGGGTTTAAATGTTTGGTTGGTTGTTCAGATGATTATGGGATAAATGAAAATACCAAAGTTTTTAACGGGTTCCATATAAAAAATAGAGTGCATATCATAGTGAGCACTCTATTTTTATTTATTTTATGGACAATTGAATGTAGAAAAAAGAAAGCTCGGCCGTTTAATAAGGCTCTTAACGACCGTTTTCGTGAAAATACAGTGAGCTCGGTCGCTTATAGGAGTTCTTAACGACCGTATTCGTGAATATCCAGCGAGTTAGGTCGTTTATATCGGTTCTATATATCTTTAATTGTCTCTAAATCCTTCAAAAGCATATCTTTTAAACTTTCATCTTTTACCTTTTGCGCATATTCTATTACTTGTTCAGCTTGCATTTTTGATAAATCATAATGGCCTAATAATGCATTTGCCCGGCATAATGCCTCATATGCATAACCTATATAAAAGGGCTCGATCTGGTTGTCTAAGCTAACTGCCAGACAACGTTCTGCATAATAAAGTGATCTTTCACTCAGTCCAGCGGTTGCATATACTCTAGATAACTGCCAATAACCAATAGACAGATTTTTAGGAGTATGCTCCTCCACCTGTGTCCAATGCCAAAAAGAAGCATGTGCGAGATGAATCATCTTTTCTTCTTCTTCATTCGTTCTACCAAGTAAATCTAGGAAATCCCAAACTTCATTAAAACAATTTACCGCCACTTGCTTATGCGAAAATGTGGTGGTCATTTTTCCTAACCCCTTCTTTTTTCAAAATTACTAATAAATAACCCTGGTACAACCTCGAGGTCGCCTACTAATTTATAGCCATTTTTTAGATATAGTCTTTTTGCCGGATTATTGTCTTTGCCAGTTGAAACTTTTAATACCGTATTTTTTTTATATAATTCCTCGACAGTCTTTAAAAGTTTTTGGGCAATTCCTTTACGAAAATGATTTGGATGAACAACCATCCGGCAAATTGTCAACTCTTCACCATCAATTGTGTACGAAATTGCACCAGCAAGATTCTCACCCTCAAAATATCCCAGAAAGGATTCTCCACATACTGTTAATTCTTCCACCGTCTCTTTTAATGGCGGGATCTCAAAAAAATTTATTAACTTTGCCTCGATAAGATAAGAAGCCCTTTGCAGCTCATGCAATTCTTTGACGAGATCTAAATTATGTAAATCAAGATTTTTTATCATACTGTAGTACTCCTTTATGTTTATAATCATCCACTATTACTTTTCACCATCAACAATGAAATTTCCTCTTTTCTTACAACCGTTTAGAATGATTATCCAAAAATAAAATATCCCCCACAAAAAAGTGAGGGATTTGCTCCTTTTTATGCAATTTTTATTGCTTTTCCAAATGGAACTCGCGGTAAAAAAGCATCAGGTACCAGCCAAAATAGTTCAAAATCCACGTTATCCATTTCTTCTGAAAAATAGCCTGTTACATCTGTAATGTAAAACAGCGTATCGATGTTTTCTTCTTCTGCCCACTCCAGTACTAATGTATAGGAAGATTTCCCATGTGTCTGATATTTAATCGAATTGCTCTGAATAGGAGAAATACTTCTGATTTTAAAATCTGCTTGAACTAAAATGGTATCTGGTTTCAGTTGTTCAAACAGTTTAACTATGTTATTTATCAAAAGGCTTGGTGCTTCATTTGTGGATGTATCTACAGCCAAGGCAACTTTTTTATCTTGCCGCTTCTGAATCATGGAAAGTATTGTTTTATGCCATCTCAACTCCATCAACCCCTTTGTTTGAATGAGTGAACTATATTATTTTAGGTAAAAAGATGGGGATTATGATTGGATAATATCGGCAAAATAAAAATAAAACATTATTGGTGATACTATAAGCATCATACTTCCAAACCACATTTTATTTTGACAACCGCATAATGGAGCTAAATGACACCTTTTGTTTCTTTCTCACTTAATATTAGCTGTTCTGAATGCTCATCATATAAATTCCTAGCCCAATCTTGAATTCTAGCAGAATCCACAGATTTCCATTTTTCATGGTTCTGAATCTCATCTATTCCAAACGCCAAGGCAGACATTTTTGTCATAAGCACATAGGATGAATAGGAATGTGGAAGTTTTGGGTCATTTTTAGCTTCGTAATAGAATTTCTTTAATAATCTAAACGATTTTGATTCATAAATTAGTTCAACCAGTTTGGCACGGTATTCCAAATCTTTTGGGTGCAAATTTGGAAAACGTAAATAATCACTAAGATGCTGGGCCTCATGCTTCAAATAACTAACTTGAAATTCACTGCTATCTAGTTTTACTCTCTTTTTCATTGGACCTTCATCAACATAATAAAGTCCTTCAGCTTTTGCCCATCCTCTAGCAAATTTTTTACCAAAGGTGGCAAAATGAATCCAACTTTGCATTATGAAATCACTTATAAAGTAAACTGTTACCTTCTGTGTTTGAAGTGGTAACTCAACCGTGAAATCCTGTTTTTTCGTTGTCTTCCAAATATAGGGTCCTCTAAACGGTGACGTGACACCCCCTAAAAACCGATAGCCCTTTTCCTCAAAAATGATTTTTAATTTTTCTTCGATTAAATCAAGGTTGTCAATTAAGTCATTATCCGAAATTAATTCTGCTAACGACTTAACCAACTGGGTTTCTGCATCTTCGACATTCTTTCCAGTTAATACGGAAGTAAAATATTGAAAATATGTTAATAAAACTTTTCTAATCCAAGGATCATCTGTTTTAAACCGATAAACCGGCTTTCCTCCAAAAAAACGGTGATCATACTTGGATTCCAGTTCCTGATACTTTTTACTTTTATTCGGTATCAAACGAAGGTACTCTAAAGCAGAAGATACATCCCCTTGCAGACAATAAGCATAGAATTTGGACTCGTCCATCCTGTTTCCCCTTTCATATTTTCTAAATTTCTCCATATACTAATATTATTCAACCTCGTTCTACTTTTGTACACAAAAGTGCTTAAGACCAATTCAATCTTTCTACTACTATTTGCGTAAATTTTTCCAGTTCCTCATAGTTAGGTGAATGGGCCGATTTTTCAAAAGAAATCCATTCCTTTCTCGGTGCTTCCAGTTCGTCAAAGAATGCTTGTGTGGGTTTGTGTGGAACCATTAAATCATATTTACCCATTATCAAAGTCACCGGAACTTCTACTTTATCAATGACATTTTTCAAATCTACTTCTCTTAATTCAGTGATCATGGCTTTCATACTGAAGCGCTGTCCATTTAAATGTCTTACCGTATCAAAAAAGGTATATTCTTTACTCTTTAGGATTTTTTTTATAAACTCATTGATCAATTTCCTATCATGAGAGATTCCGTACCCAAATAACTCGAGGTATTTCTGATGGATTCGATCATGTTTTAAACTGCTCCATGGCGGTTTTCCTATTTCAGAAAGCTCCTTAATCGCTTTTTGATTATTAAGTTCCCTTGCTATTTCCAGCACTAATTCATATGACAATTCCTCTGCCATTCTCATACTTACAATCTGAGAAACTCCAAAGTAGTGTATAAAGTGTTCCGGATATTTGTAGATCGCCAACATACCTAGAATACTTCCCCAGGAATGCCCAACTAAAAAAATCCTCTCTTTTTGATATTCCTTTTTTAAATATGTGGTTACCTCAATCGAATCATTTAAAAATTGCTCAACATTCATCGTTTCCTTTGGAATTTTTTTAGAATAAGATAAACCTGCACCCCGTTGGTCCCAATTCACGACAATGAAGTGTTTTTCAAGTTCCTGTTGGTATTCCCGATTAAAACCAATTTGTGCTGCGCCAGGTCCACCATGAATCATTAACAAGATAGGATTATTTTTATTTTCACCTCTAATTAAAAGCCATTGGTTAACTCCGCCAATGTTTATTTTTTTTAATTCAGACACTGCATTATTATTTACTATATTAGGAGTTGATCTACTGAACATATATTACACCTTTCAGTTTTTCGATAATGAATGGAATTTCCCATAAATCCTCAATAATGACATCCGCTTTACTACCCTCATATTGAATATCCCTTTTCCAGATTGTTTTCATTCCAACTTTACCAGCTGCTATTACATCGTTTTCAGGATGGTCACCAACATAGGCACTCTCATTTGCTAAAACATTAAGTTGCTTTAATGCTTTTACAAATATTTCAGGGTTAGGTTTTTTGATGCCCTCCCACTCAGAAATAAGGATCGTTTTAAAATACTTTTCAATACCTAAAGCCCTAATATTGTCCATCTGAAACTGTCCTTTTCCATTCGTGATGATTCCTATGAGGTATGATTTCTTTTTTAAAGCTTCTAACATGCTTATTAGATTCGGAAATGGAATACAATGATTCTTAAATTCTTCTAAATAATCTTTAAGCAGCCTTTCCCAAGTAATCCCGTAAATATTAAATTCATTGATCAGTTGTTGATACACTTTATCTTTCCAGACGTAACCATGGCAATCCAATTCTACAAATCTTGATGTATACAATTCTTTGGGAATATGACCAAGCCAATTCTTCAATCGCTCATATTGATCATCGATAAATTTCTGCACCGTAGCATCTCGATTTAACAAAGTTCCATCAAGATCAAATATTATTGCCTTGATCATATTCATTTTCCCCCTTTAACCTTTCTATTCCCATATTTTGAATCCTTTTTTTTATATTTGCAAATAAAAAAAAGCGGCAATTTTTAGTATCGTTATTTATCGTGTATTCTATGAAAAAGCCTAGCAACTACTTTCCAATCCTTCTAATTGGATTGCATCAGATATTTTTGATAACCGAATGGTAGAAATAAAACCCCAGAATAATAAAAAAGGCCTCTCCAAAATAGAGGAGAAAGCCTTGCCATTATAATTAATCCTTGTTGTAATATTCTCTTTTTTCCTTAAAGTATTCCTTTTCACATTTTAACAGCTTATATTCAATGGCGTTTCCTTTTTCCTTTTTCTTTTCAATTACTTCCCATTTTAAATTGTTAAGCTTTAAATGCACCGCGACATTCGTGTTGTCTGGCTGCTTATAAAGCAAATAGGCTTCCCCAGGTTTGACAAACAATATCGGCTTACCGCGTGAAGCAACAATAAATTGTTTATGTAAAGATTGGTAATATTCGTCTATTTCTTTCCCGCCATAGATAAGATTGGCAGCGTCTAACCCTCTGTCCGTTACCTCAATATAACTTTGGTCATCAATGTCTAAATCGAGGCCAGAAATAATATCCTTCATGATTGCTTTATTATAATGGACATCTCGAGTTTTCATATTTTCAAGGCATTCAGTGGATAATCTCGGTAGTTCATTTGCTTGGACTTTCACTGAATTAATGAAAAGCAAAACGAATAGTACCGAAATAATAATTGTAGTTTTTTTCATTTAAAGAAACACCCCTAACAATGTATGAACATATTATTCTGCATTATGGGATGATATTATACGGAACACCTCTTACAACCTATACTTCGATCTTTTTGATCACTCTTGCCGGAATTCCGCCAACCACAACATAATCAGCTACATCTTTTGTGACAACTGCACCTGAGGCAATGACAACATTATTCCCTATTTTCACACCAGGATTTATTATCGCTCCCCCGCCAATCCATACATTATCGCCGATTTCAACCGGTGCCCCAAACTCAACGCCGGAAATTCTCTCAATAGGGTTTAACGGATGTGTTGCTGTATAAATGTGAACACCTGGCGCAACCATACAATTCTTCCCTATCCGAATTTCACAAACGTCTAAAAAAACACAATCAAAGTTCGCATAAAAGTTCTCGGCGACATGAATGTTGTATCCGTAATCACAACGAAAGGTAGGCTCTATGTAAATATTTTCTCCTGTAGACCCAAACAATTCTTTTAAGAGTTCAGACCGTTTAGCCACCTCTGTTTCAATTGTAAGATTGTATAATCTTGTTAGTCTCCTTGCATTCTCACGTTCTTTTACAAGTTTTGAATCAGCCGCATTATAAAGTTCTCCATTGATCATTTTTTCTTTTTCTGTTTTCATGTTTCAGTCTCCTAAAGGCGAATTTTGTTTTCCAATTTATCGAACTTATCATGATTTTATTAAATTTACTTATGTTACGATTTAAGGAGCAAAAGGGACAAAATATCTAAACATAAAGCTAATGAACGCTAATACTGAAATCGTACAAATAGAAGCAAGGTGTAAAAATACAAATAGGATTTTCATTTTTCCTTTGACAAAAAAAGCGTAGATTAATCCAAATACTGGATTCAAGATTAAAAACGGTAAGGCGATCGCAATAAATACCTTTCCAATCATATGGATGATTTTTGAATCAAGACCAGCCAATCTCAGCAAACCCAATAATAAAATTGTCACAATAATCGTTGCAATCAGAGATGTAAATGAAACCTTTAAGGGATTTTTGAAAAAAACTTTCATAAAAATACTCCTTTCCTACAGTGCACTATTAATGTATTCTCCAATAAGGAAAGGATTACCTTTTTATCCCATGAATTTTCCCGTAACATAAAGAGCAAAAAGAATGTAATCTCCACTCTGGTCTTTGTCCTTTATTTTCATCCAACCTGCTTTGTTAATCTCCTATAATACATCCATGTCCTGATTGAATAGCTCCCAAAAGACAGAATTGCTATTAACATAATAACCATGCTAAAAATTTGCAATTTATCTAGTTTGTGATGATTAATCATTTCTAATCCCAAACCTAAATTAAACAGATAGGCCATGATTAGAGGAAGGAACAAGCATGTATAGGCGATAGCGATCTTTCTTGCATGTTTTAATTGATTGGTTTTATCGCTGTAAATTTGTGGGCGGTCTTCGTCAAAATATTCACGGCTCCAAATCGACCATTTTTGTAATGATCCATAGGAATGAAATACACTTTTCCACCCTGCATCTCTATGGATATCAAAGTAGCTCTCATCTGCAATATTTTGATAATCTGCACAATAACTTACCTTTCGCGGATGCCCTACAAAAAAATGGAAGGTCGTTCCAGCCCTACTGACACGGTAGAGATTATATCCTTGTTCCTCCATTTTCTCGAGCCATTGTTCTAACATATCTGGAGCATACATCCAGCCCAGTTTTCTTTTAATAACCAGTTGCCCTGAATGCTTTAAATTCCTTTCTTCCGCTTTGCTTAGTTTGCCTTTACCTTGAGTCTTACTGAAAAGTTCATCTTTATTTATTTTTTCATTCAGTAATTTTTTATTTGTCCGACTAATTTTAACCACTGAATAAAGTCCAAGTATGAAAATAGCTATTATTACACCAAAATATAAATAGGTGAACATCCAATATGGACTTTCTACAACCTCAGCTTGGGAATCTGCTGAAAATAGAATAAGCCCAAAAATGCTTAGAAAAAATACTGCCATAATTGAAAAATAGAACACTATACTTCCGAAAATATACATTATGATTCGATTATGTTTAACTATTCCTTCTCGGACAGAGGAGGTTTTAATTTGCTCCGGTGCCTTTTCATTAGACGTGACAAACCAGTTGCCAGTGCGTAAAACCTTGGTCCATCCCTCTGCCATTAACCCTCTTGATAGTGACTCCCCTTGCATTTTATCAAATCCAATTCGATACGTAAGCTTCATAGGCTCACCTTGTTGAAAGAAAAAACACCGTGTAACTCGATTGATCTTGATTAAAAAATAACCATTTTCCGCCATAGATGAGAGCCATTTTTCTGTTTTTTGTACATCATAACTCCAAAATGGCCTGCAAATTTTTTTAATCACAAAAAATCCCCCTCATATTTCAATGCATTTTGGTGCAGCTCCTTAAGTCTGTTAATCTCGGCTGAAATTAATTTTTTTCCTATTTCCGTTACTTCATAAACCGTTTTTCTTTCCTCATCGGCAAATACCGTAATGATCCCATCTTTTTGCATTTTCGTTAACGTTCCATAAACGGTTCCAGATCCCAATACAATTCTTGAGTTAGTAATCTCGTCTACATGTTTAACAATTCCGTATCCATGACGCGGTTCCGTCAGAGATAGAAGAATGTAGAACGCCGTTTCTGTCATCGGTACATACTTTTTTAAGACTTTATCAATATCCAAAATTCTCACCTCACAAGTCTTGGTATTTTTATGGCGAATAATCGCTTGAAACTATATCGCAAGTAAATATGTCTTGTTATGACTATATCACGATGTGACATATATATCAATATCATTTTTTCCAAAATATTCATGACGGATGTTTCTTTTTCAATAAGACAATCAATAATTCTTGAAATACAATCATTGGTTCAGAAGTCATGGTATAATTGAAAATATAGACTTTTCAGAAAAAAAGGCGCAATTGGAGTGATTCTTACGAATAGGGGAAGAAGTTTGAACTATGATGTGATAGTGGTAGGGGCTGGACTTGCCGGTTTAGTGGCAGCGTCTGAACTTGCGGATACAGGTAAGAAA
>Ga0213823_1000930_pt1 | contig 20186 bp, 18 predicted proteins | sample MC6MC0907MG_FD_179887 | JGI IMG/M metagenome (GOLD analysis project Ga0213823, IMG submission 179887) | Enriched soil aggregate microbial communities from Iowa State University, Ames, United States - MC6-MC0907-MG | ecosystem: Environmental > Terrestrial > Soil > Unclassified | place: USA: Iowa...
GCAAGGAAGTGGTTTACAGGCGCCAAACGATCGTTATAATGACGCCCCATTGCCGGTATAGCTCAGATGGTAGAGCAACTGACTTGTAATCAGTAGGTCCCGGGTTCGATTCCTGGTGCCGGCACCACCTTCAAAGCCCCGCAACGCGGGGCTTTCGTCTTTCTGAAGGTCACTCAGACCGCGTTTCCCTTGGTCTCAGTGTCCACATTCTGTCCACGAAGCTTCGCAAATCTCCACCATGGTTCCTTCTTGGCAATCAGGACCTTAGCGATCCCTAGCGCTTCAGCCAGGATATCTGCGACCTCGTCGTAATCGTCCGGATCATTGCTGCCCGTATGCAGCGCGCCACCTTTGGAGACATCGAGCAAAGCCCCGTCTATCAACTGATGGAACCTAACAATCAGCCTTGCTTCATTCCGACTCAATCCTCCTAAACGGGTGAGATTCGCCCTGTAAATCAGATTGAAGTCTGAGACGGGGATGGTGACTTGGAAACCTTCACCTTTTAATCGCTGATGGATGCCTTCCGGGCTACGAAAAAAATTCGCATCATCCCTTAACGACCTCACATAACCACGCAGAACGCACATGTCATGCAGAGCCTCAACTTCAGCCAGCAGGGCCGCTCGTACACTTTTTTTCTCTGCGCGGGCTCCGGTACCAGCTTCGCGCTGCACTTCGGCGTTGTGGGCGAAGATGGTGATGGAGGCCTGGACTACGAGCTGTTTGTGGATGGTGTCTCCCAGGGCGTGTTCACCACTTCCCCTGGTGAGGACGGGCTGACTTACGGCAACAACCGGATCCGGAACCACACCTTTGGCTACGTTCGGAACAAGACCGTGGAAATCCGGACCAAGCGCCGGGCCAGCCAGACGACCGGGACCAGAGCGCTGCGCATCGAGGCGATCCGGATCAAGAAGACCATCCGCCTCACCAACCAGGCTATCAACGGTGCAACCACCCGCAGCTACAGGATGTACAACCTGCCGGGCAATAACTTTGGCCACGGCAACGCTGTAGGGCCGCAGGACAACTATGTGATCGTTGCCCTGGGCACGAATGACCGGATCCGCAACCCGACGCAGCCGCAAAGCGTGAACGAGTTCAGCGCCAACCTGGGGGCGCTGCTGGACATCGTCCAGCCGATGGCGAACGTGATCCTGATGTGCTCGAACCCGTCGAGCAACGAAAAACCCGATACCTACGCCTTTACGATGCAGGACGTCCGGGGTGAGATCTACCGCACCGCCCGGGCGCGGAACCTGGACATGATCGACAACTACGCAGCGCTGTCGATCCCCGACATGAGCCTGATCGCCAACGACGGCCTGCACCCGAACCCATTGGGTTACTACCTGTACTCCAGGAACGTGATCGGCTCGGTTGAAGCCGCCTGACCTTGCCCCGCAGAAACAACAAGGCCCGCTTAATGCGGGCCTTTTGCTGGGCAAAGATAAATTATCCTTTGCCCTAACTTATATCTAACTTTGTCGCGCCCGGGCGGGTGACAACTATGTCAACTTTCGCCCGGGTGGGTGACAACTATGTCAACCTTTCCATTACATGTATTACCGCTGCACCCGAAAACAGACTATACACTTATACTTTTATACTACCGTTCGTCGGGAAGCTTGAGCTGAGTTAGCGCCCGGGGCGTAAATCCCGGGGTTACTCATATTTGATCAATAGGCCAATGGCTATATAGGTTTTACGCTGCCCGGGCGGGTATACGCCTCGGTGGCCGGGCGCCAAAAACAGCGAAGCCCGCACGGGGCGGGCTCCTGCCTGACATTCTGGGGGGTTGATTCCGGATGGACACCCTGTGCTATCGTCAGCCTCAGCACCTTAGCCATACTGCGTTTCTTGCTACACACTTGAAGCCTATGGCGCGCTGAACTGGCCGTCAACCATTCCCCGGGGCGATTCGGGTACCAACTGAACTTTGAGGGTAATTAACGATTTGCGTTGAATGCAACTTCGTTCCTCAAATTTATCTTGGGTATGGTTAGAGCCTTTTCGGCAAGGTGTTCTTACCCACCTGCATGAGGTTTCATAATTTATGTTCAAGATATTGAGTCGCTGTTTTCCACAGGAACTAATCCGTGCGCTGCAGGCAGCGTACTGGTCTGTTCGTCTCTTCCGCGTACTGCTCAACGAGTAACGCTGCACCTGGAGCGGCCTTCGGGCCGTTCCAGGCCCACTCGCGCTCCGCCAGATCCTCTCCCGTCACGAATTCCCTGATAGCAACCATCGATTTCCTCGCCGGACCCGGTGGCCTGGTGAAAAAGCTCGCCCGGGAAAAAAATCCTGGCTGAAAATCACTTATCCCCCTCCCGCCGACGCGCTTTACCTCGCGAAATAGTGCAAAGCCCGGCCCTGGTGCAAGCCTGCCCCGGGGCAGGCCCGGCGCGGACCGCGTAGAGCACCAGGGCATTGCACGCTGTGCAAAGATTTGAAGGGACGTGCAGCCTCATGCAGCCTTGAGCGTCCACAAAGTGTCCACACCGCAAACAAATATGGAACCCATATATCCCCAAATATCCAGCAAAAACAGCGCCATGATGGGTTTTGCCAATGACCATTGGTCGAAATGTTGGACTTGTAATCAGTAGGTCCCGGGTTCGATTCCTGGTGCCGGCACCATACGCAGTATCAAGAAAGGCTCACCGAAAGGTGGGCCTTTTTTGTTTTCAACCCCCGCAGTCCCCAATCCCCTGCCTTACAGATGCCCTGAAGCCACCACGATCGGTGTAGGAGCTGGCTTGCCTGCGATGGGCTGCGCAGCAGCCCCAACACCCCGATAATCACAACCTGATGTAGCCCGTTTCTGGAGGCAAACCGCGATGAGCATGTGTGACGCAGCATCAGTTCGCGAACCAGGCGCCTGAGAATCTCACGCGCCTCAGCAGTGCCATGCGAACCGAGTAGCCCGCCGCATTCTTCCTCAAGCTCGCTATGAAGTTATCCACCGATCGCACTAGTCCCAGCGGCTTCATTGGAACGAGGCTACAGAACTGCCCCGCTCCCATGCACCTAACCTTATTAAAAGCCAATGGCACAGTGATCCTGATGGTCACGCTGAGCGCAATTGGCCAGAAACCGCCAGTCGCAGCAGAAGCCTGATCTGGCCTGGACTGGTGCCGAAGCGACGCAGATCTATCGTCCAGAACCACAACCGTGGCTTACCTGTGCTAGTTCAATCTCCTTATAAGGTATCACTTCATGACATCTTAACGCCTATAAGGTACTACTTAATGAACTCTTAACTCCCTGCAAAATTCTCTTAGTGTGCGATTGGTAGTACCTTATCCTCTGTAGGATGTCGGTTGGTGCCACCTTATGAAAGAATTTTTCCCTGTTCAAAGCACCTCGGTGCTTCACCGTATAGGCCTTCTGATGAAGGAGGCTCGTCTTCGCATGAGAATGCGGCAAGCTGACCTTGCGGACCTGGCTGGAATTTCTCTCCGCACTGTTCGTCACCTCGAGAGGGGTAAGGCTGACGGTGTTTCGTTGCGCGATTTCATGCTCGCGCTGTTCACCGTTGGAATCTCTGACCGGGTTTTCCAGGCGCTGATCGATGACCCTGCGCTTGATCTCAACTCTTTAGAAACCAACACGACCAAGCGCGTAAAGTTGCCGCGCAGCAACGCGGAGGACTTCTGATGTCACGCGCTTACATCTACATGGAGTGTCCGGAAACAGGTGAGACTGTGACGTTGGGTAGGCTGACCCTTGCTGGTCGCACGGGAACCTTCGTCTATGCGCCGGAGATCGTGGATGCCAAGCGTTGGGTGCCCGACCCGATACGATATCCGCTCTCCGCTCGACCCTTTCCGGTACATAAGAATGGCGGTGTTCCTGGGTTCATTGATGATGCGATGCCAGATGGCTGGGGGGAACGACTGCTGCGCCGCACCCTAAAGGGAGAACTCACTCCGATCCAGCTCCTGCTGCTGTCTCCCAACGAAGATCGCGCCGGAAATATCATGGCTGGCGAAGTTCGCACACCGCGGCCAGGCATAGGCGAAAGGCCGGTGAAAATGCTTGAAGCCAAAGGGCTCGATCACTTCATAGAGGTTTGCGCTGCGATCTATGACAGCCAGCTGAGCGCAGAGCAGCTGGAGGCATTGAGAATACGGGATCAGCGCTCAGCAGTGGGTGGTGCCAGGCCCAAGCGTACGTACCGTTTTGATCACAAGCTGGTTCTAGCTAAGCCACGCGATAAATTTGATCACTACGACCTACCGAAATTTGAGTATGCCTGCATGACTTTTGCGGCTACCAAGGGAATGAGTGTCGCCCGGACAGCACTCCATCAAAGTGAAAAAGGCAACACGCTGCTAGTAGAGCGATTTGACCGAAAATGGTCAGAGAATGATGCGCGGTTTCGGCGCATCCCGATGATGAGTGGCTTAACTCTTCTCGATGCCGAATGGCATGCGCAGCGCAACAATGGGTGGATCAGCGCGTCATAGTTTGCCGCATAGCGTTCTTCCTGGCGGCGCAACAGCATCTGCCCGGCCACACGGCTGGAGAGCAAGATCAAGATCAACCCGAGCGCTGCTACAGAGGCACCGGTCCAGTAATACTGCTGACGCATCGGCTGCAGGTGATCAAGCTTTGCCAGCGTCAGCAGCTGATATTGCGCGTCGTTCAGAGGCTGGCGATGCACCAGATAAGGGTGCCCGTCAATGAGCCATTGATTGGCCTGACCCGCGTCTGCCACAGCGCGGATATCCATGGGCTCGCCCGGCTCTTCGTCGCCATCCAGAGGCCTGCGAATATCGGGCGGGAGCAGTGTCACCACGTTACGCAGCATGAAAAGTTCGCTGGACGCGGTGGTCACACGGCCCTGACGGTTCACTATCAAGGCAATGTGACGCCCTGTCAGGTAGAGGGCTATGTCCGGGGCATCGAACTTGACCGTGACAGAGCCAAGTGGCTTGCCGTCAGCATCGTCGATGCGGCTGGCGACGAAATAGGAGGGGGTTTTGTTCAAGCGGGCGATGCCGAACATCTCACCACTGCCGGTGCGCAATGCGTCGATGAGGTAGGCCCTGCCCGTATAGATCTGGCCAACGATGCTGAATGACTCCGCCCAGTTGCTGGCCGTCACCGTATCGTCTGAGAGATTGTTCATGTAGATACGGCCATAGTGGAGATCGCTGGCCAATCTATCCATGAAATCACCCACGCTTCGCACCAGCGGGTCACGGGTGAACTTCGAAGCGCGCTCCTCACGCGTGAGTGCGGCGAAGCCGGGCGGATCATGGCGATATCGGGCAGCGAGTTGGATCACTTCGCTTTGACGGGCCACCATGTTGGCCACGCTGGCCATTTCGGTGAACAGGCGGTCTACGATTCGCCCCGTAATCTGGGCTTCGTATTCGGCGCCTGCCGCCAGGTTGTCGAGTTCTTCTGCCGTAAGGCGCTGTGTTATCCAGCCGCCAAGGCTTGCCACAAGTGCCAACCAGACGACCACAACGCCCATCGTCACCCGGCGCACGATGGAAGGGATGTCCCTGCGTTGCCGCCGTTGCGGCGGATCGTAACTCACGCCGCGCTTGCCGGCTGAATGGTGCTCCAAAGCAACTCCTTTTGCGATAAAGCAAAGTGCATCATCGACCCTGCGATACCCCACCACCGCGGGGCTCGCAAGATTGTAAAACACTCACCTCAGTGTATTGACAGAACGTCTACACCAATACAGCCACCATGGCTATGGCTGGTCCGGCAACCCTGCACAAATTGAGAGGTTTTTTATGCCTGGTCGCTTCATATGGAGCATTCGGTCAAGCAAAGGCTTTGATTTCAAACCACCCCATGCATGAAGAACTCAACCGGTACACTGAAAAACTCAGCAAAGCCCTTTATCTGGGCAACCGTCATCTTCCGCTTGTTGTTCAGAATCTCGGATACCGCGCTCTGGGTCGCTATCGCCGACAGGTCCTTCTGCTTCACGCCCCTGTCCGACAGCAGAAAGGCCAACGCTTCGGCCTGGCTCGCGAACGGCACCAATACAGACTCACTCTCATACTCGTAGACGCGGTCCGCTACCATCTCGGCAAAGCGTGCCGCAGCGTGGCCTTCGCTGTCCGCATGGGAGTAGAGCTCGTCGATCAATGCCATGCGTGCCTCAAGCTCGGCATCGTCCTTGATGGGGTCATGGCAGGCGGCTAGAAGCTGGGCCATGGTTGCCATCTGAGTGTTCAGGCCATCGAGCATGGGTGAAATATTAGCGATGAAGGCATCTAGTCCATTGGCTTCGATTTTATCCCGCTTCATGTTGTCACCTGTCGAATTGAAATATCGCGCGGCCCAGGTTGCTACCTGATATCGCTTCTGCACCATTTGTCGTACTCGGCGTGCGACAGAATGGCCTTGATGTAGAGAGTGCCCGTTCGCGCATTGAGCCACGCGATCAGGCGGCATTCGTTTTTCTTGATATCGAACACGTAGATATCAAGCGGCCCTTTGCGGCTGGCGGGCCTGAGTTTTGAGTGGGGGATGCGATCAACATTCCAGCCAGACACAGTGGCCCACGTCTGCCTCAACTGTTCAAAAGATTCAAACCGCAGCGTCGCCCTGTCGAAGGTCGTCAGCCACAGGCTTAGGGGCGCTTTCCACTGGCCGTAGGCTTCAATCGCCTTGGTTACCGCCGCTTTGGTTATGACCCGCATTGTGTTGTCTCGGCGCACCAACATAGGGTGGAAAATATCTCTGATCCAGATATCTGTCAACCAGATATCTGGATGCGCGATGTACGGTGACCTGGCGATCGCCAATGGATTGATGCCCGTCAAACGAAGGGCTGGGCGAGGGGTTTACCTTCGGATCAGGCAGCCCTGAGGGAGGATGAACATGGCCAAGAGATTCCCCACAAACCCTCGCCACCCCGAGCGTATCTGCTGGGGTTGCGACCTGTACTGCCCTGCCAAGGCGCTAGCCTGTGGCAACGGCGCAGACCGGACCATGCATCCGGTGGAGCTGTTTGGCGAGGATTGGGATAGCTTCGAGGGCCAGTTGGAGAAGCCGGTTGCTGGCGATGCGCCGGTTTTCGCGGGTGAACCCGCTCCCACAGGTACAGCGCCAGGCCCTGTGGAAGGGCTTGATCAGAACGCAGTGCTTACCGTCAACGACAGGTTACGCGGGTCGCCATAAATCGCCCCGGCATAGAACCCGTACTGGCTGTAGTAGTGCTTGTCGAACAGGTTGTTGGCATTGAGGCTGACACTGGTGTTGTCGGTCAGCTGGTACTTGGCCATGGCATTCCAGATGGCATAACCGGACCAGTTCACGTCAGTGGCACCATTGCTCACACCGTTCGTGGGCTGGCCAGCTGGGCTGGAGATGGCGCGGATGTTGGTCTGCGCAGTCACGCCGGCGCCCAGGGTCAGGCGGTCGAGCGGGCCGCTCAGGCGGTAGGTGGTGGAGGCCTTGAACAAGTGCGACGGGTCGCTGCGGCCGTCGCTGTCGACGCGGCGGAAGTGCAGGTAGGTGTAACCGGCGTAGACGTTCCAGTTGGGCGTCAGCGCGCCTGCGACTTCCAGGTCGATACCGTCGGTTTCCTGCCCGGAGCCGGCCTTGTAGGCGCTGCCGCCGGTCGGGGTGGTCAGGTCGCCGTCCAACACGGCCTTGTTTTCCTGCTTGGTGCGGAAGTACGCCGCCGAGGCGTTCAGACGGCCATCGAACCACTCACCCTTGATACCTGTTTCGTAGCTCTGCCCACGAATCGGCTCGACCTTGCTACCGCTGCTGGTTTCAGAGGTTTGCGGGGTGAAGATGTCGGTGTAGCTGGCATACACCGAGTAGTTGTCGTTGAGGTCATACACCGCGCCCAGGTAGGGGGTGACGATGCCGTTCTCTTCCTGGCTGCTGCGCTCGCCGGCCACGCTGCGGGCGACCGAAGAATAGTTGCTGGTGCGCACGCCAACGATCACCGACAACGGGTCGGTAATGCTCAGGCGGGTGGCGGCGTACATGCCCTGCAGGCGGGTGGTGGTTTTGCTGTGAAGGCCGGTGCGCGAGGCGATGAGGTCGTAGTCGTCATCTACGCCATTGTGCCAGTCGGTCACCGGGAAGCCGTTGTTGGCGCGGAACTGGCAACCCACTGCAGGCGCGCTGGTCATGCCGTCGCCGACCATGGTGCAGGTGTACTGAGGCGACCAGCCGACGGTGCGGCTGTCGTTGTAGCCGACCATGGCCTGGTGGGTGCGGCCGAACAGCTGGAACGGGCCGGACAGGTCGATTTGCGCGGACTGCTGGGTGGTGTCGCTGGAGCTGTGCAAACCATTCAGTACGGCGCCGCTGCCGTCCTGGTCCCAATAGCCGCCGTAGCTGCCGCGCCCAGCCGAGTTCACCTTGGCAAGGCCGCGATGGTTCAGGGCTTCGGTGGTGGCCTGGGCGGCTTTCAGGTCCAACGTCCAGTCGTTGTCGAAGCGGTGCTCGAGCGAACCGAACGCAGTGCGGGTGGTGTACTCGCCAAAGCTCCAGCTGGGCACCACGTTGGTGCTGCGCGGCAAGTCGGTCTTGCTGCCGTCGCGGTACCAGATCGGAACGTTCGCGCCCCAGCCGCCCCCCACGACCTTGCTGTATTCATACTGGTAACCGGCGCCCAAGGTAGTGGCGTCGTCCAGGTCGAACTCGAAATTGGCCAACGCGGCGCGGGAACGTTCGGACTGGTTGTCGCGGAAGGAGTTGGCATCCTGCTGGGTCATCACGAAGCGCGAACGCAGGCGGCCATCTTCGGACAGCGGCAGGTTCAAGTCAGCACCCAGACGACGCTTGTCCCAGCTGCCGTAAGTGGCATAGGCACTACCGCCGAAGGTTTTGGTGGGTGCCTTGCGGATCAGGTTGACGGTGGCCGAGGGGTCGCCGGTGCCGCCCAGCAGGCCGTTGGCGCCGCGCACGATGTCGATGCGTTCGTACAGGTCCATGTTCAATGCATTGCCGCTGCCACTGAAATCAGACCCGCCCTGGGTCTGCAGGCCGTCGACCTTCCAATTGCTGATCGAGTAGCCCCGGGCACGGTAGTCGGTACGCCCACCCACCTCGGACTTGTTGGCCGTTACCCCCGGCGCTGTTTCCAGCGCCTGCTCGATGGTGTGGATGTCGCGGTCATCCATCTGCTGGCGGGTAATGGTGGTGACCGATTGCGGCGTCTGGCGTGGCGTCAGCGCCAGGCCGGTGGAGCTGCGGGTGCTCTCGACCGTGTAGCCTAGCTGGCCAGCATCGTCGGCCGGCAGCAGAGCGCTGTCTTCGATCTGCGTAGCGTCCAGCTCCAGAGGTTTGCCATCGGCAGCCATGGCCCCGCCACTGATGGCGACGGCAACGAAGAACGCCAGCGGCTTGAGGCGATTGCCACTTTGGCTGATGGGGGTGAACACTTGCGGGATACGCTTGGGATTCATTTGGGAAGGCTTCGTATTTGCAGATGATTTTTTGTTAGGATTCTAGGGATCGGCCCTCCCGGCTCCAGACCCGACATGTACGGGGATGTAATTGAACGTAACGAGCGCCACCGGCCCTCACCGAACAGGTGTTTTCCCGCATGAGCACGACCTTGCTGGTTGTCGACGATGACGACGAGATCCGCGAACTTCTTTGTGATTACCTGACCGATGCCGGCTACAACGTGCTAGCCGCAGCCGACGGTGAACAGATGCGCGAACAGCTGGCCCGGCACAAGGTGGACCTGGTGGTGCTCGACCTGATGCTGCCGGGTGAAGATGGCCTTAGCCTGTGCCGCCAGTTGCAAGCGACGCCAGGCCTGGCGGTGATCATGCTGTCGGCCAAGGGCAGCACGCTGGACCGCATCATCGGCCTGGAAGTGGGTGCCGACGACTACCTGGCCAAACCTTTCGAGCCCCGCGAGTTGATCGCCCGGATCAAGGCCGTGCTGCGTCGCCCGCAACGCTTGGACACTCCCGCCGAAGAGCCCCCCGTGGCGGACGCCCAGCTGTTCGCAGGCTTTCGCCTGGAACACGTCAAGCGGCTGCTCACCCGCCCCGATGGCGAAACCCTGACCCTGCCGCGCTCCGACTACCGCGTGCTGCGCCAACTGCTGGAAGCCAACAACCGGGTGGTCTCCCGCGACCAGCTGACCCGCAGCGCGTTTGGCCGCGACCACCTGCCCGACGACCGTTCGGTGGACATGTGCGTCAGCCGCCTGCGCCAGCAACTGCGCCGTGCGCCAGCAGGTGCCGCGCAAATCCTCACCATCCGCAATGAAGGCTACCTGCTGAGTATCGCCAGCCTCGCGGCCGATGCCTGACATGCGCTGGCTTCGCCGGCTGTGGCCGCGCACCTTGTTTGGCCAGCTGCTGCTGATCATGATCAGCGGCACGCTGGTGATCCAGTTGATGTCGAGCAGCATCTGGTTCGATGTGCGTTTCGCCCAGGTACTGGAGGCGCCCATTCGCCTGATCGCCGTGCGCAGTGCCCCCCTGATCGCCCAGGCCAATTGCCAGGCCGGCACGCTGAAGGTGCCCGCGCACTATCAGTTGCGCTGCGCCGAAACGCTACCCACACCTGAACATGACGAGCGCCGGGGGCGCAGGCGCGTCGAACTGTTGCTGCAGCAGGCCCTCAGGTACGAACTGGGGCATGCCCAGGACGTGCGCCTGCTGAAGGTGCGGCTGACCGATGAGCTGGGCCAGCCGATTGTCTGGCGCAGCCTGTTCGGCCTGCGCACGGCCCAGGCGCATGTGCAGTTCGCGGTGCCGTTGGCCGACGGCCACTGGCTGACCATCGAGGGCCAGGAACTGCAGGGCTGGAGTGGCGAATCGGCCTGGGTGCTGATCAGCGACTACCTGTTGCGGGTGTATGCGCTGCGGATTGTCGCGGTATTGCTGGTGTGCCTGATTGCCGTGCGCCTGTGCCTGCGCCCGTTGCGGCGCTTGGCCGACGCAGCGCGCGGCCTGGGCGGCAACCTCGAGCAGCCTCCCCTGGCACTGGATGGCCCGGAAGAAGTGCGCCAGGCGGCCCAGGCGTTCAACGCCATGCAGCAGCGGCTGATTGCCATGGTCAATGACAAGGCCTACTTCCTGGCCGCCGTGTCCCACGACCTGCGCACCCCGCTGACCCGCATGCGCCTGCGCCTGGAGCGCCTGCCGGACGACGAACACCGCCAGCGCCTGCGGCAGAACATTACCCAGATGGACGACATGATCGGCCAGGTACTCGATTACCTGCGCGCGGGCGAGCAGCTGAATTTGCAGCAGGTGGACCTGGACCGGCTGGTGGCACGCCAGTGCGCCGAGCTGGCCAGCGCCGAAGAAGCGCTGCCGGTGCGTGGCAAGGTGGGGTGTTCGCAGGTGGATGCCCTGTTGCTGCAACGCTGCCTGCAAAACTTGTTGGTCAATGCGTTGCGCTACGCGAAGGACATCTCGGTCACACTGGAACGGGCTGTCGATGGGGTGTTCATCCACATCGACGACCGCGGGCCGGGGATTGCGCCGGGCCTGCTGACAACCATCACCGACCCGTTCGTGCGTGGTGAAGGGTCGCGCAACCAGGCATCCGGCGGGTATGGGCTGGGGTTGAGCATTGCCCAGCGGATTGCCAACAGCCATGGCGGTGAGCTGATGGTGGCGAACCGCGAGGGCGGTGGGTTGCGGGTCAGCATACTGCTGCCTGACTAACGCTATTTTTCTGTGGGACTGCGCAATCAGGTAACAGTCTTTTACCGATTACCCAGGTTTTCCCCTCCCCGCCTTTGCCTATCCTATGCCCGGTCATCCTGCCTGCGATGGACCCATGAATCACTCTCTGCCCAGCCGCTACGCCTGCCTCGCCATCTGCCTGTTGTTCACCTTCGCCAGCCTGCCGCTGCTGCCCCAGCACGCTTGGCTCTGGCCAATCACACTGATCACTGCCCTGCTCAGCCTGGTCGGGCTCAACGACCTGCGCCAGAGCCACCACGCCGTGCGCCGCAACTACCCGATCCTGGGCAATATCCGCTACCTGATCGAAACCATCCGCCCGGAAATCCGCCAGTACCTGATCGAGGGTGACGACGACAAGCTGCCGTTCTCCCGCTCGCAGCGCTCGCTGGTGTACGCACGCGCCAAGAACGAAAGCGCCGAGAAAGCCTTCGGTACCCTGAACGATGCCTACAAACCCGGTTTCGAATTCATCAGCCATTCGATGCTGCCAGTGGCCACGCCAGACCCGGCCTCGTTCCGCATCGCCATTGGCGGGCCGCAATGCCGCCTGCCCTACTCGGCCTCGATCTTCAACATCTCCGCCATGAGCTTTGGCGCCCTCAGCGCCAATGCCATCGCCGCGCTAAACCGCGGTGCGCGCATGGGCCGTTTTGCCCATGACACTGGTGAAGGCAGCATCAGCCCCTACCACCGCGAACATGGCGGTGACCTGATCTGGGAAATCGGCAGTGGCTACTTCGGCTGCCGTACCGAGGACGGTCGTTTCGACCCGCACCGCTTCGCCGAACAGGCCCGCTCGCCGCAGGTGAAGATGATCGAGATCAAGCTCAGCCAAGGCGCCAAGCCAGGCCACGGCGGCATCCTGCCAGGGCACAAGGTCAGCGCCGAAATTGCCGAGACCCGTGGCGTTCGCGCAGGTGAAGACTGCATCTCTCCGGCCGCGCACAGTGCCTTCCGCACGCCAGTCGAGTTGCTGCAATTCGTGGCCAGCCTGCGCGAGCTGTCGGGTGGCAAGCCCGTAGGCTTCAAGTTCTGCCTGGGTCACCCGTGGGAGTTCATGGGCATTGCCAAAGCCATGCTGGCCACCGGCATCACCCCGGACTTCATCGTTGTCGATGGCAAAGAAGGCGGTACCGGCGCAGCCCCCCGCGAATTCAGCGACAACATGGGCGTGCCCATGCGCGAAGGCCTGATGTTCGTGCACAACACCTTGGTCGGCCTGAACCTGCGCTCCAGCATTCGCATTGGCGCTGCGGGCAAGATTGTCAGTGCCTTCGACATCGCCAGCGTACTGGCCATCGGCGCTGACTGGGTCAACTCGGCGCGCGGCTTCATGTTTGCCATTGGCTGCATCCAGTCGCAAAGCTGCCACACCAACAAATGCCCGACCGGCGTGGCCACGCAAGACCCACTGCGCCAGCGCGCCCTGGTGGTGCCAGACAAAGCCGAACGGGTGGCCAGCTTCCATCGCAACACACTGCACGCACTGGCCGAAATGCTGGCTGCTGCCGGCCTGGAGCACCCTTCGGAGCTTAAGCCCAAGCACCTTGCCCGGCGCATCAGCCCCAGCGAGATCGGGCTGTTTTCGGACCTGCACACGTTCCTCAAGCCAGGCGAATTGCTCAGTGGCTCGATTGAAAGCGAGTTTTATGCGCGGATGTGGCGGATGGCGCGTAGCGACAGTTTTGCGCCGGAGACAGGAGAACTGATGCCCGTTGCAGCAAAAACCGTGCGCCGAAAAGAAACAGCCCCGGCATAAGCCAGGGCTGTTCGATGCTCCAGATCAGGATCAGAAGATGCTGATCGGGTACTCGACGAATACGCGGACTTCGTTGCCGTCGTCGTTGTAACCGTTCTGCTGCACGGCGTTGTTGGTGCGCAGGAACGAGCTACGCAGCTTGATGGACAGGTCCTTGGCCGGGCCGTCCTGCACCACGTAACGGATCTGGTTGAAGATCTCGCGCTCTTTACCTTCGCCGAAGCCCTGCGGGTTGGCGACGTTGCGGGTGTTGATGTTGTCACCCACCACGTAGGCCAGCTTGTAGGTCAGGCCCGGGATGCCGTAGGCACCGAAGTCCAGGCCGTAGCCCAGCTGCCAGGAGCGCTCGTCTTCGGCGTTGAAGTCGGACCAGTACGAGTTGGCCAGGTAGATGGTCGAACCACCGTCACCCACGCCACCGGCGTTCTGGTAGAAACCGTAGTTGTAACCGGTGCTGCCGGTGCTGCGCTGATGCGCGAGGGTGAACGAGTGCGCACCGTACGCGTAAGTGGCTGCCAGGCTCCAGATGGTGTTGGAGTCGCCATTCAGGCCAGCGGCTTGTACGTACTTGTTGTCGATGTCCGACTTGTAGCCGTTGAAGTCCAGGGTCAGGGACTGGTCGCTGGCGATCGGGAAGACGTAGTTCAAGCCCAGGTAGTGCTTCTTCATCACGTCTTCGTTGTCTGCGGTGTACAGCGAAGCGGTGAAGTTGTCGGTGAACTTGTAGCTACCACCGAAGACGTTGATCGACTTCAGGCCGCCACCGTCACGGCGCTCGGCGCTTTTGCGCGCTTCCTGGGTGAAGCGGCCGGCGTTCAGTTCCAGGCCCTCGATCTCTTTCGAGGTGATCAGGGTACCGGTGAAGCTTTCTGGCAGCAGACGCGCGTCGTCGTACTGCAGCACTGGCAGTGCTGGCATCTGGTCACCGTACTTCAGCACGGTGTTGGAAATGCGGAATTTTACTGCTGCACCACCACGGGCCAGGTTGTGTGGCGAGCTGGCGTTGCCTTCGGCATTGGTGGTTTCGTGCGGTTTGAAGAAGTCGACGCCGCCGCCACCGTTGTGGCCTTTGCCGCCATCAAGGCGCACGGCGTACAGGCCGAATGCGTCGACGCCGACGCCAACGGTGCCCTGGGTGAAGCCGGAGGAGAAGTTGGCGATGAACGCCTGGCCCCATTCGATCTGGTCGTCGGTGCCGTGCTTCTTGTCACGGTTGATGTAGGCGTTGCGCAGAAGGACGTTGGCGTGGCTGTCCTCGATGAAGCCCTTGCTGTCGGCCTGGTCATTGGCCTGTGCCTGGGTCGCGGCGATCATCGCCAAGGCGACCAGGCTGATCCTGGTTTTCAACATGTTGTTTTCCTTATTTCTTAATCAAAAACGCTCTGCAATATGACGCCAGGAACCAACGCCCCTTCGTAGGTTCGACGCTATGCGGATCCCGCCTGGTGGGCCAGCTGGTAAGTACACGGCAGCCCTCGGCAGCAGCATGGCCAAGATAATGGCCAGCAGGCGTTGGCCGAATCCTAGCCGTGTGCGATTACAAATGTCAAAAAGTCGTGAAATGCAGGTTGATATAACCAAAATTATCGGCAGAGCTGGTGCATTTCCATGCAGGTTTGCGCTATCAGCGGGCAATTTATCTCGTGTGGGAAATTACCTTTTGATCGAACGGACAATTTCCCGAGAGCAGGCAAACCGTGGCGGCAGAGGCTGTTACAAAGAGATACATATGTAAAGACAACCCTTTACAAATACCCAAGCAAGAGTAAATAGCAAGCATTACCATTCGCGCCTTCTTTTTCACCTGCCCGGTCCGGATGTGTCCATGCTCGTACCCTGCCGCCTTTCCCCCTTGACGCTTGCCCTGCCGCTGCTGTTCAGCGCCGGCTTGGCCAGTGCCGCCACCACCACGCTGCCAGAGTCGTCGGTTACCGCCGACAGCGAGCGTGAGAAGGACAACCCGCGAGTCAAGGAGGTGAGCACCGCCACCCGCACCTCGACGCCGGTACGCTATGTGCCGCAGGCCATCGACACGGTGAAAACCGCCAATGTGCTGGACTACGGCAACAACACCCTGGGCAAGGCGCTGGAGGGGATCCCCAACGTCAGCAGCGGCGCCGACACCCGCTTTGACAGCGTGCGCATCCGCGGCTTCGAGGCCAGCAACGACTTCTACCTGGACGGCATTCGCGACGACAGCCAGTACATCCGCGACCTGCACAACATCGAGCGGGTCGAGGTGCTCAAGGGGCCGGCGGCGGTGCTGTATGGCCGTGGCAGCCAGGGCGGCATCGTCAACCGGGTCAGCAAGGCTCCGGAGCAGGGGCGCCGCTCGAGCATCGAAGCACAGGCCGGCAGCGAAGACCTGCGCAGCCTGTATGCCGACCTCAGCGCCGACCCCAGCGATACCGTAAGCCTGCGCCTGAACATGGGTAACCAGGACAACAACAGCTTCCGCGAGGGTATCGACGGCAGCCGCCAGCTGTTCGCCCCGTCGCTCAGCTGGCAGATCACCCCCGACCTCAACTGGCTGGTGCAGTACGAATACAGCCGCTACAACCGCACGCCCGACCGGGGCATCCCCGGGGTGAATGGCCGCCCGGCCGACGTCAGCCGCGGCACCACCTACGGCGACCAGCGCGACTACATCGATGACCGCGCCCAGTCCCTGCGCTCACGCCTGAACTACCAGCTGAACGAAACCTGGCAGCTGCGCCATACCCTGGGCCTGTTCAAGCTCGACAGCGAGTTCGACAACACCTACGTCACGGGCTACAACGCCAGCACCAATGTCCTGACCCGCCAGCGCTGGCAGCAGGACCTGAACACCCGCAACCTGTTCAACAACCTGGAGGCCGAGGGCGATTTCGACACCCTGGGCCTGGAGCACAAGCTGCTGCTGGGCCTGGAGTTCGGCAACCAGAAGCGTGACCCTGTGCTGTATACCGCTGGTAGCCAGCCGCTCCCGGGCTTGGGCAAACCCGGTAGCAACCAGCAGCACAATGGCACACTGGTGCTGTCGAGTAACAACCACACTGTGGTCGATAGCCGCGGCCTTTACCTGCAAGACCAGATCCGCCTGAACGATCAATGGCAAATCCTGGCTGGCGTGCGCTTCGACCAGTTCGACGTGGAAACCACCAACAAGGATGGCGTGCGCGAACCGCAGGACAGTAACAGCACCAGCCCGCGCCTGGGCGTGGTCTACACGCCATGGCGTGATCATTCGTTCTACGCCTCGTGGAGCAAGACCTTCTCGCCGGTGGGCGGCGGCTTGATCGGCATCACCCCGGATGCACCGGGCAACGGCAACGACGCCAAGCCGGAAGAGACCCGGCAGAAAGAAATCGGGGTGAAAAGCGATTGGCTCGACCAGCGCCTGACCACCACCCTGGCCATCTACGAGCTGGAACTGTACAACCGCCGCACCCGTGATCCGGAAAACCCGAATAACATCTTGCTCAGCGGCTTGCAGCGTTCGCGCGGCATCGAGTTGACGGCCACCGGCAATATCGTCGGCAACTGGTATGTACGCGGCGGCATCGGCCTGCAGGATGCGATCATCGTCAAGGACAACAACGGCCAGGAAGGCAACCGCATCAACGATGTGGCCAAGCGCAACGCCAGCCTGTTCGTGACCTGGAAACCAGAGCTGGGCTGGTACGCCGAAACCGGCGTTACGCTGGTAGGTGAGCGTTATGCGGACAACCAGAACACCACGGTGTTGCCAGGGTATGGCCGTTGGGATGCGCTGGCGGGGTACCGCACCCATGACTGGGATGTACGGGCGGCGTTGAGCAACATTGCCGACAAGACCTACTACAGCTCGGCGACCAGTGCGGCGCAGATTCAGGTGGGGGACCCGAGTAGCCTGGTGGTCACGGGTAGCTACAACTTCTGATCTTTATTGCTGTACCGGCCTCTTCGCGGCTGAAGCCGCTCCCACAGGGTCACCACAGGTTTCGAGACATGTGGAGTACCTGTGGGAGCGGGTTCACCCGCGAAGAGGCCGGCACAGAAATACCAATTCGATCAGTGCCACACCGCCATCAGCGCCTGCATCTCTGCTTCGCTGATCAGCCCTTGGGGGTAGCGCCCGGCAAGCAGACGTCGTGGGTCGGTCGTCCTGACCCTGATGCTTCCATGGTGTTTCAACCACTTCGCCACAACCTTGAGCGATTGGTGATTCACTGCCGATGGGCGCAAAGCCGACTCACTTGCTGCGTTCATGTCTACACGTACTCCCTGGCCCGTGAGCGGCTAATCTACGTAGGTAATGTTACAGATCCGAGAGCGCGGCCCGGCCGAGCTATCTGCTTGAAAAACAATACAAAACCTATGCCAGCCTGGGCGCCGGATGTCGCCCGAAAAAAAAGGCCCGTCAAATGACGGGCCTTTTTTCATTCAAGCTGCGTTCAACGCTTGACCGGCGCGGGCTGCTGCTGAGTCAGGCAGTGGATGTTGCCGCCACCCAGCAACAATTCGCGGCCAGGGATCATCACCACTTCATGGTCAGGGAAGATCTTTGCCAGGATCGCTCTGGCTTCGGCATCTGCCGGGTCGTCGAAGCTTGGCGCGATGATGCCACCGTTGACGATCAGGAAGTTCACGTACGAACCGGCAAGGCGCACCGACGGGTCTCGCTCCTGGCTGCCGGCCACCTGATCGACACCGGCACACTCTTCAGCGGTGGCAAACAGCGGGCCCGGGATCGGCATCTTGTGCACGATGAACTCGCGGCCCTTGGCATCGCGGGTGTTCTTCAACACCTCCATGGCCGCGTGGCAGCGCGCATAGTTGGGGTCGTTGGAATCATCGGTCCAGGCCAGTAACACTTCACCCGGGCGCACGTAACAGCAGAAGTTGTCGACGTGGCCGTCGGTTTCGTCGTTGTACAGGCCATCGGGCAGCCAAACCACGGTGTCGACCGCCAGCTGATCGCGCAGCACCGCTTCGATCTGCTCGCGGTTCAGGTGCGGGTTGCGGTTACGGTTGAGCAGGCATTCCTCGGTGGTGATCACGGTGCCTTCACCGTCCACGTGGATCGAGCCGCCTTCCAGCACGAAGCCCTCAGTCTGGTAGCGCTGGCAGCGCTCCATTTCCAGCACCTTGGCGGCCAGTTCCTCGTCGCGGTTCCACGGCGCGTACAGGCCGCCGTCGAAGCCGCCCCAGGCATTGAAGCCCCAGTCCACACCACGCACTTCACCTTGGTCGTTGATGACGAAGGTTGGGCCGGTATCACGCACCCAGGCGTCGTCGTTGCTGATTTCGACCACGCGAATGTTCGGCTGGTCGAGCTGGCGACGGGCATTTTCGTACTGGCCGGCGGAGGCCGCGACGGTGACAGGTTCGAAGCGGGCAATGGCCTTGGCCAGGGTCACATGCGCAGCCTGTGCCGGCTTGCCGCCCAGGCGCCAGTTGTCCGGGCGCTCCGGCCAGACCATCCACACCTGGGTTTGCGGGGCCCACTCGGCGGGCATGTGGAAACCATCGGCACGGGGCGTGGAGTTGAGGGTTTTCATGGGTGACCTCTATGATGGCCCTGAGCCGGAGTGTGCTGGGGCGTTTGTCAATTTATAACCGATATATATCGATATTTGAAGCCCGGCAGTCGGGAATTATTCGCTATTTACCTGCAATTAAATCGATAACAATCGAATCATGCAAAGCCGTGCCTGGTGCCGCTACCGGTCTGACGTCTACCATAGCCACACCTTATGCATCCTGTTGCATCGGCATGCGGAAAATTCCAGCGGGGCCGACTAGGGTCAATACTTGGGCAACGGGCCAGCGAGCCACTATGAACATCATCCCTACCGCAATCCCTGAAGTACTGATCATCGAGCCGAAGGTTTTCGGTGACAGCCGTGGTTTTTTCTTCGAGGCATTCAACGCGCGTGAGTTCGCGCGGCAAACCGGTGTGAAGGCCGAGTTCGTGCAGGACAACCACTCTCGCTCCATCAAGGGTGTACTGCGCGGGCTGCACTATCAGGTCGAGAACACCCAAGGCAAGCTGGTGCGGGTGGTACACGGGGAAATCCGCGATGTCGCCGTGGACGTGCGCAAAAGCTCGCCAACCTTTGGCCAATGGGTCGCCGTGCACCTGTCGGCCGACAACCACCGCCAGCTATGGGTACCTCCCGGTTTCGCCCACGGTTTTGCGGTGATGAGCGAATCGGCCGAGTTCCTCTACAAGACCACCGATTACTACAACCCCGGCGCCGACCGCTGCATCCGCTGGGACGACCCGCAACTGGCCATCGACTGGGGGTTGCAGCAACCACCGGTGCTGTCGGACAAGGACAAGCTCGGCCTGCCACTGGCAGAGGCGGAACTGCTGCCTTAACTAGCGCATAATTGCGCCAGACTTTTCTGGCGCATTTACGTGATGATTGCAAAACCCACGCCCCCACGCCGTCCCCGCTGGCGCAGCCTGGCCTTGTTGGCCCTGTGCCTGGCCCCGTTGTTGTGGCCCCTGCATCACTTGGCCGAACGCTACTACCAGGAAGAGCTGGCCTCGCAGAACCGCCAGACCCTCGACCTGTACGTCGCCAACCTGCTCGGCACCCTGCACCGCTACGAAACCTTGCCGCAGATCCTCGGTGACCTGCCGGCGCTACGTGGCGTGCTGGCAGACCCGTTCCGCCTGGAAGCGGTGACCAACGCCAACCGCCTGCTCAAGGGCATCGTGCAGCAGACCGGTGCCGAGGTGATGTACCTGATGGACGTCAGCGGCAACACCCTGGCCGCGTCCAACTGGG